>Ga0116227_10016819_pt1 | contig 10383 bp, 6 predicted proteins | sample S1TSphgellanicum_FD_89693 | JGI IMG/M metagenome (GOLD analysis project Ga0116227, IMG submission 89693) | Host-associated microbial communities from peat moss isolated from Minnesota, USA - S1T2_Fb - Sphagnum magellanicum MG | ecosystem: Host-associated > Plants > Peat moss > Unclassified...
CCCTCTGTCTCTAGTCCTCCCCTCTCTCTCTCGGTGGTGTGTGTCTTTTTTTTTTGTGTGTGTGTCTCTCTCTCTCTCTCTCTCTCTCTCTCTCTCTCTCTCTCTCTCTCTCTCTCTCTCTCACATGCACTTGCTGAAATTTCTTTTCATTCTTATGGTTCAGTGTGTGTCTTTTCAATGGGTTTTTTAATTTTCTTTCAGAAGGATTCACACTTTTGAGCTTGTGGGAAGGTTGAGTGGGCGATTCTGGTTTTTTATTTGAGGAGGTGGTTGTGTGCAAACTTCAGATGCCATTTTCTGTAAAATTTCTTCGAAAGGCGGATATTGCAAAACGTGGGTTCATCTGCCCTTTTCATTAGGTTAAGTTGGCACTGGAGGATGCTGTAAAGAAAAAGAGGCTGATGAGGGGCATGGGTTGAAGGTGGACTGTTATCCTTGGGGTGAAGATGCTTTCACCAAAGCACAGGCTGAGTATAAATCTATCTTTCTGTCAGTTATCCTTGCCTATTATGCCTTTGATTCCATGGCATTTGCATTGTCACCAAATTTTATTTATAATTGGAAGAGACCTTCTGTCTATAATTTGTCTTTCCTCTGTAATTTTAGAATTGTCAGGTCAAAGAAAACATCACATCCAGCTGCAATGGTTTAGGGTTAACCTTAAACCCTGGCAATAACAATATCAATAGCAAGAAACAGCATGCCACAAAAGATCTTCACACTGTGGTTTTATGTTTTGAAGTTTTGACGCACTGGGTGTATTTCTGTTTGCTGTCTGCACCACCATTGGGTGGATGTCTTTGATTTTCAAGTGGATTATAGCACCTGTCATGGGTATGTGTGCCAAAATCCATGCTTTAAAGTGCTTCAATGGTTTCCCCTTAGTTTCCAAACAATATTATTTTGATGGATTTACTCATCCCTAAACCCTAAACCCATTACTTTACTGTCAAATGACAGCGGTGCCATAGGCTTATGGATTAGTCTTTTATCAACATCAAGGTTTGCTGCAGCACCCAAGCTCTCTCATTTACTACCTGACTAACATGATGCGACCTTCCTCCTTTTGCATCCATTGAAGAGTAGCTCCTTGTACTGATTGCATGCCTGTGGAGACAGACATAATTTGAGGTTAGAGTTATGAACACTGTCACCATTGTTACTTGTGGGTTTGTTGGGGGGGAACCCAAGTATTGGATGTAGAAACTATAATATGTGGGTTTTTTCTGATGATAAAATTGCATACTTTTGCCTATTGTTGTCAAGTTGGGAAATCAAGGTTTTCTACTTTCGTTCCCAAGTATGAACTGAGATGCTTGGTAACTTATTCAGTACAACCATGCAGGACTTACAGGTATGGCAGGATTGATGGGTTGGTGGCAGGTGGGCAGAGAATAGAGGCCTGATGTTGATAAGGCAATTTTTTCTTTACTCAATCTTTGTGGATTATTCTTCCAAGAGAGTGTGGTTTGGTTAATCCTAAAGGATTTGGGGATTTCAACTTGTCTCTCAGGCTTTTGTGTTCGAAAATAGGTGGCATGACGATGAAGCCTTGAGCACTGCCTTTAGGTCACTACTCCAAAAATGCATCCTTTGCAATATTATACACCTAGTAGGTCTCCTCACACATCTGGTGGTTTCAGGACATGTCTACATGGTCTATGTGCAAGCATCACAAGCTGGTGCAGGAGGATGGCTGATGAGTGTTTTCCTTACTCCAGAACTGAAACCTATTGTGGGTGGCACATATTTCCATCCTGATGACAAATATGGGTGCCCAGGCTTCAAAATGGTACTCAATTATGTATATCGTATTCAGTCTGAATGCTTGGTGCAACATTGAATAAAAGTTGCCTGCTTGACAAAAATTACTGTTAATTATCTTTCGTTTTTATGCTACCCACAGGGAAAGGGACCTAGTCTTTTGAGCACTTGATTTGACATGGAGCGGAGGTGGCTGTTGACAATGCAAAATTATTGCTAATCTTCTTTCTGATGATTGCAACAATCTGCAATTCACAACTTGCTACATGACAAGAATTACTGGTATTCATTTTGTATTGTTTTGTTTTGAAGCACATCTGAGATGTGGGCAAGCATGTCCGAGAAGTGGGGGAATCGAAGATGTGGGCAAGCATGTTCAAGAAATGTGGGAGTCAAAGGACCTTTTTGAGAGACACATGTGGTGCAACAACTACCAATGGCTACTGAAGCAATGGGTCCATCCACAGAGCTCACTGAGACCAACATTGCCACATGAGCAATTTCCTCTGTGCACTCCAGGTATTTTCTTCCTTGAGTATTGTGTGTACTTTGACTAGACAACCTTCCTTCAATTCAATTCAAATTGCATTCAATGTCATTCAATATTTTCATTTGAGTGGAACTTAATTTTCACTAGTATCAATTCTTTTTTTTCATTAGTTGATCATCATTGATAGTGCACTATGAGTACAGAGCCCAAGTGTGATAAGGATGTTGATGTTTAAAGAATCTATAAGACTTTACAAAAAATTTATACAAGATTATTTGAACAAGGGGTGTGTCACATTGTGGCATTGCCATCTACATTAAAAGGTATCTCAAGACAAAAGAAGAATTATGAAAACTCAAATATTTCACTATGTAAAAATATGATCTTCAAAAAATCCTCTAAAAAAAACAAAATCCTCCAAGATATTATAACTCTATAACTAATCTCAAGTTTCAGCACAAGCCAAAATATCATCTTTCAAAAATCCTCTTACAAAAATAGACATATTAGCTAGGGGCCAAAATCCCTAAAGCTATTATATTCTATCATGAATCTAAACACAATATCCTTGCCTTGGTAAGCAAGGCCAATAAATATGAAATTAGAAAATTCATATTGGTTGAAGGAAGCAAATATAGTAGTGTTATTGTTCAAAAGGAACATTCTAACTTCCAAAGGACATTATGAGCAACTCAAAGACCTTGAGTTTCATTTGCTAACTACCAACCAAGTTGCACAAAAAGACATACTTTGTTGATTTTTCAAGTGTAATCAAAGGATACCTAACCATTTTAATTGTTGTGTTTTTTTTAGCATTGTTTGTGGGGTACTTCAAATAATGGAATGTGCACTCTAGTTTGGGACTTTGTTTTTTTTTCATGTGGGGCCTTGTGGGCATGTAGCAAGTATCACAAGAATCTTTTACAAAAATTCACTTCAAGGTGTATTTTAGGGGGTATTTGGGTATCTAGCAGGTATCATGATAATCTTTTACCAAAAGAGTCTTTATGCTTGGTAGCCCATTTGGCCTTTACCTTACATTAAAATGCCAACTACTACTTAATCTTTTCCCATTAATTAAAGTCTTGGAAAATCCCCCTCCTTCCTACCAGTAAATGAATAAGCAACCCAAATATTCTTTTCATTTTCTTTTTCTTTTTTTGGGGCAGCTTAAAAAAAGTTGATGATGTTCATTATTTGTTTTCAAAGGTATGAAAGAAATTGTGGAATAGATATGTGGGATATAAACAAGTATAGGATTAAAACTTTGTATATTTATTGCATAGCTATGAAGAGCTATGTTCTTATTTGCACAAATTTTTATTCATGTATCTATTTTTTACATATAACTATTACGTCACAACTATTTTCCTATCAAAAAATCTACCCATTCACAAATTATATCAAAAAATTTGAAAAAAAAATTTTAATTTTTTTTCAATTTTTTTTTTAAAAAAAATATCAAATGAAGGTGTATCCAAAGTTTAAAACATTTACATATGTACTAAATAAAAAATAAATAATTTTTTTAAAAATTAAAAATTTTACATGTCACAAGGTTCACCATGTGATGATTGATATAATTGAATAAACAAATGAATTTGTGTAAAGAATTTCTTACTGATTACTATACTTAAATTTAAAGTTATCATGGTTGAGTTATGCACATTAATTAAAAGCATAATTAATTAATGATGATTAATCAATTATTATTAAATCATAAAATTTTATCACATAATAAATTTACCCACCTAAACCTTTAGATATCTACATAATTATCACATCAATGTTAACTCCTAATGAATTATATAATGACATCAAGTTACATCACTTTCAAACTTATTATGGATTTTATCCTCGAAATCATATATTCAAATTATTTTTCAATTTGTCATCATTAATACAATATGTATATGGTGAATTATAAGTTTTTTTGAATTCACAAGACCCATTATTTGCAAATACCTTCTTAATGATAAAGGGTCCAAATCAATTGGGCAACAATTTTTGTAAATTTTATGATTATGTTATATATCAAACATCATGACAAAATCATCTTTTTGAATCTTTTTTTTTCATTTTCTTATCAAAAGGTGTGTAAGTACATAAATCTAAATAATTGATATGAAATTTTGCAAATGTTAATTTTTTGTGCCACATTATCAATTTCATGTACTATTATATTCACATTCAATATATTACAATATATGAATAAAACAAATTAACATTTTATGATTCAGTTGATAGTAAGTTTTTTTACATTGGGTGTGCTCTTATTCATCTTACTAACAAGGCATACACATGCATATAAAAACCTACAAAGATCTACTAATAATGTTTTTTAAAAACAACCTCATGTTTAATGCTTAACATAACCTATATATATTGAGACCATAAATTGGAATCCATATATGTAATGAAATCTCAACCTATAATTACATGGGTAAGATTAATATGGGAGGGGGTTTAATTATGTTTTAGTTTTTCACAAGTAAGCAAATTTGCAAATCCTTTATTCATTGCATTATCTCAATTAGATTCCTTTCCGTTGTTCCTTGCCACAATATGCTATAAACTAAATGTAAACCAAATCCTAAACCTTATTTACTATAGGTAGTTTCTCCCATTCATAATCTATGAAATTACAAACCTTTACGTTACATATTTTAACAAATATTTAATTTGTAGCCAAATTTGAATGTTTGTTCAAAATTTAAACAAAATAACACTAAATGTGATTACAAACCCAAGCATTATGGAAAACATTTTTTTTTTAAAATTCCAATCATGTACACTTTTTTTTTAAATTAGTACATGTTTATGTTGAATGATAAAACTTGTCAACATTTTGGCATTTTCTTTTGCCTGCAAAATAAAATTTACAAATTTACAAATAATTTATAAATAAATGAAGTACAAGCTCTGACAACAATTAAATCACACTATGAAATGTACAAAAACAAACCTTTTAATAGGCTTGAACATGTAACATGTCACCAAGTTTGGTTTCAAGTTGTTTAGTTGATAACTTAAGGTAGCCCTTGGTTTTGTCTTAATTTAAAATCATCACCTGCACATTTATTTCAATCATAATTAATTTATTTGAGACTTTTATAATTTCATGTGTAAAAATAATCATTATAATAATGACTTACATTTTTAATTCATAAAAAATTCACCTTAATTTTTTCCCCAAAAGCAAACAATGCCTCCATAGAAGTCACATGAACATGACTTATGACGCGCCCCCAAGTTCCTTGTTAGACCCAATTAGGGTCCAATTATGTTAAAGAATGGAATTGGTTGGAACTTGGTGCTATTCCCAACTTCCAACACTAAAGGGGGGTGAGAAGGGCGTGCTAAAAGCTCCGAAATTAGACTAGGAAGAGGGACAAGCTACTTAATTATTCGGTCCTACATCCAAAACCAACCAACAAGTTGGTTAGAACTCATTCTGCCCACTTTTGGTGTTGGGACAAGCCACGAGCAACCTTGGACTCACTTGACTCACCACGGCCCGGATTCGGAGGAAGCCACCACCTTCCCCCATATAGTATTCTCTGCGTCTCTCTGCCGCATTTGCATCCGAATGGCACTTTTTCCCGGGATTCCCAAAGTGGAGTCCCGAAACTATCTTGGTTTGGACTCCCGAGACTTTGGGCGTTCATAATTTCTTACTATGGCCTCCGATTGAGACAAGGTCTAAAGCAAACTTGTAGCTCTCCTTGAAATTTTTCCAACAGTGTGTCGCACTCCACCTGCACACACCGGGATCGGGTCGATTCCCGACTTTTAATGGTTGGGAGTCAAACTGCCAATTTGACTCCCGGCCCTTCTTTCGCCTATAATTTGTGCTGTAGATGTCCAAATGGTTCATGCGAGGTCATTTTGGACATCTAAACTTCAAGACCTTTCCAACAATATAAAGAACACTTCAATGCAAAGTGTTTTGACCCCTACAATCGAGTTTTGAACTTTCGAGAGTCCCATAGGACTCCCAAGTCCCATTTTTCGAGAGTGTGAGTGGCAACCTCACACTTCCCTCCAAGTGGGGTTAGAACAACTTATCTCATTGATATGCAATAGCCCAACATCTTCTCCTATATCAATGTATGTTCCATATGACTTCACACATTAGACTATTCCTTCAAAAGTAGACCCAACAATATATTCATGGCCATTAGACATCGATTAAATCTTCCTTTTTTTAGCCTCTATATAATTTATGCCTATTATAACAACAATGGATACAAATCATGAACAACAATGCAATATTTTATTGTAAACAACGAGGTACCAACAAATTTAAAAGTTAAAAAATAATCAAAATCGAGATTAAATCATATGAAAAAATTGGAAAAATGTGATAAACATAATCTTATACCTAGATCATGTTGAAAATCTTGGTTTTCCGAGGAGCTTAATCTCACTTTACATGGGGGTGTTCAAATTATAAACTCATGAATGAATGACAAGGGAGAATGTTAAAAATGATCAATGATAACCCATTCTAGAATCGTTAATGTAGTGGCCATGGCCTAGTAGCTTGTAAGCTCCGAATTCAAGGTAAAGCAAAGTAAAACTATCTATATATATATATATATATTATAATCAAAGGATGAAGACCCATAGCTTTTGAAAAAGACACCCACCTTTTGAAACACATGTTAAAATGACCCTCCAAAATGAGACATTAATAAACAACAAGACTTTTTTCTTCAAGATTTTATTTATTATTCTTACAATGGAATTAGTTGAACTCTTCCTCCTTTTTCTTGCGCTCGAAAAGTTGTCCCAACTATTGATGTAACAGCTACAACCATTTTTTAAAACCTTTTGACCCCACATAATATAACCAACAAAAAATGTTGAAAACCAAACCAAATTAAACATTGCAACATGAATTCAAAATTCTTTCATATTCAAATTATTTTAGCACACACAAAACAAATCATGTTATCACATTCACACTCAAAGAAATTAACACTCGAAATACAACAAAAAAACAAACTATAGCCCAAAACACCCTATCATTTCCTCTTTGACTGATTATAACTTGAATCAAGATCAAAAATCATAAGAGGATAATAAGATAATTAAAAAAAACAAGACTTAAGAATAAAAGGAAAAGGCATATAACAAAGCAAAAAGAGAAAAAACAAGATGAAAGGAAAGGGGAAAATAACCTTGGAAATAACAATGTGGTTACAAGTGTGCTATACTAGGGAGGTACTACTGCTTTGTACTCCACCATTACTATTATTTTATAAAAGAAAGCATTAATTTAATGTGAGAGCTTGCCCCCAAAAGATGAAAGTACCAAATACCAACAGGGTTGTTAGTTCACCCTAGCACAAGAATCCAAATATTTTGAAGGATGCCTTTATTTTTGTGGGGTAATAGAACTATTTGTAAAGTCATGCCATGTTGGGCATGAGTTACACCCCTCATTTGATGTTTCATCCCTTCCTAGATGTTTTATCTCCTCCTAACTATTGTCCATGAAGTCATGAAAATTTATTAAACAAGGGTACATGAACTATCATTAGTCTTAAACCTCGTGCATTAAATGCTTGTGGCCATGTGGTGTTCTAAAATTTCAGATTATGTTTTGAACCCTCATGCCTACCTCCACTAAATAGAGCCTCTACTTGCAACAACTTGCTATAGTTGATGCTTGTGAATACTCGTAACCCCAATAGCACAAAGCGTTATAACATATGTGTACTAGTGTTTTACTAAAATGTTCATTTATATAGCCAAAGCGGCGATCATCCATGTAGAAAGGTCATGTAGAAAAAGTGGCTACCTTCCATGGGAAAATGTAACCTAATCTGCATATAGACTAGATATGAATCCTAAATCTTTATTTTTGGATACCTCTTGAAAACCAAATGTAAATATGGAAAACAAATTTGGGGCATTTTTCGCTATTGAAACTTTAAAAATACACTTCATATTCACATTTTATATTATACTTCGCCAATGAAGAACATTGATTTGCACCATCCAAATAGTTGCCAATCGGAACATGGTACAAAAAAATTTGTGCTAGTATTGAATCCAACCCAAAAAACACAACAAAATTACCATGAATTGAATAAATCAATAGGCTTGAAAAGGCATATTTAAACCTTTGGGCAAAGGTTTGCCTATTAAAATAAGGGCAAAGCATGTATTGTCGACCCTTAATTTATGACAAAGTATATTAATTACCCTATGTTTCGACCATAGGGTAAGATGCTAACAAGACATTTGGGCCTTGTGGTGAGCATTTTTTTCCCCCAATTTTATTGTATTGGTGTTAAAATATTAATAACTTACCTAGATGATAATCAGGTAAAATATGTAGGTTATCAAAAAAATTTAAATCCAGAAGTTGGTTATCAATTTAATTGATTATCAAAACAATCCAAAACTAACTAATAAGTTATTATCATAGTTCCTTGCATGGCCAATTCAACACATATTCATCAAACATTTAGTTAATTTTGAAATTTCCATTTCAACACATGGAATGTTCCCTCACAATATTTTGTGATTTGGAATAAGTGATTTTTGAAAATAATATAACTTATGTTGAACTGTCCAAGGTACAAGTGCAATACCCAAGTTGACAACTAGATTAAAAATTGGGCAAAAACTCAATAACTCACCAACACTAATTACTACCATATTGTAAGCTTTAAACTTCTTCACCTTGAGCATGACCATGTTTTTTGGCTTCCATTTGTTTGTAGCTATTTTAAACTATATGAATTCATTGCAGTCCAAATAAATGAATTGTTACTATTTTGACTCAATAGTTTTACGATAAATAATAAATACAAGTTGCAAATATTACATCAAATGTGGAAGTTTTTTCTAATATTTCTTGGAAATGCATCCTAAAATGTTTAAAATGTATTTTTTCATTGGATAAAGATCAGTGGAAGCCAAGGGGGTCAATAATTGGTGTGGCACTTTTCACATGTGAAAGTCACTCCACATGCATTTGCATGCCATGGTGAACTAGCTTGGTATGTTGATACCTTCACCTCTTTGAATGGGGCCTACTAAGGTGTAGTGTAAAGCCCTAAGGTGAAGGCAATTTAGAAAAAGGGGCTTATGAGGAGGTGATGACCAAGGCCATTTTGGGAATGTCCCCCATCCATGGGCTTTACCTACATTGAAACACAAGGAAAAATTAGAAACTACCAACACCTCTCTTATTATTTAGATGAGGTGTCTCCCATGTAAATTTTTTTTTGGGCAACCAGCCAATTTGATTAGTCAATAATTCAAATCAAATGAAACTATGGAGGCTCTCCATAATGAAAGGTTTTATTTTGAAGTATAATGTTACCCCCATTTGGAGGACGACATTTGCCAAACCATATGGGATACATGAGGTGTTATTAAAAACACATTGGTGAACACCATGGGAACCTAGGAAACATGTTGGGAACTTAATGGGAACCCATTAAAAATTTAAAGGGAACAGAGTGGGAACACATTGAAAACTATGACAAAAAATCCTTGCCCACCACCCCCCCGCTCCCCCCCCTAATTTAGAAGATTAAAAAAACAAGGTGTCTTGAATGCATGTTTGAGCCTTCCTATTGGTTGCATGAAATTTTTCTTCTCAAAAAAGTTTTTCACGATTTTTGGCATGGGCTAATAATATCCCTTGTAAAAAACATTATATATATTGGGTCTACGCAGTGTCAATATTCCAAACTGGCTGGTTGATGTAATCCATTTTTGCAACTAGATTGTGGTTTTTGAACATTGTTTAGGATTTTTTTGCACAGTTTACAATAGGTAAAATAGGGTAGAAAGAAAATCAACATAGGGATTAAAGACCAAAAGAAGAATGGGTGTGTCACATTGTGGGCTTGCCATTTACATGAAATAGTATCTTAAAGCAAAAGAAGAATTATGAAAACTTAAATATTTTGCCATGCAAAAATATAATCTTCAAAAAATCCCTTTAAGAAAAAAATCCTTCATCCCTTAACCTATTATACTATATAGTGAATCTAAACACAAAATCCTTGGTGAAATGCTAAATACCCCCCACCCCTCCACCCACCGCACCCCCGACACCCCCCCTACCTCCCCCCCCCCCCTCCTCCACCCACTCGCTC
>Ga0116227_10016820_pt1 | contig 10383 bp, 5 predicted proteins | sample S1TSphgellanicum_FD_89693 | JGI IMG/M metagenome (GOLD analysis project Ga0116227, IMG submission 89693) | Host-associated microbial communities from peat moss isolated from Minnesota, USA - S1T2_Fb - Sphagnum magellanicum MG | ecosystem: Host-associated > Plants > Peat moss > Unclassified...
GTATGGGTTTTTGTGGGTGGGGGGGGGGTATGTGAAAGATGGAAAAAAGGTGGTCCATCGGCGCGAGAGGGGGGGGGGGGGCGGGGGGGGGGGGGGTTCATAACATGTTCGAAGTGAATCCTTGCCAAAAATTCCCATAAGTATCCCATAAAATGTGGCGGGATATTTTGTTCCCTTGCCCATACAAGCCCGTGCTACTTACAAGATGCTTTAAAACTCTTTACTACTTACAAGATGGTTTTCATAAATTTATTACAAGGTTTTGGTCTTATCTATCACACATATAGATCAATAAATAATAATAATAATAATAATAAGTATTATTATTATATATAAATTTTAAGGTAATATTATATAATGTGCTCCTCTCTATATTTTTGTTTGCAAGAATTTAGGTTCTCCATAGATGTGAAGCCAAACCATGTTGATGTTGGATTCCCTCCACAAGTGTAAGTTGCATTAGATTATGGAGAGCATACTTACTACATGAGGCCAAGTTGGCCCACCCATCATCATCCTCCATCAAGTCCTTAAAAAAAATTTAGGGTTTTTTAGCCCAACCCTAGAAGACATGATGAAGACTTTAAAAAAAAGGAAGAAGTGAATAGTTAGTGTGAAACATTCTTCACATCCAAATTTCGCACTTTAATTGGGCTTTTTGTAATGAAGGAAGAAATGCCAGCCCTTGAAATAGTTTGAGGATTTGGAGGTCACCAAGTTTAGGGTTTGGAATGCTTGCTAAGACAATGTTGCTCATGGGGTGTAAGAATATAAAAAAGCTAATTACTTCTCTCTACCTCCTCTTCTCAATTACAAAAGTTTGACCTCTTGACCAAGCCCAAAAAATAAATATAAAAAATAATTAATTGAAAATAAATAAATTAAAATTAAAAAATTCAACCTCTAGATTCAATCCAAAAAGAAAATAAAAAATTTAGACCTCTCAACCAAACAACCGTTGCCGTATTTCGGGCAGCTTTTTGGGCAATCTAACTAGGTTCCCATGATGACATGGGATTCATAATCCCTTGTAAATGCGGATTCATGGGTCCCCCAAAATTTAATCTTCTCAAAAGGCCTTTTTTCTATTTGATCTTGGTAGAGGAATCTAAAGGACAAAAGGCCCCAAAATCAGGGTCCTTATTTCTGCACGGGACCCATACTTAGTGGCCCCAACTTTACTCCAAAGAAGTACAAAGAACCCATGCACCCAACCGGAGCTGATTTTCACCTTACCTCCCTCGAAATATATGCCTTACAACAAGTGGCTTGTTCAAATACTAGTGTTGGGTGGGTATTTGATTGACCTTCAGGTATTTCCCCTTATTACACCGAGTACATATACCATACCCAACCCAAGGGAAAAAAAGATGCAGAGCGTATCAATCAAAAATTTGAAATCATACCCTTTTAATACCCTTTATTAGGGTTAGGAACCCTTTTAGGGTTTTGGTTTTCATGTCTCATTCACTATTTGTGTTTTGCTTTCCGCCTTTGCACTTTGCAACTTGCACTGTTCACTTTGAGCTTTCATGTCTCTTTCACTTTCTACATTCACTTTTTGTCACTATAGCTTGCATTGTTCATGACTTGAGCTTTTTGTTACTTTGCGTCATCAAACAAGTGAATGTGACTACTAGCTGTGGAGCTTTTTATGATGAATGTCAAATCTTTTTCAAGGGAACATGGCGAATATAGAACCTACTAAACTACAAGAAGGTAAATGCTTTTAAAACTTTGCAACTTCCTTTACATGCTTGCACATTTTTTGTTTTCATCTTTTGCACCATACCTTTTGCATTGGTGAAAAGTTACAAACTTTTGTGAAAGTTGCACAAATGCATTGGGGTAGAGAGAAGCATGTTGTTTTTTACTTTTTTGTTGACTATAAAAACTTTGAATGTTTTTGGTTTCTGATCATGAAGTTTCATTATTCATTGTGTTTCATTTGTCTTGCACCTTGCTATTACTAATGTTGTGTTTTGTTGTAAGGTGCATTTGTGAAACAAGGGTGGGAGAAGTAATTTTTCCTTGCCCACTTTCGACAACTGTTGTGTTCACTCATCTACTCCATTGGTCTACACCAAGTCGCCAAACTTTGTTTCTACATTTCATCCTTTCCATTTCTACTTGAAAGTGTGTTATGCAAGTGGGAAAAGACCTTGAAGAGACTACCTAGACAACTCTACCATCTACTCTCTAAACTCAAAACCTTAAACTACCACATTTTACTTATCGTTGTTGAATTTAAGGTTTAGGAAAATTTCTAAAAAATTCACAAGTTTTTTTGTTTTTCTTGTGTTGGTTTCTTGCTAAATCTAATGATTTTTTTTTTTTTTGCATGCCCTATCATGAGTGTTCATGACATTAGTTCTAATGAAAAAGTCCCCCTAGTTTTTGTAGGGTGTGGCAACAACAATATTGGCAATGAACAAGTTGCATGAAAAGGTGGGGAACTAAAGATTCCAAGAGCTATTGATGTTGGCAAGGATGGTTTAGATGCATACATCATTGAAATGCACTTGGAAAATTTATGACAACAAAGACTTCTTTGGAAGCCACATTATCACATTTCACTCACCTAATCAATAATCAACACATGGATCTAGATCATAACTAGATCATGAAATGTATAATTTGCCATGTTGATTTTCTTGGTCTTAATATCATGGCCATGCAGACCAAATACAAAACAAGATTGATTACATACCATAAAACTAATGGCATAATAACCATGAAAAAACATGTTGATACTAACCATTTTGCCTTGATGAGAAAGTTGGTAGAAGATTTAACCATTGTTTTGGCAAAAGCTCCACTTGATCGATAAGTTAGCAAAAAGAAGGCACATGTCTCTCCATCTACAATATTTGGATTTTTTTTTACAAAAAATAAATTCATAAAAGATGATCTAACACATGTAGGCTTTTTGGAAATCCTTATGTTGTTTGTGTAAGGGACTCTTGCCTATGAAGTCTATTGAATCAATTTGGTTCCAGAAGTTATCATATAAGTTGTGTCCATAAATTGTTTTCCCACCAAGGAAAGCTTTTGTTGAGAATGTTCTACCTAACTTGGTAGAAAAAACCATGGTTATCTGTGTGCAACCTGCATTAGCTAGTTGTTTTTCACCACTTGCACATTTGATCTGTGGATGTGAAAAGGAATGCACAACATCTTTGTTGTGGTTGTAAACTTTATCTTCAATGATTGGGAGCCAAAGCATGTGATTGTTGGCCTATTTGAAATGACTAACACAAGCAGCATGGCTATGGTTCCTAAATTGCAAAAGTCATTGGACATGTTTATTCTAACCAATAAAATAATTGTTTATTCATGGTGTTATCCAAGAATGCATTACATGGCCCAAAAAATCAAGCTAGAGTAGGCAAGCATGGGATAAGGCTTGCATTGATTTTGGATTAAGGCTTCAAAAATTGAACATGTTCTTGAAGAAAAAATAAAGGTTAATAAAATTTGATGTTTTTCTTAATTTTTTTTTGGATTTAAAATATAAATGCATTTGATTTGGTTTAATTTGGGTATAGTTTTGATTTTTTTTTCTGTTGTTGATAGTGTAGGTTTGCAAGTTAAATATTTTTTTTTCAAGATGCCTTGACTTTTTTGGAATGCTATTGCATTATGTTATAACAACCAATTTGTGGCATTGCAAAGTCGTGTGTCTTCTCCACAAACATGCCATATGTGAGGCAGTTCTCAAAATTATATTTCCAATTATTTTTAGTTGTGTTTTGAACTAGAATTGTGGACATTGGTTGCTTGTGAATGCCTTAAAGTTTGTCATATCAACTTGTCAACACATTTGAGAAAAGTTGGCCTTCAAGCCTATTCTTGATAGTCTAGTTGAAAATGTGTTTGACTATGAGTTGAAAGAGCTCATGCTTTGAATGAAACAACAAATCCTAGAAGTTTTTCTACTTTTCATTTTTTTCTACATACATTTGATAAGAGAAAGGGCCATAATATGTTGGTTCTAATGCTTGATCCAAGGTTCAAAAGCATGAGGTTAATTACCATGTTTATGGGTCATGAAAATGCTACTATTGTGGTTGCTGAGTATGATGAAAAATTGTTGCTACCTTTACTAATGGAAGCAAATAAGTTTTTGATGCTTAATAGGGTTGAAACAACTTCTAACCTTCATTCAAAAAGTGATTCTAAAGGTTTATTTCACACTACATCAACAATAGTAGACACATACAAGGATATTGTGTCCAGGGAGCTTGTTGGGTTTTGGTGGGTTCCTATTGATGTAAAAGGTTGTAAGTGTGTATTATCTTGGTGGCGCAAAAAAGAGCACAAGTTTCTAACCATTGTTCTTTTAATGTGTCATATTCTTAGCATAGCCAAATTGAAACAAAATGTATTTTTCCCATTGTTGGAATCTTGACGGCACTTCATTGATGCCGGTTGCAAACAAAGAATTTGGACAAGCTCATTCTTGTTGACAAAAACTAGCCATTCAATCCACAAATTAGTTGTATGAAACCAATTAATTTTGCATCTACATGCAAAATGATATTAGATTTGAGAATGGAATTGGAAGTTAAATTCCAAGATGAAGTCGATTACGAAGATTTCTTACATTTGAATGAATTTTCATTATTATTTTTTCTTTATATAAGCGATTGGTGATTAATGGGCTTGTCCATGCTCTATTGACCTAGTTGAAAATGATGGTTTGAACCATCTGTGAAGGTTTAAGATTTAGATGAATTCATCCATGATTCCACATCATGAAGGGGTTGACATTGATTTCTTGGTGTTTTATTTGGGTATTGTTGGGTGTATATTTCATAGTGTTATCTTCTGTGCCCATGTATATTCATTATGTCATATGTAGTTTATCTTTTTAATGTTTTGGTCTACTATTTTGAGTGTTTATAGTTTGTTGGTTTTCAATCTATTCTCTTTAATGTCTTTTATTTTCAATTTTTTTTTTTGTCTTTTTTCTTCAGTGCCTTCATTATTTTTTGTTTTCTATCTTGTTTCCCCTCTTTTGTGTTTTTAGTCTTTAGTTTAATTTTCAGTTTTCTATATCTTATGTCTTATGTTTTCAATGACTTTTGTCTTGAATCTTAATCTACTTTCTTTTGTGGTTTTAGTCTTTTATCTTTAATGTATTTTGTTTTCAGTCTTTTATCTCCTATGTTGTGTGGCTTTAGTCTTCTTTGTCAAGTCTATTTTATGTTTTCAAGGTCTTTTGTCTTGAGTTTTCATTTATCTTCTTATGTGTCTTTAATCTTCTATCCTCAGTGTCTTTTGTTTTCTATATTCTCTCTCCCTTCTTTTGTCTTCAATCTTTAGTCTTGTCAATCTTTTGTCTTCATTGTCTTTTGTCTTGAGTCTTCATTTGCCCTTTTCTACGTTTTTAGTCTTTTATCTTCAGTGTCTTCAGTTTTTTGTATTCTATTTCCCTTTTTTTGTGTCTTTAATCTTCAATCTTCAATGTCTTTTGTCTTAAATCTTCATCTCCCTTCTTATATGTCTTTAGTCTTGAATCTTCATTGTCACCTACTTTCTAAAATCAATTTATTTTATTTTCAATTTGTTATTTTCATTTTTTTCAATCTGTTGGGTTTTTATGTTTGCAATCTATAATCTTTCACAAGTCGCTTTTTATCAAGTTTCATGTGTTATCTATCATGGTTAAAGCCTTTGTGTTTCTTGGAATTTTTTTATTGTATTTGGTCTATGCTTTAATTGTCTTTTGGAAATCTTTGAAGTATGTGATTTTAGGGCCGAAAGATGGAACAAAGGATGAGTTTCCTAAAATCTAAACACTTAAAACATGGCAAATAATTCTCAATATGATTCACCATTTAATAATAATTTTAGGGGGGCTAAATTGTTTAATTGTAAGTAATATTTGTTTAGTTGATTAGTTGTAAGTAATATTGGAAGAACTTCCAAATGACAAATCCATGAACCTTATAAATGTGTTTTTTAACACAAAAATGGAAAGACATGGTTTGTTTATTTGTCCAAAGCATGGTCATGTTGTAAATGTGTGTGTGTATTATGTATTATTTGCTTAAAATTACAAATAATTAAGGCTTCATATTTGTCAAAGACCTAGACTTGGTTTTCAAAAGGGGATTTGTCAAAGAACATGGTCAAGTAACAAAAATATATTCGATTGGGGCTAGATACTTAGGTAATTATGTAACCAAACACCTGCCCCTACTTCATACTTGCCCACAAATGGGTTTCTAAAACCCAAATTCAAACAATTCCTTAAAACTTGGAAATGCAAATACTTAAACATGGGCGGTTCTTTCAAAAAAAAAATCTTTTAATGCCTAAACCTAGTTAAGGTTCTAAAATAAATACCTTACCCTAAAGTTGGTTTTGTCATTGAATAATCCTCAAAATAGTGAATCATAATTATCATAGGCTACACTTTGAATAATTTCACTACTCATATCACAATATTAGAATAGATGATGAAAAAATGTATAATTTTAAAGTTTTTTAAATAATTATTTTTTTGGAAAAAATGAATTATTCATTTTGTTAATGTGGAAATTAACCCTAGGTTATGATATTCATATATATGCATATATATGATGTGTAAGATCATCCAAATGAAAGTTATTATAGTTATTTGTTTCATTTTTTTCATTTCCACTAGCCACCATGTGTATATAATTTTTTGCATTTACATAGGGCCATGTAATGTAAATTTTTTGGGTAGGTAAATGCAAGTATATATATATATAATGTACCTTTCTTAACTATTGTAGTGTGTTTTCAGGTTTTACATTTGAATGTTATGTAATTATTTTATTTTTCAAATTTCATTTCAACAATAAAATAAATAATTTATGAAATTTTGGCATTAAATGTAAGCTTTTTCTTTGGCATGTTCTCTAGACTTTGGCATGTTTCCCCACTTCCTTTTTTGTGCATAAAGTTATTAATTAACTTTGTTCATCACCATTTTTTACTTAAGTTTTTACAAGAGCATGGGTACCTATTCTTATTTACATTAAATAGTGTAATCAATTTGTGATGCATTTTAAAGTGTTTTTTTTCATCAATTGTTTTTTGAAATTTTGAACATGCTCCCCAACCCCAAAAACAAAAGTGACAAATTTTTGCATGGGCATGTAAAATCAACTAAGTGCATTTTTTTACATTTACATATTGCAATATAAGTTTTAAATTGTACACATGCACAATACTAGTTTGGAGACCTTTGGAAGTTGAAATTTGGAGCTTAACAATTAAAATATAATTTGTTTTTTTTCTTTTTCCATTTCCATTTTTTTCTTCCTTATTGTTGTAATTTCTTTAGCAAATGTAGATTTTAAACATAAAAGAGTTGCAAAATTCGGCAACTAATAAGTGATTAGTAATAATGTTAGGAACCACCATTCAAATGATATGTGTTGGTCTGATTCCTTGACAACTAGTTTGAAAATTGAATTCATGAAACCCTACCAAACATTATAAAACAAAGCACCTAATAAAAGGGGAAAGGAAGAACAAAGAAAAAAGACCCAAAGTCCAAGCCAAAACTTCAAAAACCCAAAGTGGGTCACAAATTGAACTTTTTAATATTAAATCTATTTTTTTCAAATGATTTAAATTGATTTTGTGAAAAAAAAAATTTGCTGAAAAAAATATATTTTATAATATAAAAAAACTAAAAGTTTCAAGTTTTTGTCAAATTTGATTTTTTCACAATAACAAGAATTTATCACCAAAGAATCATTGCCATTACATTCTTCTAGTGATTACACCTATACAACAAATTTATATCTATGAAAGCAAAGTGAGACAAAAACAATTCTTGAATCCTAAAAAATAATAAAGTGCAACAAAATGGTTTAGGGTTTAAGGATTGAGAATAATATTTTAATAATGTATCCATCCATGAAGAAAATCAAAATTTCAATATGAATGTGCCATTAAGTTATAACAACATGATTTAAATGAAGGGGTCACTAGATGTAAAAGGAGATGGTCCTTTTTGGTACTTCAACCATACTTTGACCCCAATATAAATTTTTCCATTATGTTAAACTAGTCCATATTTTTCAATTTAAAAAATCCATTACTTCTAGTTAATAAAATTTTAATCAATAAATAATCACACAATTCTCTTCATAATAAAGTTATTAGATTATATCCAAGTCCCAATTAGTCAATCTAAAGATATATTAATCATCATATGCATTTGAATGAAGGGTACCCATGAACAGTTGTTCATTTTGTTGCAAAAGTGAACCATTCAACCAAACATTCACCCTTGGAAGAGTCTAACATTCTAGAACTTCATTGAAATTCAAAACCTCAAGTTTTTAAGTTTTTAATTGTTTTTAATGCTATGTTTGACATTGGTGCTAATGCTAACAATCCTCTATTGCAAGAAGTGTTGTTGGAGACCATGAAGAAACAACTGACTTCATAGAAACCTCATCGGAAGACTTCGATCACATGGGCTTTCTTCAAGTTAAATGATAACCAAGATGTTGATTTGAAGCAAAGTCAAATTATGCATTGCATTGTTCGCCCTAGAAACCTCACTGGAAGACTTCAATCACATGGGCTTTCTTCAAGGTAAATGATAACCAAGATGTTGATTTGAAGCAAAGTCAAATTATGCATTGCATTGTTTGCCATGATGAAGCAGTGGGCTTCAAATTTTTGGCCTTGTGCACAAGATTTCGAAAAGACCTTATTACTTCCAACAAGGCTTGCATGATTTTTTGCATCCTAAAACTCATTCCTGAGAAACCATGAAAGCTAGAAGAGGTTTTTGGAATGTTGTTTGGATCTTCTTTTCTTATCTTTAAAATACATTAGGAAGCTATTTAGCTTTGTGGATTATGGCTGCCATGGCTGATTTTGTTTTTGCATGGCTGATTTCTTCTTTCTTCCTTGTTGTTTGTTTTCTTGCTCAAAAGTTTCCTTGCTTGAGGTGTAAGTTGTAAGCACGAAACACCTTAGTTGAAAAAAACTCATTTTATTGTGTCACAAGTGATAGTTCTGAAATCTACAATTTACCCAAAACATGCGTATTATGTACTATCTGTGCATATCAAAGAACCAGAATTGTCTATTCAAAATATTGGATAAATACTCGCTTGGCCAAATAACTGATTGGAACAATTCCGAGTACAAGGGTTCATTTTTTCTAAGACCTGAAACCAACGGTTCTTTGAAAAATCAAAGAACCACCCAACACTGGTTCAGGCCCCACTAACCCGCATTGTGAGGCTGAAATCTCCTCAACCTAAACCTGAGAAATTCTTGTAGATTAGAATCTCCGGGGCTCAATCTAGCTTTTAATAGCTAGAAAAAAGAAGCCTAATTACACAACATGATTTTATCATAGTGCCATTGTAGGTGTTGGTTCACCCGAGGGGCCGTTTTGCTACCTTTAATTTTTTTGGGACAACTTTACTTTGAACTAAATGGAACATGTGTGTCATAGTAAAGGTTGTTGTCCTAGTGACCTCATTAGAATTAACCTTGGTTGCATAACTAATATGGGTGGGGAGAAAGGAAATATTTTGATTGATTTTCTTGTAAGAACATCTCCACCCCAAGCAATAAATTACATCTCTACATTAATTAAAATAAGGTGATGTTTAACACTTAATGTCCCCACCCACAAACTTCCAAAAAAATAATTTCAAACAATGAAACATCATTTACAGTTTTACATCTAAACCAATAATTTCTATTGATTGAGAATTCATAGCGATTTTTTTTTGGTTTAAACATGTTAAAATGATCACAATATTTTGAGCAATGTTTATTAAAGAGTAACAAGATTTGTGTTAGCTTGTTGCAAGATTCAATGAAAAGCGACCTTTATCACTATGTGGTGGAGATGCTTTTAAGTTAGAGTGACAAATTAGGTTAAAAAAAAATTTAAGCTTTTTTTTTCTTCAAACACTTGTCATGTGTTCTTACATCGACATGCACAATTATCATTATTAACATGGATACAAAATATAATATAAAAATATCTTAAATGATAGACCATGTTTAAAAATGAGTTGAGATCACATAAATTGAGATTATATCTCATTCACAAAATATCATGAATTCTATGCACACTAAAATTGATTTAAAATTAAAATTAAAACAACTAAATTAACTCGATTTATCTCTAACTAACTAGAACTTAACCAAGTAGATAAACTAACACACTTCACACACCGTAAAACAAAACAATATACATCAAATTAAATGATATGCTTTTTGTTGAGTAAAAAGGTGGGTTTTTTTTTTTTTTTTTTTTTTTTTTGAAAAAATAATATTTTCCTTTTTGGCCATTAATTTTTTTTTTTTTTTTTTTTTTTTTTTAATTTTTGATGAGATAATGGGGTTGAGTCACTCTTA
>Ga0116227_10016821_pt1 | contig 10383 bp, 8 predicted proteins | sample S1TSphgellanicum_FD_89693 | JGI IMG/M metagenome (GOLD analysis project Ga0116227, IMG submission 89693) | Host-associated microbial communities from peat moss isolated from Minnesota, USA - S1T2_Fb - Sphagnum magellanicum MG | ecosystem: Host-associated > Plants > Peat moss > Unclassified...
GCAGAAAAGTGAAATTAAAAATTGAAAAATTGAAAAAGAAGTGATTTTGAGGGAAAAAATAGTAAATAATATTACTATTTAAAAATTTGGATCACATAAGGTGTCAATCTTTTTGAAAAATTTAGACTCATGAGTTAACAATTTCATTGTCAAAGTAATACCCATGGTTATCAATTTACTTGGGTTTTTTAAAAAATAATAAATTATGCATAAAGGTCAGTTTTCAAATACTCACCTTGCAAACCACCAGTTATATTGTCTAGGTAGGGTAGGCTATAGGGTTTTTTAAAGAAAAAGGTAATATGTATTTTTTCTATTTTTCCATCATAAACATGTTTTCTTTTTTTCTTGTTTTTTTTCATAAACTTTTCCTGATTGAGAGGAGAAAGGAAGAACAGGAAAGGCAAGTGCTCGAAATGCTACACGTGACAGGCCCTGCAGGCAGAGTCAGCCATTTTCGGTTGGAGTAAACAGACCATGACCGGACGGATGGATGGACGGATGAATGGACGAATGGACGACGGAACAGATGGATGAAATGATGCTTCACATCCCGACGTCCTTTACTTTATGTAATGTCTGTTTTAAGACACTCCCAGTTGCTCTTAGACACGTTCTAAATGGTATGCAGGTGACCCATTCTTCCAACAACGCAGCAGCAGGCAAATCACGTGAAAGCCCCTATGCTTCTATTTTAAATAATGGGGATGACATAGCTGCATCCGTCCAGATGGATGATGAGACAGATGGATGTGAAATGATGCTTAACATCCCCACGTCCTTTACTAAAAATGAAAACACAATGGGAACAAAAAAATTCCCCCAAATATCTCAAAACCACCTGCCTCCCCCACCCAAAAGAAAGTAAAGGGGGGGCCTCCTGAGTGCATATTGAGCCTCCTCATTGGCTGCATGAAATTTTAACTTTCTACAACTTGTTTGACACCATTTTTAACCTGGTCTAAGAGGGAGGGTACCTTAAGAGGTTTACATATGTTAAAGGTTTTCATATCAGCCTGGTACTGGTGTGTTATTTCAACAATGTTTGGTTCAGGTTTTTTAGTTTTTTTAAAAAAAAATTATCTTTTTTATTTTATATTTTATGTGTTTTCTGTTTTTATTTTTATTTTGTATAATAAAAATATAGTGTTTCTTTTTCACTTTTGTATTTTTGTTTATTTGGATGCAAGTTTAAAGTTTGGAGAAAAAAGACACACCTCATTTTTTTTCAAGTAGGGTTTTTTTTCATTATTATAAGTTTTTTTTAAAAAAAATTTCTACTCTTTATTTGGTTTCTTCTTTTTTGTAATTTTTTTCTCTTAAAATGATTTTACTGTATTTCCTTTTCCTTGTTTCTCATGATCTACCTTTCGTCTAATGGACTTTCTGGTCCCAAACGGACGTAAATTTATAAACAATAAACAATTTCATTTATTTTTTATAGTTTTTGTGTTTTTACTTTTTTTGTTTATGTTTGTTTCATGTTTTTTCTATTCTTATTTTGTCTATCTTCATTTTTAAATTTTTTTTATGCGTTTAGTTATTTATTTAGTTATTTATTTTCTTTTCCAAAAAAATTCTAGTTTTTTAAATATGTTTTATAATAAAATAATTTTAATTTTAATTTTTTTTTTTTTGGTTTGATTAGATGCAGGTTTGAAGTTTGGAAAAAAGACAAACCTCATTTTTTTTTCAAGTATGGTTTTTTTTTCTCTTTCTTTTGCTCTATGTTTTGTTTCTTATTTTTTGTCATCTATTTTTTAATTTTCTTTTAAGATTATTTTACTGTATTTTCCTTTTTTGTTTCATGTTTAAGTGTTTACAAAAAGTTTCTAATTGTTAAAGTGTTTTTCTGTTTTTTTTTTTCCTAGTTTTCCCTTTTAAAAATATATATTTGTTCTGTTTGGATGGATGACGGGACGGATGATGAGATGCAAAGGTGTGCATGTATTTGACGATACATATTACAAAATTACAACTACAAACTACATTTTCAAAACCTCTCTATATACCACATTGGTAGGTTCTTTTTGAGAGAATTTATTTTCATTGTTTCAACCTGAAATTTATTTTTCTACACATTCTAACAATTTTTGTGAAAACGAATGGCCCTAATCACCAAATTTAGAAAAAATAATTTAAATTCATCAAATACATATAAAGCATAAATATTTTAAAATGTTTTATTCACTATCATTAATATGGTCTATAGCCTAATTTGGCTAAACCCTCTTTGCGGGATAACTAATCACAAAAATTGAAAGAAAGCAAACCTTGTATAATAGGGTTTTTATTTTTCAAATTCCTTAGGTAGGTGCAATGGCAAGCATCCCCAGCTTTAATTTAGATTAAATGGCGATTGTCCTAAGCGGACAGTAGAGTTTTTTCTGCAATCCTGCCTACATCTAGGTGAGGTACATGGACTCACTATCTAAATCTGGTTTGAGCATCTGCCGTGTCTGTTTTCTCCACCCCGTCGAAGTAAATAGACCATGATAGGACGGATGGACTGGACGGATGACTTTATGGACGACGAAAAGATGGATGAAAAGTTTCATTTCATTCCGACGTCCTTTATAATATGTAATAATTTTGAATATTGCCAAATTTGGCTAAATATAAGTATTAATGATCATCATTTGAGTAAAAGTTGAAAATTTGGAAAGAAAAAAAAACACTGGTGTGAAGGGGTGCTTTCAAATACAAAGAAAAAACACCTTGCAAGGAGGATTTTTTTCTTTTCGCATCTGGTGAATTTTTGCACTGTGATAACAAAGAAAATCGGTTAAAAAAAAAGGGATATTTTAAAATTGTAAATTCGAATTTTTTGGGGGAAAAATTCGCATAAATTTCAAAACCAAAAAACTGCCCAAAAAAAAAGAAAAAAGATAAAAGAAGAATCCAATGATTTAAGACATGTTTTAAAATTTTTAATGTTTGCGTAATTTCGCAACTTGTCGAATTTTGTCAATCTTTGTCAAGGTTCAGATGTTCAAACCATCGTTTGAAGGTAGAGTGTGGCAAACCATCGTTTGGAGGTAGAGTGTGGCAGGCATGCAAAGCCTGAGAGTGTATCGAGGAGAGATAGGGTTTGTCGCCTATGTCCTCTGAATTGATGCATTTGGCTAATCAGAAAGCAATAGCTTTGTACTTAGTTTCTTGCCTAAACAATAGGAGTGTTTTGCTCAAACCAACTAGGTAATTGTCATCAAATGGATCTCTCTGATCCGGGTATTGAAGTTAAATTAAAAGGAAGAAAGAAAGAAAGTTTCAGAAAATGAAAAAAAAAAAAAAAGATTTTTTTTTGATTTTAGGGATTTTTCTTAGCCATTTTTCGGAATAAAAATAATTAAATTTAATCACATCTAGACACATAAAGGCACTTCCCAGGTCGGCACTTGTAGCCAGCACTTCTGTGAAAAAATGCTACAGCCCACGTAGGAAAGTCGCCATTTAATTAATATTATTAATTTTGAGGATCCTCGCCAGTGGATGTACTTGAGGGGAGTATGAAAACAAAAACCAAAAACCCTGCTTGAAGTGTGTGTGTTTTTTATAAAAAAACAATTAGCCAAAAAGGAAAAAAATAAAAAATAAAAAATTGGACTCGGTCTTTCTGTCAGGCGCGCCGTTTCCCGCGCTCGGTCTTCGTGTCCGGCGCGGTTTCCCGCAGTCTGCGGCAACTGTTGTTGTTGGCGGCTGTAGTTGCCCAGTATTTCCCGCACGCTTCGGTAGTTTCCCCGACTCCTCGTCACCGTCGTACTTGCCATCGCTTAGCTCCACCACCAACAACACCACCACCATCGCCACCGCCTTCTTCCTTCTTATTTCTTGCAAGGATTGGCACCTCCTACATTGCAGTTAAGAACTACAGTCTTCGCTACAGAAGAACAACAGTGTGCCAATAATTGCTCCTTTGTTTCTTCCTCTTTCTTTTCTCTTGTTGGGATACAAAGCCGGAGGAGTTGGCTTCGTTTATCTTGGTTGTACCTGCTGCTTTTGTTTTGTTTTATTGCTCTCTCTCTCTCTCTCTCTTTTCAATATCGTTTATGTTCCAAGGGGGAGGAGATAGGAGATAATCATAAGTTGCGGCTGCTCTTCTTGTTTACATTTGTTTTGTTTTTGGGACTTTTTGTTTTCGGAGAGGAGCTGCAGTTCTCCGTTGTTTGTAGCGAGAAGTTCGTTCTTTCGCTCTTTCGTTTGTTGGTTCTTTCTCGAAGTTTGGAAGCTGCACAAGGGAACTTGCGGACTTCACCATGACCAGCTGGATACGAGAGGTGAGTAGGAAATGATCATGTCCCTTGAGCTTCTTCTAATTAGGAACTTGGAATGATAATGCAGTCCATCCATCCATCCATGCATACACGATCCCAGTCTCCTTGAGTATTTTGGAATGTTTCCTTTAGAGCATCGCCACCACCGACGCTCAGTATGTGACCCTGCACTGGAGATCTTGGATGTGGTAAAGTAGTCGTCTTCCAGTGGATCCACTGGAAGACGACTGCTGTGATCCTGAAAAAATCCACATCTTTCAGACGCCTCGGGCAGCTCTGGAACAGTGCAATAAACACACAAGTCGTTTTTATTGACTGCTTATTGTTTCTGATTAGTTTGTTTGGTCCAGGTGGTTTGCTCTTAGTAGTCTCCCACCTGTTTGCAGTCCGAGTTTCAGTTTTATGGGCGGAGTTGGAAAAAAAAAGTAAGTAACTAAAACTTGGATCTGAGAAATATTTTTGCAGGGTCACATACTGAGCACCGCTAGAGATGCTCTTAAAGTCTTGCAGAGAGTCTGTCTTGATCTTTTGCAACACTCCTTAGCCAGGCTGTAGGAGGAGTTCTTGTAGATAGCAGTCAAATATTACAAAAAATGGTAACGTGGGGTTGGTTGTGTATGCATTGTCTGTTTGTTTTTTCTCTTCTGTTGCTGCTGCAGATGTTCCACGGGAAGGAGGAACCAATGTACATGTCTTCTTCTATTAGTTCTGGTGGCTATACAAACCAGTACCCTCCTGTTACTCTTCAGAATGGCTCTGTGCCGGCTCTTGAGCTGAAGGTTCCCATGTGCTGTGATAAATGTGAGGAGAAAGTGAAAGAAGAGCTGGAGGAGCTGAATGGTGTGCGCAGCGTAATCTGTGACAGGTATAATCAGAGAGTGACTATCATAGGGTTTGTGGATCCCCTTCAAGCTCTCAAGCAAGTGAAGAAAGCCAAAGTGGATGGGAAGTGTGAGCTGATTTCTTCAGGTAGTTACATCGTCAACAGCAACAGTGAAACTCATTTCCATCGTGCACCCAACTACAACCCCAGTCAAGAATATGGGCGGGGTGGAAGCTCTGGTGCTGGCTTAATCCGCTCCAATTCTTTTGGTCGAGAATTGGGAAGGCTTCCTTCATTTGGCAACTCAACATTCCGCGAACCACTGCGACGGGACTTCATGCGCAGAACTGATGATGTTGATCGTAGGAATGATTATTATGGAGATGTAAATCGAGATTCACAGAGAGATTTTTATGGAGTGCGCCGCATGCCATCATTCAACAGACATCGATACCATGATGCTGAGTACATTTCCATGGACAGACAATATGGATCACCTTATGAAGGAGAGCCTGTGTATTCCTCTCACCACTCTCATCGACCTGTCTATCAGTCACAAGTTTCATTCTCAAAACTGCCTGTTACAAACCCTTATTACATGAAACATATTGCTTCTGAGTACTGAAAAACCTTGAAAAAACACATAATGAGTGGGAATCCTTGGTAGAGGAGGAGCTTGTTGTTTGTAAAGATGTAGGTATACCTTTTGAGGTGAGGTATGTCATGACAGTTTCTTGAGTAACTTTTGCTGGTGCAGAGAGCCAGGATTTTTTGGGGGTATACATAGTTGCCATTGACATGGGTCAGGCTCCTTTGACTCCATGGCAGTCAAATTTTGGACAGGAAAATTGCAAGGATAGGTTGTATGTGCAGTGTAATCAATTGTATAGTTGGATTGTCAGTTTGTTGCCCTGCACTTGTGGCCTCATGTTGATAGTTCTTCTGATGAACGAAAAGAAAAAATATTGCACAAAATCGGGTTTGGATTGTGTGGTTTGTTTAAGACCTGCACTAGTTTTTTCAAATTCATACCACTTGTGACCAATGGGAGAAACTATTTCTCAAAGTAATGAAGGATTTATATATGTGTGTTATGTATTCTCATGCGCTCACATTTCCTTTGAGAAGTGCAATTTTGTTGCTCTCCATGGCATGAGTGAATATCTGGATCTCATCTCTTTCCCTTGAATTCAGTTTTTTGGTCATTCTGGTAATGTCATTAGCACATATATATGATTCACAACACGGAAATGGATATGCCACTAAATATATATGTTTAATCACATGTCCATTCCCATGTTGTGAATTTCTGTTGTCTGCTATGTGTCACCAATCACTCTGAATATACTCATTGTTCACTGCATTCACCTTCAGGCATCATGATTGCAATGGCAGAGGACAGCAAACAAATGGGCATAATGCTGTGATTAGTCTTGACAATTTTCATGTGAACTCTTCATGAGAGATGGTGCAACATCTACTACTTATGTATGCTTAAGAATGTAAGTACAAAGAACCTCCTCAAGCAGGGCAATCCATTGCTGTAGAATCTGTGATAAGGAGACTCAACTACCTGACATCTACAGGAAGAGAAGAGATAAAAACTCACTGCCAGCCACAACTCCAGAATGATTTATGATCCTGATCTTTTCTGATTTTCAATCTGTGGCCCATATGTCCAGCATGATTTGCTGGCATGTTGGAAAATGAAACGAAAATGAAGCATTCACCTATTGTGCTGCATTACATTGAGCTTCTTGGAGAACACATCTAGGGTTTAGGAACTCTTTTTAGGGCTCAGGGCTTCTGCATTGCATCGGGCTTCATCCAGAACTTGAGAACTCATTTGAGGGTTTTGGGCTCTTGCGTGTTACATTGAGCTTCTTCCAGAACTTGGGAACTCTTTTTAGGGTTTTGGGCTCTTGCGTGTTACATTGAGCTTCTTCCGGAACTTGAGAACTCTTTTTAGGGTTTTGGGCTCTTGCGTGTTACATTGAGCTTCTTCCCGAACTTGGGAACTCTTTTAGGGTTTTGGGCTCTTGCGTGTTACATTGAGCTTCTTCCGGAACTGAGAACTCCTTTTAGGGTTTATGACACTTACATTACATTGAGCTTTCTTCAAGAGCTTCAGAACTCTCTTTAGGGCTTTAGAGCTCATTTTAGGGCTTAGTTGGAGAAGTAAAAAAATCAAGCTAAATGGGTTTCTGGTGCAATGGGGTGTTTCAAAACATTTTTAGGGTTTGCCAATCTTGACCACCCACACTACAGCATGTGTAAACATTGCTCAAAAGCACTTTTTAAAAAAAAAAAAAATTCCAATGGAAAAACCCAGATTATTCCAAGACACTATTAATACTTCACAGAGATTTATCGTAAATTTATCACATATAAATAAATAAATAAATATCCCCAGATAATGCACACTACTCAGCTGACTTTGCAAGATTGGAGAAAATATAAAAAATTGGCAACCTCAAAGACCTCTTCTCAAAAATAATACAAAAGGAAAAATTGTGTGAAGGAGACTATGGGTCACTTGCTGTACAATATCTTGGGTTTTTTTAAACATAATAAATATAAAAACATGCAGTTTAGTTCTCATCAAAGGTGCTCGTGCCGGAGTGGTTATCGGGCATGACTAGAAATCATGTGGGCTTTGCCCGCGCAGGTTCGAATCCTGCCGAGCACGCCATTACTCAATTGAGCTTTTTGACTGTGTGTGTTTAAGTTCTTTTTGGTGTGTCTGGTTGCCACTCACTCTAGGTCAGTTTCCATCATGGTTAGCTCATTTTTTTTTGCCTTAGTGCCTACTAACTACCCACTAAGCCTTTCCATGTGCACTAACCATTTTACACACAACTACTTACCTAATAGGCTTACTACCTTTCTTAGGTGCTAAAGTATTTACCTTCCTTACATGATAAGTTACCAAGGAAAGAATCATCCTTCCATACTAAGATCTATCCTTTACATGATAAGTTAGTGGGAAAGAATGGTGGGTTTTCTTTTAAGGATAATAATAGGTCTATTTCTATACAAGGATTTTTGAAAGATGATATTTTTGGCTTGTGTTGAAACTTGTGATTAGTTACAGAGTTATGATATCTTGAAGGAAATTTGGTTTCTATTACAGGATTTTTTTTTGAAGATTATATATATATTTTGCATGATGAAATATTTGAATTTTCATAATTCTTCTTTGGCATTAAGATACTTTGTAATGTAAATGGCAAGGCCACACAGTGTGACACACACACACACACCCCTTGTTGTTGTTGTTGAGGTTATGGGTTGAGTATCATGCAAAAGATCTTCATTGGGTTGGGTTTTGCAGATCTTGTAGGAATTGGTGCTCAAAGAAAGTCTGGAGATAGTAGGACTCACAAAAAACTTCTTTCCTCATCCACAAATCCCCAAAAAATTTTGTCAAATGAGAATCTAGTTGGAGGGACATGTATACCTCACATTTTGTGCTTGTTGTTAGCAAAACAGATTTTGTTTTTTTTTCTTGTACAAAAAATTTTAGTCTGATGATGTCCAGCTTTTGCCTTTCTGTGCATGACTTGGTGTATTTGTTGGGATCATGTGAGCCAGCATCCAACCAGTGCACCATTCATTTGAAACCCGTTGTTATGCATGCCTCAGTTGTGAAGGTTAACCACGGTTGAGTTACCAAGGTTGGATTCTATCTCAAAAACAAGGTTGGAAAGAGATATGGAGCCTTTCGAAAAACAAAATGCTCTACCCTTTTGTGGATGAAAAATTCTGCTTGATATAATGTGCCCTCTAGATACACTAAATTTTTATTTAATTTTTTTGCCGATGCTTGATGTAAGTGATTACCATGTATGTAGGTGAGTAGGTGCGATGATGCTCGGTGGTTACTAAGGTAAGTAAATTACATGTGGATGGTGAGTACATAAGCTAACCATGGTGATTACATACAGGACAAGAATACAACAAAAAGAGTGTTTCCTGTCCACATATCATCCATCCCGCATGATGCACTGGTGGGTGTTGGTTCAGTCTGGCCGTATCCTTGGCACCACCACCACACTTGCTTCAACTTTTCGTCTACATTGAACATTGAACCTCTCCTCCTCTTCAGTAATAATAAGTGTACCATGAGGTCTCGGGGGGAAGTCCCACACTAAGGGACTTATGCATTGCAAAAACCAAGGCCATTACATTTATCCGTAAAGTTGGCTTGTCTTTTGGGGCCTGCTTTCAACCCCCTATCCCCTCTCTCAGTGGTATTTGCAAAGTAATGAAATTTTATTAAAGCTTAGTATGAAATGCGGAAACTCAGCATTTAATGCACAAGGTTCGAGAGTGATTATAGTAGCTGTAGAGGTAGAAGTAGTGAAAATATATCAGACTTTCTACCACTAAAAATTTAAACCCACTAAAACGCCACTAACTACACTAAGTGGTGACCCAAGGTTGTCGCCACTAGAGGATGAAAAAAAATAGTTAACTTAGAGGTTGTCACAACTCGAGGATGAAAAAAAAAAGTTAACTTAGAGATTGTCACAACCCGAGGATGAAAAAAAATAGTTAACTTAGAGGTTGTCACAACCTGAGAATGAAAAAAAATAGTTAACTTAGAGATTGTCACAACTCGAAGATGAAAAAAAATAGTTAACTTAGAGGTTGTCACAACCTGAATATGAAAAAAAATAATCAAAATAGTTAACTTTGTAGTGGTAGAAGGTCTGAAATATATGTAGCAGCCCTGAAGGCGCTCAGGACTAAGGAAAGAGGGGATGAAACTCAGTTTACCACCAAAATTGGTGGAAAAACTAGTTTTGAGTTCCAGTTATTTCGTTTTGCAAAATTGTCATTCCCAGTTACACATTTGATGCCCTATTATGCTGAAACTGGCCGTTCTCGCCCCCTAATCGTGTGACTTTAGAATTAACTCTATTATTTCAGCAACTTCTTACATGAAAAAATATTCATGGTGTAAAGATCAAGGCCATTATTTTTTGATAGAGCCTTTGCGCCAAAGAGGGCTAGGGAACTACCTTTTACACCAAAAAGTCCTAGCCTGGTAACTGAGATCTAAGAATGGGTTGGGTATGGTGGTTTGGTAAAGTCGAAGGGTGATTTTTTGGGCCAGTTTTTTGAGAAAAAAATTAGTCAAGTACCTATATGCCATGGTTTTCAGGGTGTTTTTTTTTTTTTTTTTCAATTTTTTTTTTTAACTGACATTACAATAATCAAAAAGATAATTTATCCATATTTGGATTTTAAAAATAAAAAAAAAAATTTAAAAAAATATAA
>Ga0116227_10016822_pt1 | contig 10382 bp, 8 predicted proteins | sample S1TSphgellanicum_FD_89693 | JGI IMG/M metagenome (GOLD analysis project Ga0116227, IMG submission 89693) | Host-associated microbial communities from peat moss isolated from Minnesota, USA - S1T2_Fb - Sphagnum magellanicum MG | ecosystem: Host-associated > Plants > Peat moss > Unclassified...
AAAAAAGAGAAAATGAAAAATGAAAAAAAAACCCGGTAGGCTAGTGCTGATAGCGCGTCAATTGAAGTATAAAAAGATAAGGCCGGGCAGGCAAAGCACAGGGTACTCTGTAGCATTGTACTAGTTATAAGGTTGTCACTTCCCTGCCGCTGCACTGCACTGCACTGCACTGCACTGCACTGCACGGCCTGCTCAACACCAGCCACCACCAGCAGCTTCTTCGCGTAGGTGCACATCTCCAGTGTTCCGATCGCGAGAGCAGGAGTGTGGGGCAATCATCCGATGCTCGTAGTAGCTAGTTGAACTAGTCGTGCTGCTGCACCTCTGTTCTTCTCTTGCAGCTTCTTCCCATCCTGTGAACGACGGACGTTGGTCATTTCTGTTTCTTCCGCTTTCAGAGGGTTTGTAGCCAGGTACTGACTTTGATCTTTTTTTTAATATGTATGAGTTTAAAGCTTGTAAGTTTCTAATCCCACTCCTCCTGCACCATGAGCTTTGAATCCTCATCATATACATGTCTTGAGAGTCATGGTACTTACTCCACTAGATTTGTTTTGTTGTAGATATCAAGATTGAGTCTTTTCTTCTTCTTCTTCTTTCATTTTCTTTTAGCAGCGTAGCTAGCTAGCGTTCCAGCTTAGAATCGTGGCTTATTATGATCTTTTATTATATCTGCAAGTTATTAGAATTCAGACTTTGAGCTTCTTCGCGTCTCAGCAGGTATATATAAGAAGCTCAGCTTAAAGTCTCGATTCTAAGACTGGTATTAAGCACAGTTTGTGATTTCCAGAAATGGGTACTCGACGTTTTTGGAAAAGTCCTGAACTAGAAACAGTTGAAGGAACCTTGTCTGCAGATCGACATCTGTTGTCTAGTATGGAATTGAAGCTGCAGTTTTTAGCTGCCGCTGTACTCTAGAATTACTACTTTACTTCAGGTCTGTCGTTGTCGAACGTGGTTTTTGACTTGGTGGTTTGAATATAGAGCTGCGTTGCAGTTCAGAATGCAGGCGTTTCAGCTGCCGGGAGTTGCTGCATCGGTGTGCAGTCTCAGCAACTATGTTGCACCTGCTGCAGAGCGAGGAGCGTCGACGGGCGGCTCGACTTCTGGCCAGCAGCTCAAGTCGGGGCTACCCATGCTCGCCAGCGATCCCACGAAGCAACTTTCTGTGAATGCGGCGCGACGTCGTGCGGCGATGATGCCCGGTTCTCAGAGGCACAGATGTGTAGCGGTTCGGGCGTTGCAGATCGACACGCTCATGAAAGGACTCCAGGAAATGCTGCACTTGTCTTCCAAAACCGATACCAGCGATTACGTGAAAGTGGAAGGTGTGTTCACAGTTCGCAAGCGGAGCTTGCTGACGTACATGGACATCGGCGCCGACCTTGTGGACGATGCCGAGGACGCCATACTCAACCGCAAAGTGGTGTTGCAGCTCGTGAGCTGCGAAGAAGTCGACCCTGGTGAGACACAGACTCTTGCACTAGCTCGAGCTATAAGGAAGGACGTAGTACCCGCCTGCATGTCTTCCGTGTTGTAACCACCAAGATAGATAGGTGCTATATGATCTGACTCCAGCTGCTGCAGGCACTCATGTTGTTGCAGGGTACTAGTGCGTCTGATGTTTGTGGTTTCTCTCTTTTGCTTCAGGGACGAACATCGGGAAGGTGAGCAAGGAATGTCAAGTAGTAAACTGGAACATGGTGCAGGAAACTGTGAAATCCGGAGACGTGAAGTACCCAGTCACACTGATGGTACCCAAGGATTTCGGAACACCGGGAGCACTGATTGTCAGGAACCTGCACCAGCACGAGTTCTTCCTCAAGTCACTATCCCTCGCGCTCCCGGCAGACGTCGACGGCAAGGAGAAGGAAGTGTTCTTCCCTTGCAACTCGTGGGTGTACAATGCCAACAAATACAATTGCGACAGAATCTTCTTCAGCAACCAAGTGTATTTGCCTGATCAGACCCCACCGGGTCTGGTACAACTCCGAGAGACGGAGATGATCAACTTGCGAGGATATGGTCTGGGCGAGAGGAAAGTCTGGGATCGCATCTACGACTACGCAGTTTACAACGACTTGGGCAACCCTACCAATCCCGCTGACAAGAGACCAAACCTCGGTGGAAAGGATCTTCCATATCCTCGTCGTTGCAGAACTGGTCGCAAATCCTACGACGCTGGTAGGACCCATGTCCTCGAACCCACTCGTCAGCATCTGTCCCTGCAGCAGTACTGTGGCTTTCCAATTAGGTTGCTGTGATCACTGACCAGTGATGGCTAGTTTCTCACATCACCTACTGCGTCAGATGAACACCTGTGTTGAATTTCCACTGTGGTTTTTTTCTGCAGATCCGTCTATGGAGGTGAGAGTGTCGGAGAATTTCTACATCCCAAGGGACGAGATCTTCGACGGCCAGAAGCAATCAGACTTTCTCTCCGACCAGCTAACCTCTGCAGCTCACAATCTCATTCCTGCCATCGAGGGACTACTGACTGGCGGCAAGAATGAGTTCAACACCTTCAAGGATGTGAGAAACTTGTACCAAAATGGGATTGACATCGGCGAGACACTCCAGACCGTAGTAGACACCAAGGATCAGTCCCAGAAGATGGACCCATTTGAGGTCGTGAAGAAACTTGGAGCTGACGACCGTTCTAACGTCCTCAAGTACACCATCCCTCAAGTGATCCAGTGTAAGGACAATCTTTTCATCACAGCATCTTTCCATTATGTTATTTTAGCTAGCTGTGCTCACAGTCATCTCACAACTCTACCAGTCAAGCATTGATCAATTACAGGAGCTGTGAGAGCTATGAGCCACACTGTGACTCACTGTGAGATCTGTCTTTCTTCACCAGAACATTTGTTCGCAGAGTTTCTAACATGATGAATTTCCTATTTTTAATAAACTTGCAGCTCTTCAATGGAAAGCAAACTGTCTCTGCAGCATGAAACAAGGCCCTATGTCAGTGGCTTTCCATTAGGCTGTTTTGATCACAGTAGCCTAATGGAAAGAGACCCTAAGACTACTGTTGCAATATCATTTCTGGACCCAACCAAAAAGAAGTTTTGTTTTTTTAAATGATTGGATCCATTCTCTCCTGCAGTAGTTGTGAATGTGCAGCCAAACATAACCTGTGAATAAATCCAGAAAAAAACTCTTGTACTAAATCACTGAACAATCCTCAGGGGGCACAATTGTGGAATGTCAATATTCTCCTGCTCAATGATGAAGAAAAACTAACATTAGTGTTTTGTTTTCTTCTTCAATTTGTGCAATGTGTTTTGTGATGTGTTTGTGATGTGTGTGGTGTTTGTGTGTGTGCAGTCAATGAGCAGGGGTGGTTGGATGACGAGGAATTCGGGCGTCAAAGACTTGCAGGAATCAACCCAATGCATATTGAGCTTCTGACAGTTAAGATTTGTCCATTATCACTCACTCTCAACAGGACTGTTGTTTTGTTTGGACATTCATTTTGAGTGCAAAAAAATATTTGGATCATGTTCTATGTTGTTGTTCTTGTGCAAGGTTGAATCTCAGTTTCTTGAAACCTTTTGTGGCCTGGCAATGAAGTTTTTCTCCTTTCTCACACTCAAGAGTTTAACATAGTTACAGTATGTTCTTCAGCAAGGTTTGCTTGTTGTGCATTGGCTACCTAATTGTTTGTTCATCTTTTTGCTGTCATTTTTTGGCACGTGACAGTCTTTCCCAGTGGTCAGCAAGCTGGATGATCCTGAAGAGAGATTTGGTGATCCAACTTCAGCAATAACCCACAAACACATTGAGCCATATCTGGATGGAATGACAGTTGAGCAGGTTAACCCCTGCACTTAGAACTCTCTCCAACAATGTGGTTGTTTTGAAGATGGTGTTTGAAGTGCAATCTGAATCTGTTGAGAATTTTCAAAGAATCTGGCACTTTTCTGCAATCAGAATCTCTTGAGAATTTGGATCAGAAATATTATTGAAAGTTGCTTGGTTGTTTCCCTGAAACCAGATTCTGCTGTGGAAGGAACCTGAATTGGGTACTGATTGTTAAATGAAATCTTTGTCTGTAAATTGTATTCTTCTGAGCAGGCATTGGAAGCGAAGAAGCTCTATATTCTGGACTACCATGATCTGTATTTGCCATATGTGAAACAAATTAATGAGCTCACATCATTCGACAGCCAGACATATGCATCCAGATCCATCTTCTTCCTCAACAAGAACAATGTTCTGAAGCCATGTGCTATTGAGTTGGCGATAGAAGACCCAACTGGTCGTGGCAAGAGAGTATTTACTCCACCCAAAAATAATCAGAGGGACTGGTTGTGGGATCTTGCCAAAGCTCATGCACGCACCAATGATTCAGGATTCCATCAGCTTTACAGCCATTGGTATGAAGTTTTGTTTCCTTTTTAGTTTTTGATAAATGTTTTTATGAAGCTTTTAAAGCACAAGGATCTGAGAATCTGGGTGCCAATCTCATTGCTGAAATTGATATCCCACTTAGACTGATGAAGAACAGCAGTCTGATCAGCAAGCATGAGGATGATGACCATGGGCGAGTACTCTCTCTGGGCATTTTGTCAATTGCAGGACACGTACACATGCAGTGATGGAGCCGTTCATCATAGCAACAAACAGGCAGCTCAGTGTGCTGCACCCAATCCACCTGCTTTTGGTACCTCACTTTAAGAACACAATGAACATCAATGCAGCAGCCCGCAAAGCTCTCATCAGTGTGAATGGAGTTATTGAGAAAACCTTCACCCCTGGCAAATTCTCCTTGGAGATTAGCTCTAAGATTTATGGTGCATTGTGGCACTTTGCTGACCAGGGACTACCCAATGACCTGCTTAAGAGGTACACTCATCTCAATAGCTTAATTACAAACATTTTGTTCAAGGTTTTATAGATTTCCACCAGTGTACCAAACTCAACTTTTGCTGCAAACTGCATATTAAAAGACAACAGCCGACATGATGAAAAGTTTCAGCCCTACTCATCAAAGCTCCAGGTCATAAAAGATTGAGCAGCTTCAAGGGTGAAGGCACCATAAAGTAGACAGAAAAAGTTGACATTGTAATGCAAAAATCAAGGTCCTTGAGTAATGCAGATTTTTCCAAGTAAGAAAAACTCTTACTTGGGAAAAAATCTGCATTACTCAAGCATCTTTGCTTCAGCCACTCCAGGTATCGGCTGCCATTTGGCACTCATTTTGCAACTGAAATTTCAAGTGTTTACACTGTACTACATCATGTGGGAATGAATGTGCAGGGGTATGGCAGTGGAGGATGCAACTTCAGAGAGTGGTGTGAAACTGAACTTTGAGGATTACCCTTATGCCCAGGACGGTCTTGACCTTTGGTGTGCATTTAAGTCTTGGGTGACTGACTATGTCAACATATACTATGCTGATGACAAAATAGTGCAACAGGACATTGAGCTCCAGCAATGGTGGTCAGAGATTCGCACCAAAGGACATGGTGATAAGAAAGACGCATCTGGATGGCCTTCATTAACTTCCAAGGCTAGCCTGGTGGAAACCTTGACAACTATACTATGGATACCATCAGCCCATCATGCTGCTGTCAACTTTGGACAATATGCATATACGGGATATATGCCCAACCAACCTGCTGTCATGAGGAGACCTGTCCCTGAAGTTAATAGCAAGGAGCACAGCCAATTGCTTGCTTCCCCTGAGAAGTTTTTCCTTCAATCTCATGGTAAACCATCACAAGCAACTATTGTCATGACAGTTGTGGAGATCTTGTCCAAACATGCCCAGGAAGAAGAGTATATAGGACAACGTCTTGTCGAGGGTTGGACAAACAACAATGAGGTACTTTGCTCTTCTTCTTCCTCTCCTCTCAGCATCAACAAGGGGTGTGTCACACTGTGGCCTTGCCATTTACATTAAAAAGTATCTTAAGGCAAAAGAAGATTTATGGAAGTTACTCAAATATTTATTTCACCATGCAAAAAATTTAATCTCCAAAACAATCCTCTTAAAGAAACCAAAATCCTTCAAGATATTATAACTCTATAACTAATCTCAAGTTTCAACACAATCCAAAATATATCATCTTTTAAAGTTCCTCATATAAACCTATTATTATTACCTAGGGGCCAAAATCCCTTAAGCTACTATACTCTATAGTGAATCTAAACACAATATCCTTCTTGCCTTGGTAGTAGGCAAGGCCAACAAATTCTAAGATCTGTAAGTTACTTCTAGTCTTCCAAATTAGTACTCTGTGATTTTGGAAACTTAATTAGAGTTGTGGGGGAAAATACCCCAAACTGGAGCTACTGGGCCCCAGTTTCATTGAAAATGGGGACTAAAAATCAGGATAAAAAAACAGTACACAGAGGTAACACAAAAAAAAAATAAAAGAAAAAAAAAGAGCAGGGGGCCAAAATATTTTTCTTACCCAAATTGCTTAACAGGGAAGTTTCGCCCCCAGTTTTGGATTTGTCTTCCCTGTGCCTTGACTGGTAAGGATACACCCAAATTGGGGATGGAACAGAGATTAGAGGTTCAAAATAGGGTCCAAAGACAGGGTGACTTTATGGACAACTCTAATAGATTTCAGTGGGTTTTTTTGCTGGTGCAATCTGCAGGTACTGGCAGCATTTCAGAAATATGGAGAGAAGTTGCAGGCAGCTGCAGTAACTATGAAGGAGAGGAACCAGAATCCATCCCTACCGAATAGGCGGGGACCAGCTAAATTGCCTTACACTCTATTGTATCCAAAATCAGAGAAACATGGACTAACTGGCATGGGTGTCCCCAACAGTATTTCCATTTAGAAAGGAACCCGATGGTCACGGATCTGTTGGTCGGTTATTGAGAAAATGGTTGGTTATCAACAAGGTGTCCAAGGGTAGGTTATTCATAACCAACCTGTAGGATGAACACTGGTTCAAACTCTCAATTACCACTATAAACTCTGTGAAAGACTCTCCAAGGATTAGTTCATATCTTCAGAAATGGTAGAGCAAGCAGAACCTTGAGTAGGGATGAATGGGATTGGCTTGCATGGGTTATCTTTTTGGGAGAGGAACAAAAAAAAAGAGTTTTTTGCACAAGAGTTTTCTGAACATATGTACTTTTTTGCAAAAAGTGTCAGACACATTGAGTTTTTAGCACAAAGTTTTTTGAACATATAGTTTGCAAAAATGGCAATCACATTAAACCTTGAATTCCACTGATGTATGTATCTTATGCACAAGAGCTTTTGTCAATACCATTGTGTGTATAGCACCCTCACAATTCTGGTCTGGGGCTCTCTGCAATGAAGGTGAGACTAAACAAGCCAGAGTGAACCAGCACCCACCAGCACACCTTACATTGGATGTTTTGAGAATTGTTTTTTTAACCTTTACCTACTTAACTCTCGTATTGAAAATCTTTTTTTTTTAAAGTTTTTTGTAGGAGCCTGGTACTGGTGTTAGGGTCTAAGGTTATTTATTAATTTATTTATTAATTTATTCTAAGGTTGATTATTGGCTAGTAGGGATGAAGCAAGTACATACTGCTTTTAAATTTTGTATGGAAGTTGATATTAAATTTTTACTGTTTTTTTCATTTTAGGTAGGTATCAAATTTTCATGCTAATACTGTGTAAATCTGCATACTGGGGAACTCGACACTTAACCTGAAATCAGTATCAAACTGTTGGGTGTGGCACAACTCTAGAAACAGTAAGAACCCGTGTTGCTGTGTGGATATTTGATTTTTTTAATAATCAGCAATTCCAGTTCTTTAAAATTTCAGAATCAAAGAACCACCACTTTCTGATTTTGTTTTGAAAAAATCAGAATTAGGAAACCACCGATTCTGGGTGTTTCATAAACATCATAGAACGGACAATTGGCATGAAAGAACAGGCAAAGAACTAATGGTTACAAAGGCGGGTTTTTGATGAATTTTTCAAAAGTTTTGCGACCGAAAAAGTTCTATACCAAAACCGGTTTTTTTTCCCACCCTTACTGGGTAAGTGAGTATATCCCCAGGCATCCATTATTACCCATTGAGTACAAGAGACCCATCTCCAAACAAAACAAAAATAGAAAACCACACCCCCACAACTAATTATCTACCTATCCTCCATACGGAAAAACCACATTCATCAAATGGCTTGTGTTGCGGATCTTGACCCCATAGCAAAAGAAATAAATTATTCATTTGCAAACCCCACTACTAAGGGTAGATAGGCTGATAGGTGAACACACAAGCTTTTAAAGAGTTGGCTCTCCTCACATTCAGCCCAGGGGGGGTCCAAACCAACTAGGTAGGACTCTGGCAAGCAAACATATAGTCACTTGCAGACCTGAATTTGAGTTAGAAATGAGCAACTTAGAGTCTCCCAAAGCAAAGGGGTCAAAACTTAGATTGGTGGCATCTTGTGAACACAGATACTTTCATTTGTAATCAAAATGTACCCTATAATTGGACATACCAGAGTTGAGACAGAGGCATTATTAGCCTTGCTATTATCAAACTAGGGTGATTTTATTCCAGTTGATTTCATTTACATACACATTTGTGCATGGCAACATTTTGTCCACAAAAAACATAGAATGCTTGTTTTGCCATATAATCAAAGGTATCCAAAAATCAAGAATGGTCTAATCTATGGTGATGATTCAATCCTTAATCAACATCTAATGATTAGGGTTGTGCTACTGAAGGGAGGGGCTAGAGTGAATCAATAGCCACTAATGCACTAATGCACCAGTTTAGGATGAGGTCGTTCAAGCCGTTTTGGGGATGAACCAAAAACCCATCCTCTTCCCTTGCTCAGGGATTTTTCAACCCTCTTTTCTACCCCAAAATTTTTCCTTGTTACCTCCCCCCTCCTACCTCCTTCACCACATTTCATCTTGAAAGCTCGGTAGAGCTCTCGAACTTGAGCCGCATACAGCTTCACAACACACAGTTTGAGGAAGGAGTGGAGAGCTCAACGTTGCAGGAATGTGAAAAGCTGAACAAATGTGGAAAGGAGAAAGCAAGCTGCATAGAGCTTCGCAACGCATGGTTCGAAGAAGGAGTGAAAAGCTTAACGTTGGAAGAACGTGAAGAGTTGAACAAACGTGGAGAGGAGAAGGCAAGAGGAGCGCTTCATCCCAAATGCAGAAGTGAGAAAAAAAAAGTAAACTCCCTCCCTTCTTTGCATTTGTTTTTCTGTGTTTTTTTTTTTTCCTTTCTACTTGAGAAGAAGAAGACGCCATCATCTTCTTCCTTAACATTTTTGTTTCCTACCTATCTCCCCCCCTCCTACCTCCTTCCTACCTACCTCTCCCTTTTGTCTTTTTCTCCCCTCCTACCTCCTTCCTACCTACCTCTCCCTTTTGTCTTTTTCTGTGTTACTATTGCAATAGCAAAGAAAGCGACAGCAACAAACTATCATCATCTTTTCTTTTATGTTTGAAAAAAAGAAGAAGATAATGACATTTGTACACTATTCATCATGCAGCAAAGGTTGTAAATGCAACCACTACTTATCGAACTAAACACATGATTGTAAATAATGATATGGTTTAGAGTTTTCATTTTATATAATTAACTAAATTGTTTTAACCTTTTATTTTTTAAACTACCCAATTTTTGAACTTTGGTCCTTTGATATGTTATAAAAAATCTTTTTTTCTCATTGAGTTATTTAACAATTTTTAATCCACTCATTTTTGTACATTTTTAATTTATATATTTATTTATTTATTTTTTATTTTTAATCACACTTGTTTGATGGGTATATAGTTAATCATATATGTCTTTTTTTGTTATAATTTTTTTAGTACTTTAAATGGAAAAATCAAACTTTAAATAGGCCCATATCAATAAATAACATTAATTTGTTTAAGGTTTACAAAGATCAAAATGAGTTAGTTGGTTGTTAGTAGGTAGACAATAAACACAACGACTGAGATAAACCATTGTGTGAGTAAGAAAGGAACTCAAACTCAATGGAAAAATGTTTCCTATGCACCAATCCCAACATAATGTGTGTGTTCAATTATGATTCAGAACAACTTAATGGAAAGAGACCCATCACCTTAGGGTCTTAAAGGAGACCCTTCTTGAGTATTTTATGTCAATGAATATAATGCATAAGGCCATAGTAAGGGCCCACCTCTTTTGTATATGAAGTGCAGCAATGAAAGCTTTTGTCAGGTGTGTGTCCATAAGTCCATCGCCCTCTGTTAGGACCGCTAGCCCTAAAGAAGGGGAAATTTACCTCTGGGTTTTCTTGCCTACAGTTTTGCCGACCTACTGGGGCGGACCGGCTGCTTGGAAGGGGCGACATGGTGTAGCCGGTTTCCGGGGGGGGGGGGGGGGGGGGAACAACAATCTCCCCGCGCGCTCTCCCGGGGGAAGGGAC
>Ga0116227_10016824_pt1 | contig 10382 bp, 9 predicted proteins | sample S1TSphgellanicum_FD_89693 | JGI IMG/M metagenome (GOLD analysis project Ga0116227, IMG submission 89693) | Host-associated microbial communities from peat moss isolated from Minnesota, USA - S1T2_Fb - Sphagnum magellanicum MG | ecosystem: Host-associated > Plants > Peat moss > Unclassified...
ATTAAAGGGTTTTTTTTTTTTTATTTTCATTTTTTTTAAAATTTATTTTATTAATTTTTGTTAAAAAATTTCTTTTTTTTTTTTTTTTTTGAAACTTACTATTTCTGGCGAAGGGAAAAATAATTTGAGGGGGAAAAAAAAATTCTTAAAATTTAACACTTGGGAAAACATTTGCCCTTGTGACTACCCCCTCCCCTTCATAAAAAAAACAGAAAAGAAAGAAAAGAAAGAAAAGATAAAGAAAAGAAAACAAAAAGAAAAGAAAAGAAAAAAGCAAAAGACAAAGTTAAAAAAGAAAAAGAAAAGTTCCGATTCCCACACCAACGTTTGCCGATGCACGGAGAGTGTAATTATTAAAAAAGAAACAACATAAAAAGATACATGCAGAAAGATAGATAAGGCCGGTAGGTAATAAGGTAGAAAGATAGGCAAGTAGGTAGGAAGATAGATTGATATATAGGCAGGCAAGCATACAGGGATTAAAGAATGAAAGGTAAGTAGGTAGGTAGGTAGGTAAGAAAGTAGGCAGGAAGGTACTGTGTGAAGACCACATATAGGTAGAAAGATATGTAAATAGGTGGGTAGGAAGATAGACAGAGAGGCAAGCAAGCGGGTAGGTAGAAAGATAGGCAGCAAGGTACTGTCTTAAGAAGGCAGATAGGTAGAAAGGTATGTAGATAGGTGCGCAGGAAGATAGACAGGTAGGTACATATGTAGATAGGTAGGTAGGAAGATAGGTGGGTATTTAGGGTTGGTAGGTAGGAAAGGTGTGCCGTGAGGAGAGGTTGCTGGGAAGCTCTTTCGCGGGGGTCGCCGTTGTCGTCGGCGTGTTTGTGGTGGTGGTGGGGGAGCTTCTGCTGCCGCACTAGCAGCAGCAGGAGCAGCGTCGTCTTTTGCCCGCCGCCAACTTTTTCCATCTCATTTGTGATGCTTCAGCCGCGTGGAGTGCGAATCTCGTCATCAGTAACAGCGCCGCAGCAGCAACCAGCATCATCCGCTCCTTCTACTTACAATATCCCCTCCCCCATTCCCCTCCACCATTTGTGACTTTTTTTTCTTCCTTTCCATCATGCAACCCCAACGAGAAGAAGCTTCCGAGGTTGTTGCTGTGGTCGGATGCAGTATTATGCTCTCAAGTTCGCTCGTATGCACTGTGACAGAAGATGGTTAACGGAAGAAAGAAAATAACAAACGCTTCCTGGTTGTCGAGGTCTGGGTGAGTTGGTATCTGAGCTTTGCGAGAGAGAGAGAGAAGAAGAAGAAGCAGAAGAACGAGAAGAAGAAGAAGAAGAAGCAGGTTTTAGTGTTTTTGGTCGGTGTGTTCGTCTGTTTTTGGGTTTTGTGCTTCAGGGAGAAGCGATCTGGATTCCAAGAGTGGGTTTGTTGAGAAACGACTGGGGGGAGGGTTGCGTGAAGGAGATGCCCAAGAGATACTTTTTCATCTCCGATCAGTGGCCAGTTTGATCTCAGTGTAGTGGTGGTGGTGGTGAGGAGGAAGGGATCGATTGGCATCGTGGTGGGGTTTTGGAGAGTGTTGAAGGCAGCAGCAGATTTGGCTGGACTTTGGTTTTTGAAAGCGGCGGAGACGGTTTTTGTTTTTGTATCAGGAAGAATTCGCAGATACAGCGATGCCAGGGCTTCGTTATCAAGGGCCAGCGGCAGCACCGGTCAACAACAGCCACTGTGTGGTATCATCATCGCCATTCCAAAAAGACATGCACTCGCCTGCTGCAACTGCTGTAGGTGGATTGTCATGGGAAAGCCTCGCAGTGGATTTGAGAAATGTACAGCAGCAGCAGCAGCAGCAGATGATGCCAATAGGAGGAGAGCCGTACCTCCTCCTCTCCCACCGGCAGAAGGCGGCAGCTACTGGTGTTGGACGAAAACCTGCTTCTTCGCAGCAGCTCCTGGCGGCCGCTTGGATGTCGCCGCGAGGAGGCAGAGGCAGAGGCTTTGTCCCACAGCAATCCACCAAACAGTTGCTGTTGGATGGCAGCAGCGTCGTGGGTGTGACCTCCGGGAGTAGCGAGAGCGACGATCTGGCGGCTATGGTACACGATTTCATCGAAAACGACTTCGGCGATCTCCTGGATCACAGCGACAGCGATTGCGGATCCCCAAACATAAAACGTTCTGAAAGTCTGCAGGTAGTACTAGTTCAGATCCGACAAACCCTTAAGTCTTCGTCTTCTTCTTCTTCTTCACGTATTTGCTTCTTAGGGCTTTCTCGAGGAAAGCAGAAATACTCATGCGCTGAAAACCAAAGATAGTTTTGTTTGTTTGTTGCAGAGCCTCACAGCAGCACATGGTGCTCTAGAGAGGGAGCTTCTCGCAGAAGTGAAGAGGTTAGTGCTTACCATCAACGAAGAGACCGACTTGATGTGCAACCCTAGAGGCAAGGAGTGCAAAGGAGGTTGCACCAAACGCTTTGTGGTCAAGCATTTAAAGGCCTTAGGTTATAAGGCCGCTGTCTGTAACTCTCGCTGGCAAGGCTCTGGCAGAGTTCCTGGAGGTATATCATCAGCACCCTCTGACCCTTCTTCTTGACTTTGATTTTCCATCACATCTCAGCCCAATAGAATTTTGTACTACATCTCCTTCCCCCCACCCGAATCTGAATTCAAGAATTCCTCACAGCCCTTCCTTGCGAATTCTTAGTATTGATTGCAGACCACAACTATGGACTCTGAACGCAAATTCTTGTTGTGCAGGGGAGTATGAGTACATTGATGTTGTGTTTGATGGAGAGAAAACTAGAGATGAAGAATCTGTGGATCGCTACATTGTGGACTTAGACTTTCAAGCCCAGTTTGAGATTGCGAGGCCAACACTGCAGTACGAGAAGGCCTTGGAGTCCCTACCCACTGTATTCGTGGGTACAAGAACCAAGCTGAAGCAGGTTTTGGAAATTATGTCAAATGCAGCCAAGGTTTCATTGAAGCAGAATGCAATGCACCTTCCACCCTGGCGAACACTTGACTATATGAGTGCCAAATGGTTCTCCAATTTTGAAAGAAAAAAGAGCGACACTGATGTTTTGTCATTGTCACCGTTCAAAGAACGCAGTAGTCTTCTGTGGAGGGATGCCCATTTTCCAGTTTTTACCTCAGAGACAAAGAAGCTGTGCGGTGAACAGCTTCAGCGAACTAAAGTATCTCTTCTTGGTGAGACGAAGGGCTCTTCTTTTTGTAATCCTCCCCATGGACGAAGTGGTAGAGCAAAGCTGGAGCTCAACAGCAAGCATTTTGTAATTTGAGGCAACAACATTAAAAAATCCTGGCACAAAGAAGAATTCTTTACAAAGACAAGGAAGAGTGAGTGAGTGAGACCTGTGGGTCATGAGCTTTATGAAGCACACTGGCTGACAGCTATTGTCCCTTCACTGGCATGATGGAAACATGCAAATGGGTAGTGTATCTTGAGATGAGAGAATTCAAGCGGGAAAATGAGGCTTATTTGTAGATCTAAGCCTCCGGCTAGGAAACTGTATTGAGATCATGAATCCCTTTTTAAAAAATTTGGGTTAGGTTGAGGGGTGTGGACTGGTGTTCTGACATCAGACAGTTTTTCTTAGAACCCCTATTCATAGTTTTGAAGAGGGTTTCTTTGTCAGATCTGACAAGGCGAAAAAACCAATAAGAATACAAATCAATGCGTACAGTGTATAGATAAGACATAGCAGGTGAACCTCCCTATGACAGCAGGGGACCTCATCATACAAATTTAGAAACATTCTTTTGCACATCTTTTTGTGATCAGTAAGCTGGTTTATTCCAAAGGATTGTGACTTATTTTGGGAGAGTTGAATAAATTTTTTGTTATGCTGAGTTCTGAATTCTGATCTTGCTTTTGATTGAATGTCATGGATCTTGTCTACTTCAGACTTGTATTCACCTGTGCAAATAGTTTCCAGGACAAGGTTTCCCAGCTGCTTTGTATGTGTATATCAGGTGGAATGTTGAATCAGGTTTTGTCAGCAGGAAATACACGATGTATGGATTGGCTATGTAGTTGGAGACAATTGCTATGATGAGTATGAAGCCCTGACACAAATCAGGTCACCCACTTAACCTGGTATTATAGTTTTGGGTAGTGCAGTGCAAATTCCTCCTCCTGTTTGGACTTCCTTTCTGTGATATTTGTTTCATGATTTGCTTGTGTAAGCTGGTTTTTTGTTTGGTTTTTCTCTGTCATTGAATTAAAACCCAAATTGTGCCAAACCCACATCATAGGTGAGTATTTGTCACTTATTTTGCTTGTCTAAATTTTGGTGTTCTACATTTGTCAGGCAGATTGCTCAATGCACATTTTGCTCTTCAACTGCTTAGAGTATTGGGAGCTGCATGATAAAGCGCAGCCTGGATCTTAGAGCACTCCAGGCTGTGGTCTGTGATGCTTCAAACATCATTGGAGGCCCAAAGTTAAACAAGCCAAAGCCTTGCTGGAATGCTAATGTGGCAGTCCATTTGTACTTGCTACCTTCGTAGTACCCTTGGCCTGTTTAACATTTCCATTGAGAGTTTCTGATAGCTCACTTTGATGAGCAACCCTCCATCAGAGGGTTGGTGAAGAAGGTATGTGGTCATAGATCTCTAGTTGGTTGGTGAAGAAGGCCAGAGTGAAAACCATATCACCCACCACACCATGCCAGGATGGTTGGTGTCTCGACAAGAAACACTTTTGGGTTGTAGTTCTGTCCCCGTATTAACCATGGAGGGTAACAATGTACCGACCATGGACATGCATCAACCTATGTAGTAGCCACCAAGTGTCTTACCTGCTTTCCTATCTACATTGTAACCACTTGCATTCCATACCTACTTATGATATGGACTCACTTATGCACCTCAAGGCAACTCAAAAATGGAAGGACTGAGAGGGCTACCCTTCTCGTGTACATAAATAGTTGCTTATGTAACTATGTAGAAGCCTTTATTTGACCATTGGACCACCTCTTATGATCATTGTGAGGCAACTGGTTTGTTTATTAAAATAGTACAACTCACAAAGTGTAGTTTAAAAGAGTGCTACAAGTACTCAAAAGGTTTACACAAATATGAGTTGCACATGATCAATATAAAGTCATTAAAACTGTGCAGTTGCCATTGTTGAAAAGAACCATGTCTACACAAATAGGTGCATAATTAAGGGCACACAAGTGCTTGCAACATACTAGTTACCATCATTTTCCTTTTTTTCCCAAATTTGTGAGGTAGGTGGGTTGGTGATCATCTGCAAGAGGATTTTAGCCAAATTTGGCTATACCTCTCAGAGTGGACAGTAAAATGCTGGTTTGGGTCAGCAAAATAGTTTTGGCCATGCATATTTGAAGAGTCTCTTGAGGCTGGTGAAAGGCACAGCAAAGCTGGACACCTACTACAGAAGAGTGTAGAAAATATGATAACTACTGCTTTCGATTTTTGATTGGGCAATCATAATGACTGGTGCAGGTAGGTTGCTAGCGGTAGCAATCTTCCACCTATTTGCAGGCCTAATTTTAGTTCTATAGGTGGGGTTGGGAAAAAGTAAATAAGGTAAAACATGCCCTCCACCAAATCCAGGCCGGTGACCAAACATTTCTGGATTTTTCTCATATTTTGTCTTGTTTTGAGTGGCGTGAAGAGTTATGGGAATTTCAACCTAAGCTTTAAGTTATTTATTTTCAGCTCTATGGGCTATAAGCAAAGTAATAGTATAAACGGACCATAAAACATGTCAAAATCACATGATGTGTTTTTAAATAAAACTTGTGTAAACCCCATGCCTAATGCCCAGGTGTGTGTGTATTTGACGGTACATATTACAAAATTACAACTACAAACTACATTTCCAAACCCTCTCTATATACCACATTGCTAGGTTCTTTTTGGGGGAATTTATTTTCATTGTTTCAACCTAAAAATTATTTCTTCTACATGTTCTAACATTTTTTTTGAAAAGGAACGGCCCTAATTGCCAAATTTAGAAAAAATAATTAAAATTCGTCAAATACATATAAAGCATAAATATTCTTAAATGTTTTATTCACCGTCATTAATATGGTCTATAGCCTAATTTGGCTAAATCCTCTTTGTGGGATAACTAATCACAAAAATTGAAAGAAAGCAAACCCTGTAGGGATTTTTTTTTCAAATTCCTTAGGTAGGTGCAATGGCAAGGATCCCCAGCTTTAATTTACATAAAATGGCGACTGTCCTAAGTGGACAGTAGAGTTTTTTTTGCAATCCTGCCTAAATCTAGGCGAGCTACACGGACTCACTGTCTAAATCTGGTTTGAGCATTCGCCGCGTCTGTACTCCACTGTTTTCTCTGCCCCGTCGGAGTAAACAAGCCATGACGGAACGGATGGACTGGACGGATGATGGGATGGATGACGGACGGATTCGAGGGAAGCTTCATTTCATCCCGACGTCCTGTACAATATACGATGATGTTTTAATTTTAAATTTCATATATTTTTGTTTTTTAGAAATCTGTTTTGAGTGATCTAAAGAGTTATGTGTGTGTGAAGTTAAGCTCTACATTATTTCTTTGAGCTTCAAATGTAAAAAAACAACACACAAAAATCACAAAGAAGACAAATGTGCGCAATCATAATTTATATTTAGACCAACAACCGAATGTCAATCCCGCCTACTTTCAATGATCATATCTTTCTATTTTGTTTGTTTGTTTTGGAGTGATCTAAACGGGTATGGGTGCACCAAGCCAATCTCAAACCAAAAAAAAAAAAAAAGACCTTTTGAAGGTGAGAGGAAAGAATGCAATGTGTTGGGATTTGAAGCTGTTTAAAAACTTGATTGTTCTCTCATGGGTCTGTCCACCCTAACTAACCTTAGATGTGAGAAATATTTTTGAAGTGTCACATGCTAAGCACCGCTGGAGCTGCTCTTATTACTACTTTATATTACAAATTAATACCATCAATTCATAATGATGTAGCAACAATGGTCAATTTTACTGTTTTTATATTGCTATCACTCAAATAAAATGATGTGTACTGCGGATGAGTTTGGGAAGGTTAACATTTGTATAGGTAGACATCGGAAATCATAGTAAAACAACTAAAGATGCCACCCAACACATCAATCTTATGGTGGTTAGAACCTATGCATCCATCCTTTACATTATTTATATGAATTACTCATGCATCATAAGTTTGGATACTTAGGAAAACCTTAATTCTTAGTTAGGAGATAATTTGCTTATAAGATATGTTGGAGCTTGCAATGTTGGGTTGCTTATAAGATATTTTGGAGCTTGGATGTTGGGTTCCCAATTTATCAATGCACAACTAGTTGTAAGTATATGTTTTCATCACGATAATTCTTGCAAGAGAACATTAACATCCAGGAGTTTCCATCACTAGTGGGATGGCTCTGATTAGCAATAGAGTGGAATGGTGAAAAGACATTTCAAAGGTGTTGTGAATTTGTGTTTGATAACTAATTGTTCTCAAAAAGGTTGAAATAGAAATAACAAACAAACTCAACCATTCCAAAGAAAAAAGAGACTGGCAAGCATGCAAATAGGTTTGTAAAAGGAAAAATGGTTAAGATTGTACATAGGTTTGCATACAGATATAGTAGGTATGTAGATAGGTACAAAGTCCTCACAGATAGACAGACATACATAAAAAGCTTTTATTATTATCATGTAGATTTGTGTCGGAGGTTTTTCTTGTCCAAACGATCCCCGCATGATACCTAGATAATAATTCTTCCATTTAGGAACACAATGCTGGTCATATGTTGGACTATATGAAGGCTCAAACTTTAACAATCGTCTCAAAGCTGATAGCATAAAAAAATAATACCTTTCTCAGATTGTTTATTACATCTGTTGATGCTTTGTTAATGAGTAGAGCTATGAGAACTTCCAACCTTGCAAGAAAACAAAAGTAATCAAAGTACAAAGTGTACACAACCCACTCCCCCCTACAACACATTTCATTCACCAATTCTTCCCATTTAACATAAAAGTGTTTTTTCCAAAGATTTCATGATTGTCACCCAAAATGCAGGGCAAAAACAGAACTGAGATGAAAAACCTACTTGGGATTTGGAAGCAGGTTGACAATGGTGAATTTGAAGCTGTCCGCTTGAACTTGACAACAGTTTGCAACAACATTTGGGATGATTCCAGGGCAAACTCTGGTTTAGTCAGGAGGGGGATGAGGTGTCCAATGTTGCTGCACTGATGATGCAAATGGTCTTCTTTCACAGTCATTGTACATCTGTGGCACTACTTCACCCCAGCCACTGTTCAGCAGAGCGTTCACCACTGGATCCAACAGCTCGGCGAATGCTGATTGTCTCACGTGAGTACTGGTGTTGTAGGCGTTCAAATGAAGTCACATCCAGCTTGCTTGAACTAGACTTGCCCTGCTTGCGCCGCATTTGCTGCTCCCGAACAGAGGTCCATAGGTTCTCAATGGCATTGCGCTGCACGGATGTGAACTTGAGAGCATTATCATAGGCATGCTTCACCAAGATGTCAATGATAGTTTGTGCCCTGCACAATCATTTCACAATTGGGCCTGTCAAGTAACAATCTCACCATGTCTTCTTGTATTGACTGAAGCCCAAGTGACACTGGATCATCAACATAAAGTTTGCCAATGTGCAAACAAAGCCAATCACAGAGTATCTCAAAAAGATTCAAAGCTCAGTACCTTCTGAACTTGCCATAAAGAAAGGAAGCCAAGTTAATCTCCTACTCATCTTCACTTACAGCATGAGTGGCTGGACTGTTCAAGCTTCATATTTTGGCTGCCCCTGGGAAGTAAGTTGTTACTAGCTGGAGACAGAAAGGAGAAAACATAGATAATCAATTCTACCTGGCAACAGCATTCTTACCACTGTACTTTGTAATGGTCAGCAGCAAGTTTTAGGCAATTCAGTACTGCTTCCCTTTGCTCTCTCAATAGCCCCCTGGCTTCTTCTTGAGCTTTCTTACTGGTAGCCTCTTCTTCTAACTTCCTCCTGGCTCGCTCCTCCTTCTTAGACACCTTTGGCAGCAAAGCGTTCAATCCAAATGGATCGCTTTCTTCTTGTGTATTACTTGTGGTACATTGTAACTCAACATTCCCCCTGCCATCTGATAGACTTTCCTCTGGCAGGGTTGGTCCTTCAATTGTGTCCCTCGTCTCAAGCAGATTTTCCTCCTCAGTGGCCTCGGGCAATGAATCAATCACTTGCCTCACACGGCTTGAAGCTTTGGAAAACTGCAGTTCAGACATGTAGAACAAACACTGATGAACATCACTCTGTGATAATCTTTATGCTGAAATAAGAGAAGCTCCCATCAATAGGAAGTGTGCAAAAAGAAAACAACTCTGGACGGTGGTAGAAGCACCTCAATACACCAATCAACACAAAGACAAGCAGCAGTCTGACAACAGGTCACAGTTAAAAAAATCCCCTTCTTGTTAATCCTCTTCTTGAATCAAATGAAGTATGTTCTTGTGTTTGTGAATAGTCTGCTGATAGTCTAGCTACCAAGATTCTAAAAGGGACAAGAACATAACGCACCACAAAAGTGTCATCAGTGTAAAGGTCATTTGCAACAAGCACCCAAAGCTCCCACACTTCAATCTGCATGCGTTGTGCTCCACTGAAGCACTGGCCAACATACAGAACAAATTTCCATCCAATCAATGAAAAGTCACTGATATCAATATACATAGCTAAAGTGTTCACTACTGTCAGGACACCCAAAATTGCAATCCTTCAAAATTTTCAGAAACTATGACGCTTGTAATGTCCAAAAGTGTGTCCTACATATAATGCAAAATTTTGGGTTAGAGCCATGCACATCTCTTTCATGAGATGCAGAAAGAGGAGGGATGACAGATGATTGTACTTTCCAACAAATCTTGAACCTCTGTTCAAATCACTGTCCTGAGCATTGAAATTCACCACAAATATACTGTTGTACAATCAGGCACATTCTTCAGCATAGCCACCACTTCTATCATGGCCATGTGAAGACTGCAGCAGACCTGAGACTGCAAAGCAGTGTTCTAGCAAAGCATTGAACACTTTAAGAAGTCAATCTGTTGAGAAAGAGCTGATGGAGTACTCAAGAACAAACTTTGACTGGTGTTCTTTGACTGAGAAAGAGTGGATAGAGCAATCAAGAACAACTTTCACATGGCAACAAGAGTACGAGTTTACTTTGTGTGAAGAAGGTTGCTCATATCCATCTCTGCCACAGTTTGCATATGGCTTGGTGTACATCTCAACTTTGCCCATGCAGACACATCAACTCAATCATATTCTCACAAACATCAACTGCCGCTTGCTTGCATGCCAGTAAATGCAATTGCTACATGTGAGGTGGGGGGGGGGGGGGGAAAAAAGATATACCCAAACAACTTC
>Ga0116227_10016826_pt1 | contig 10380 bp, 8 predicted proteins | sample S1TSphgellanicum_FD_89693 | JGI IMG/M metagenome (GOLD analysis project Ga0116227, IMG submission 89693) | Host-associated microbial communities from peat moss isolated from Minnesota, USA - S1T2_Fb - Sphagnum magellanicum MG | ecosystem: Host-associated > Plants > Peat moss > Unclassified...
CGCCGAAGAAAATCCTCGATTCTACTGTCATCGTCCAAGCTGCCGGGCGCCAACGTCGTTTTCGTGTTCATTGCGTCTGGTTCTCCACCGTATCCGACCCTTCGAGTTCCACCGCGAGCGGTGCATGATTCAACAGCGCCGCCATGCCCACTCCACCGATGACGTTGCCCAGCAACGTCGGAATCAAAAACCGCACGAGGTATTCGCTCACGGCTGCATGCCCTGTAAACACGGCGTACGCGCTGTCGACGGATCCCGCAATGATGTGAGAAAACCGACCAATGCCCACGATATAGGTCAGGAAGACGATCACGAATATCGCAGCGGTGCGCGCACTCGGCAGCAACCAGACCATCACCGCGATCAACCATCCCGCGAGGATCGCCTTGACGAACGTCGGCCAGAAAGATCCGGACAACGCTTCGGTCGCAATCGCGAGCAAACTCTGCTGAACTTCGCTGGAGAACACGCCCGGCCGGCTGATGAGAGCGGCAAAGATGTACGAGCCTAGAAGGTTGCATGACAACACCACCGCCCAAAAGCGCGCGGCTGCGCGCAAAGTCTTGCGATCGCGACGCACTAATACGGGCAACACGGCGGTGAGAGTGCTTTCGGTGAACAGGGCCTGCCGGCCCAGAATCACGATCAGGAATCCGACGGTATAGCCGATGCTGTCGACGAGCCGCGACCACGGACGCTCTGGAAGTGCACTGCGGATCAAAGCCAGGCCCAGAAAGGAGAAGCCCAGCGACATTCCCGCAGCCAGCCCCGACCAAGCGAGCGCTGCGACGGGCCGATCGAGTTCCTCTTCACCCTGCTCCCGCAACACCTCGTGGATGACGAGCGCCTTGATGCTCGAATGACTGGCCGCCTGCTCCTTTTCTTGCTGATCGAGGTGCGCATGCGGTTCGCTATCATCACTTCGGGAGGAATTGGCCATCACCCCACTATCCCCGCCGGTGGAACGAGTCGGCGTAGGACACGACGTGAAACCGGGGTCAGCATCTTCTTTCAGGATTGGCCCCGCCTGACTTCTCGCAATCCCGAGGTGCCGAGTGGAGGCTTTATCTGACACCATCTCGGTGCAAAGCGCACGTTAATGAGAGAATGCAAAAGGCGCATCCTTCGCCGCAATTCCATGCCCTGGAGCGTCATTTGTACCGGCTGCTGTTGTTATTCACCCTGGTCGGCATGTCAATCGGATGTACTTCGATGAAAGAACCTTTGCGCCCCGTGGCTCACGTGGATTTGCCCCGCTACATGGGCGATTGGTACGTGATCGCCAATATTCCGTACTTCGCTGAGAAAGATTGCGTCGATTCGATCGAGAGCTATGCCCTGCGGACCGACGGCACGATCGACAACTGGTTCAGATGTCGCAAGAAGTCCTTCGACGCGCCGCTCAAGCAGAAGGCCACGGCGAAGGTGACCGTGGAGGACACCACGAGCAACGCGGTGTGGAGCGTCAAATTCTTCAAGATCATCTCCGTCAAGTATGTGATCCTCGATCTGGATCCGAACTACCAGTGGGTCTTGGTCGGTCATCCATCACGCCGCTATGGCTGGATCATGGCGCGCTCGAAGACGTTGGACGAAGCCACGTATCAAGGCATCCTACGTGACGCGGCCTCGCAGGGCTATGACCCGGGTTTGTTCACCAAGGTCCCACAGAGTGCGACTGCCGCGACCTCGAGCGCGTCGGCCGCGACTCCGGCTGCGCCAGCGGGTCATTAAGGCCGAGCCGTCGGGACGTACACGCGTGTTGATGCTCCTCGGCATCGGAACGGGCACCGCGATACTTGCCTTCGCGGCGGTTTGGTTGGTGAGCGTGCGACTGAGAAATTATGGCTTTCTCGATGTCGCCTGGTCGCTCAGTGTGGCGGTGCTCGCCCCGCTTTACGCCTGTCTCGGGTCTGGCGATGCAACCCGCAAACTCGCGTTTACTGCGATCGGCGTTGCCTGGAGCTTGAGGTTGGGATTGTACATCCTGATTCGCGTGCTCCGCATGCACCCGGCAGAGGACAAGCGTTATCGAACATTGCGCGAGCGCTGGAAGGGTCCGGGCGGATTCTTTGTGTTCTTCGAGTTACAAGCAGTGATTGCGTTCTTATTCTCGCTGCCCTTCTTGCTCGCGTCGGTCAATACGCGCGTGAGCCTCGGGAAATTCGAAGCTGTCGGCCTCACGCTCGCGCTGTGTGCGACCGTCGGGGAAGCGCTGGCTGACTGGCAGGCGCAGCGATTCAAGCAGGACCCGGCCAACCGTGGCTCCGTCGTCGACGTGGGGCTTTGGCGCTATTCCCGTCACCCGAATTACTTCTTCGAATCCGTCGTCTGGTGGGGCTTCTTCATTGCGGCGCTCGATTCTCCCTATGGAGCAATCACCGTAGTCTGTCCCCTGTTGATGCTGTACCTGCTGCTCAAGGTCACTGGCATTCCCCTTACGGAAATGCACTCCCTGGAGAGCCGAGGCGACCTCTATCGCGCATATCAGCGCACGACCAGCCGGTTCGTGCCGTGGTTTCGCAGGAATGCCTGACTGCCGGCACGGTCTTCTGTGTATGGTCGGGGAGACAGGATTCGAACCTGCGACATCTACGTCCCAAACGTAGCGCTCTACCAGTCTGAGCTACACCCCGTATCGACAGACTCGCTAGTGTACGGGGCGAAAGACCCCCAGGCAATGACGGCACCCGACCATTCGGGGCGGCACTCTCACGGATCCAACTCGAGCGCCCGCCACTCGAGACCGTCGATCTCCTGTAGCGACTTGCCAGCGATGCCCTGCAGATCACCGTACATGCCGACGGTGCCGCCCATGACACGCTCAATTTGCTCCTGGCGTTTGGCCCATTGCTTCATGATGATCTTACGCTCCTTATCGAGGTCCTCTTGCATGGAGGAGAAGGCTTCCACGATGGCTTCGACGCGCTGCTTGAACTGCGGGCCGGTCAGATACTGGTAGACCATCTCGGTCTTCGATTGACGCCCTTCCGAGAGCTGCCGTGCCATGGTCACCTGCAGCAGCGTATCGCGCAAGACCATGGCAACCGGGATGACACAACGCGGGTGTGCCACCCAGACGCCTTCAAGGAAGTGGAACGTTTCCACGCCCTTTGGCAGCGTGTGGCTGACCAACACGCAGAGTTCGGCCTTCGCCGTGCGTTGATCATCACGCAGTTTAACCAGCCACGCATCGCTCCAATGACGGGTGCGTTTCATTTCCCAGAGAATCGTTCCACCCGCCTGCCCGCTTTGATTCCTGACCACGTGCACGATGTCGCCGCCGTGCTCGCCCTTTGGCACTGGATCGATTCCGTCGAACGGGAATTTCGTGCGCAGTAGGGTTTCCAGTTCCAATTCCTGCACTTCGCCTTGAAGTTGTTGCGAACCTTGATCCGCCTTTTGCTTCAACTCCTCGATCGTGCGCTGCATCGACACGATGGTCTGATCCTTCTCGAGCACCTTTTGCTTGAGGCCATCCTCGGCCTCGCGTCGAGCCTTGATCCGCACATCCTCAAGACCCGCCTCGACGCGCATTTGCACGGTGAGTTCGAGTTCCCGCCGCGCATCGTCCAGCTCGCGCTGCTTCTTGATGAGCTCTGCCTGCGCCCGCTGCGCGAGCGCCAGCTTTTCGTTCCGCGACTGGAGTAATTCCTGGAGTTCGGCGAGTTCCCGCACCTTGGCTTGCAATTCGGCGGCACTCGCCTGCTTCGCCTTCGTCGATTCCTCGGCGCTCATGCGAACGCGCTCGGTTTGGAGCTGTTGCTCGAACTGTCGGCGGGTCGCGGCGATCAGCGGCGCCGCCAATGACTCGGTGAGGCGAATTTCGGAATTGCAATTCGGACAGACTATCGTCGGTTCATTCATATTCCGTTCCTCGTCGTGCCCGCCAGGGGCCGATTGGGCGTTCTCGCCAGAGCTGATGCACAATAGTTCGGATGATGCACAGACTCAAACTCCACTACGTCGATTTGATTCTCTTGCTGACGGCCTTTGCGGCCGGTACCGTGGACGTCATCAGTTTCGCCATGCTCGGCGGAGTATTCGCATCGGCCATGACCGGTAATTTTGCACTACTGGCCTATTACGTGGCGCAGGGTGAGTCGCAAGCCGCCATGGGGTCGGTGGTCGCGCTGACTGGCTTCGTTCTCGGCTGCGGCTTGGGGGTGCTTCAGCGCCGCAGCCGCGCGCAGGCGCAAGCGCTGGCCTTCTTGCTCACCACCGAAGGCGGGCTGCTCTTCTTCTTTGCGCTGTATGCTCTGTGGGTTCCGCATGTGGCCAATGCGCCCCCGGATCATCTACAGATACTCTTGTTGGCGGTGGCGATGGGCGTGCAGGCGGTCATCGGACAAACGATCAGCCAGACGACCATCGTCTTCACGACCACTCTGACCAAGTTGGTGGGGACGATCGCGGACTCACTGGCCAATGGGGATGCGTTGGGCCTCAAGGCAAGAGTGCCGCATCCACGATTTCGATCCAATGCCGCACGGGAAGCGGGGTGCCCGCCTGCATGTGTTGGATGCAGCCGACATTGGCGGACACGATGCACGATGGTTTCGATGCGGACAATGCCTCTAGCTTGCGTGCGCGCAATTGATTCGCGAGCACGGGCTGCAGCACTGAATAAGTACCCGCCGATCCGCAGCACAAGTGGCTGTCGCGCAGTGCCGGCGTGACCGCAAAGCCGAGCGCCCCGAGATGGGTTTCCACATTGCCTCGCAATCGCTGGCCATGTTGCAGTGTGCACGGCGCATGAAACGCGAGGCGGCCGGTCCCCACGGCGGAGAGCTTGCCGTTAAGCAGCGGCACGAGGTCGGGCAGCAGTTCGGACAGGTCACGCGCCAGTTCACTGACTCGGGCCGCCTTCTGCGCGTATCGATCATCGAGCCGCAGCGCCTCACCATACTGCTTTACCGCCAGACCGCACGCCGATGCATTCATGACGATGGCTTCGACTTCTCGGGTCTCGACCAGCGGCCACCAGGCATCGATGTTGTTGCGCGCGTTTTCGAGCCCTCCGGCGTGGTCACTCAAATGATCCCGCAAGGCACCACAACATCCGGCACCGTCGGCAATCAACGTCTGAATCCCTGCCGCGTCGAGCACACGCGCCGTCGCACTGTTGACGTTCGGCATCATGGCCGGCTGCACACAGCCCGCAAGCAGCAGAACCTTGCGCTCGTGCCGACGGGTCGGCCACACCGCCGCACGCGGACCGGCCGCGGCCGGCACTTTTTGTCGAAGCGCCGCGGGCAACAGGCGTCGCATCCGCTGCGCCACCTTCAACAGGGGCGCGAACAAAGGTGAGGTCAGACCTTCTTTGAGCAACCAGCGCAGCGTTTTTTCCGGCGCGGGTCGCGGCACACGTTCATCGACCAGTTCCCGGCCGATGGCCACCAGTTTTCCGTACTCCACCCCGCTGGGGCAAGTGGTTTCGCAATTGAGGCACGTCAGACAGCGGTCCAGATGCACCTGCGTGCTGCGGCCGGCCTCGCGACCCTCGAGCATTTCCTTGATGAGATAGATGCGCCCGCGCGGCCCATCCAGTTCATCGCCCAGCAGCTGATAGGTCGGACACGTGGCATTGCAAAAACCGCAATGCACGCAGCTGCGTAGAATCGCATCGGCGGCGTTTCCTCGTGCGGTGTCCTTGAATTCGGGGCTGAGCTTGGTCTGCATGCGATCGTTACAACTCTGCGTATAGGCGTCCGGGATTGAAAATGCCCGCCGGATCGAAGGCTTGTTTCAGGCGCCGATGAATCGCCATTGCGGCCGGCGGCAGGGCCGAAAAAACCCCGGCTGATTTATCGCGAGCGCGGAACAGCGTCGCGTGCCCACCGGCGCCTGCCGCTGCTGCGCGGATCTGCGCCACGGGCGCTGCGCTGCGCAGCCAGCGCAGCGCCCCACCCCATTCGAGGAACTGCTGGCCGGGTAAAGACAGGGGAGGAGTGGTATCGGGCACCGCCAATCTCCATAACACGTCCTCGGGCTCGCGACCGACGTCCCCATGGAAGAACGCATGGCGATGGTCGCGCACCGCACGCCACCAGGCGTCGGCCGTCGGGGGATCGATCTGCGTGCCGCCCAGGCGCTGGCGCACGCTGCTGACCGCGGCTTGAGCGCCCGCCAACCGCACGTACAGCTCGTTCCGATGCCAGGCCGTCGCGCTGAGCGGCAACGGCAAACCTGCCCACCGGCGCAGCCGCTCGAGTGCCGCGGGCTCGTCCATCTCGAACCGCAGCGTCGCGACGGCCGCAGGCACGGGCATGACTTTGAGGGACACCTCGCAGAGAACACCCAATATGCCCATCGAACCCGCCAGCACGCGTGATACGTCGTAGCCCGCGACGTTCTTCATGACCTGCCCGCCGAACGTCAGGGTCTCGCCAGCACCGTTCAAAAGCGACGCCCCCAAAACATAATCCCGCAGGGCTCCGGCGCTGAAGCGCGCCGGCCCCGCCAGGCCCGCCGCCACCATGCCGCCCACGGTGCCACCCTGCGCAAAATGCGGCGGTTCGAACGGCAGGCACTGACCAGCGCTGGCCAGTGTCTCTTCGAGCTCGCAAAGTCGTGTGCCCGCGAGCGCGGTCACCACCAGTTCGGTGGGCTCATAACTCGTGATACCGCTGAGGTCGTTCATATCGAGCGGGGCGCCGCGGGGCGCACCGCCGTAGAATTGCTTGGTACGCCCGCCGCGAATGTCGAGCGGCGACCCGGACTGGCTTGCGAGCATCACCTGCTCGGTCAAGCGGCGCAATGCCGCGGTCCGCGGATCCATCAGAAGCGGGCCAGATCCGGAAATTTCAATGCGCCGCGACTCACATGCATTTTTCCGTATTCCGCGCAGCGCTGCAGAGTCGGAATCACCTTACCCGGGTTGAGGAGCCCCGCCGGATCGAACGCGCTCTTGACCGCGAACATCAGCGCCAGTTCCGCCGCGGCGAACTGCACGCACATGGAATTCAATTTCTCGACGCCGACGCCATGTTCCCCGGTCACCGTGCCCCCGAGAGCGATGCTCGCCTCCAGAATCTCCGCGCCGAACAATTCACAGCGATGCAGCTCGGTGGGATCGTTCGCATCGAACAAAATCAACGGATGAAGATTCCCATCTCCTGCATGGAAGACGTTGACACAGCGCAATCCATGCTTGTTTTCCATGCCCTCGATCGCGCGCAGCATCTCCGCGAGCCGCTTGCGCGGAATGGTCGAGTCCATACACATGTAGTCCGGGCTCATGCGTCCCGATGCCGGAAAGGCGTTCTTGCGCCCACTCCAAAATTTCAACCGCTGGCGCTCATCTCGGCTGATCTCGATTTGCGTGGCACCGTTGGCTTTCAGCACCTCGATCGAGCGCTCGATCTCCTCGGTCACTTCCTCCTCGGTGCCGTCGCTTTCGCACAGCAGAATGGCCGCCGCATCCAGATCGTAGCCGGCATGCACGAAGTCCTCCACGGCCGCCGTCATGCGCTTGTCCATCAATTCGAGACCGGCCGGAATGATACCCGCCGCGATCACCGCCGCCACGGCAGCGCCCGCCGACTCGACCGTCGCAAAACTCGCCATCACGCAGCGCGCGGCCTGCGGTCGCGGCAAGAGTTTCACCGTGACCTCGACTGTCACGGCCAGCATCCCCTCGCTGCCGACGACCAGCGGCAGCAGATCAAGACCGGCACAATCCGGTGCCGTCGACCCGAAGTCGATCGGTTCACCCGCGGCCGTGAACCCGCGCACGCGCAACACATTATGCAGAGTCAGTCCATATTTGAGGCAATGCACGCCGCCGGAATTTTCGGCCACGTTGCCGCCGATGGTGCAGGCGATTTGGCTGGATGGATCTGGCGCGTAATACAGACCGAAGGGCGCCGCGGCCTCGCTGATGGCCAAGTTGCGCACCCCGCTTTGTACGGTGGCCGTGCGCGCATGGACATCGATGTTGACGATGTTGTTGAACTTCGCCAGCGACAGAATGACTCCCATCGAATGCGGCAAGGCCCCCCCCGAGAGTCCCGTGCCCGCGCCACGGGCAACGACGGGTACGCCCAAGTCGTGGCATATCTTGAGCGCGGCGGCCACCTGCGCCTCGGTTTCGGGCAAGACGACCAGCAGCGGAACCTGCCGATAGGCGGTCAGCGCATCGCATTCGTACGCCACGGTTTCCTCGTCACGCACCAAGATGCACTGGCTCGGCAGCGCCGCGGCCAACGCCGATGCCACGTGGGCTTGGCGCACGGCGCGGTCGTTCGCGGGGGAGATGGCGGTCGCAGGGGAGATGGCGCTCATCCGAATATCATAGAGTAAATTGTAAGATGACAGTTCGGTCATGAACCTTAGGTTCAAAGCGCACGAACTTCGCGAATGGGCGACAATCTAATATGCGCCTAGGTCTCGGAAGGTACGACTGCCGCCATGCTGATGCGATATGTGACGTTGCTCATTTCGGCGGTTTTCCTGGCCGGTGTGGTCCATGGCGCCCCGGCCCCGTTTGACTTGGCCGGGCCGGTGCTCGACGTCACGGTCACGCGCGGTTCCACGACTTTACCCGCGGCCGAAGTGCCGAACCTCGCACCGGGAGACCGCATTTGGTTGAAAGCGGATTTGCCGCCGACCCAATCGGCGCATTACCTTTTGGTCGCCGCTTTTCTACGCGGCTCGACCAACCCGCCTCCGGAGAATTGGTTTTTTCCGTGCAAGACGTGGACGGGCAAGTGTGCCGCCGACGGCTTGACCATCACGGTCCCGCCCGATGCGCAACAGGTGTTGATCTTCCTGGCACCGCAGACGGGAGGTGATTTCAAGACCCTGGTGAGCGCGGTGCGCGGTCGACCCGGTGCGTTCGTGCGCACCTCGCAGGATCTGAATCAAGCCGCTCTTGATCGCTCGCGCCTCGAGCGATACCTCACGACCATTCGGAATCTGAACGACGCAGATCCCGCCAAAATCACGCAGGTCGCGCCGCTGCTCGCGCGCAGTCTCGCCATCAAGGTCGATGAGAAGTGTTTGGATCGCTTGCCCGAATTGCAGGCGCCCTGCTTGATGATGGGTCAGGAGTCGTTGATTTTGAATGACGGCCACAGCACTTCAATCGTCGAGGCCCTGACGTCCGGCCCTGGCAGCGATCTTGCGATGGAGGCCAGTTACACGCCGCAGCTCAGCTACGGCTACTACAGTCCTTACATTGCGTCGGTGCTCGATATTGCACGAATATTCGACTCGTTCGGCACGGCGCAGTACCAGTACATTCCCGCCCTGGCCTCGCAGCGCGGTGACCGCATGGCGCTCACCTTGAACGCCGCTCCTTCTTTTCATAATCCAAAATCGGTGCTGGTGGCTGCGCTGCCCGCCGTCGAACAAGCGCAGCTGCCGCCCCTGCATGCCGTGGACCCGAAGGAGATCTACTGCGCGCGTCGCACGTCTTTGGTGCTGCCGGTCGAGGGAGCGCCCTTGGTGTTTTCAACCGACTTCGCGCATGACGTCACTCTAAGTTTGACCGGCGCCGATGGTAAGAGCTTGGAGCTTCCCGCCACCGCCGATGCGACGCAGGGAGGCTATGTCGTCGACACGGCCGCGCTTGGGTCCATGACCTTGGGCGACAGCGTACAGGGCTCGCTCCATGGCCGTTGGGGATTCGATGCCTACCAAGGTCCGCGCTTTTTATTGATGAATGCCCATGCCAGACCGTGGCAACTCGCGACGGGCGATGAATCCTCGTTGATCGCCGGGCGTCAGGACACGGTGCATTTGCGCGCCGACAACGTCAGCTGCGTCGATGCCATCATGTTGCGCGATCCGGCGGGTAAGGAGCTGAAGGCGGACTGGAAGCCGGTGAAACCGAACGAAGTGGAGATCAAGCTGCCGCTCGAGGATGCCAAGGCCGGCGCGATGACGCTGCTGGTCAAGCAGTATGGCGTGGCTGATCCGCAGCCCGTGCCGCTGCGGATCTTTTCGGAGGCGGGCCGCTTCGATGGCTTCAGCATGCATGCGGGTGAATACCAAGGCTCCCTCAAGGGCAGCCGGCTCGATGAGGTCGCGAGCCTGACCGTCAAGAACGTGACGTTCGTTCCCGGCGATCCTGCGTCGCGCGTCGGCACCGACGAACTGCCCATGGTCGCGCAGGACGTCCAGGCTGCCGAAGCCTTGAAACCCGAGCGCGCCGTCGCCGCGAAGGTGTCGCTGCTGGACGGCCGATCGGTCTCAGTAACTGCCACCGTCGATGCTCCGCGCCCTCGCGTTGCTTTGATCGGCAAGAATGTACAACCTTCCGCGAGCGTCACCGACGCCAACATCGAGCTCACCGACGCCGGCGAGTTGCCGGAGGATGCGACCTTGATCTTTTCGATGCGATCGATTTCGCCCGGGGCGTTTTCGCGCGATGAG
>Ga0116227_10016827_pt1 | contig 10380 bp, 13 predicted proteins | sample S1TSphgellanicum_FD_89693 | JGI IMG/M metagenome (GOLD analysis project Ga0116227, IMG submission 89693) | Host-associated microbial communities from peat moss isolated from Minnesota, USA - S1T2_Fb - Sphagnum magellanicum MG | ecosystem: Host-associated > Plants > Peat moss > Unclassified...
CAGAAAATTATACGCCTAATACCCTGAATAAGGAGTCTTTATAATGATTGCCGATGGGAATGTCCTGTTGACCGATATAAATACAATTGCCCTGGATATGGCTGATCTTGTTTTTATTGATGATAAACGACCGGTGTACCCGTAGAAATAAAGTAGGCGGCAATGTTGTTTCCAACTGGGAAAATGGAATATTGGAAACAATCACCTGGTTGGTCGTTACCACCCGGGTATAGTTCCCACGGGCTTCTGCATATATAATATCATCGCATTGCAATTGATAGATCTTACCGGTTGCTTTTAAAAAAATATGATTTCGGGAAGATGTGATGGGTTGTAATCTTTCTTTTGCTTTATCCACTGCTACGATAAAGCGCTCCAGTGAAAATGGTTTCACGAGGTAATCGCAGGCAGCCAGATCAAATGCATCGGTAGCATATTCTTTATAGGCGGTGGTGAATATCACGGCAGGCACCTGTTTAAGTGTTTTCAGAAAGCTGATACCATTTAATACCGGCATGTTGATATCTAAGAAAAGCAGCTGTACCGGTGTGGTCTCCAATATGGCTTTTGCTTCCAGGGCATTACTGCAAATACCCGCCACCTCTAAAAAAGGAAGATGACTGCAATAACCGGCAACTATGTCTCTCGCAATAGGTGCGTCATCGATGATCAGGCAGTTTATCATTACTGTGGTATATTAAGTGTTAAGGTGACGGTGTAAAATCCGTCGGCTATAGTAGTATCGTATTCATAGTCATTTCCATACAGCAGGTCCATTCGTTTGATGCTGTTGGAAAGGCCTACACCGCCATTTTCACGTGGCGTGGTTTGTTCTTTTTCTTCGAAAGAATTTTTCACGGTGAAGCGTATACGTTTATTGGTAATACTTAACCGGATATCAATGTATATATTTTCTGCGGATGAATTTTGCGCATGTTTAAAAGCGTTTTCCACAAATACAATCAGCAGCATGGGTGCTATGCGGATGGTGTTATCGGTCATGGGAGCGATGTCGGTATGCAGGACTAACCTGTTACCGATATTGGTTTTTGCCAGTTCGATATAGTTGTCAATGTAAGCCAGTTCCGCAGTTAAAGGTACATAGATTTTTTTGGCATCGTATACGGAATAGCGCAAAAGATCTGATAATTTGAGTATCAGTTCAGGCATCTGTTCCTGCTTCTTTAGCGAAAGTCCGTAGAGATTATTCAGGGTATTAAAAAGAAAATGGGGACTTAACTGTGAAAGTAGCAGGTCCAGTTCACTTTTCCTTTGTGTGGCAAGGGCATACTGTTGGCGAATGGTATGGTGGAGTAGTTTCAAAAACACACCCATACAAAAGCCGATGAGAATAACCGGGGCAATTGCTACCATCGTTAATACCCTGGAATCCTGGTACCGGATATGATACACGAGGTCGAAAAGGGTACCATGTGTAACTGAAGCAATGATCCAGCATAGGAAAATGGAAAAGGCAAAGAGCAGGGGCTTTCCCTGAAACAGGTATTTTCCACAGATATACCTGCCCAAATAGATGAAGAAAAGAAAGTGAAGTACATTGAAATACCAGAACTGTGCATCTCCCCCGCGTGGGTCGCCCGTATAAAAAATGACGGCGCTAACCCCACAGATCCAGAAACCCACGAGGAAGATTAGATGCAGTTGTTTTCTTTCTGTTGTAAGGAGTGCCAGCAGCCAGTTGCCTGGAAAGATGTCCCCTGTTGCGGTGAGTGTTGCGTGTTTATTTTTCATGCATCGAATGTCCCAAAAGGTCATCAACAAGATAAATCAATAGGACGTATATTCCATTTCTACTGACAGAAAGCGGATAATCAATGACAAAATAATTACCGGCTTAATTCTTCCACTGTTTGGCGGATACGTTTTATTCTGCCGCTCCAGATTTTCCAGTGAGCGTAGGCCTGTATCACCATGATGATCACTACACACATCAGGGTGGCGTATTTGCTGGTATTCCACTGGATGCCGGCCACAAAAAAAGCGATGATGCCTGCAAAGCCGGCAACTTTTGTGCAGATGGCCCATGCCGCATATTTTCTGACCGCCTGCAATTTCTGGCGCATATTTTCCAGTAAATTTTTTTCTTCTGCCGGATGGCTCGCCATCATATAGCCGGCAACGTTATACACCAACATACAGCCCAGGGATATCACCAGCAGGAAGTTCAGGTAAAATGGTTTTCTATCACCATCAAAGAAATCATAGTATACCAGCAGGAAGGCGATATAGCCAATCGCTTCAATGATCATCTGTTTCCGGATAGATTTCAGTACCGGTGAAGTATGCCTGCGGATGATGTCCTGCAGGTCGGAAATAGTACGTTGTGGGTTGGGAGTGCTGTCCCAGGCCGCTTTTAAAGGATCCATGTGTTTATAATTTTAAGATATTTTTGATCTTGCTTTTAATCCTGTTGAGTTTCACGCCTACATAGTTCTCATCTATCCCGATAATGTCTGCAATTTCCTGGTAGCTCATATCTTCGAGGTACAGGGCGATAATCGCTTTCTCGGCATCGCTGAGTTGTTTGAGTGCCGCAAACAATTGGTCCTGCTGATCAGTAGCACTGATATGAGCACCTGCTGGTATCTCCGGTAGTTGATCGGTGTAGGTAATACGGGGTTTCTTCCTGCGGAAGTCTGCCAGCGCGGTATTCAGGGCGATCCGGTAAATCCAGGTGCTGATCCTGGCGTTGCCTCCAAAAGAGGAATAGGATTTCCACAGCTGATAGATCATTTCCTGGAACAGGTCTTCCCTGTCTTCCCGGCTATCGCGGTACAGGCGGCACAACTTATGCAGGATGCCCTGGTGCTGCTGTATTGTATCGAGAAATGCGGGTTGGTCCATGCAAGGTGATTTATCAGGATTAGTTGCAGCGGGCGGGGAAAACTTACAGGTTGTCAAAAATATTTCGATAAATGCTACCAGATCACTTTATTCACTGTGGCCCAGTTCCGGGTAGTACAAGGAATTCCCAGTTTCTTCTCCAGTCGTGCTATCACATCGAGGGGTTTCTGCTCCAGGTCTTTCCGGATCAACGTGTATACTTCTTTGCCTTTCATATGAAGTGTTTCGGAGGGCGACTGCAACGAAGCGATCACCGCAGCGGCATGTGGCCCGGCCTCTCCGGACAGAAAGGTGATATAAACCTGGGTAGATTTGTCGGGGATAATACCGGGAAACGGCGTATTGGCCACAACCTGTTCCAGTTCCGCTACCGGCCGGATAATGGTAGGCACCTCAAAGCCATAGTTGGTGAGCAGCAGCTTTTCCATTTTGGTGGATAATGCAGCGGCGTTGTTGCTACCGGATGCAAACATCACATTACCACTCTGGATGTAGGTCTTTACCTGCTGGAATCCTGCTGCCTCCAATTGCCGGCGCAGGTCTTCCATTTTAATGGTTCGCTTTCCCACATTGACGGCCCTTAAAAATGCAACGTATCTGGTCATTTGGATGTCAACTTTACTTTGTATGTTTGTTTCATCATGCACTATCTACAAATCATCCACAAATTATACAACTTACCGGAAGATGCCAATCACGGTTATACGGAAGGAGAAATTGCCGGTCTCGAACAACGTTTACAGGTACAGTTACCCGCATCCCTGCGCCAATATTATCTGACGTTGGGAAAAAATAAAATGGTGAACGACAGTTTCAACCGCTTAACTTCTTTAGGGGAAATTGGTTTTTCGGAAGATGAACACCTGGTTTTTTACGAAGAGAATCAGGCGGTGGTCTTATGGGGCATTGCCAAAACAGACTTGCCGGCTGCCAACCCGCCGGTATATGGCACTTATGATAGCGCCCGGGCGGAGTGGTTTACGGATGCTGACACCACTGAACATTTTTTACTCTCAATGGCATGGTGGAATGGCGCACTGGGTGGCCTTACCCACACTGCTTTTACCGATCTGGAAGAGGACCTGACTCCGGAGCGCATCGCTGCCGTTACATCAAACTGGCAGGAACAAATGGGTATCTCTAACCAGTTGTTGCGTTTCTTTACCAACGATTTTGAAGATATCCTGGTCCTTACCACCGAACACAACGGGCAGGTAAACGGCGTATATGTGGGTACCAACCGGCAGGAGAAATATAAAGCCATGCTGCATACACTTCAGATGGAGTGGTGCTATCGTTCCGACCGGGACGAATAGCCATACCAGAGCACCGTCAGTAAGATGCCATAGAAAACGCCGCCCAGCACTACGGCCAGATAGTCCATGCCCTTACAGGCAATAGGATGCAGGTATTCATTGGCGATCAGTACCAGTCCGCTTAAAACGGCAGTGATGATCCAGAAGCGTGCTTTCTGGCCGGCGCTTGTTTTCGGGAGACTATCCACCCTCGGTATCTTCATAAAAAAGAAAAACAGCAGTAGTAGCCCCACTACAGAGCTGAGATACTGCATCAGATACCACATTTTCATCGGGTGTTGTCCTATCGTAATATCCCTTTGCAGAAAAGGGATATGTGTTACAAATCCACCGTCGGCATGTGTAAACGCATCCAGAAAAAAATGTGTGAGTACTCCCAGTACAATAGACGTGAGCACTACCACATAGTGTTGCCGGAAATAGCTGTTCCAGTTAAAGGTGCGGAATAGCTGCATCCGGGAACCGGCCCATTCGGGCAGGTAAGGTAGCAAAACGGGTTTTACCACCTGGTGGTACAGCCAGGCCAATACCAGCGCTAACGGTATGTCATATACGAAAATTCCCCACCATTGATGGCCGCTGTTAAAGTAGGGGTTCAGTAAAATGAAATAGAAAAAATCGGGTACCATACTGCCGATAATCAAACCGGTGGCCGACAGGTATTGACGGGAGGTATTGGTAAAGGGAACAACTATGGCTGCATGTGATATCGTAAATGGCATCTTTTGATGGGAATTGTCTATAAATTTAATTTAATTATAATAATTTATGCAGGTTATTATAAAGAAATGTTAATGTTATAATCGTCCATCATTTCCGGTAAAATGTCCAAGGCAATTGCGTGTTTTTACACTTACTTTTATAAGGTCTTTGAAACATAAAAAACAATGTGCTATGGCAAACTGGAAAATTGATGAATCACACAGTGAAATAGGATTCAAAGTTAAGCATCTCATGATTACAAACGTGAGTGGATATTTTACCCGTTTTACCGGGTCGATCCAAACGGACAGCGACGACTTTCATGACGCCACCATCTCTTTTGAAGCGGCGGCAGATAGTATCGATACGCAGAACAAGCAGCGGGATGAACATCTACGCAACGGCGAATTTTTTGACGCTGCGAATCACCCCAAGATCAGCTTCGTCTCCAAAAAAGTAAAAAAGATTGATGACGAGCAGTATAAGCTACTGGGAGATCTGACCATTAAAGGAGAAACACATCCTATTGAACTGGAAGTGACCCATGCGGGCATAACTACCGACCCGTATGGACAAACGAAAGCCGGTTTTGCCCTCAAGGGCCGCCTCCACCGCGCCGATTACGGCCTGCGCTGGAACGCCACTACGGAAGCTGGGGGTATTGTCCTCAGCGACGAAGTGAAGCTCAATATGGAAATACAACTGGTGAAAGAATAGCTTTCCCACATAAGATATAAATGCCCCGGAGAAGAAGGATTCCCTTTCTTCTCCGGGGCATTTTGTTAAAAAAGGAAAGCTTGCAGCTATTGGCTATCTTTGTGGCTGCTAATGAAGTCACATGAAATTTGAACAATATAATATCTCCTCAGAAATAAAGGAAAGTCTGGAAGAAATGGGCTTTAAAAAGCCCACAGATATACAATTTAAGGCTATTCCTTCTATCCTGAACGGAGACGATGTAATGGCGATTGCGCAGACAGGTACCGGTAAAACCGCGGCTTTTGCTATTCCCATCCTGCACCGCCTCCAGAAGGAGGATCGCCGGTACCGGAAAGATAAATATGAGGTAAAATGCCTGGTGATGGTGCCCACCCGGGAATTGGCCATCCAGATTGCAGAAGTTTTTCAATCTATCGCCCAATATACCGACCTGACTATCCTCGCCCTTGTAGGCGGCGTGGACCAGGGCCCCCAGATCAAAGTGCTGGAAAAAGGAGTAGACGTATTGATTGCTACACCCGGTCGCATGTTCGACCAGATCAACCAGGGACATATTGACCTGAGTCATGTCAGCACGCTCGTGCTGGATGAAGCAGATCATATGCTGGACCTGGGCTTTATCCGCGATATCCGCGATGTGATCAAACATATTCCCCGCGAACATCAGACCCTGTTCTTCTCCGCTACCCTGAACAAAGACATTAAGGACCTGGCCTATTCCGTGGTGAATAACCCGATCCGCATACAGATATCTCCCAAAGATCCGGTCGCTAAAAACGTAAGCCACGCTGTAGCCTATGTGGAAATGGATGATAAACGTTTCTTCCTGGAAAGACTGATCAAGGAATTTCCGGAAAGCAAAATCCTCGTGTTTGTACGTACCAAAGTACGCGCTGAACGTGTAATGGCTGCCATGGCCCGTATCGGTATCCAATCCATCACTATGCACGGTGGCAAGGAACAAGGCGATCGCCTGGATGTAATGGATATATTTAAAAAGGGAGATGTAAAAGTACTGGTGACCACCGACGTAAATGCAAGAGGAATAGACATCCCCAACGTAGATTACGTGGTCAACTACGATTTACCCGACGTGCCGGAAAACTATGTGCACCGCGTAGGTCGTACTGGTCGCGGCGTACAGAAAGGACAGGCCGTATCTTTCTGCAGTACCGAAGAAAAACCCGTGCTCGACGAAATCCAGAAATTTTTGGGTAAGCCCATCACGGAAATGAAAATCAATAAAGATGATTACCGCGAAACCATCAGTTTCTCGGAAGATATCCCCAACGATAACTGGCAGCTGTTGCTGGATGAGCACAATAAGGAAATGGAAGAAGTGCAGAAGAAAGTGAAGAAAAGAGCTGCCGCGAATGTGAAGAAAAAGGCGAAGAAGAAATAAAAAAACGGTCCCGGCTTACACCGGGACCGTCACTCAAAAACACTATCTACTCCGTAATTATTGCTTTACTGCTTCTACGTTCACAGTGATGTCAACAGTAGGTGCTACTGCCCATACACCGGAAGGCATTTTGTCTGCATACTTTACACCGAAATCAAGACGGTTAATAGTTGCCTTAGCGGTGAAACCTGCTCTTCTTAAGCCCCATGGATCTTTAATAACTCCGTTGTAAGTAACGTCGAAGGTTACACGTTTTGTAGTGTTGCGGATAGTTACATCTGCTAACAGTACATATTTGTCACCAGCCAGTTTCTTGAAGGAAACGCTCTTCAGGGTAATGGAAGGATATTCTGCTACGTTAAAAAAGTCATCTGTTTTCAGGTGACCGTCACGCTGATCTACACCCGTAGAGATGCTGCCTGCATCTACGGTGAAATCTACTTTTGCATTCTGGAAATTAGTGCTGTCGGCTGTTTCAATGGTACCATTGAATTTGGTGAAATGGCCTTGTACATAGCTCAGTCCCAGGTGTTTTACACCAAAGATGATACTGCTGTGCGCAGGGTCTGCATTCCATTTTACCTGTGCAAAAGTGGCGATACTGGCTAATACCAGGAGGGCGGTGAAAAAGAAACCTTTCTTCATGATTGTTTTTTTATTGAGTTTAATGAACTGTTTATGTTGAAAAATAAATGGACGGTGTTTTTTGTGTTTGGACCTTTATTGTATATACAACAATAGAGGCAAAAAAAGCTAGTCACGGAGTTTGTCCAGTAAGGCACTGATGGTAGCTGCTTCCGCTTTGGTCAGTTTCTTCATGATCTCCTGCTGACTCTTTTCCATAATCGGATCCAACTCCAGTAGTAATGCTTTTCCTTTCTCTGTGATTTCAATTTCCACTTTACGGCGGTTGCTATCACACTGCTCACGGGTCAATAACCCCTTCTGCCGCAATTTCTCCACCAAGCGGGTGGCGTTACTCATCTTATCCATCATCCGCTCCTGGATATCCAGCAGGTTTAATGGCTTCGGACTGCTTCCGCGTAGTATCCTTAATACATTGAATTGCTGACTGGATAAGTCGTATTGTTTCAACACCTGAGAAGCGCCTACCTCCAGCCAGTTACCCGTAAATATGATATTCAGCATGGCTTTTTGGTATTCGTCCTTAAATCTCGTCTGCTTCAGTTCCTCTTCCAGTTTCATAATTACACTTGCAACTGTTGTTTATACAACAAAGGTAGTTGTATTTTTCATTCCACCAAATTTTCTGATACGGGAATGGTGCTTTCCATTGATAATCAATAAAAAATAGGGATAGCGTTAACTACCCCTATCAATATTTAGGTTCATGGTAATAGGCCGTCACATGGAATAGTGCAGGCTTAACTGTTAAGGCCGCCGTCAATGGTCAGTGCAGAACCATTGATGTATCCGCTTTCCGGACCCGCCAGGAAGCTTACCAGGTCGGCTACATCGGTCGCCTGACCGTAATGCCCCAGGGCGATATGCTGACGTTGGGAATCCGCATGTGGACCATCCGCCGGGTTCATATCGGTATCTACCGGTCCCGGCTGTACGAGATTGGTGGTAATGCCCCTGGAGCCGAGGTCGCGGGCCAGTCCTTTATTAAAGGCGGTGAGGGCCGATTTACTCATGCTGTATAAAGTGCCATACGGTCCCACTACGCGATCGGCCATACAGCTACCGATATGTATGATCCTGCCACCGCTTTCCATATGCCGGGTAGCCTCCTGGGTGGCCACGAAAACAGCACGGGTGTTAACGGCCATCGTGTGCTCATAATCTTCCAGGGTATAATCGGAGAACGGCTTCATCACGGCAGTGCCGGCGTTATTAACGAGTATGTCTATACGACCATGTGTCTGCACCGTGTGATCTACTGCAGCAATAACGGCTTTTACATCTGCGCTGTCTGCAGCAATAGCGGAGGCTTTATCTCCCTGGGCTGTTAATTCTGCTACCAGGGCGTTGGCGGGCGTTGCGCCTTTTACATAGGTAAACACAACGGTGGCGCCTTCCGCTGCCAGACGTTTTACGATGGCGGCGCCCATACCACGACTTCCTCCTGTTACCAGGGCTATCTTATTTTCCAGACGTTTCATAATAAATGATTTTATGCTGGCAAAGCTAGTCGTCGCGTGGGTGCTAAAGAAGAACGGTACTAATTGTTAACTACTAACCTCTGTGTTAGAATTGGGCTGGAGGTACTTTTCCCTGAGTATGTGCAGGTGATGTATCTGGTGTCCGATGATGGTAAAGCCAAGTGCGAGCACCGACATTTCTGTTTTCCAGCTCATACCGGTTCTCAGCAATGCTGCTGCAGAGAAGTTACGGAACTGGGTGATCGTGGCACTGCGAACGGCTTTCAGCTCCGCCAGTATTTCGGCTACAGAGCGGTCGTCGATCTCTGTGTTGGCAGCATAGTCGTCCTGTTCCATGCTCGGTGCAGTCTGCCCGTCTTTCCGGGCAAACAACAGGGCGCGGTAAGAGAAAACCCGTTCGGTGTCCGTAATATGTTCCAATACATTTTTTAAAGTCCATTTACCGGTATCATAGGCATAGTTGCCCAATGGTTCCAGTGCTTGCGCATCCAGTTCATGCAGTGCCTGTAAAGACTCTTCCAGGGCTGCTACAATGTCCAGGTCCGGCACAAGGGCGATATATCGTGTATAGTATCCGGGATCAGGTTGGATGGCTTTTTTCTTCATCGGTGTTCTTTTTTAAGGGAGATGAATATACGAACATTTTCTTCCGGGCTACGACCCGTTCCCCATACGCTTACTATCGTATTAGTATTTTTAATATATTTGTCTGACATATCCTGACTACCTACAATCCTTATGCTATGAAATATCTGCTGCGATGCCTGCTATTGCCGGTGCTTCTGGGGTTCTCCACTGTCGTGTCCGCGCAGGAGCTGCGGGGCAATATTCCTGACCAATGGGATGCCCGTTGGATTGCGGATGGCAACGCTGCTCCGGCAGCCTATGGTGTGTATCTCTTCCGTAAGGAATTCCAGCTGCTCAACTATTCCGGACCTTTTATCATTCACCTTTCTGCGGATAACCGTTACCGTTTGTATGTCAATGGTCATTTCGCCGGAATGGGCCCTGCCCGGTCGGATCTGGCCAACTGGTATTATGAAACCATCGACATTGGTCCTCACCTGAGATATGGCGCCAATGTGATTGCCGTGGAAGTCGTCAACTTCGGTCCTTATAAACCACGCGGACAATTCACCCACGCTACCGGTCTGCTGATACAGGGGCATACTTCACGGGAGGCAGCCATTATCAACACCGGAACTGCTTCCTGGCGGGTACTGGAAGAAGAGGCCATGCACCCGCTTCC
>Ga0116227_10016828_pt1 | contig 10380 bp, 6 predicted proteins | sample S1TSphgellanicum_FD_89693 | JGI IMG/M metagenome (GOLD analysis project Ga0116227, IMG submission 89693) | Host-associated microbial communities from peat moss isolated from Minnesota, USA - S1T2_Fb - Sphagnum magellanicum MG | ecosystem: Host-associated > Plants > Peat moss > Unclassified...
CGGGACTTTGGGAGGTCATATCTTCTCGCCCTGACCTCCGATCGCAACGAGGTCTGAAGCAAAGTTGTAGCCCTCGTCGAGATCTTTCCAACGCCATGTCGCACGCTCAAATCGGACGTCGGGAAGAGGTCGATTCCCGACTTTTAGTGGTCGGGAGTCAAATTGCTAGTTTGACTCCCGGCCCTTCTTTTGCCCATAACTTGGGCGGCAGATGTCCGAATTGCCAATGCGAGGGCATTTTCGATATCTACGTTTCAAGACCTTTGCAATGACACCAAGAACACCTCAATGCAAGGTGTTTTGCCCCTTGCTGTTGAGCTCTGAACATTCGGGAGTCCCGGAAGACTCCCAACCTCCAACTTTTCCAAGTGTTGGGCTTCACCCCCACACTTGGCCAAAGTGGGGTTGAGACACTCTTATTGGGAGGAGAAAGTGCAATAAGTTCAATTATAAAATTTGTTGGTGGAACCTTGTCCTAGACATTTTCTTCACCTTGCAGGGCTGGATGAACAAAACGTTGTCGATTTTGTGTATACCAATTTTCACTAGGCACATATGGGTCAAATTATTGACATTCTATTCATGCGTAAGCTTTGCAATTGTCCCCATGATGGTATAATCGTCCTCATCTTCTGATGGTGGAACTTTCACTGGAATAAACATTGTTTATACACCTTTGTGTCACCTAGTTGTTTTAATTATTTCAATTTGAATTTTGCTTTCGGCATGACACCCTTGGATACTTATAGATGATCTGCCACAACATTTGTGGATTCCAACTACAACCTAATGTTTGATGCAATCAACCTTGGATCAGATGTTGATGCTTGTTGTTTATGATTGTCTTTGTTATAGAGAGGCTTTGCAAATAGCCCCTTGAGACTTTTGAACTTGCACATTCAAACATCCACATGGTTTCCAATTCTAAGGGCACCCTTATCTAGGTTTTGCTTTGCATCGACTTTTAATTGCATCCTTAACTTGAAAGGCAACACACAACCATTATTACTCTCTATTGTGCACTTCATAAGCTTGGACATTTAGGCACTATGAAGGTTAAGAAAAACAAAAAAAAAAAGATCTAGTTCTTTATGCCTGGGTGAAATGGACCAAATTCACACCCTTTAACCTTGTGGTCAAACAACCTTAACTTACTAGACCACTCTCCCCCACAATATATGCACTAGAAGTTAGGGCGATCCTTCTCTCCCTGCAGCCAAAGAATTCGAGTAGTTTGGGTCTACTCAAGTATTTCGCGATAAAGTTTAGGGGTCACTGATTATTTTACAAACTGCCTCGCATTCACTTTGCCATAATACCTCAACAAGCCTTCAAAACGCTCCTTTGGCACCATCACATTGATATTTTCGGTGGCCATCATTGATAAAACACATGCCAAAAAAAACTCTGATTGCGAAAGATTATTTTGGTATGTCCTATAATATTAACCCAACACAACATTATTAGGAATTGATTGAGGTTTCCAAAGGACTAAGTCTGTACCCATTGCTATTGTAATAAACAATATTAACAACATCAAAGTGTAACCCAACAAAATGCAAAGTTCTATGCACATTCTGCATGCAAAGTTATGGAACAACTCACCAAAGGTTTTGTTGTAATCTAGGGTTTAGGGAATCCAATTGACAAGTCTAGGTTCCATAATATTCCAATGATGAATGTTTTCCCACCAAAATAATTGTAAACGTGTTACAATGTAATGGGTTAAAGTAAATATGCATATTTAAACTATTGCTAATTAAAATGTTGCATATTAAGAACTGTTTTAAAAATTAACTTGGCTACAACTTCATGTGAAGGAGTTACATCATAAATGTATCACATTAATAATGCACAAACAAACAACAAAAGCATATGCAAGAGGAGGATACCAAACTGATGATTGGAACTTGTCTTTTAATGATTATACATGAAAGGTCTAGAATAAAATTCTCTTCCAATAATGACATATATAAAACATGTAAGAGTGACATACAAAATAATAACTAAACATGGACTCACAATATAAAATATATGCTAAGATAATAACATTATATCAATGGGTTATAATCCATATTTAGACATTATGCATGTTACAACAAAGACATGTACATGTTACAAGATATCATTAGGTACGCTTATGGAATCAAAAGTTACATACCAATGTCGACAAGGCAAGGATACACTATATATGTACATGACAAATTAGCATAATGATATGAAAGTAACATGTTACGAGAAACTTTCACAAGTTAAGAGAGACTATCAAATGTTACAAAAATTTGGGATTACCATATTATCAAAGTAAAGCGGACTAATTACAACATCAAACAAGCTTCCCCATGAAAAATCATGTTCTTAGAAATTTTAATGGCACTCTTATTATGACACATGATTGTTGTGAGGGCATTCACGTCTATTCCTAGTTTGTGCAATAATTGATGAATCCATACAGCCTCACAACAATAGTTAACTAACAATCAATACTCACATTCACATGACAATTGTGAAATTGAATTTTATTTCTGACAACACCATGAGATGGGTGTAGATCCAAGGAGGAAAATGTAGGTTGTTGTGGAGGTTCAATCATCTAAATCAAACGTGTAATATGCATTAGAAAATCCTCGGAGTTGGGTATCCTCCCCTTCATTAAGGAACATGCCAAGTGGCAAGTATTTTTGGATGTAGCGAAAAATTTGTCAAACGGCATGAAGATGTTCAATTTGAAATGCCTGCATGTGTCGATTGACAATGTTGATGAGATATTGAAGGTCAAGCTAGATCTTGGTCAGATAATGAAGTTTACGTACCATCCGCTAGTCAAGAGCAACGTTGAGTAGTTCGATGTCAATATCACGTCAAAGACAAGTGCTCTCATGCATGGGAATGTGAGTTGGTGTGGAATTAGTCATGGAGAATTCATTAATGAGATCGCAAATGTAGGATGTTTAGTAAAGTAGGAGACCATGTGTGGTGCATTTCAATTTGACACCAAAATATTTTTACACACGGCCCAAGTCAGTCATAGGAAATTCCACCATCAATTGAAATTTGTGTTGGGCTATTCCTTATTCGTCATTCCTTATGATAAATAAGTCATCAACATACATGACCAAAATAACCTTTAAAACCTATCTTTCAAGAATTGTCTCTTCTTCTTGGATCTCTAATAAAGAGGACCCAAGGTTTCATTTGAGTGTTAGAATTTAAATAATAAGTATGGAGAGCAAGCTTTGAGTGTAGTTCTCGAGACCTCGAGGAAAAGAAAGTGCATTGCAATTCTAGATTCAGAATCCAAGGAGGCCAAAACTGACCTTTTCTTCCCAACAACTTTTTTTTCTCCTCTTTCTTTGAAAACTTTAAGGACTAAAGCATTAGGGGAGTTGTACATCTTTGTGGCTCATGAGGTTGCTTCTAACTTTAGTTTTCTTTTCATTGGAAAGGTTTCCATTACCCACTTAAAACTTTTTAAAAAAAAACCTTTCTAGCAAACTCCCATCATTTCCACTTTTTGAGCTTCTTGCAAAAACAATTCGCAGCTTGGTTTTTTACAAAATTTCGGGAGTAATTTTCTAGCTAGGGTTCTTGCAACTCTATTTGGATTCTCTAATGAAAAGTTCCTATGGAAACATTAACCTAATTATGTACCCAACTTAGAGACATTTAGGTTTTTGCACTAAATGTGTCAAACTTAAGACTATAGAAACAAGCTTACAAAGCACAAAACAATAATGCAAGATCAATATCCATCCATGAAAACCTTAAACCCTAATCAATTGATCTTCTACTATGTCAATGTTTGAAAGAAACCTTAGCCAAACATTACTTTGAGGATTTTAATCACTAATTCCAACCAATTGTGGCAAGTAAGGAAAGCAAGAACACGGATTTGGAAGCTAGAAATTATGACCCCCTTGGGTAACATTAATTTAAACAAGATATTTGAAAAAATTGCACATATATTCATGAAGCAAAACTACGGACAAGCATTTCAACTAGTCAAAATGTGTTTTGTTTTGATAAGTATTAGGCATTACAAACATAACGAACAAGTATTCAATATTGGAGCACATGGGATAGGAGAAGAAGCAAATGTGCCAACGCTCATGCTCAATGGGATTTATGTTTGATCATAGGAGGTTGAAAATTGGTGCTCCTAATGTGGAGAGAAGTTTCACATGTCATTGGCTTGCAGAGCTTTGGTAAGAGGTTGTGAACTTCAAAAATGAAAGTTGAAAGAAAAGAAACAGCTAAGCTGTTTGGCGAGGAATTTCATACCCCAAGCCACATCTTTTTGTGCATTGAAAATGTGGGTGGTCTACAATTGAAGAATGGACACCTTGAACTTTCGATGGCTCTTGCAAAATTGGTAGGCATCGTTCCTATTTTAGTATGTCAAAGTCCTTTTTATAAAACCTCAAGCATTCAAGAGTTGTTAAGTTGGCATATTCTTTTTTTAAAATATCATAACAATGTTCTTTGGTTATTTCGTGGGCTTATTGATGATGTTTATTGATTTCAATTTATTTTGAATTGAATATGACAAATGGGGTCATTTCATAATGAGCTTAGTTGGGCCTTTTCGCATTCCACAGGAGCTTACAATTTGATTTAAATTGTATTGATTTACAAATGTCACCTAAATGTAGAAATGTTTTAGGACCTTGAGCCTTGATTGAGTGTGGAGGATGCAACAAAGAATATTTTTTATGTGTTTGTTAGTGGATACACAATTGGAATCAACAACAACATCAATTGCACAAGTATGTTGAATGCTAGTAGTTGTGCAAGATTTTCGTCATGTGGGTGGTTGAAATTTTGTATGGTTTACTTTCAGCTTGGGTGTGTGATGTTATGCAAAGATGGTGACAATTTTGGAACACTACCACTAGAATCAGCTAGATTTTGGGCATCGGGAAAAAATACTCCTTTTTAAATTGGGTTAGATATTATCAAGGTTCTTCAAGGCTCCGGAGTAAAATATTATTAATGCTCTATCAAGGTTCCATAACAAGATATTATCAAGGTTTTATCAAGGCTCACGAACAAGATCTTAACCATCTGAAAGTCCCAAAAACATCAATTATTTTGTATTAGATTGTGTTAATTTTGTGTAGACAGAGAGGTTAATAATTTATTCATTTGAAGTATGGGCTGAAAATCATGGAATCGAATTTTTGAAAACGCCTGATTAGTGTGGGTGGTGACGTTGTGTGGATGATTTATTAGAACTACTGCATTTGAAATTTGAGTTATTTAATCATGGCAATGATTTCAAATTTTGGGGAAAACAAAATCTAATGGGATCTTGTTACGATGTTTAATGACATTCATCAGACAACTTACCGATAAGGAAATAACATTATTTGCTTATTATTAAAACCATTTTGATATAATATTATTATTGGCAACCATTATAACCATGACTTGCAATGAACTATTCCCATTGTGAATTGAATTCATTAGGTAGTGCATTCATTGAATGGTTGTCATAAAGGCCTTTAGGGGCCAAAAACATCCACACGTGCCCACAATAGTACTTGAATTTTTGTTATTAAATTTGAGTTATATGATTGTTGGTAAATGTTATATCAAATGGATCACAAAGTTGGTCCATCAAATATGAAGGCTGAAAATGGTGACGAAAAGATTTTTTTGTGAAAATAATAAAACTTAACTGATGATTCTTTCATGCAACAGAAGGTCGACAAATTTCTTCCTTCTTGTGATGATTGTCGCGACCTTAGCCTTAGGCTCGTGACCAAAGCAAGGGCTTGCAAAGGTGCGAACCAAGAGGGAAGCCCGAGAGTCACATCTCATGCTCCCAGGAGTGTAAGAGAGTGTGAGGGAATGAACCTTCACATTCTCAAGTGAGCTCTCACTTTGGGAGTTGGGGTCCCAATGGACTCCCGAATCTTCAAAGAGTGATTGTAGGGGTCAAAACCCATTGGATTACAGAGTTCTTTATGTCATTGGAAAGCTCTTAGAACGTAGATGTCTAAAATGGGATTGCATGACCCATTTGTATAATTAAAACACAAGTTATGGCCAAAAGAAGGGCCGAAAGTCAAATTGGCAATTTAACTCCCGACCATTAAAAGTCGGGAATCACCCTGATTTCCTTGCGTGCAGGTGGCGTGCCACATACCTTGGGAAAGCTCTCAATGAAGGTTACAACTTTGCTTTAGTCCTCACCTCGATCAGAGGTTTGTACACAAATTTATGGGCCCCCAAAGTCGTGAGAGTCCCAATTTTGGAAATTTCGAAATTGCCACTTGGGAGTCTCAGGACAAAATGACATTTGGGTGCTAGTCCCATGGCCAGGCACAGAGTATAGTATAAGGGGGAAGGTGGTGGCTTCCCCCCAAGTCTAGGTTGTGGTGAGTCTTGTGAGTTTATGTTTGCCCGTGGTTCGTCCGTGCACCAAAAGCGCTCTAATTATGCACTAACCAACTTGTTATTTGGTTTGTGCAAGTCTGCGTGAATATTTGACCCCCTTGTCACTCTTTCTAGTCCCACCTCGGAGCTCTAGCACGCCCCTCTACCCTCGAAGTGCTGTGAGTTAGGGAGCGCGACCCAACTCTTATTTCCGTTATTTTCACTTTTGGATTCGCGATTGAGTCCATGAAGGAGCTTGGGCGCACCGTCAATGATATTTTTGCATCCAAAGATCACAATCATACAATGTTATTAACCTTTCCAATGGCCTTAGATACCTTTGTTACAATGCATAAAAAGAAGTTTTTCCATGTTATACCCAGTCGTTATTAATGCAAAATTGAATTTGCTTATATGTTTTTCACTTGCAATGTTTGATGCGATTTTAGATTGATGACCATTATATTGAATTTTAATTGATGATATTATATGTTGCATCTTAATTGATGATCATATTAGTGACTTTCCATACACTAATGATGCTTCATAATCGAATACCATTCTGGATTTAGGAGAGCCTTGTTTTTCCTGTAAAAGCCATATTGAATACATCAAAATAAACTTTGTCTCTATTTTGGACTCACAACACCCTTGCCTTCCAAGGAAAAGACTTGAAAAAATAATAATAACGGCTCCATCTTTTATGGGTTCAAATTTGAAATTAACATATGTGTGATTGCATGATATTAAAGATTATAAATTTTTTTAATATATATGTCTAGGTTCCACTATTAGATCACGTAAAAAAGTTCAAAAATGATGAAAACCTACTAATTATCAATAAAACAAAGAACCCAACAAATGGGGGAAAAAAGGTACAAGATGGAAGGACACAAGTCTTGGCAAACCAATAATATTCCAAGGAGGGCAGATCGCAAGGGGAACAACAAGAAATCAAGTACTTGAACCTTCCCCCCAATTGCAAAAAACATATTAAATAAGGAAAGGGGAGGAACACTTGAAAAATGCTTAGCCTAAACAATACAAATATACATACAACATCTGTGTTTAAACAATACAAACAAGCATATGACATTCGTGTTTAAATAATGCATATGACATCCATGTTCGAACAATACAAGTAGATGAATGACATTTGTGTCTATTCCATTCGAACCTATGAAAAGCAAATTTCGCACAACTATTATTGCCAAATCGTGACCCATGAAGTTTGTGATGAAGGTAAATCTCATTTTTCATACTTAGATTTTGTGAGGAATTTTGGCGTTGTTTTTTGCACAATGATTGTTGATGAAAGATTCTAATTCAAATGTACTCGTGCATTAGAAAAAAAAGGCCAATATGTGACTAATGCATTTACAACTACTTGGAACTATTTGGTTTTGTAACTAAATTTTTGCCTTCTAAGACTAATGTGACATCATGCTAACATCAACCGAATCACTTATGACTAACTTGCAATTAATCTACAACGAAATTGGTTTACATCTATATATGGGTTGGATTTATCATCCAAAAGTAACCATTTAAAGTCACATTAATCGCAAGCGGATTGAGGTTTAGTTGCAATCAACATATGTTTATATAGATCAATTATAATAATAATTTGATTTATGATCCAACTTAATATTCATGGTATTTTTATTGTAATTAATATATAGTTATTACAAAATCATAATAATTAATTAATTTAAAAATAATTATAATATAAGCATAATTTACAATTAATTTTAATTATTCATCATTTTATTTTTACTATTTTAAAATTTTAAAATATTACAAATACATTTATCTGAACTAATTTAATTCTATAATTGTAAGAATTACATTCCACTATACAAGAATATTTAATTATATACTTACAACATATAAATTTTATTACATCATAAAAATAAAATGGAATAATTTTATTGCAAATTTAATATAATAATAATAATCTATTTACTTATATTTATTAATATTTCTATAAAATAATAAATAATATTAGAACATAATTTCTCACATTAATTAAAATGAACCATAAAAAATAACTATTGTATTTAAATCACTTAGTTTTTATTACTAATAATAAAAAAACTGTATATTAAATGAAAGGTTATGTTCTATAGTTAAGATTTTTATTTCAGAATTTTATAATAATATCAAAATAATGAGAAAAGTTGTTGTAATTACTGTATTAAAAAAATACAATAATAAAATTGTATGTATTATTCATAATTTACTTATTTACAGTAAATTGTTAATATAAAAACATAAAATTATATATTAATATTTATTATTCATAAAATTACTAAAATTTGCTTAATTTATTTGTAAGTTAGAATTAGAATACTTGAATAATTAATTTATGATTACAATTTACTATTATAATTCATAAATTGTAATTTATAATTTTAGTTCTTATTTTAGTTTGCAAATAATCATAATTTAATTAAAATAATTAATGTTATGACCATAATTACATGGATTTAAATATAATAAACTAAAATATTTATTTCATGTAACTATTTGCTCATAATATATCACTATTATAAATAATTGTAAATGATTATATTTATTAATTATAAGTTACACTAAATAGTTATTGTTACAACATAAGTTTTTATATTATACAATTTATATTCTTATAGTGAAATAAATCAATTACTGTAATTAATGTTACACTACTTTAAAATCATTACAATTATTTCAGATAAGTGTTAATTATAGTAATTTCATAATTATTTTTTCTAATTGAACATAATTATTCACAATTTGTAATTTATAACTTTAAATCTGAATTAATGTTTTGGAAAAACTTTATAATGTAGTTAAAATAATTATTGTAATAATTATAATTGCAGGAATTATAATACAGTAATTTTTTTATTTAAAAAATCTGTAATTAATTATCTATGATAAATATTTTATAGTAATATTACAATAATTTTTAAAAATATTAATATATGTTCAGCAGATTATTATATTCATAGTTATTAATTACCAATGGAAAAGAACATTTACTTGACCAATAATGTTTTTTACAATAACAAATGTAATTATATAGTAATTACAGTAATTCATTTAATGTTACTTTTTAAATAAATAATTCGTGTAGCAATTTATTTTCTAATAGAAATTATTATTCATTAACTTTAATTTTGAAACAAATATTTATAATATTTATTTTTAAGTATAATAATTAAATCATTCTTAAATCAATTATATCATCTTTAATTTGACCAGATTTTAAAAAGTAAGAAATTTTTAAAATTTTTAAAATTTTAAAATTTATCTATGAATTATGTATTGACAAGTTGTGAATAACTAAATAGGTAGTTAGTTAAATATTTAAAAAATTAGTTATTTAAATAGTTGATAATGAATACTTAATATTTGTCGTGTATAGTTTATATTTTAAATAAATGTTAAATTTAATCATTGTTAATTAAATGATTATCTAATTATTTAGTGAGCCATGTACTTGAATTGTTTTAAAATCTAAAAACTAAGAAAAAAAAAGCATGAAGAAAGTTTTGAAATTGCAATTTAGCTTGTGAGGAAATTGCAACTTCAAAACTTATCCCATAATGTTTATTCTCCATTTTTAGTTTGAACATTATATAAACAAAAGGTGTGGTCATTCAATTTCACTGTAAAAATTGTGTGCACATGGGATGAACCATTTAAAAGGCTTAACTCAAGACAAAAACAAAATTTATGCACAATTTTAAATTACATGTTTCCCCAACCTACTTATCTACCTAGTTAAATAGGTGCCTAGTTTGACCTACCCACCTAGGTTGACCTATGTACTTACCTACCTAAGTACCTACATATATGAGTAAGTATTTAGCTTAGGAAAATAGGACCTAACTAGTTATCTTTTTACCTAAGTAAATAGGTAATTATTTAACTTAAGTTTTTAGGCACCTACTTATGTACCTACTTAAGTACCTACCAACGTAATATTAATATTTTGTGTTAAATTCTTTTTAA
>Ga0116227_10016829_pt1 | contig 10380 bp, 8 predicted proteins | sample S1TSphgellanicum_FD_89693 | JGI IMG/M metagenome (GOLD analysis project Ga0116227, IMG submission 89693) | Host-associated microbial communities from peat moss isolated from Minnesota, USA - S1T2_Fb - Sphagnum magellanicum MG | ecosystem: Host-associated > Plants > Peat moss > Unclassified...
AATAGGTCACATCGCTGAGATCGATGGTGCAGCCGTGTTCCTTCGCGATATCCAGCAACGCCGGGATATCGGGATGCTCCATGAACCCGAAAAGCGCGTCCAAGCGCCAAAAATTCGGGGCGAGTTCCCGTACGGTCAAGCGTTTTTCAGGGCGGACCCTGGGTATGGACGCCGTGTTCACCGTGAGAACGATCAGGTCGCGATGCAGAACCCTGTTATGCTTCAGATGCCATAGCAGAACGGGCGGAACGTCCCGGTGCGTCCGGGTCAGAAAAATCGCGGTGCCCGGGACGCGCGGGGTCTCGCGGGCGATCGCCTGAGCGGTAAACGCCGCCACGGTAGTGAGACCTTTTTCCAGCCCGTGCGCAACCGCCTCCGTACCGCGATGCCATATCCACATCAGGCCATAGACGACCGCGGCCAGCATCAGCGGGACATATCCGCCATCGGCCACCTTCACCAGGTTGCCGCCGAAAAACGCCGCGTCGATAACGAATAAAAACGCCGCCAATGCGCCCGCCGACAGCACGCTCCACTTCCAGATTTCGCGCATCGCGATGAACAGCAAAATGGTCGTCATCAGCATCGTGAGCGACACGGCAACGCCATAGGCGCTGGCCAGATTATCCGATTTTTTGAAACCCAGCGTCAGGGCGACCGTCACGATCATCAATATCCAGTTGACTGCGCCGACATAGATTTGTCCGTAGCCCTCGCTTGACGTTTGCTTGACGGCCAATCGCGGCAACCAGCCCAACTGAATGGCCTGGCGCGTCATCGAGAAGGCGCCGGTGATGATGGCCTGGCTCGCGATAATCGTCGCCACGGTCGACAAGAGAACAAGCGGGATCAGAAACTGCGGGGGACACAGCCGGTAGAAGATGTTCCCGTCGGTCGGCAAACCACCCAGCACGAGGGCGGACTGTCCCGCGTAATTCAAAATGAGACTGGGAAAGACAATCGCGATCCAGGCGATTCGGATCGGCTTCGGCCCGAAATGGCCCATATCTGCGTATAGCGCTTCCGCGCCGGTCACGCACAAAAACACACCGCCCAGCAGCAAGAAGCCTTTCAGCCCGTGGAAGGCGAGATATCTCAGCCCATAGAGGGGGTTGAGCGCCGCCAATACGGCCGGATGATGCAGCACGCCCAAGAGCCCCATCGCGGCCAGCGCCAGAAACCAGAGGGCCATGATCGGGCCGAAGGCTTTTCCGATACGTTGGGTTCCGAGGGGCTGCGCGGCAAACAGCAGGACGAGAATGGCGACCGCGGCGGGCAGCACGTAATGCGCGAATGCCGGCGTGACCATGTTCAAGCCCTCCAGCGCCGACAATACGGAAATGGCGAGGGTGACGGCGCCATCGCCATAGATCAGGGAGGCGCCGAACAACCCGACCACAACGATAGCCGGGCGGTTTTTCTTCTTGAGGCCGATCAACGACATAAGGGCGAGAATTCCACCCTCGCCGTCATTGTCGATGCTCATGGCGATCGTGACGTATTTGAGGGTCGTGACGATCACCAGCGTCCAGATGATCAGGCTGAGTACCCCCAATATAGTCGCCGGATCCGGCTGTCCGCCGGTCAAATCCAGCACCGTCTTCAGCGTGTAAAGCGGGCTGGTGCCGATATCGCCGAAAACGATCCCCAGCGCCGCGAGCCCCATAACCGGCAAGCTTGGTTGCAGAGATCCCTGCGCAGGTTCGGTTCGCGGATTCTTGCCCTTGGGTACCATGTTCTGCTCGCCCTCCGGACCACTCGGTGTTTTCGGTTTCGCCTGCCGCATTATCACGCCTGGATGTCGGTTTTAGCAGCCAAACTCGCGACCGATTCAAATAGTTCAAAACGCCGGGGACACAGGGTGGGATCTGCCGGCCCGAAAAGCCGCCCTGCCGGAACGGTGAAGTTCTCTACTGACGAAAAATGCCGCGCCAACTCCTAATCGGCGATCGGGATAAGGCGTGGGCGCCAGATGCCGAGCACGACATTGGCCATCGTAACCGCGAGCAGCCCCCAAAGGGCATTTCGTTCGGCGCCATACGATCCTATGATCGTCGCGGGATCCAACTGCCCCGCAAGCGCGACGGCGCTGCGTTTGGCTCCGTCCTGTATCGGGCCCAGGACGGAAACCAAGCCGCCCTCGAACAGCAGTACGCCCGACGCAAGCTTCACCCAGGCCCAGCCGGCATTGTGAAAAGACTGGTTGACGGCAATCGCCAATAGGCCTGCGATCAGTGTCAGCGCGAGCGAAGGAAAAAAAATCCATGTGGCGATATCCGCCATCGCGTCGCGCATCAAGGCGTACCCGGCCAAGGTCGTCGGCTGCGGCGCGACGCTCATGAGCACGATCAGGCACGCCATGGCGCCCATCAGCCCGATGGCGCCGATCGTGTGAAGAAATTTAAGCAGGCGTCGCAAGGCGTTTCGATGATTTCGTGGATTAACGGCCGAAATTCTAACGCACGCGAATCGATTGAGGTAGCGGAATCGTTCGCGATGGCCCCGCACGGTGGCCGCGTGTAGTGTAGGATAATGGCGTGAGGATCGAATGCTCCGGTCTTGAATCCTCCAGCGCCGCCTTGAAAACGGGAGCCATCCGGTGACAGACCTGATCCAACTGATCTACTCGTCCAAACCGTTTGGCTTCGATGAGGCGGCCCTAAACGGAATCCTCAGCATCGCCCGCCGGAACAACCCGCGCGACGGGATCACCGGCGCGTTGATCTGCCGGCACGACCTCTATCTTCAGCTTCTGGAAGGGCCGCAAGCCGCCGTGGAGGCGCGCTATCTCAGCATCGCCCGCGACGATCGCCACCTTGACGTCGTCAAACGCGTCTCGCGCCCGGTGACCGAGCGCATGTTCCCGAACTGGGCCATGCGCGACGACCCCGCGCGCTCGTGGATGTGGACCGTCAGCGAGATCGACCAAGGCGCACTGGAACGCGCGCCCCCCGACGAATTCATCGCCGTCTTCACGCGCCTGGCAGCCGAGATCGATTGAGCGCGAACCACACCGAGTCTCGCGGCAGAATTGGGGTCAACCGTGAAGTGCCTTCCGATTTTTGGGGTCTTTATGGCACCCTTATGGGCCTTAACCCGAGCCAGATGCGCACCGGGGGGATTCTGCGGAGTACGAGAGATTCAGCGGCGATCAGCAGGATCAGGGTCGCGCCGAGCAAGGGGAGCAAGACCGCGAACGCGACGATGACGGCCGCGACGGCTGCCGTCACGGCGCTGTCGGGAATGGCCGCCGGTGCGCCAAGAACGCCGGCCGGTTTTCGCTGCCACCACATCGTCAGGGCACTGACGCATACCGCGATAAGCCCCAGCGCGGTAACCAGGCTGACAAGCTGGTTGAGCCAACCGAACAAATGCCCCTCATGCGCGGCGACGCCGATGCCGACGATCCGGTCAACGATCTGCCGCTGACCGAAATCGACCCGGCTGAGAACCCGCCCCGTTGCGCCGTCCAGCGTGACGTCGCTACGCAGAATGCGATTCTGGGCGTCGGACTTCGCACTCCAAGCTCCGCCAGACGCATCAGGCGGTGAAATCAGGACCGGCGGCGCCAGTTTCAACGGAATCGCCGACGCCACGACCCGGTCCAGAGCAGCAAGATCGAGGGGCCGCGGCGCGGCCTGATCGGGCATCGCCATTCCCGCCATCCCGGCCATATCGCCCATCGCCATTGCGGATGGGCGCTGTCTCGCGGGGGAGCCGCTCGGCCAGTCCTGCTTGGCCACCGCCGTGCCGGTCACGGCGCGGATTTCCTGGAGATAGGCGCCCCAGCTTTTTGCCCAAGGCAGGCCGGACAGCAGGATGAATAAGGTGAAGAACGACACCCACAGGCCGGTCACGGCATGAAGATCGCGCCAGAAGGTTCGGCCTCCCGCCGACAGCCGCGGATAGGCGACGCCGGCCAGGCCCGCCGCACGGCGCGGCCACCAGAGATAAAGTCCGGTTACGATCATCACGATCGCCCACGAAGCTGCCAGTTCGATGACGATCGAACCGGTATCGCCGAGTAGCAATTCGCCGTGCAGCTTGAACACGACATTCTCCAGCCGGTCGTCCTCAGGCACTGTTTTCAGCACCTGCAAGGTGCCGGGGTGGACATAGACGCGGGTCGGGATACCGTGGTCGGCGACGATCACCCGCGTCGCCGCATTGGGGGCCGCCGGCAGTTCGAGCGACTGCAGCGTCGCGCCGGGCCGGGCGGCCAGCGCCGCCTGAACCTGCGCCGACGGCAGGGTGCGTCCGCTGACGGTCAAGCTGTCATATGGCCGGTCGATCAGCGCCTCGACCTGCGGCTTGAACAGATAGATCGAGCCGGTGACGGCAAGCCATAGGACGAACGGGATGCAGAACAGCCCGGCGTAGAAATGCCACCGCCAGATCATGCGATAGAGAATCGCGGCGCGCGGGGTCGGGGATGAAGCGGCGCTCATGCTCCGCCTCCGCGCCCCATGAATTTGCGCGCCAACCGCACCATCGCCGGCACGAAGCGTGGCCGGAGCAGCCGCCGGTCATATCCCGACAGCCGCCTGTCGTTCTCCGCCAGGCAGATATCCATGAGGCCGGGAACGCTGACCGCGATGCCCAGGTCCTTGGCGCCGGTCGCGGTGAAGTTATTGTCACCGCCATTGCCGACATCGCGGGCGATGCCGATCCGCTCCCAAATCAGAAAGGCCCAGACCGCGACGATCTTGGCCTGGAAAAACGGTTTGCGCCACCAGGGCAGGTTGCGGCGATGCCAGGCGACCCAGTTGACGAAGAAGGTAATGTGCCGCCCCTCTTCCTGCATGACCGGCTCGAACGTATCGACCAAGGCCGGCGGGAAAAATCCGGAGCGCTTCGCCAGCTCGAATAGGCCGAAGGCAAAGAAGCTGTCGATGCACTCGCTGAAGCCGGTCACCATGAAGGCCCATTCCGGATGACGCGGCGGCGGATAGGGCGGTTCCGGCGCCAGCGCGATGCCATAGGCTTCGACGAGATTGGCTAGCACGACCTTGTGCCGCGCCTCCTCATAACCGTTGAGCTCGGTCGCCTCCCTCAGCAGGGGATCGGCGATCAGGGCGGCGTAAGCCTTGACCCGCTGGCTGGCTTTGCCCTCAGTCTGGACGGCGATGTCCCAGATCGGCAGCGAAACCAGACGGTCGCGCGCCTCCGGCTCGAGCTTCGGCCAATCGATAACCGCGGGCTTATAGGGGTTGAAGGTTTCAAGCAGCAGCCGGCTGAATAAAGCCTTGTGCTGCGCGCTGCCGATGCGGATCGGCCCGGGTTCGTTTCCGGTCCAGACCCGCTGCGCGCGGTCGGCGGCTTCGATGGGGGATGCGTTCATCGGTCCGCCCTCACATCTTCATGCCGGGCATGGCGCCCATGTCGTGCTCCGGCTTGCCGGTAACGCGTTCCACTTTGACGGTCGTCGTCACCGGGCCGGCGGCGGCGAAATTGAGGGTGATCGGGAAGCTGTCGCCAAGATTCAGGGGTTGCTTCAGGCCCATCAGCATGATGTGGAGCCCGTTCGGCTGAAACCCGACAGCGCCGTTGGCCTTCACTAGTATCGATGCGACTGGCTCCATTTTCATGATGCCGTTTTCGTCGGTGGTCCGGTGCATCGAGGCGGATTCGGCAACCGGGGTTGCAACCGAAGACAGGGTGTCGTCGGTCGCGCCGTGATTCATGACGATCAGATAGACCACACCGGTCGTCGCGCCGGGTGCCGTCGGCCGCGCCTCGGCTCCGGCGAGATGGATGGTGGCGGTTTCCTGCGCAATCGCGCCCAGGCCGAAGCAGGACAGGGCGGCAATCAAAGCCAATAGTTTCATGATAGATATCCTGTGGAGTTCGCGGCGCCGGATTCGCACCGGCAAATCCGACGCCGGAGTGATCGGGGGTCAGCGCAACGAGAGGCGGAAGCCGCTCATGATCTCGAACGGCGTGCCGTAAATCGGCGCGCCGCCGCTGTTGCTGCCGATATAGCGCCGGTCGAACAGGTTCTGGATTTGCGCATAAGCCTCCAGATTGTCCGCAATCGGATAGCTGGCGGAGGCGTCGACGACGAAATGGGCGTCGAGCTTCAGGTTGTCGTCCGGATGCGCGTCGCCCCAGCTTGTCGAGACCCAGCGCAGGATCGCCGATGCCCGCCAGCCTGACGGCGCCTCATAGGACAGGCTGGTGCTGATATTGTGGCGCGGCACGCCCTCCAGCCGCTCGCCGACGGCGGTGGGGTCGACCGGGTCCGACGTGTAGCGGGAATCGGTATAGGTATAGGCCAGCACCGAGGAAAATCCGTCGCCTATCTCCCACGTCGTCTCGGCCTCGATGCCCCGCGCGATCGCCGACGCCGCGTTGATGTTGCGGGTACAGGTCAGGTAGGTGAAGGTCGCCGCGTCATAGCCGCAGACGACGCCCAGAACGGTCGGGCTTTCAGACGGGGCCAGGTTTCGCTGCGTGATCAGGTTGCTGATCGTCGTCGTGTAGAAGGTCAGCTGGCTGCGCAATGCGCCGACATTATAGTCGATGCCGACTTCCCCGCCTTCGAGCGTCTCCGGCCGCAGGAAGGGGTTGCCCTCGTAAATTCCGGCGGTCGTGTCGGCATAGGTGCGGTAAAGCTGGTCCATCGTCGGCGCGCGGAACGACCGGTAATACGCGCCGCGCAGGGCAAGCTGGTCGGTCAGCGCATAGCGCAGATTGACCCGGGGATCGAAGCTGAAATTCTGCGACGACGGTATCTTGCCGATCGCCGGCGGAAACGTGTCGACCCCATCATAATTCTGATAATATTGATAGCGTGCGCTGGCCACGATATCGAGCTTATCGACCGGAACCAACCGCGCCTGCGCGAACCCGCCAACGAAGATCTGCTTGCCGCCGCCGACGATGGTCGGCACCGCAAGCTGTCCCGACGGCAGATAATATTCCGCGTTGTCCTGGCCCGAGATGTAATGCAAATCGGCGCCGACGGTGTAGTTGCGCACGATCCCCGTCAGGTCCTGCGACCAGATCAGCGATCCGCCGGTATCGTCGACCGGCGTGCGATGGATGTTGGAATCGTATTCGGTGGTGAATGTCAGCAGGTGCGAATTGTTGGTCGTGAAGTCGCTGTCGCCATGGAAAAAACTGGCGGTGATCGACGCGCCGTTATCCAACACCTGCTTCAGACCGCCCGAATAGGTCCAGGTCCGTTGCGAATCCGCGCCGATCGGCGTGGACAACACCTGATCGTTGTCGTGATAATCCAGGACGAAATACCCGGTCAGGCCCTCCGCCAGATCGAAGTCTCCCCGGCCCGAGACATTGCGCGCGTCAAACGAGGTGCGGGTGTAAAGCGGCGAGCGGAGCGTCGTCGACTGATAGGTGTACCAGCTGACCGGGGTCGTCTGATAACCGTTGGTGCCGGAAAAGGCGGCGTTCAAGCTGAGCTTGATCCCATCGGCCGGCAGGAACACGCCATAGGCGCTGGTTCTATAGGAACCGTAGGTGCCGCCCGCCGCGTCGATATCCAGCTGCTGGGTGTCGGGCGTCTTGGTGATGACGTTCACCACCCCACCCATCGCCGTGTTGCCCCACAGCGGCGAGCCGCCGCCGCGCACGACCTCGACATGGTCGATATTGTCGAGCGGGATGCGGTTCCACTGGATATAGCCGAAGAACGGATCGTTCACCGGCACGCCGTCGAGCAGGACCAGAAAGCGGGTCTCGGTCGTCGGCAGGCCGCGCATGCCCTCGTTATAGGCGGTCGGATGGCCGACATCGGGGCCGATCATATCCAGCGTCATCCCCGGCACCTGACGCAGAATATCGTCTAGCCCCAGCGCTGGCGTATCCTGGACCTGGTTGCGGGTCAGGACGCTGATGCTGGCCGGCACATCCTCCAGACGCTCCGGCGTGCGCGTGGCGGTGACGACGATTTCCTCAAAAGGGGCCGTAGTGGCCGTGGCCGCATCGGCGCTCTGGGCGGCGGCGACAGGTCCCCAAAAAGGCAGTGTACAAGACGCCGTAGCGGTGGCGGCAAGCAAAATAGCGGTACGAGAAATCGCACCGGACGGCCGACGGCCGCGCGGATGACGCAACATGAAAATGCTCCGAACTGAAATTCATTTGAAGACCGCGGAAAGCGGCCGTGATGATGGTTTCAGGTCGAGGCGGGAGGACCGCGCGGTTGCGCGAATTCGCCGGCGCGCTGCTGGGCGAATTGGGCGCGCTGGAATGCCGGGCGGGCGACAGCCGCCTTGCGGACGAGCGCAACCGCCGGCGCGGCCGGCGGCGCGAAACCGCCGATCGCATGCATCGCCTGGCAGATCGCGCAGGCGGGCATTTGGTGATGGGGAACCTTGTCCTGATCGCTGGGCGCGACCGGCGCGCTTCCCGGTGCGAGGCAGAGATGCTTGGCCACATCGGGGCTGAGCGTCCCGGCGAAGGCCATGCTCGCAGGATGATGGAAAACCGGGATAAACGATTGCAACAAAAGCGCAAAAACGGCGAGCCAGGCGGCCCGCCGATGTATGCGATATTTGCGCTGATTCGTCATGGCCGCGAATGAATATCATTTCGCGCCGGGAAGCCAGGGGAATTTTCGTCGCGGCCGTGGCCGCACCCACCAGCCTATGCCGCGCCAATCTCTTGCGGACGACGTTAGGGTAAGGCGAGACTCACAAGTGCAGTTCTGCTGGTAGTCGAATCGGGAGATACGGAATACACGACACGCTCGATTTGTGGGTAGATACAACGGCGTTAGCTTGTCATATCTTTTTGCTAAACGATTATCAGCTCCGCACCGTTCTTTCCCCGATTAATGAGGTCGATTCATAATGAAGCGATTCTGGCCTTACCTTACCATGACCGCCGTCATTCTTCTGGCCCCCTTGGGCGTCGCCCAGGCTGCGTGGACCGAAACAGTTCTGTTTTCCTTCAACTATACCGACGGCGCTTCCCCTGAGGATGGCCTGATCTTCGATGCGAAGGGCAATCTCTATGGCACGGTCGAGGAGGGCGGCGGGCTCGAGAGTTCAGGCGCCGTCTTCAAATTGGCCGCGCCGGCCGCCGGCAAAACCGCCTGGACGGAGACTGTCCTTCTCCCCTTCAACGCGAGCGAGGGTGCGGGCGGCAACCCCTATGGCAGCCTGATCTTCGATGCCAAGGGCAACCTCTATGGCACGGCCAACCTCAGTGGCCCCGGGTTTGGCTATGAGGGCACCGTCTTCAAATTAACGCCGCCCGCGGCCGGCAAAACCGCTTGGGCCCCCAGTGTCCTGGAGTCCTTCGGCGGACCCAACGGCAGTTATCCCTACTCGGGTCTGATCTCCGACGCGAAGGGCAATCTGTATGGCACGACCGGCTTTGGCGGGACGCTCGCCAATGGCAGCCAAGCCAGTGGCACGGTCTTTAGGCTAACACCGCCCGCTGTTGGTAAAACCACCTGGACCCAAACTATTCTCTCGGCCTTCAACGGAGCCGTCGGCGGGGTTCCCGTTGGTGGCTTGATCTTCGACAAAGCCGGCAATCTCTATGGAACGACCAGTGCGGACGGGAGGTACAGCGACGGTGCTGTCTTCAAACTGACGCCGCCCGCGGCCGGTAAAACCGCCTGGACCCAGACCGTTCTTTTGATCTTCAATGGAACTAACGGCGCCAATTCCTACGCTAACCTGATCCTGGACGCTAAGGGCAATCTGTACGGTACAACCGAATATGGCGGGAAATTCGGCTTTGGGACCGTCTTTAAGCTGAGCCCGCCCGCGGCCGGCAAGACCGCCTGGACCCAGACCATTCTAGTATCCTTCAACGCGAGCACCATCGGAGCGGCTTTTTACCCCGATGCCGGGCTGACTTTCGACGCGAAGGGTAACCTCTACGGCACAACTTTTAATGGTGGCGCCCATGGCGGTGGCACCGTCTTCCAATTGACCCCGCCCGCGGCCGGCAAAACTGCCTGGACGGAGACGATCCTCTTCTCCTTCAACGGAACAGACGGTAGCGGGCCAGCCGGCAGTCTGCTCTTCGATGCGAAGGGCAATCTCTATGGTACGACCGAGTATGGTGGGAAGTTCGGCTTTGGCACCGTCTTTAAGCTAGCGCCATAGAGTCGGTCGTGTTTTCTTAGTCGGAACCAGGATCGACAATCGATTTCGACCGCGCTCGTTGCTGACGCGGCCCTTTTCTCCTGTACCGCCTCTTGACATTTTGTTCTTTTTATGTTCTTTCTTTCGTCCATGGACGCATCGCAGCCCATAACCGCAGCCGCAAACCAGCCCGATACGCAGGGCTGGCGTCGCGAAGCTGCGTCCGCGCCGGACCGGCAGGTCAGGCTGGCCGAACTGCAATTGATGCACTTGGCGCGGATGCGCGACGTGGGCATGGCGCTGCTCGACGATCTGG
>Ga0116227_10016830_pt1 | contig 10379 bp, 8 predicted proteins | sample S1TSphgellanicum_FD_89693 | JGI IMG/M metagenome (GOLD analysis project Ga0116227, IMG submission 89693) | Host-associated microbial communities from peat moss isolated from Minnesota, USA - S1T2_Fb - Sphagnum magellanicum MG | ecosystem: Host-associated > Plants > Peat moss > Unclassified...
GCTCCTGGCACATTGACCGAAAAACAAAAGTGCTTTCATATAATGAAACCCTGGCCAGATTGTTCGGATACAAATACGCAACACCAATGACTTATGAGCAGGTTATTGCCCAGGTAACCGGAGATTACCAGGAAAAACTGGCTGCTGAAATAGAAAATGTGATTGAAAATGGCGGCGAATATGACATCACCTACGCTCAGAAACGTTTTAACGACGATAAAATCATCTGGCTTCGTTCACTGGGCAGGATCACACCGGACGAACATGGTAATTTTACCATCTTTTCGGGCGTCGTTATGGACATTACCGAGCAAAAAGAAGATGAACAACGAAAAAATGATTTCATAGGCATGGTTAGCCATGAATTAAAAACGCCTTTAACCTCATTGAAGGGTTATGCGCAGATTCTGTACCAGAAAGCAAAAAAAAACAATGATCATTTTGCATTTGGGGCTTTAGCTAAAGTCATTGACCAGATCAAGAAAATGACGGGACTGATTAACGGTTTTTTGGACATATCTAGACTTGAATCAGGAAAGATTCATCTGGATAAGAGTCATTTTTACCTCGATGATCTGATCCTCGAAAACATCGAAGAAACCAAACTCATCAACATCAGCCACCGCATTATTTTTAATGCTTGTCCGCGGGTATCAGTATTTGCTGATCGGGATAAAATTGGTTCTGTGATATCTAATATCATAGGCAATGCCATCAAATATTCTCCTGAGCAAACAGAAATTAAGGTAAGCTGTGATATAGACGGCACTCATGCCCGAATTAGTGTGAAAGACCAGGGTGTGGGTATTGCAGCTAAAGATGTAGAAAAACTATTTGACCGCTTTTACCGTGTAGAAAGTGAACAAACGCAATTGATTTCGGGCTTTGGCATTGGCTTATACCTTTGCGCTGAAATTGTGGAACGCCATCATGGAAAAATAGGTGTAAAGAGTGAACCTGGCCAGGGCTCCACCTTTTACTTTACTTTACCGATAAGCGAAAAGTCATACGATTAACTAAATAACCGTTTAGCAATAGCTGCTGCAGCTGCTTCGCTAAAATCCAGACCAGAATAATCAGGGTTATACCCACCTATATAAGGTACAGCCATGATGTAAATGCGCTCATTAAAAGCACCATAAGTATCGACAACCTGAAAATGATCGTTAATGGCAATTCCTGGAACGGTTAAATAGTAAGTACCCTGATCATCCTGAGTAACGATTTCGCCTGCCTGCAACGCTTTCTCGCCTTCAGCTGCGGAACGGAACTTCAACTTTGCCGGGCTCACTGTCTGATTCTTCAATAGACTTTTAAAGGGAAAATCGGCATAAGACATGTGCGGCTGTCCTACACAGTCCACATAAGTATTGAAATAAACAGATTTTGCCTGGCCGTTCTCATCGGTATAATGATAAGTGGCTCCACCTTCACTAACCGCTTCTACCCTGCTATCCGCTCCCACTGAAATCAAATCAAGTACACCTGCCTGGTGCATCGCCAACAACTCTTCGCTGGAACTTTGCGGAATATAAGCAATCACGATGGCAATTAACGGCGACAATGATTTTTTGAGACGTTGCATATCTTCGGCTGAAAGATATTTGGCCGGATAATTCAATGCAAAACTTAGTACGCCCAACATCTCCTTCCAATAAACCGATTCCCTGCGGCGGATGGACTGTTCGGCCTCGGCATACTCGGCCTTAAGCAATTGAAAAGGATCCAAACTGTCCCGTAGCGCCATCATGGCATCCACAAATTCTTCCAGATTCAGATCTTTAATACGGGCATAAAACTCAGGCTGTTTTGCTTTGATCGGGGCTTTGAAATCATGCTCAAATATATAATCTAAGGACAAAAACCCATCGTTTTCAGCAATATGTTCAACAACCTCTGCTGAAGTTAGCAACCTATCATTGCAAAGATGGGGATCATCCAAATGGAACCGAACAGCTGGCAATAAGCCATTGCGGGTATGTAAAATCAATTTAAAGTTCGCACTATGCGGATATACCTGATAAACAAGTTTACCGTTTGCATCTTTTTCAAAAGCCCCGTTGTAACGGGATAAGGTTCTGATGGCATCGACCGCTGTGAGGGAAGAGCCCTTAATGGCTATTGGATGATCCAGCTTTAAGGCCAGTTTTACAGGTGGATACGGCGAATCAAAGTAATAAGGCACGCTACCTTCATGTCGTTTTGGCCAGTTGTGACCAATGCAAATGATCGCGCAGTCAAATTCAATTTTTTCCTGCCCATTGATTTCGACAGATACTGTTTCCAGATCCGGATGATCAATCAGGTCTGTGACCTGGGCATCGTAATACACCTGATGGTCAACGCCCTGCTCCCGAGCCTGCTTTTGCAGCAGGTTAAACTGAGCACTAAGGTATTGGCCAAAAAGTAAGCGTGGCAAGACCCTATATTCATTGAAACGATCCGGATCAATGTGAAACTTATCTAATGTATCTTTAGGGACTGATTGAACCCATTCATTAAGCGAGGTAACCAACATCGGGATCTCATTGCCCGACACATTGGTAATGTGCTCATCATTGGCTCCTTCAGGACTATAAGGCATACCAACGCCCAATTTTTTTTTTCGTTCAAATATGCTGATTTCCAAATCAGTTTTACCTGATTCCAACAAATGCTTGAACATAAAGAGGCCGCTTGGCCCACCACCAAGGATGGCGATACGTTTCATACTTTCCAATTTTCGTTCAATTTGTAGCTCGCCTGGTTAATTTTCTCTTTGTTGTGACAACCTTTGATCCAGAGATCCCTTGTTTACACCGCCTATCGAATGTGATTTCTGAATGAGAAAGACCATTAAAAAACTCACAAGAGTAGTTCCAGTATTGATGACCAAATGCAAGCTAAGCAATACGCCTGCTGCGATACCAAAGGCTATATAACTACCTGTTCGACCGGCAATGCGGGTTGGAATGTTTTCAAACTTATTTCGTGCTGTAGGTTTCATACTTATTCTTTTGGCAGATGAAAATTAAAGCATAAACAACGCTTGAAGCACTTTGTTTAACAGTTTGATTTTTTATAAGCCATTACATCATGTAGTTAAGTATTCTTCCAAATTTCTCCTTGAGCAGGACAAAAAACACCATGCCTGGAACGGCAACTGGTTTTGAAATTTTACGTTGTGGATCTAGCTTCCAAAGCCCGTCATTAAAATGGAAAGAGCTTGCTGACAAGGAAAAGCTCAGCTCTTAAGCCCTAATTTATTAGAATTGAAAACATTTTTTACCGAATGATGTTTAATGTTTAACTGAAAGCGATAAAGGGCGCGCAATAAAAATTCATTATTATAAACTTAAACTCAAAATCATGGGAAATTTACTCTACCTGGTTGCTGTTGTATTGATCCTTTTATGGATATTCGGCTTCTTCTTCAACGGATTCGGACCAAATGCAGGGGGCTTAATCCACATTTTACTTGTGATTGCAGTGATTGCAGTCTTACTGAAAGTGATCAACAGAGCAACTTAACATCTTCGTTTGACTGATGGACCCTACAAAGTGTGCCATCAGTCAAAACCGTAATCAACGGATTTAGTTAGTTCCCTACCAGTCGCTCAGACTTTTGTCGCTGCCATGCCGCCCATTGCAGCAGTGTAAGCTTCATGGATGATTCTGAATATAAAGCCTCAATGCGCTCTAAAAGATCGGTTTCAATTCCCTTCAATTCATCACATAAGCAGGTAAACAAAAAGTATTCATACACCGTCTGGTTAAGAAAACCGACATACTCTTCAGCCAGGTCATCCTTACCCTTAACTTTTTCAATTAGTATCCCATCTGAAATCATTTCATAGTAAGCATTTTTGAATTCCGAAAGGCCTTCTGTCAAATCAGTTTTTACCACATCATGCTGTAAATGTCCATAAGCGGTGAGGCGGACAAATTGTTTGAGGAACATTAACTTTTCGGTATAATAATTACTCTGATAAATCTTTTCCCGGATGAAACGATATATAAGCTCATAATAAACGAGATCTGCCGGATATTGCCCCAGATGATCTTCCCGACTCACTTGCAGGTAAAACTGCAGATGTATAGGAAATTTCAACTGCTCCTTTAGCATTGGATCTAAATTCTGCTTCAAATCCAGACCTGATTTTAGGATGATATGCTCCACCTCATCCTCAGATAACAAAGGCACATTGGTACCTGTTTGTTCATTATAATGATGCCCAGGGAACCAGATATTTTTGACGAAATCTGACTGCTCCATGCGGGCGTAAAACCTAGCCCAGGTAATTGGTCGCATAGTTATGATGACTTTAACTAGCGAGGTATGTGTTAAAGTCTCGAGAAACTCAATAAGCTGGCCAAAAAGCTCTTCTTTGATTTTCCTGTCAGAAACCGATTCCGTAAAATGATCAAATATTAGGATAAACTTGCCCTGCTGAAATTGACATTGTCTATCCAAGTAGCTGATCAGGTGCATTTGCGCGGGAATTCCCAGGACTTGCTTGATATACAATTCAATAGAGATCAGGGAACCATCGGGTTTAAACAAGTCAAGTGTCTGAACAAAAAAGACCACCGAATTGCGATATGGAGCATGACTATCCAGGAAACAATCCGTAACCAAATGACTAAATAATGTGGTTTTCCCAAAACCACTATCTGCAATAAAGCACATCAAACGTTCCTCTCTTTCATGAAAATCCAGCAGGTCCTGTGCAGCAAAAGACCGGCCGACGGTTTGCGTGGTTGGTATTCCCGACCTATATTGCATAGATTTTAATGCGATTGTTACCACCGAGGCAGCCCTTTCTCTTACCTTAGTCCAGGAGGCATCTTCGAAAGCAGCCCGACTGCCTACCTCTGTAAACGAAGCCGCATACTCTGATAATGCCATCAAGGTATACCTAGAAAAATTGTAACTGACCGAAGCAAAACCAAAAAAACGTTTGAGCGTCGTTTCGCTAACATTTTTCTTAAAATCATTCTGAATTTCTTTAGAAATGGATTTACAATCTGATGGTGTAATTACCTGAACACCTCTTTTATGAAGAATTGAGGTTCTTAATTGGGTCAATTGATTTGATAAATTCATAGGAGCGCTATTTAATCTAGTCACATAATTATAGAAAAACAAATAACTAAGAAAAATGTTTTAAAATTTATCCTGATTATAGACAAAACGCAGGCCGACAGGCTTATAGAGTATCAAATGCAATTATTGAGAAGCCTATATTTCGCCGTATTTTCAGCGATTTCAGAGAAGCTTTGCCTGCAATAATTGTTATCATAAAATTGATGATGTATCAGGCTAATTCATCGCTGCTGTCATGTCCCCACCTTATTTAGCCATACTTGACGCGAAACAATGCGGTTAAATGTTAAAAATGCTAAAAAATTCTTTAATTTTTAATAAAGCCTTTATGATTTATTACATTCGCCTTCATGATTAAAAAGCTGTTGGTATTTCTGTTTACCCTGTTTGCTGGCATGCATGCTTACGCTCAATCTTCTTTTTCAATAACTGGAACGGTACGCGATCAAAAAGAAACCTTACCGGGTGCGGGGATTTATTTAAGCGGGTACCAGATATCAACTGTAGCCGACATCAACGGAAACTTTAAAATCAGCAATTTGCAGCCTGGGAATTATGACCTGCTGGTACAAATGGTGGGCTATGTTCCTTTCTCAAAAAGTGTCATCATATCAGACAAATCGGTGCAGGTAGAACTGGTGCTAAAAGAAAGTACCGTTCATTTGAATGAAGTGGTGATTCACGCCGATCCCAACCGTGCCAAATACATCAAACAGTTTAAAGAGTTTTTTATAGGGACAACACCCAATGCAGCACAATGCAAAATCGTAAATCCCCAGGTGTTGAACATTGATTACGACGTTACCAAAAGCACATTAACCATACAAACCGATCAGTTTCTAATTATTGAGAACAAAGCGCTGGGTTACCGCCTCAAATATATGCTCGACAATTTTGAGTACAATTCCAGAACACACATCATCTACTTTTCCGGCCACCCATTTTTTGAAGAGCTGAAATCCAGTGGCGAAACCCGCAAAAAATATATAGAGAAAAGAGAAATTGCTTATTACGGATCTTCACAACATTTTTTCAGATCCTTGTACCGGGGTACCAGCAAAGAAGAAGGCTTTATCATCAACAAGATGATCAAAATCCCCAACCCTTACCGCTATCCGGACAGCATCATTCAAAAAAAGCTAACCTTCCTGCGAACCCAGGCCAAACCCAATGCCATCACCAAAAATCCTATGGCCCGAGATACCGCAATGATCTCTTTTTGGCGAAAACAGGAAGAAATGCCAGCATACATAGACCAGCTGGACAGACGCGAGATTTTACCGGAAAACCTGGTGCATACTTATAACAACAATTTAAAAATGCTCGATGCAACCGGCGCGCTGGCCATCATCTATACCAAAGAAAGAGAATCACTGGCTTACTCTAAAACGAGTTTCTGGATTTTCAGGCCGCTTGACGTACCAGATTACGAGGTTTCGGTAGCCAACCTGGCACACCGCGACATCCGCTTTTATGAAAGTGGCGGTATCCACGATCCAAGAGCGATGCTGTATGAAGGTTTCTGGGCCTATGAAAAAGTAGGTGATATGGTGCCCATGGATTACGTCCCACTGGAGAAAAAATAAGCGCAATTTTGATAATGCTAAAATTATTAGTAATTTTAGCTAATGATATTAGATGAAGAAAAACCGGATCATTATCTAAAAGGCCGGGGTGCCCAGTTCAACCCGCACAACCGTTTTGCTAAAAATGACTATGTACAGGAGCATCAGGAAGGCATTGACGACTGGGAACAGGAAAACCACAAAACCAAATTCATTTATGGCAAATCAAAGTCGATTGTCAACAAGGTTGCCAGCCCCGATGTCGGCATGGCATACTCCCTAAATCCCTACCAGGGATGCGAGCATGGTTGCACGTATTGTTACGCGCGCAATGCACATGAATATTGGGGTTTTAGTGCAGGTTTGGACTTTGAACAAAAGATCATTGTCAAAGCAGATGCTCCAGCTTTGTTTAAGAAATTTCTGGAACGTAAAGGCTGGGATGCAGAAACCATTTCCTTATCGGGCAATACCGATTGCTACCAACCCGCAGAGCGAAAATTCAGAATCACCAGGCAGTTGCTGGAAATTGCCTTGGCTTATCGACAGCCAATAGGCCTGATTACCAAAAACGCCCTGATTTTACGCGATAAAGATATCCTGCAGGAAATGGCTAAACTGAACCTTTGCATGGCCTATGTATCCATCAACAGTTTGAATGAAGACCTCAGGCAAAAAATGGAACCCAGGACAACCACGGCAAAGCAAAGACTTAAAATTGTAGAAGAACTGAGCAAGGCTGGGATCCCCATGGGCGTGATGGTGGCGCCATTGGTACCCGGACTAAGCGACCACGAAATACCTTCCATTTTAAAAACCATTGCCAGTTGCGGGGCTGTTTCTGCAGGTTACACGATAGTTAGATTAAACGGTGCTATTGGGGCCATATTTGAAGACTGGCTGCGTAAAAACTACCCGGACAGGTTTGATAAGGTTTGGCACATGATCCAGTCCTGCCACGGTGGAAATGTGAACGACAGCAGATTTGGCGAACGCATGCGGGGGGATGGAAATATTTCAAAAATGATCCAGGACAGCTTCAGACTGCATTGCCGTTTAAATCATTTGAATGAAAAAAGAATTCAACTGGATTCCAGCCTCTTTAAAGTACCGAAAATCCAGTTGGATATGTTCTAGAAATTTAGGCTAAAAAGTTATCTGATTCCCGATAGGCCTGAATCACCCGAATTTCACCCTCCTTACCCGGTTTGGAATTGCCATGCTCCATCCCCATCACGCCTTTATAACCTTTCTCGTAAATGTGCTTGAACAGGTTCTTGTAATTGATCTCTCCCGTAGTTGGCTCTTTCCTACCAGGATTATCACCGATTTGGATATAAGCAATTTCATCCCAGCAGCGATCCATATTGACCATCAGCTGTCCCTCTGTTTTTTGCATGTGATAGATATCGTACAGGATTTTACAGGAAGGACTATTCACCGCCTTACAAACCGCATAGGTTTCATGTGTTTGCTGTAAAAACAACTCAGGGGTATCACTTAGGGTTTCCAAAACCATGACCAGTCCATGGGGTTCAAACACTTCAGCCCCCGCACGCATGGCATCAATCACATTGGCAAATTGATTACCATAAGGCAATTTACGTTCATAAAAGCCTGGCACTACCGTAAGCCATTTGGCATTACATCGTTTAGCAGCTTCTACCGAACGTTTACACGTAGCTACAAAGTTATCTTTGAATTCTTTTTTCCCAGTTGTCAAAGAAATTTTCCAGTTATCGCCGCTGTCCACCACAAAAACTCCCATCCGCATGCCCAGCTTATCCAATAAATCGCCTATTTTGGTTTGCACTTCTATGGGTCTCTTCAAAAAGCCATTGTCTTCAATGGAACGAAAGCCCTGATCATACATCCAGCGAATCTGATCCAGAAAATCATTCCCTGCATTATTTTTAAACATGCCCTCATGTGGGGCATAATCCAAATTAAAGGTCTTGCCGGCCGCAATGGCATCGGCTCCTGTTTTTTTAGCGGCGGCCAGGGTATCTAAGGACCCCCCTGCAACAATTGCAGCCGCCCCTGCCAAACTATTTTTTAAAAATCAATTCTATTCATCATGATTGTTTTTGACATCTGTAATGATCATTTTTCTAAAACCCCGAGTCATGGTATCCGCAAGCATTCCGTGATTGCGGTGGTACACAATGTAGGCTTCCATCCCTTTTTTAGAATGCACAAATCTTAATGCTTCTTTTAAATCCATAGCCATAACGGCATTATCATATCCATCAGCCGTTAGCGCATCTTTAGCATAAAGGGTTACACTGATCAAAGCATTATCCAAAGGATAACCCGTTTTAGGGTTGATCAAGTGACTCACTTTTTTTTTACCACGTGCTACAAACTTCCGATAATTGCCTGAGGTAGTCACTGCTCCATCGTTAAGCTGAATCACATGTCGGATCACCGGCTCATCACCCGCGCCTACTGCCGGACCTTCAACCCCAATCCGCATGGGTGAACCATCAGGCTTTGGCCCTTTAATCCGCAGCTCTCCGCCAATTTCTACCACAAATGCAGCAACGCCCTTGGCAAGCAGGTAATCAGCCACCACATCTACACTATAGCCCTGTGCGATACCATTGAGATCAATTTGCAGGCAAGGTTTGTCTTTATACAGGGAATCGCCTATTAAATGTATTTTATTCATACCTACACAGGGCAATATGGCCTTGATGGCTGCACTATCCGGAAATTCCCGGATGGGTTTGGCACCAAAACCCCAGGCCTGAACCAGTGGTTCAACCGTTGCATCAAATTTACCCTGGGTATCTTTATAAATGGCAAAAGACTTTTTGATCACCTTCAGCAGGTGAGGATCTAGTTTCAAACCCTGCGCAGCTGCATTGAAACGATTGATTAGCGTATTGGGCTTATATAAGGACATGGACGCATCAATCACAGCTAAAATGCTATCTACATTCGATTTCGTAACCAGACTATCCGAAGCAAAATACTTAATAGAATAGTCGGTACCCTGCGCATAACCGTGAATATTAAACTCCTGCAGGTCTTTCTTTGGATAAAAAAGAAAGACCAATGCAGAAATCCACAGTAGGATGTGCTTGCCTATGGCCCACATCATCCGGCTTTAGAGTACCTTCGTTTTACCCGGTGTTGGGATTGGATATAAGCCATTGGCATCTGGTAAAACCTTCGGATTCGCCGTCCAGCTCAACTGCTCCGGAAACAAACTGTTGTCTGCAACCAGGGCCTCATCCCATTTGATCGGCTGACCGGAATAGGTAGCATAGCGCCCAATGATCGCGGTAAAACAGCTTTTGGCAGCGCGCTCCGCATCCCAGAATTTGTATTCGCCCTTGGATATGGCAGCAAACAACTCATCATGTTCAGTCTGGTAAGGATTCGCATTTCCCTTAGCAGGGTGATTGAACAGCTCTTTCCCCTTATGATCCCATAGTATTCCCTTGTTACCAGCCGATAAATAGGTTCGGCCTTTGGTACCCTGAAAAGTTTCATCAACCCGGTTTGAAGTACCTTCAAAGTGACGGCACTGACTGTAAATCACCGCACCATCGGCATAAGTCAGCTCCACCGAATGGTTATCATATATTTCACCATAATCTTTACCTGTACGCCAGGCACGACTTCCAGTTCCCTGCACAGATACCGGATAGGCATTTTTAACCCAGTTGGCGATGTCTATGTTGTGCACATGCTGCTCTACAATATGATCACCGCAGAGC
>Ga0116227_10016832_pt1 | contig 10379 bp, 6 predicted proteins | sample S1TSphgellanicum_FD_89693 | JGI IMG/M metagenome (GOLD analysis project Ga0116227, IMG submission 89693) | Host-associated microbial communities from peat moss isolated from Minnesota, USA - S1T2_Fb - Sphagnum magellanicum MG | ecosystem: Host-associated > Plants > Peat moss > Unclassified...
TACGTACCCGCTTTACCCCGCTGCTGCGTATATGCAAGGAGTATGGTACCGCCATGCGCATAGGTACTAATCATGGTTCCCTTAGCGATCGTATCATGAGCCGATATGGCGATAGCCCCATGGGCATGGTAGAAAGCGCCATGGAGTTCCTGCGTATAGCGCGCGACGAGAACTACCACCAGGTGATACTGAGCATGAAAAGCAGCAACCCGCTGGTAATGGTACAAGCCTACCGCGCCCTCATCCAGAAAATGGACGAGGAGTTTGGCGAGTGCTACCCGCTGCACCTGGGTGTGACCGAGGCCGGTGATGGCGAAGATGGCCGCATAAAAAGCGCCATAGGCATTGGCACCTTGCTGGAAGATGGCATTGGCGATACCATCCGCGTATCACTCACCGAAGATCCTGAGTTCGAGATACCGGTGTGTAAGGATATTGTGAGCAGGTATACCCATCGCAAGGAAGATACCCATATTCACCCTTTCACCGCAGATCCCAATATAAAGCTCCCCTACAAACCTTTTGCCTACCAGCGCCGCCATGCTGCGCCCGTACACAATATAGGCACAGGCCATGTACCCGTGGTAGTGGCCGACTATAGCAACGAGCCCAACATTACCCCACAAAGCCTGTCCTCCATCGGTTACCGGTACGATGAGGCTACCGATAAGTGGAACATCAGCGATGGAGCTGCCGACTATATATACGTTGGCTCCAATATTATAACTTTTGCACTGCCCGGCACCCTGCAGGCTATTGCCGACCACGTACCTGGCAGCGATACCCGCGGGTTGCAGCACTACAGTTTCGATCAGTACCTGTACACAGAAGGTCCGCAAGGTTTGCATTTTGTAGCGGTCGATGCCAATACCTCTTGGCCTGTACTTACAGGCTTTATAGATAAAGTAAAAGACACACAGGCCGTGCTCTGCGTAGCAAGCACCAATGCTAACGCCATGGCTTCTGTAAGGCGCTTTATAGCCGAGCTGATGACACACGGCATACAGTGCCCGGTGATACTGAAAGTGAACAGCAACGATGCTACTATAGACAGCCAACTGATACACCTGGCTACCGAGGCTGGCGGCCTGTTCCTCGATGGGTTTGGTGATGGCATATGGCTTACCGGCAAAGAAATTGAAGAGATAAAAGTAAGTGGCCGCACCTACCTCGAGGTAAAGAACAAGCACCAGTTCCTCAACAATACCGCGTTCTCTATACTGCAGGCTACCCGTACCCGCATTAGTAAGACCGAATACATTAGTTGCCCCAGTTGTGGTCGCACATTGTTCGATCTGCAGGAGACCACTGCCAAGATACGCGCTGCCACCCATCACCTGAAGGGCGTTAAGATCGCCATCATGGGCTGCATAGTAAACGGACCCGGCGAAATGGCCGATGCCGACTTCGGCTACGTAGGCAGTGGCCCCGGTAAAATAACCCTCTACAAAGGCAAGGATATCATGAAGCGCAACGTACCCAGCGACATTGCCGTAGATGAACTGATACAACTACTGAAGGAGAATGAGGTATGGGTAGAGGTAGGGGTGTAAAGAAGTAAGCTCCTAAGTATGATATAAACTTATTATGTTTTACTGTGCATTTGAAGTGCGGTTCACGCAAAAAATGATATTTATAAGCGTGTTCGGGTAGTATTTTACACGTTATTTTGTGTTATCTTAAGCTCATCAACGTTAATTTTGTTGCATGAAGAAAAGCTGCCTGTTCATTTTATTGCTCTTCGGTCTTCGGTCTGCGGGTCAAACGGTTAGTCTCAGCAAAACAAGCATCACCGATACTACTGCATTCGATTTACAGATAAATATGGAAAAGCCCTTAGCTTCTTATTTACAGGCTATGGCCCCGGCTACCGCAGTAAACGACCTGGTTCAAAAAGGCAACTTTCGCTTTGTATTTAAGGTAGATGGCAAGCCCATATATACCGAAGATCTGACTCCTGGCGCAGGTACACCAGAACAGAAAAAAACAAGGGCCAGCTTCCGTGTTCCGTTAGTTTCCAATACCAATGAAGATTCATGGGGCCGCTTTCTTTGGCTCCGGTTTACCATGAGGGGCGGTGAGGCAGCTTTAACAGAAGGCCACCACGATCTCAGCATAGCAGTATATCCTTACCTTCATATGGATTCCGTTATCATAGGGCCTTTGATCGCATTTGGCGAAGTAAAGATCGATATTATTAAACCTGATGTTACCAATGCACAGGCTGTCATACAACCCATCGCGCCGGGCAGTGGCTGGGCATTATCGCACGCCACCTATGATCGGGAACTGATAAAAAAAATGAATAGGAAGATATTGCACCATGACTTTAAAAAGATCACCAGTATCATCGTCATTAAAAATGGACAGCTATTACTGGAAGAATATTTCAATGGGGCAAGCCGGTCCACATTGCACGATACACGGTCGGCAAGTAAATCCTATACTTCGGCATTAATGGGTATAGCCATTAATGCCGGTTACCTTAAAAATGAGTACCAGACCCTAAAGGATTTTTACGATCTGAGATCCTATGCCAATTATTCCGCCCAAAAAGATAGTGTAACGCTGAAGGACCTGCTCACAATGAGCTCCGCATTTCAAGGTTCAGATCAGGATCAGGGTTCACCGGGTAACGAGGAAAACATGTACCCTACAGATGATTGGGTCAAATTTGCACTGGAACTACCAATGGATAGCACAAAGACAAACGGCGGGCAGTGGGACTATTTTACGGCTGGCGTGGTATTGCTCGGTGATATTCTCAACAGGTCAGTTCCATCACACCTGGAAAGATTTGCTGATGAACATCTTTTCAAGCCTATGGGTATTACAAAATACCAGTGGTCATACACCCCGCAGCACGTGGTCAGTACCGCTGGTGGGTTGCAAATGTCTGCCTTGGATAATGCTAAATTTGGCCAGTTATACAAAAACAAGGGCAATTGGAACGGTAAACAGCTGATTCCCGCCCAATGGGTGGCGAAGACACTAAGCAAGGCGTTGCCCATTCCCGAAAGGAACAATGAATTTTATGGCTACTTGTTCTGGGATAAGACCTACACCAGCAACAATAAAAATTTTGAGACCTGGTATTGTACGGGCAACGGCGGTAATAAGATCTATATTTTTAAAGATCAGCCACTCATTATCGTGGTTACAGCAACCGCTTATAATATGCCTTACGCGCATCCGCAGGTCGATGATATAATGAACAATTACCTGATCCCGGCTTTTACTAAAGAGCTGTAATTACGTACATCAACTTTTGCAGGTAGGCATTGGCAATGCTAATACATAACTAATATGCTCAGGCACGGCGTTCCCAACGCCCGTGAAACATTTCCCTAATATATATATTGCTCGCTCACCCCGGGAAATAGGGCACCCATAAGCACCCCTCCTTTTGCGAAGAAAACCCCTACACCCTATTTATATCCCTCACCCTATTCGCTATTAGCCAATCATGAAAGGTCAGCGAATTTTCCGGGTGGTGATGAATAACTTGCCCATCTTTAAGGGCGATAATAAAATAATGTATGTCGGCCAGGTAGGCCGATAGCTCACCCGCATGATACGCAAAACCCGGGTAGGTGCTATATTCCTTCTTTTTTCTTTTCCGGAACCACATGGCAATTGGTTTAAAGTGTGAAAAACGTACCGTTTAATGCCCACGAAGATAGAAAATAAATCTAAAAGTGAGTTATAACTCACTTTTATTTGAAGGAGAAATAGCCACTTTCCGTTCTGGAAAATGCTAAAATGGACGTCGAAAAAAGTTATACTGTTGAGATAGAGAAATTTGGCAAACGATTACGCGCCCTTCGTGAGGGTAAAAAGCTTTCGCAGCTTGACTTGGAACTAAGATCCGGGATAAACAGAACAGAAATTAGCCGGATAGAGAACGGCCAAAAGAATATTGAATTCTTCACAATAGTAAAGCTGGCAACTGCATTAGATACTACATTGTCACAGCTATTTGTAGTTGATTAAGCTCCCCGCCTTTTCAAGGAGGGGTGGCCGTTAGGCCGGGGTGGTTATCAAAAAGACTAACCTTCCATTAATTTAGAAAAACGCCATCACATCTCGTTCCTTATGTCTTTTAATACAATCTTTGATGGTAATAGAGATGCTTCCAAGATTTTCGAGTGACTTTTCTTTAATTAAATAATCCAACTGAGAGTCCAACCTATATAATACACTCGAAAATGCTGTACCAGACTTATATCGCTCTAGATACTTGTTCAAGTTAGTCACTAACTCATCTGAAAGCTCCTTAAATCCTCGAATAATCAATGTTAACTCGAAAACTAACCTTTTATATTGCTCTTCTGCGTCTTCAACAACAGTATCAATACTAAGAGCAAATACCTTTATTTTATCTTTAATGGGCTGTATCGAAATATCATAAAGGCTGAATAATAGGCTCTGAGTAATATCAATTTTGTCATCGTTAGAAAGCTCATTAACTCTTGACAATAATTTGTCAATTAGTGCTTCGTTGTTGATTATCACCTTTTGGATTTGAGCATACCCGTACACGTTTGAAAGGTCATTTCGGGTAATAGCAAAAAACTCATGACCGTTAAGCTTGCCATAGATAAGCTTGGAAATAATTGTTTCAATTAAATCTGTCAGAAGATTGTCCTTAATTTCTTGTTTGAAGAGAGTGTGCTGAATAGCAAAAAACAAGTTAATGCATTGGAATAAATTAATGGTATTTCTACCTTCTTTAACAATGCGGCCTATTTGTTGGATGATATTGTCGAGATGATCCTCTTCATGCTTTACTAGCCCCAAAATAAAAATGATATTTTCTAGGTAGAATTCAAACCTACGGAACTCGTCCCCATCCTGCAAATATTGCTCCGCCACATTGTGAAGGACAATATTAATCAACCATTCTTTCAAGTCAGGTGAAATATCTAATTTGCATTTATGTTCAAATTCATCTGCATAAAATACCCCAAATAATTCTTGAAGTTCCTTATGTTTTATATAACGTATGCACGAGTATAACTCCGTCTTTGTAAATACTACGTTTTTGTTTAATGTCTGACGAATTAGCGCAATTTTGACAAAGCCCTTATTAATTGATTTATATTCTTCGTAATCTTCAATTAAAATCCTGTTCTTCAATACAAAAGATACAAGGTTCTCATGTCTGGTTGAGTATTTGAAAACATCATTATGAAAGACAAAGCCTCCAGTTTCAACAGTATTCTTTGCGTCTTCGGTGCTTCGTAAGTCTTTGGAAACATCATAAGCATATCGGTATATAAAAGTAAAATCTATAAATTCATATACTGGCTGCAATGCAGTTCTGACATCCTTAGTTAAATTATGATAGCGTTCTTTTAAATCATACTTCTTGTATTTATCGTACTTTTTTGAAATTTCTCTTTTATAAGAATAAAATTTGAGATTTTCAAAAATGACATTTCTATTATACATAGCAAGGAACAGCCAGATATAGCTTCGCCGCTTTAAACATACCGCTATGATATCTTCAAGTAATGCAAATGCTTCCTCTTGCTTACCCTGGTTATAATATTTGAACACTAGATCAAACGTCCCATTTAACTGCATTTCATTGTTGTTCTTCCCTTCATAATTAAAGTTGTAGAGATCTGGAACACCATTATCGTCTTCGACAGCAATATAGTTTGCGATTGGGATGTACTCTTGGTTATGATTTTTGACATCATCGTTCAAAAGCACTATACCCTTAATGCGTGCTTTTGATAGTATATCGAATACTTTCAAAACTTCTACAGTTGGTTTTCCCCCTTCATCTATAAGCCGTAGCTGCTTGGCAAACGTGCTGTATATTGCTCGTAGTGTTTTATCGCTATCTAAGGTCTGACGATCTTGATAAAATTCAAGAATGGGTCTTGAATCCACGTCATACAAAAATCCGCAATTTGACAATACTTTTTGCACTTGCTCCATCAGTATACCATTTAACTGATTTAATGGCTCAAGTTTACCAAGAACAAATTTGGCTACCTGTGTTGAGTTATTTAGAATGTCATTCTGGTTGTTGTTACGTATACTAGCTAAAAACGAATACATTTTTTTCGAATAGAGATCAAGGTCAATATCACTCTTAATATCATCATCAATATCCTCGATAACTATCGTCGTAATACCATGATTTTCTAAATACTTCATCTGGTTTGAATTACGCTCATAAGTAACTAGATACATAGGCGGTCGTACATCCAATGCATGATTTTGTATCCATTTAACAATCTGTTTTAAGTCAAGATCGCTATAAGAATATCCTAAGAACAATACTGTGTGAGTTGAGATTATACTTTTAATATAATTCTCAATCAGAGGAAAGTTGAATTGATAATTAATATAATCATCTTCCTTGAATACCAGATTGTGATTTTTAAAATCACCGTGCATTTTAATCAACTTGTTCTGTATTGTGGATTTCACAAGATCTATATCAGAACAAACAAGGTCATAGATATAAGCATTTTCCTCAACAGCTTTCTCAAGAATATTATCCCAATTCGTTGTAATAACTACATGAGGATTAATTTCGAATATCTGCTTGTGAATTTTTGATGGTGGTATATTGTCAGGAAAGAAATTTTTGAGCTTCCTATAATAGGTATACTTTCCGAATGCCAAATGATATAGCTGGGCAATTTTTAAATAATCAGTTTCATTAGGTGTATTTAGGTCGGCTTTTAAACTATCGATTAGGTCTTTCCATGTTGGAAGTTTAAGAGTCTTAGTTTCCGAACTTTTAGATATACCTGCGCCAACAATAATAGCTAAGCTATTATCATTATTAGCTGCAATAATGCTTTCTATATACTTTCTATTTACCGACATGAATTTTAAGACAGATTAAGATGAAATGCTGCACTGAATAGCAACTATGTAAGATAAAGCATAAATAAGTAATTTTACTTTTAAATACAATTAATCAAACGATTTATATAATTTTCTACACCGCTCAGGAGGCGCTTCCGCCTGAAAGAAGATAAGACGCCTTGCCCTGTTGTTCGAGATGTTAGCGATAGCTGCATCTCGAACTGCAAAACAAAAACCGGTCTTTGACCGGCACTCGCAAAGGGCACTCGCTACCGTTTCCGCAACATGCATTCACGCTTTTACCGCCCAATATTGAATATGTCCTATTTAGTATTTGCAAAGCCCGTGGAACATTTCCTAACTACTAACGTTCCACAAAAAATGTGCATATCTTCTTTTGGCACGTACCATTTACCGGTGTAAATTTGGTGTCATTATTAACCTGTAAACCACCACCATTCATGCTTCTAAATATAGTTTCTTCTAAATTTTTCAGGTTCATATCCTTGTCTGAAAATTTCCGCCCCCAGAAAAAAGCGGAAAGAATTCATCAAAACCAGAAATTAACTATAAACACATAACTATTTCCCAGCTTGTATTTCAGCCTTCATCACCCTAATAATTACCGGTTTTATTTTTTTACCGTTCAACCGGTAATTTTATAAAAAGCAACGTCACTGCGAGGCACGAAGCAGTCTCGCGAAATGAGTGTGACACATAACATTACCACTTAATTATTACTTATATCTTGCCCGCCGTAGCTTTTAGCACAGGAGGGCCCTTATACCGCGAGATTGCTTCGTACCTCGCAAAGACCAGGGGTGCATTTTTCCGGTACAAGTAAAAACCGGAAATTTTCCGGTAATACCAGAAATTAACTATAAACACATAACTACTACCCAGATTGCATTTCAACCATCATCACCCACAAAAATTACCTGTTTTATTTTTTACCACCAAAGCGGAAATTTTAGTATTGTGGGTGTGCACGAAATTTGCAACAACACAAAACAAACTACAACCATGAGCAACACAAAACTAACATTTACAATTGGTGGCGACCTGCACCGCATAGACTACGGTACTGGATAATGCATAAGGAACTAGCCATAACTAAAAAAAGCGTCCCGCACAGGGCGGGACGCTTCTAAAATATACTTCGTTCACTACTAGTAGCGATACAGATCAGTTTTGTAAGGGCCGTTTTGAGGTATGCCCAGGTATTCGCTCTGTGCAGTTGTCAATTCGTCCAGTACCACACCTATTTTAGCCAGGTGCAGGCGGGCTACTTTTTCGTCCAGGTGCTTAGGCAGTACGTATACTTTGTTCTCGTACTTAGCAGCGTGCAGCCACAGTTCTATCTGGGCCAGTGTCTGGTTGCTGAAAGAGTTACTCATTACAAAGCTAGGATGGCCAGTAGCACAACCCAGGTTCACCAGGCGGCCTTCTGCAAGCACTATCACTTGTTTGTTGTCTATTGTATAGAGGTCAACCTGTGGTTTGATAGTGTCTTTAGTGTGGCCATAAGCGTTGTTCAGCCAAGCCATATCTATTTCAATATCAAAGTGGCCTATGTTACAAACAATAGCCTTGTCCTTCATGAGGCGGAAGTGCGCTTCTGTGATCAGGTCGCGGCAACCTGAAGCGGTAACAATGATGTCTGCTTCTTTTACTGCATCGATCATCTTCTTTACTTCAAAACCGTCCATAGCAGCCTGCAGGGCGCATATAGGGTCTATTTCAGTAACTATAACGCGGGCACCGGCACCACGCAGAGACTCAGCTGAACCTTTACCTACATCGCCATAACCACCTACAACAGCTACTTTACCAGCCATCATCACATCGGTAGCGCGGCGTATAGAATCTACCAGGCTCTCTTTGCAACCATACTTGTTATCAAATTTAGACTTGGTAACAGAGTCGTTCACGTTGATAGCAGGGATAGGCAATGTGCCTTTTTCCATACGCTCGTACAGGCGGTGTACACCGGTAGTAGTTTCTTCGCTCAGGCCTTTTATGTGTTGTACCAGCTCGGTATAGTTATCAAATACTATGTTGGTCAGGTCACCACCGTCGTCCAGTATCATGTTCAGTGGGCGGTCCTCACTACCAAAGAACAGGGTTTGTTCTATACACCAATCAGCCTCAGCCTGTGTTTGTCCTTTCCATGCAAATACGCCAATACCTGCTGCTGCTATTGCTGCTGCTGCGTGGTCCTGAGTAGAGAATATGTTGCAAGAGCTCCAGCGCACTTCTGCACCCAGAGCTATCAAAGTTTCTATAAGTACAGCGGTCTGTATGGTCATGTGCAAACAACCAGCTATGCGCGCACCTTTCAGTGGTTGGCTAGGGCCATATTCAGCACGGATGGACATAAGTCCCGGCATTTCAGCTTCAGCTAAAATTATTTCCTTACGTCCCCATTCTGCCAGGCTAATGTCAGCAACTTTGTAGGGCAACTTGATGTCAATGTTAGAACGAGTCATTGTGCTCATGTGTATTTATTAAAAAATTTTTACGAAATTAAGAAAAATAGTTATGGTTAAGACGCATACATTCGTGTTAACATTAGTTTTACGTGACTATAACAATTGACACTCTTTAAAGGTTGACCGAAAAGGCGCTTATTTTATCGAAGGTCTCATCGCTGACAGGTACTATGGGCAACCTGAGATGATTCTGGCCTATGTTCATGAGCTTTAAAGCGGCTTTAACCCCTGGAGGGTTGCCCTCTACAAACAACAGACCGATGCCAGGCAGTAGTTTATATAACAGCTTTTGCGCAGCAGGGTAGTCGTTTTGCAATGCAAGGTTCACCATTTGAGTGAAATCGGCAGTGTAGCAGTTGGCCGCTACAGATATCACCCCTTCCATGCCAATGGCTATTTGTGCCACTATCAGGTCATCGTCTCCGGATAATACTGCGAAATGCGCTGGCTTGCCTTTTACCAGCTCCATGCACTGCGCCATATTTCCACTGGCCTCTTTAATAGCAACTATGTGTTTGAATTCGTTGGCCAGTTTTAGCGCAGTAGCCGGCAGTATGTTGCTGGCAGTGCGGCCTGGCACATTGTATAATATTATCGGTTTGTCGGTAGCATTCGCAATAGCTTTGAAATGCTGGTATATGCCTTCCTGAGTAGGTTTGCTATAGTAGGGTGCTACGGTCAGTATGCCGTCCACACCTTTCAGGTCGTACGTTTGCAGCTGATGCACCACCTCGGCAGTATTGTTGCCACCTATGCCGCATACCACAGGTACACGGCCGGCATTTTGCGCTATAATAAAAGCAAGTATGTCTTTTTTTTCTGCTTCGGAGAGCGTAGGGGTCTCTGCTGTAGTGCCCAGCGCCACCAGGTAGTTCACCTTATTGGCTATAACGTGGTTGACCAGCTTGCCTAACGAGGCAAAATCTATTGAGTTATCATTATTGAATGGTGTGACCAATGCTACACCGGTGCCGCTGAATTTGTGTGCCATTATAACTTACTTGTTTATACTTCTTGTTCCGGTACTTCTATTGGTGCCTCATCGTAAAA
>Ga0116227_10016833_pt1 | contig 10379 bp, 6 predicted proteins | sample S1TSphgellanicum_FD_89693 | JGI IMG/M metagenome (GOLD analysis project Ga0116227, IMG submission 89693) | Host-associated microbial communities from peat moss isolated from Minnesota, USA - S1T2_Fb - Sphagnum magellanicum MG | ecosystem: Host-associated > Plants > Peat moss > Unclassified...
GAGCTTGTGCAGAAAGCAAAAAAGGAAATTTTTGTGGACATACAATTCAGTCATCGACATGATGGAACATATAAGGCATGGGAAGTTTCTCGAGTGTTAGAGATTGCAAAGCAATGCATGAGAGATTTGCCAAGCGATCGACCATCCATGTCACAAGTCGTCATGATGTTGAGAGGAGACATCCCTTGTTCAATTAGGCCCTCCTTAAGTTCATCTGTAGTTTCCTCTATTGACTTTGTTCAGATTGCTTCCACCTCAACCTTCCACAAATTGAGACATAGCAGCATGCTAGGTGCTGCTGTCTTGATTCCTGCAATCCTCGTGATTGTTGTCGTGTGGAAAACATCTGTCTGACCTTTTCAATAGTGTATTCCATTTGAACAAATGGAAATTGTAGTTTCATGTGGCAGAGGCAATGTTCATACAAAACAGAAGTGTGGACTCCTAGTTCCTGGAATAGATACTGCATTTCTTGCATTTTATGTGACATAATATTTGACAGAAACAAAGAGTTCCTGTCAACAATTTGCAGTGGATACTGAGCTCCTTCAATGTCTTGTAGTCTTGGATGTAATCTTAAGCAGTGGTGTCAATCTTGTAGCTTGTGTGTGAAGAGAGGTGTGCAGCTGTGAAGGCCATGGATGCATGGTGTGATTGATGTACCTAACGCAGTTCCCACTCACCTGCACATACCCAACGAAAGTGCATGCCCTTCATGTGTCATTTCTGGCAATTTATTGTTCCCAATGTCTTAACATCAGGTTCAGGTCCTTCTTTACCCTTTTTCAGGTGATCTCATGTTTAAGTTGCATGAGTACTGGGTGGCAGGATGTGTGATTGGGTCACTATGAATGAACAGACCTTTCACAAGAGCAACATTGGGCACATTCTTGGACATGCTGCAATGGAAACACATTGTTGTTTAAGGTTTGTGTTCCTAACATGAGCCCTTTGAACATCACATCTAGCAAGGGGAGGCAGTGTTCAAGTGCATACTGAGATGCGTAATCATGACTTTAGGGTCTTGAAACAAAATGCAGAGGATTCATCAAAAGCTTAGTTGTTGCAGCCAGTAGATCAAATGGAGGTTTGGCATGAAAGGAGTGTCCAAAAAACAAATAAAATTGTGTGAATACAACTGGAAGTTGAAGATGTGGATTAGGGTTTTTGAGGAGCTGTGTTGTGAAAGAGACATATGCAGTTTGTTTGTTGTTCATGAGTAGCTGGACCTGGTCGCCAATGCTGGGGCTTTGTCATTAGTGCTAAGCTGGTTTTCTTTGTTCAGAATAATGCAGCAGATTTTGTGCTGCGAGAGTAATTAGGGTCGGTTAAGAGCCGATGGGCATTGCACTTCGCAGTAACGATGTTTGTTGGTTTCTTAAGATTGGGTTGTGCATGGATCCTGGAAGGTGGCTAATGGATGCCCGCCAAGTACCTGCTGGGTATCATGGCAATTAATAAAAACTTACACAATTTATACACCATGTGAAGGTGAGGGGGCATGCTTTCCAAGAATTGGGCCGACACTCTGCTCCACCTTAGGGGGGCCTTATTCCCGGAAAGCCAACCGCCTTGGGCTTTACCCTACACATAGGATTCCTGGGCAAATGTTATGGAGTTTTTTGGGATGCTAATTAAAAAAGGGGATCAGCAGCATTGTTTGTCTTTTTTCAAGGTGCAAGATTTCACAAACTTTCAACCATCGAAATTTAAAATTTGTCAGAAATTCTCTGTTTTAGAAAAAAGAAAAAAGTTCACATAATTAGTTTATGTAGAAGGCTTTTAGCAAAAAGATTTCCACATTTCAACACTGTTTAGTTTTGGGGGAAGGGGGAGCAAGTTTGCCACCAGTTTTTTCTATATTCGGACAACATTTTGAAAACTTTGTGCTAATTTGCACCAAATCCTGTTTGAGACTATCACTAACTATGCTACATATAAAAGCCTGAGAAAAATGGAACCCAAGGAATGATCAGGAGCTCTGATATTGAATACACAGTTCCCCCCTTGACCTATCGACCCCACATCAGTAACATTGCCCTTGGCATTCCAAGCATCTAACGAGGTGACACAGTATGAGGTGAATACAGTTGAACACTCCCCAAGTTTTTCCTTTGTAGGGTTGGGAGGACAAGGAGTGGAACTTGAAGAGTTTTTAAAGGAGCAGTATTATTTATCACTTAGGAGTATGTTCATCAGAAAAAAATTGTTCTCTAATGGTGTTCCTAATGTGTTCTCCATATGCTTCTTAATTGTGACTGAGGGTTTTATTTAAAAGGGGAACTAGGCATGTGTTATTGATAAACTTTTGCATTTTACCATTGTCTTTTTGTGCAGAAACAAATAGGTTCAAAACATGAAGTGTTGTGTTGGGACATGAAAAATAGTTTTTATTCTCTTTCTTGTTTGAAAGTACGTATTACATTGATTTTATAATTAATATATTTGTAAAACCATCTAATGGGCAAACTTTCGCAATGTTTTTGTATTATGTAATGGTTAAACCTTGCCCATTATATTGGCTAAGGTGCCAAGTGAGCCCAACAACACACCTAATACAATGGACAAGGCAAGCCCATTCCATGAAATCAAGGTTTGGGTTAATGATTGTTTGAAAAAGGTATTCATGCTCGAAAGTCACATTTTGGTCGCTATTATGAGTGTATTATCATCATTGAAAAATTATGTCATATAATGTGAACAAGAAAATGAAATAATTTGCCACCTAGGCCTTAATGTAGTTGGAGCTTGTATCCTTATTCATGCAAATCATATAATTGTCCTATGAATTGCAAATTGATGGTCCTTCTAGCATCAAGTAGTGATAAATTGGAAGCATCTTCCACAATTTTAGGACTATCAAGGCCTTGTTTTGCTTTCGGCCTTCCAAGTTGATGATAGTTTATTGTTTTACCACATTTGGGAATGAACCTTATATATGGTGTTATAGTTTTGCCAATGATTCTTAGGTTCAACTTCCTTGGAAAGACAAAAAAATGGAAGACTAGGTCCCTACCTCATGACTCATTTTAGTTACTTCTACATTGTTTTCCCCATTTTACACGCTATGATTAATTTGGGCAGTGTCATGTCAATGGTAGGATTAAGCAAACAAACTATTTGAAAAATTGTATAAGAAAGAACCCATATTAATTAGTATAATAAAACACAATTATCATGTTTTTTTAATTTTTATTTATTCGTTTATTTTGTCAAACATCTTTTGATAGCATAGAACTTGGCTCAATTTTGAAGTATATTAGAAGAGGACACCTTATGTGCACCTTACCATGTGAAAATGAACTTTTTAAAATCTTCATCGTATTTCATTTTAAGTTTGAAATAGGACTTTACATTAAGTAAGTCCAGTGGAGGGGTATAAACATGGTATTTAATAAATTGAATTCTCATATTCCTTGTTTTTTTTTCAAATTTTTAATTAAAACTAAAACTATGACAAGAAATGGGGAGTTCATTTTTGTTGTGTGCCCACAATAAGATAAAAGTGAGATGGTGTTATAAATTACCAAAAGAAGGTGTTATTAGGTGGTAAAGTGTGGTGTCCGATATTCCTTTTGGTGTTTTGGTTATTTGTCTTTCACCTTTGAACTTAATTCTTTACTTTTGTTGGTGGAGTGCATGACCTCACTTTTGCCCAAAAATTAAAACTAATGAATAGCATTCTAGGGCTTTACATTAAGAATGCCAATCTAGGGGGTGCATTTCCATATCCATAACATACAAGAACAAATTGCTACCACCTTATTTTAGGAATAGTTAATCCAAGAACCTTACCCTAGACATAATACTATAATACAACCTTAATAATTAATTTTGAGTTCCAATTGGTCTCAAGAATGCCCCTTGCAAAACTAATGCCATTAATGAACCAATTTTAATGAATGTTATTAATTGTTAAACAAAATGGGATTAAGTTGTATTTATGTGGGATGAGAACAATTATTTAAAATTGGGTGTGTTTTTATGTAAAAAAAATGGTTTTAGATTCATTGGCAAGGTGACATGCCTTTTTAAGTGAACTAATTTGAATGAGATGGACTTTGTGTCAATACCACCATGGTGGGGCATCATGGCAACAAGGGAGGCTACAAGCAACATGGCAAGTTGGGGTTCAACTCTTCCATCCATCCTACAAGATTGAACCATGGGGTTTGGGATGAAACTTGGAACAAGTCAAGCTTGTTCCAAGACCAACACAAATGTTGGTTTTTGGGGCAACATACGATTGTCTTAGGGTGTGGGTGCCACTTTAAATAAACCTTTAGGGGCAAATTGGTCTTGTGTTAGGTTGGGATTTGGTGTCACCTCATATTTCCTATTTTTTGGGACACACCTAAATGTTGTGGACACTTTTAATTCCTAATTATAAGTGAATTTTGAAGTTTTTAATTACGAATTAATTGGGACTTAACTAAAAGTGAACCATGAATCAATTAAAAGTTAAGCAAAACAAAAAAAACTTGGGAGTGAATGAAGAATTAATTAAAAGTTAGTTAAAAGTGAATTGAAAGTTAATTAGGAATGGACTAAAAGTTTAAAATGAATCATGGATGAACATCCATATGAATGAAGTCCATTTATTATGTGACCCCCTTCCCCCCCCCGCGCGCATATTCAAATGTGTGAAAGGTTTTGGCATCAAATATTGCCTAACTTTATAAAAATAATTGTGGAACAATATTTAGTGACCACCACACAACTATGATTGAGAATGTTGGTTATTGTAAAATCTTCCATAAAAAACAAGGTTATTTTTCAAAATTTGAATTTGGACAATCTTAAAAAGGATTGGAATTATATTACAATCAAGTCAAAATGGATGAAGGTAAATAAAATATAACTTTCATCTCAAAATGGAAAACATGTGTTTACAATGTAATGCCATTTGACTTATGTAATGCACAAATAACCTTTTAAAAGGTTACAACCAGAATATTCAACACATATTTGAATGATTTTATGCATGTATTTCTTGATGATTTCAATGTCTTTGGCATGTCGTGTGAATACATATTGTCACACAACATACATCGCTGACATACCATACTCACATACACACATAAACACATAACATGGACGAAAGAATACACAAATACTCTTGTACCACAACTATAGTTAACACACATCATGGTCATGATAGGCAAGAAGGAAAATCATTTATACCAATTGCAAAAGTGTCTACAATAATGTCATATAAATGGCATAAGTCTTAATCTAGAAAAGTGTTTTTTTTTGCATCAACTTGGGAACATTATTGGGTCATATTGTCTGTAGTGAGAGGTTGTTGGTGGATCCAAGGAAAGTCACATCCATTATGCACATGCTAAAATTGACAAACGTTACAAAAGTCTTGGGAATTGTTGGATTCTATAGAAGGCATTTTAGACATTTTGTTAATAAACTTGCATTTATATTTAAATTTCTTAAGAACGATGAAAAGTTTAATTGGACTAAAACATATTCCAAGGCATTAAAATGGATGACATCATCCATGACACGCTTGTCAATTTTGAATGTACCAAATTGGAAATTGGAATCACATGTACATACCAACACCTCAAATTTGGACAACACCATTGATTATCCCATATACTATGCAAATGAATTAATGACAAGCGCAAAAAATAATTATATGACCACTAAGAAGGAAACATTGGCCATGATTTACATAATGAAAATTGACATCATTCACCGAGCAATGATTTTATTTTTTATGTCACACCAAGTTGTATTGCATTTAATAAAAAAGCCAATTGTGAAGGGGAAAATTGCTTGATGGGTCAAAATGCATTCAAAAGAGTTGCTAGCATTACTTTATATTAGGACAACATGTCCTAATTTTTTTCCCAAAATATTTTTTTCATATGAATGAATTTTTGAATGCAACTTGTTATGAAAATAATTAAAATTTCCCAATAAATTGCATTTTTCCCTTAATAATTTTTTAATAAATAATAATTTGTAAAATTTTGCAAATTCTATGTTTTGTTTTGAAAAATGATGATAGTTTCAAATCATACCAAAAATGTTCATTATTTTAAGGTCCAATTTCTTGTATTATAAAGTTTAAAGGATCTCAATACATCATGTACATTATACACTCCATATATATGTGATAAAACATCTTGAAAATTTGAAACATACATTGAATTTTCAAAGGTTTAGAATTCCACATTTTAAAAATTACAATTTTTAAAAAAATGTGTTTAATACGTTATTATCATCTATTTATCATCAACTTTTTTTTATCGTATGAATCATTTGAAAATATTTTGTAAAAATGTCCTTTTTAATGAAACAAATTTTCATTTAAAAAAACCTAAACTAAACCAAGACTTGAAATTGAATCAAATGGATTTTTTATTTGAGTTTCTTGACATTCATATGTCTTATGAAGGAATAACTTACCATGATTACCATGTTTTCAAATGGGGAAAAAAAAAACTTAATTTTTATAGTAGTTTTTGACATTTGATACCCTTTTTGGCTCCTTTTTTAGTGTGTTTTGACCATGATGGTTATTATTGCTACAAGAATTTGATTTCAAAATAATATACAATCCAAGAATGCAATTCCTAGCTAATCATCTTTCTAGAATTAACCATGGTGAGGAAGCATATAGCATGGAGTACCAATTAGCAAATGCCACTTTATTTTTAGTTGGTATCAATTGGTATGGAAAAGTTAGAAAACATTTGGAAAAGGATTGTTTTGAAGATGGTGTGCCCAAGGAGAAGCATAAGTGCATTGTGATCAAGGCTCCACCTTACACATTATAGAATGGCATATTGTACAAGCTAGGCCCAAAGAATGTTTTACATCAATGTTTAACACCATCTAAGGCCCAACTAGTACTCACCAAAATGCATGAATGACCTATTGGAAGGCATTATGACATTCAAACTATTGTCAACAAGTTATTAAATTATGGTTATTGGTGGCCAACCGTTCAAAGGAAACAATTGAACTTTGCCAAAATTGTAAAATATGCTAATGGTTGGGGCCTTTGAATTCCACAAGAAAAGGACTTTTATAATTTATTTTGTCTTTTGAGCCTTTTATGAAGTGAGGACTTGACTACATGAGATTGATGAAACCAACATCTAGACACACCAAAAATCAATACATCTTGGTGACAATTTATTACACCACTAAACAAGCCCTAGTTGCATGGCAACATAGCCAAAAGTAGCACCAAGCTCATTTTTGAACATATCATTACACAATTTGACTATCCAACACACTTGGTAAGTGATCAAGGTAGCCATTTCATAAATGATGTCATTGAGGTATTAAGAGTTGAGTTTAAGATTATTCATCACAAGTCCATGACTTATTACTTTCAAGGGAATGACTAGGTGGAATCTATGAATAAAACATTGAAATGATTGGTGATCAAGATGGTTAATGCCAATCGTATGAATTGGGATGTAATGTTATTAACAACCTTTATGGGCTTATCAAACAAATTACAAAATAACAACACAAAATACACAATGTGAGTTGGTCTATATGACCAAGTTGGTAATGCCAATCAAGTTTATGGTTCCAATATATCAAACCAAAGGCAACCTAGATAAAAAGTTTGGGAATTGCATTGCAATGAAATGGATGATTAAATGTTGATTGATGATTTACAATGGCAAGCCAACGACAACATGGATTACGCACATCCGGTCATTACATAAGATTCAACATGATGAAGGACAAAATAAAAGGTTTTTGAAGAGGGAGATGTCATTTGTTGTATGCCAAAGGATGAAAAGATCAAAGGTGGTAAATTCCACATACCTTGGGGGGGGGGGGTCCTTCTAGATAGGAAAAGTTTATAACAATAACACCATAAAACTCCTCATGTTAGGTAATGATGAGTTGGGGAGGGTAAATGTGAATAAAATTTTAAAATTGAAAGCACCTAAACTTACCACCATACTAGTTGTTATGGTTAAAGTGATTTTGGATTATTAAAAAATAACTAAACATCAACATGCCATTCAAATTGAATCAAGGAATCTAAGTTGCTAGACCAACTAATGAGAATCACAAATTGGAATCACTAAAGTGAAGTTGGAAATGCCAAGTTTGTTTGAGATTTCAACAAGCCAAGGATTATACCACCAACCTTAGTTCTGTGTTTAGACTTAAAGAGAGGGCAATAGGTGATGTTAGGAAAACATTTCACCAAACATTGACACATCAAGAAGATGAAGAGTTGTTAAAGAAATGTAATGGCCAACTCCCCAACCCAAGAATAAGCCATTATTACCAATAGCCAGTTGTCATTATCAAACCAATGTTGCATTTTGGAAACATAGTGCCTAGATTGAAGAATCTTAGGAAAAAAATGTTTTCTTTGAATATGTGTAATGAAAGAAAACAAGGGGCGTTCATTGTGACAAAAATGAAGGAAAAAAGGATAGAGAAAGAATAATTAAATGGAATGCCAAAAGGAAACTTGATGTTGATCGATAGTTGAAAAGCCATTACACTATGAAAAATTGTTTCAGTGGCAACTAAAGCTTCAAAACAACTAATATATAACTACATTGCAATTGTCCCATGGAAATATGAAAAAATAAAATGCCACGTCATAAAATCAAGGAATTGTATTGTAGTTGTAAATTAGTTGCAAGATGTATATTTATACAATACAATGTACACATTATATATATAGTTGTAGTTAACCATGTTTGATTCTGTTGACAAGTTGCATTTTAGTCACATGTAACAACTACGTCACAACTAAAATAAATTTAGTTATTAATCAACGATTACTTTGCAACAAATGGTAACGCATACGATCATGCCACGTGTATAGATTTCCACTGCCCAATATATATGACATTTCAACTTGTTTGTACTTATAATGCAATTGTATTTCAACTTAAAATTTGAAATTTGGGCAGAAAACCCTTAAGCAATTGACACATGGTACTATACCAACAAATCTTCCACAATGCATCAATGACCTTTAGGCACTTATGCTTATTATTAAGAAATTCAAGATGAATTTTTTTTTAAAATCTTTATACTAAAATTTTTTATGTATTTCCTAGTCTTTTAATGATGCAATTTTCATATCAAGTGTTATGAATAAGATTTTTTTGTTTGTTTTACTTAAAATTAAAACTAAAAGGTTGTTATAAGTCATATTATTTATTTAAATAACTTGGAGATTGAAGGCTTTTGTTTTTTATTTTGAAGGTTGAAGGTTTTTCTTTTTGTTCTTAAAAAGGTTGAAAGCTTTTGTTTTTTCTCTTAGAGGTTGAAGGTTTTTGTTCTTGTTCTTAGAGAGGTTAAAAACTTTTGTTTTTGCTCTTGAAGGTTCTTATTTTTGTTCTTGTTCTTAAAGAGGTTGAAAGTTTTTGTTTTTACTTTATAGGTTGAAGGTCCTTGTTTTTAATCTTAAAGAGGTTGAAGGTTTGATTGATTGATGTTTCTCTCTCCCTCTCTCTCTCTCTCAACAAAAGAGATCTGTGACAATTTCAAAATTGTTAAGCTTTAGATAAATTTTACAAAAGGTTCATTGCCACTCAAACTAGCCCACTAAAGAAAAGGATCTATGAAGGGGCATTCTATAGTTAGAAAATCCATGCCAACCTTGTGGTCAGAAGAGAATTTTAGTGAGTGGTCTTGTAGCATGATCAACTAGGAAAATTCTTGCAAGCATTAGGATCCATGTTCAGCACAGGAAACAGATTGCACATGATATTTTCCTGCACATCTCTGGCCTGTTGGGCTCTTGGAGAGAACCATTTGACAATTGTTTGGTGGTAGAAATGATTTGAGATTTTATGATACATGTGGAAATCACCTGCTAACTTGGCAAAATAAATTTTGACATGTGGAAGTTACCCCCAACTTATCCATCTTTTTCTTTTAGTTTTTCTATCCTTTGATGTTTTATTTTATTATTTCATTTTATTTCTATTATATTCTTTTCTTTTTCTTTTTTGAAAATTTGGAAATACATTGTTTGAATACAAGACAGTTTACTAACACCCAAATGAACATTTTTTTAATTTTAAAAAAAAAATTACAACAATATAACAAAAATCTTTCTGCTTTCTCAGCTCTTCGGTTTCAGTTGTCCTCGGGAGTCGATGGTGAAATACTAGAAGCTTCTTCCCGAATCAGTCTAGTTTGTCGTCTCTCCTGGATTAATCTGAGAAACTACAAGAGCTCACATGTTCGCCATATTTCCATCTTTAAACTAAGGGGTGATGAAAGGCTGTTGAAAATACCCACAATATTTGACAGGACCGTGCAGCACTTGTTCAAATTAGCTATTGAACCTGTGACAGAACCCTTTGCTGACAGGTATAGTTTTGGATTTCGAAAGGGAAAATGTGCACACA
>Ga0116227_10016834_pt1 | contig 10377 bp, 5 predicted proteins | sample S1TSphgellanicum_FD_89693 | JGI IMG/M metagenome (GOLD analysis project Ga0116227, IMG submission 89693) | Host-associated microbial communities from peat moss isolated from Minnesota, USA - S1T2_Fb - Sphagnum magellanicum MG | ecosystem: Host-associated > Plants > Peat moss > Unclassified...
TACTCGTCTCAAAATGATACGAGTTCTAATTTTACTCGTCTCAAAATGATACGAGTTCTATTTTTACTCGTCTCAAAATGATATGAGTTCTAATTTTTACACGCCTCAAAATGATTCGTCCCAAAATGATGCGAGTTCTAATTTACTCGTCTCAAAATGATACGAGTTTTAATTTTTATCGCTCAATTCTACTCGTTTCAAAATGATGCGAGTTCTAATTTTACTTCTCTTCATCTCATATAAAGTGTCAGAACCTTGTCCAAATACTGTCGAAAGCTTGATCCAAACCTTGGCCTCTTGACCTTAATTAGAACTCGTATCATTTTGAGACTTATACTTGTAACACGAGGACTTTTATTGATAACCTACAAAAGAAATTAACAAATTTGACAAGGTGTTATTTTGCCAATAATTGACAGAAACTGATAAAATTTGTAAAAATATCCTGGAATTTTTACATCATTCTTCAATAGTGAGAAAGATTTGACAAGAATTATATAAATTCACAATTTTTTTTGGAATTATAATAAATTGCAAAACTGAAAAGTCCTACGCTTAAAAATTAGAACTCGTATCACTAGTAAAATTAGATTTCCTATCATTTTGAGACGAGTAAAAATTAGAACTCGTGTCATTTTGAGACGAATCAGAACCGTATCATTTTGAGAGGAGTAAAATTAGAACTCGTGTCATTTTGAGACGAGTAAAAATAGAACTCGTATCATTTTGATAAATCATAAATTAGTTATCATTTTTTGAAATCAGTAAAATTAGAACTTGTTTCATTTTGAGACGAAATTATAACTCATATCATTTTGAGACGAGTAAAATTAGACATAGAATCTGTAAGAACGCAGGAAAAATCGCATCATTGACAGATGAATTCAAGAATTTTATCAAAAACCGTGAGGAGCAACAAGACGCATGAGACGAATGAAAGAATAATTCTCATAGAGATGTTGAGATGATGCGCCAAAAAAATTTTGTCATAGGGCCAAACAAAGAATTAATCAAACTGATTTCTAAATTAAAAAAAGTCTAACGAATTGCATATTTACTCTCGAATTACTCCAATAAATTTAATTTTCCTTTTGATTTATTCAATAATAGTTGAGCATCTTTCCTGCGCAGCTATAATGGGCATCTTGCTTAAATGGTGCACACTCATGTAAATTCTTCCATGATGTCTTCCTACATGATGTAAAAAATCCTGTAAATTCTAAACCCGGCGAACTTCAAGAGTTTAAAGTTCGAATTAACTTGAAATTGCGAGAGTTTCAATTAGATTTTGAACTTCTAAACTAAAGTTTTCACTACAGTCTAATATCAGAGACTCCAGAACTGAACAGATGTTTATGTAATACTAGAACTTGATTGATAAACCTTAAGAGTTCTTATTTTTACTCGTCTCAAAATGATGCGAATTCTATTTTGTCAACAATTGACAGAAACTGAAAAATTTTATCAAAATATCATATTGTGACAAGAGTTTTTCAATATTCACAAATTTTTTGGAAAATTCCCTACAACTTGATTGATCAACCTTAAGAGTTCATATTTTTACTCGTCTCAAAATGATACGAGTTCTAATTTTACTCGTCTCAAAATGATACGAGTTCTAATTTTTACTCGAAAGTAAGATTTTATTTACTTCATGTAAGTAAGATTCTATTTACTTCATGTAAGTAAGCATGTGTTGAAGGTTTTGACAAGCATCAGAGCCTAATTAGTGAAGGTTCCCACTATGGGGTAAATGTCGAAAAAAATACTCGTATCATTTTTGAGGATGTGTATTTTACTCCACGAACACCCACAGAAGACCACAGGCGACCACAGATGACCCAAAGACGACTCATAGACAACCCATATGACCACACATAACGACCCACGACCATTTTTCTCTTAGACACACTTCACGACTAAGAATCACTTCGGAAAAAATTCCCAGCAAGAAACCACCGTGATGAAGATTCAGCAAAATCTCCAAGCAAAGTATTATCACTCTAAGCGCAGTTTATTGAATGAGATTCTTGAATAGCATTACCCAAAATTTCTTTATCATTTGAAATTTTTGTAAAAATTTTTGTATTCTTATTAGGAGAGATTAACCTGAATTTGACAATTAACGATGGAAATTGGAGTGGCCGAGCGAAAACATATACTAAAGCGCTAGACTCTTAATGACTTACCATAGAACTCTACTTACATGAAGTAGTAGAATCTAGGTCTTACTATGTAAGTAAGATTCTTACTTCGTGGAGGAAGAGTCTCAAAACCTTCACTTCATAGTGTCAGAACCTGCAGCATATTGTTTTCGAAATTAGTGTCAACCTTCAGAAACTAGTCTTTTGAGTTTTGTACAATCTATTAGAATCCAAAAAAGTTTGTGAATTTTGTAATTATTGTAAAAATCTTTCTCAATTTGAACATATTTTGACAAATTTTATCAAAATTAACAATTTAAAATTAACAGAGGCGCAGCGATGACTTATCGGTTTCTTTTGTGGTTGTGCTAATTAAGGTCTTTAACGTGCTGCTATCTCACGCATCTAATGTCCTTTCCAAGAAGAACAAGAAAAAAAGGGCTCACATCCATTTTTAAATTCGTAGATTTGGATTACTGTTCGCTTTTTCCTTTTCAATATGGCCCGATTTGTCATTAGGAAATCTGAGGCTGCTGCGGAGCTTTGCTTTGCCGTTCACTTGCTTAGGAAGATTGTTTAGGGCGTTAGAGTGGTGTTTCTATGCTCCATGGTGTTAAGTGAAAACTTTAGCTTAAAAAGATTCTAAAACAATGTAGCAAGAAGCACTGATTGGTTTTTTCTTTTTTTGTTCACTGTCATGTCATAAGCAAACAACAAAGAAGTAAAATGCAGGTTAAGATAAAAATAGTTCCTAATTTTTTTTATATAATAATATCTCATACATCGCTCGAATTTTCTTGATTTCTTTGATGCTTGCTTCTGAGGTGGCACTCTCAAAAACTAACGTCATCAACGATTAGAATGCATCTTATTTTATCTTTGTGTGAATTCGTTTGAATCTTTGCATGTATGTTTTATTGGTCTCCTCCTAGGTGTTTCTAGAGTCGGATCATTCACGCTTTCTCAATTCGAGTGTAAATCGCATTTATTGGTGTTGTTGCATGATACACAAGACCAAAGCCCATCCTCAGCTCATATGGGGTTTTAATACCAATATTAAATTGACGCACAAGCTCACTCAGGATTATCTTACTCTCAATCAAAGCTAGTTGCTCTCCGATGCATTTTCTCGATCCTGCTGAAAATGGCAAAAAGATTGATGAATCGATGGCTCCAAGATCACTTTTTTCAATCCATCTCTCTGGTATAAACTGCTCAGGACGCTTGAAATACCTAGGACTATGACCAGCACCAAGGAACTGAGGATTAATGACCATTCCTTTTTTCACCTTCAGATCTCCCAATATGAAGTCTTGAGTTGCCACTCTGCCTAATAGACCGGGAGTTGGTCCCCCAAATCTCAGAGCCTCTTTGATGACGGCATTGAGATATTCCATTTTTGCAAAATGCTCATATTTTATTGTTTCAATCTTTCCAATATGAGCCAATACCTCTTCTCTTAGTTTACTTTGGACTTCAGGGTGAGTGGCAAGTAAATACTGCGAGATAGCCAACAGTTCTGAAGTGGTATCTGTACCAACTACGAAGAACGTGAATATTTGAGCTGTTATTTCCATGTCTGATAGTCCTTCAGCTTGCTCAAGGAGGAGTTCAATAAGATTCTTAGCTGAAGCAGCGGTATTCGTTGTTGTAGTGATCGTAGTTGTAAAATCTTGCTTGACTTTGCTTTTATCTGTCATATTAGCCTTTAATTTTTCTAGTTTTGAGTAAATTGCGTTCTTCACAATTACACTTTGTCTCTGATGTTGTCGATCAACCAATCTCAGACCAAGCTTAAAGAATTTGGGGCCAATTAAAAAGTTCCAGATACTTAAAGCTTGACTAATAGAGGTGCTTACATTTCCGAGGATAGCCTCAATAATCTCAGCAGCATTTTGATTTTCCGCAAAACTTTCTTCTCCAAAGAAAATTCTCCAGAGTACTGCTGAAGTATACATTTTGAACTCTTTTGAGACATCTATTACAGATGATGAGCTTTGACAGTTTCTGTCAATCCACTTTCTTGTAGCTTCACATATACTTGGAATCGAGTTGTTCATGTAATCAAAGTGAAATACCTGAGATAAAAGCTTTCGCTGGCGTTTCCAATGTTCCCCTTCTGTAAAAACTAAGCCATTCAACATCATTGGAGAGAGAGTTCCAAACACACTCATATCTTTTATTGTCGTGAGAGTTTCTTTGCTCATGAATTGTTTGATGAGATCAGTATCAAAAAGTTGTATGTATACACTGTCCATGAAAGTTGATGCGACAAACTTTAGGGAGGGGTTTTCCTTAACTCTTCTCTTGACATCATAAAACGAATCTCCATATTTTTGTTCATTGTCTTTGATTTCTACAACAGTTCCGGTGATGGGCCGATAAATACATAAACCACCCTTAAACCTCGCGTATTGCCGGAGGGTTTGATAAAGTATTTGAGTACGCTCTGGTAATGAGAAGAAACAAGATGGCTGCAGATACCAACCAAATTGAAGGAGTTTGGAGTGAAAGCATTACTTAAAAACACATTAAGTTTTGAGCTTCTTATTGATGATGACTCTTATTGATATTACGATCCAAAATTTAAAACAATAAAAAGTACTCCACCAAATGCAAAAGATTTCTATGTCAAAAGAATATGAAAAGAATTCAGGTTTTCAAAAGCAATGCAGCCTAAATATCCTCGAAAAAATCTCAACCGTTTTGAAGGAAGCTGCACAACAAAACCCAGAAAGATTCAATCGTTCTGACGAGCCTTTCACAATAGCTGACCTTGGCTGTGCGGATGGAAAAAATTCTCTTCCTATTCTGGAAACCATAATAACTCTTGTTAGAGAAATCAACCCAAAACTTCCAATTCAAATTTATTTGAATGATACTCCTGACTGTGACCTCTCTGCTGCCATGAAAACTGTGAACCAAAAGTTTGAAAAACTCCCACTATTATGGGTTTACTCACTAGGAAAGTCCTTCTATGGGAGTTTGATGCCTCAAAAAACTGTAGATTTGATGTTCTCCACAACGGCAATTCACTGGATTCCGAAAGTTGTCTGTGAACTCCCTCATTTCGTTTGCATCCTAACTGATGATACGACGAGCAGCACTGAGGGCAAACTCTGGAAGAATGCTGCTGCAGGATACTGGGAAATGTTTTTGAACGAAAGAGAGAATGAACTCAAATTTGGAGGAATTCTTTTTTTACTCTGTCCTGCAATTTCGGAGGTCATCACTCCCGATGATTTGAGACTCATCGAAGTGTTTTTGGTTTCGAAGGAATGCGTAAAGAATACACTTTCAAACAACATTCTCGAATACTCTGAAGAATATTGCCCTCCAATAGTGATTCGAGCACTTGAGCATTTCCAGACACCTTTTAAAGAGAAAAAGACAAACTTCCAATGGTTCGATCATTCGTTCATAAAAACTCCACTGTTTCAACCAGATCAAGACGCTAGAGTATGTTCGACACGTTTGACAGGTTGGGTTAAAGGGTTTTATGAGGAGGTTTTTCGCGGAGCAATGAGGAGTAGAGGCGTAAATGAAGCTTTAATCGAGAAAGTTATTGAAGAACTTTTTGCTATGTTCATTGAACAATTTACTAAATTCAATTTTAATGAGAGTCCATTGATTGTCAATAACATATTTTTTATTCTAACCAAATCATATTAATATTGAAATATATGAAAACTCCTATCTCTGAAAATTGTAGACTGCTCAAGAGAGTAATAGAACAGCTGGGTTAAACAACAACAACTCTAATGCAATCTCTTTTCAAATACATCCCAAGTAAAAAAAATTAATTCGAATTATTTTATTTGTCTGCTTGGCAATATGTATGCACAAATAATATTTAGCATACCCAAGTGTATAGGTGGTGATGATTATTTATTCTTGATAGACATATCTAAACCCACATTTCTCTCTCCCAAAGGTTAAAAGGAAGATTTGGCATTCAGTTTCTTGAACGCTATTAAACAGATCGTAAATTTGAGCAACTTGATATGTAGTAGAGATTTCCTGAATGTTCAAATTCAAGTTAAATTGAATGTGGGAGTTCAAATTAAATGGACTTGCAAATTTTCAAATTCAAGTTGTGAGGGTAGCCAACTCAAATTAAATTGAACTTGGAAATTTTTATGTGCATAGCATAATCCCAAGAGTTTATCTTATTCTTGGCAGAATAAGTAAGGTTGTTATCTCTGAATTATACGCAAATAATATAAAATCATTATGTGTATGCCTAAATAATTTATACTTTTACTATGCATACTAAACGCAGAAAGCATAAAATGATTGCCAAAGATAAGAAATAATGATTCTGACTTGGTTTCTTCCTTTCCATTATGCATTGTGATTTTTTGCGAGTTTTTCACTTGAAAAAAATAAATAACACTCCAAAATCGTCTGAAGCCAATTTAGAAGCTATAATGATTCCACAAGCTCCCTTTTTGCAAACAATTCTTGTGTGGACTTGTGGAGACTGGCCACCTCCATGGGTTACTTTTTTTCAAGAATTTGTTGATTTGCTGCAAAATGACCAAGTCAAAAACTGAATGGGTCGTTGAATTTCATTTTGAGGCAAAGTAAAAATCCTTTTCATGGTCTGCATGGATGATAAGAAGCTGTTCTTAAGTATGATCTAGAATATTCTGCTTTCTTGCTCGAAGGTTTTCTAAACTCCTTTTTTTGTTTCCCCCCCCTTCTTTTAAATAAACTCTTGAATTTTTTTCTAACCATAGCTTTTAAGTTCGTTCAATAAAATTTTAAAGACTCTAAAGTTATTAAAGTTCAATCTGCATTTAATCATAACCTCAGTCCAAAAATTCACTTTCATGACTGTTTTTGTTGTTTCATTTTTGTATATATTATGAACTTCGAGTGCAATTAGCAAGAGAAAAATCAAATAAAAACCCAAAGCGAAACCCAAACCGCAAACCCCCACCCCCAAAGCGGAAGAACCGTTTAAGAAATTCCAAGATAGACAAGAGCTCCAAAGAAAAGGGTAATAAGAGAATAAAAACCAAGCATCCAAATATGAGAATTTGCGTCGTATTGAGCTTCTACTCTTGATTCTTTGAATTTTAAGACATAAGGATTTACGATTTTGAACCAAAAAAGAGGGAAGAAACTTAGTAAGAGAGAGTAATAATACCTTGTGGAAGTTTAGGACTCTGTTGTTGATATAATTGAATGTTTTGATAAGGTATATATGGTTTCAAGTGATGAGACGAGTGGAATCCGACATTGAGAAAGAGATAGTTTGTGATTCTGTGATAAGAGTCCCAAGAGTGGGTGGCGTCCATTGGCTCGTATTCTTTGGAGGTCAATTCTTTTCTTTCTGCAGCATAATGATCAATGTAATTGATGGCTTCCAAAAAAATTATGGCGAGTGCACCTATGCAGATTGAAACTAAGAGGCCATGAATCCCAAATTTAATAAAAACGAGTACGGAAAAACCAGATTGAAGAATGCTGCACCAGATCATACGGTTCATGGGGTGCCACTGAGTTGAGTACCCTTCCACTTCAACGAGTCGCTTTTTTTCCACCTCCCAGGCTTGGAAATAGCCATCAACAATAGATCTGGGAAGGAATTTATACAAAGACTCCCCAAACCTTGCAGTTGCTGGATCGAGTGGGGTCCCTACCTCCTTATGATGCCCATAGACGTGAGATATTATAGCATGACTGTAAAATTGTTTACCTGCTGAGATGTATCCTAATATTGAACCGATAGGCTCTTGTTTATGAGTTAATTCGTGAGTAACGGCAAAGTGGTGGCCATGAACAAGTCCAGAAATAACTATACATCCAGTCCAAAAGAAAAGATCACATGGTTTATTTGTGATGTAGTTGAAACCAGGAGTAATAGACCAGTCAATAACTAACAGGACAAAACAAACAAAAAGAACAAACTTAAAATAAACACTTTCTTCTGATTTTAGGATGTCTGTGGGTAGGGGAGAAATTAGTTGTTCTGCTGCTGGAATAACACACATAACAACGAAGATGAAGATCCAAGGCTGGTTCCAATCGTTGATGGAAATGTAGGCACCCATGTACATAAGTGCTTGAGTTGTGAAGTATGGCATTATTGATAGAAGTTCTTGTATTTTATTCATTTCCCTTCTCACGTAAATTTAATTCCAATCTCTTCCACGATCAAACTTTGTGGAGTATTTTTAAATTTATTAAAAAACTAAATGGAGAGGTTAGAAAAAATGCAATCTCAGCTCAGCTCACAAGAGCCCAACATTCTGTTCGAACTAAAAAGTGGCTGTTCAAAAATATGTCTCAATCGGGGCAAAAAACAGAACGCCCTCAGCACTGGCATGCATGTCGATCTTATCAAAACTCTGGATAGAGCAGCAGAATCTTCGAGGCTTTGTATATTAAAGAGCACAACGAAAAAAGTTTTCTGCGCAGGAGGTGACTTAAAAAATCTGTTGGATTGTTTCAAAGAGAATTCTGTCGATAGTGCATGCAAGATGTTCCTTAAAATTATGTACAAATTCAAAACAACAAAATCTTTAACTAAAATAGCATTTATGGATGGTTTGGTGGTTGGGGGTGGCGTTGGTCTCGCAAACAGCTGTGATCTTAAGATAGCAACAGAAAACACTTTTCTTACTCTACCAGAAGCCAGAATAGGCTTGATCAGTGACTGCGGAGCTTCCCATTTCCTTCCAAAATTAAAAAAAAATCTAGGTATGTATCTTGCCTTGACTTCAAAGACTGTAAAAGGTGAAGAAGTATTTCAGATCGGTTTGGCTGACTACTTCGTTAAATCCCAAAATTTAGAGGCTTTGGAGGCAGAACTCGTCCTGTTGGCTCAAAATGAGACGAACTTAAATGAAACCACAATTAGAAAAGTGATTGAGAATTACTCCGAACAAATTTTCCCAAATTTCAAAGATGAAGACATTATTCAGGATTTATTTCAAGAAAGAGAAAGTATTTGTGAGTTGATTGATACATTGAAAGAAAGGAGAGCAGAAAAGCCTCAAATAAAGCAGTGGTATCAAGAAATTTTGAAGCAATGTCCATTTTCACTGTATTATAACTTTGAACTGTTAAAAAGAGGAAAGAACTTAAGTTTTCACGAATGTTTGTCTCTGGAGGCATATATTATTCCAAGAATCGACGTGAATAATTTAATTGAAGGCACCAAATTTCTCTTTGCACAAGATGCTCCGCCAAAATGGACAATCCAAATTGAAGATTTAAGGTTTATCCGAAATGAAAATTATTTCCCTTCAAAACTCGAGCTTGTTCAATTTGAGTCAATTTATTGAAAGGCACCATTGGAAATTATATGAAACGACAATTATTCATAAACTCTAGAATAAGAATGCATTATCGTTTAATGGTTCTTATCACAAAATTTAAGAAAAACAATATATTTTGTGGGTTTGGCCGAAAAACCAGAAATAAAATACTTATTTTATGATTGGATAGTTCAATGCTCCGAATTTATAGTTCATACTGCAATCTATCTATTCCTAAGAGTAAAGGCTTAGCAAAAAGTAACGGTTAATCTGATTTACTCCAATTCCAAAAACCTGGATGGAGAAGTTTACATTGTCTTGTATGTAAACAAACGGTTTGGATCTGCAATCAAGTCCATTTAAACTTTGCAAAATTTGCTCCTTTGTGTGTGCAATGCGTCAATTTCAGAAGGGACTTGCAACCCAGAGAAAAAATGTGAGTAACTCAACAGATGTTACTTTTTTGCAGAAGCTTAGTAACATCGGCGTGAGTATTTCTTTCTGCATTCCTGTGATAGGTTATTCTTTGGAAGGAGCTCTCGAGCTTTCTTGAACTGTAGAAATTCAAAGAATGACTGATCTATTTGCATCTGAAGTTTGTTGAAAAAAAGAAGAGGATGATAGCTAACTATATTCTTTGAGGAACGTATACAAAGCTAACTAGATTCTTTGAGGAACGTACAAATAGCTAAATAGATTCTAAATTTTGTTATAAATTGTGTAAATGGTCTCCTTTTTTTGATATATCATAAATATCATCACAAATGTTTACTGTTAGCTTTCGAATTGCCAGCCAACCTTTCGAGGTTCATAAAAGGACTCTCCAATGCTAAATATGCGAATAATGCTTGGACCATTCGCTTATCATTGTCGAAAGAGTAAGGTTGATTGCGTGATCTTTACCCAATATCAAGATACCAATGGGACATGCAAGAGATAGAAATTGAAGCTGAGTTGTGAGA
>Ga0116227_10016835_pt1 | contig 10376 bp, 9 predicted proteins | sample S1TSphgellanicum_FD_89693 | JGI IMG/M metagenome (GOLD analysis project Ga0116227, IMG submission 89693) | Host-associated microbial communities from peat moss isolated from Minnesota, USA - S1T2_Fb - Sphagnum magellanicum MG | ecosystem: Host-associated > Plants > Peat moss > Unclassified...
CGGGAATCCCCTCGAGGCGCAGCGCCGTCGATAACGGGATCGCCGAATTACCGACCGAGCGCTCCATCGCCGAACCATACCAGGCGGCGCCGATCTGCTTGCGCTCGATCCCGGCGTCGGCCAGCGCTTCGGTGAATGCCTCGGTCAGCAGCTGTTCCGGGCCAGTGTCCCATCGCTCACCGAAGCGCGTGCAGCCCATGCCGATGATCGCCACCTTGTCTTTGATTCCGCTAGCCATGCTCGTATCTCCGAAAAATCAGAGCGGTACCGCCTTCCAAAAGTACCGGTCATAATGTCGCTGCCGGTCCCGCTCCTTGATGCGAAAGCACATCGTGAGCGGCGTTCCGACCTCGATTCCGCCGGATCCGATGTCGACCATTTCCATCAGCAGGCGTGCACCGATGTCGAATTGGACCAATCCCATATAGAGCGGCGGCGAGGGTGAGTACTGCAGCCAGTCAGCGGTGTAGGTCGCGACCTTCGCAGGCTCGCCGGACAACGGGAAAGGCGTCTGCGAATCGTTGGCGCCGCAATTCACGCAGGATGGGAAGCGCGGGAACTGCACCGTGCCGCAGCTTGCGCACTTCCCGCCCACGAAGCCGAGAATCTGATCGGCGATGCGGTAGAACTGCGTCAATGCCGTCTTGTTGTCGGTCTCGGCGCGCATGCCCCACTCGAGATCGATCGCGCCGTCGAACGACAGCAGCTTCAGATACGCGCTTTCCTCGATGCGTCGCGCGAGCGACGCCGTGAGCCCGCGCTGTGCAATGCTCGGTGCCGCGCGCAGCATCTCGAATGCCAGGACTTCGCAGCCCTGACCGAAGCAGGCGATCACGATCACGTCCCCCGGCTGCGCACGCTCGAGAGCGGCGGCCAATTGCAGCAGAGGGTGCGCCGCGCCCGTATCACCCACCTGCGCTTGCAGATCGGGCAACAGCTTCTCGGGCGCCACCGCCAGCGCCTTGGCGATGAGTTTGTCGCTGCCCGAGGGGCCACCGGCGAAGCCCAGGTGCGCGACCCGCTCGCTCGGCACCTCCAGCCGTTTCAACAAGGCCGCCACCGCGCGCGGGACCAGCTTCGACACCCCCTCGTCACGGATCCAGCGCTCCTCCCAGAAGTAGTCGAATTTTTCGCCGCTTTGACGGAAATGATCGACGAATGGAACCGTCACGGTTTCACGCCCCAGGAAGCGGGCGATCACGTCTTCACCCTCACCGACCAGCAGCGCCGCGGCGCCGCTACCGTAGAGCATTTCCTGGGTGCTGCCGGGCTTACCGCTGCGCCGCTCGGCCGCAACCACGAGTTTGTCGCCGGAGGTGGAGTCGAGCAGCGCCTGACTCAAGCCCGAGACGCCGGCGCGCAGCGATCCGGCAAAATCCACGCTGCCGCGGGATTCTGGCAAGCGTAACGCGGCGCCGACGATGGTGCCATTTTGCAGGTCGGCATACGGCGCGCTGGTGCTCGCGAAGTTCAACCCCACGATCGATTGCACGCCCCGCGGCGCGCCGCGCAGACAATCACGGCCCGCCTCGACCGCCATGGTGATGGCATCTTCATCCCAACCGCAGAACGCCTTCTCGCCTTTGCCCAAGGACTTCAGCGACGGTAGAGCCCACGCGTGGGCGGCCGCGATCGCGGCTCGCGGCATCCGGCGACGCGGGATATAGGCGCCGAAGGACTTGATGCCAATTGGGGATTGCGAACTCACTTGAACATCGACTCCGGTGATGGGCTTTGCGGCGTACGGCGGCGCGGTCGGCCCGCCGCGTGTATTTGGTAAGCAAGCATACTATACTCCACGCGCGTGCTCAATCACGCGTGCGGCTGTCTGAACGGAGCGGGGGTCAGCGTGATCGAGATGTCCATTGCCGGTCTGGCGTCCTCGTTCCAGGACGACGAGGCCGTCTACCTGGCCGGTTCCTGCGGAGAATCGACGGAACTGTCCGCCGCGCTCGCCGATCCGGCCACCGAGGTTGCGAACGCGCATTTCGTCACGAGCTTCGTACCCGGCATCAATGGAGTTTGTCTCGCCCGACCGGCCCGGCGCTCGCGCATGTCCGTGTTCTTCATGCAACGTGGATTCACCGCCGCGCGCGCCGAGGACCGGATCGATTTCAGACCGTTGAGTTATTTCGGGATCCATCGATATCTCAGCGATGCGAAAACACGACTCGATACCGCCGTCGTCCAGGTGTCGCCACCGGATGCTCGCGGCATGTGTTCGCTCGGTCCCGCCGTCGAATTCATGCCCGCGGTCATGACGCGCGTCACGCGACGCGTCGCGATCATCAATTCGAATGTGCCGTGGCTGCGGGGTTCGGTGCGCGTGCCGTTCGAGACCTTCCACGCGGTCGCACGTTCCGAAGCGCCGCTCGCCACTTACGACGTGGGAGCGGCATCCGCGGCGGCCGCGCGCGTCGTCGCCCATTTGACGCCGTTGATTCCGCACGGCGCCACGCTACAGATCGGCCTCGGCAAGATTCCGTCGCAGCTTCTCGACGCGCTGACGCAGCATCGCGAACTGGCGCTCCATACCGGCATGATAAGCGACGCCACGCTGCGACTGACCGAGGCGGGGGCGCTGCGGCGCCGCCGGCCGATCATGACGGGAGTCGCCGTCGGCGGCTCCGCTCTTTACCCCCGGTTGGCGCGTCTGCCCGGCCTCACGCTAGCCGCGGTCGGCCATACCCACGCGCCGCTCACCCTCGCCGGATTGTCGAAATTCCATGCGGTCAATTCGGCGCTCGAAGTCGACCTCCTCGGCCAGGTGAATGCCGAAACGCTCGATGGCCGTTATGTCAGCGGGCCCGGCGGGCTGCCCGATTTTGCCCATGCGGCGCACCGCGATCCGCAGGGGCTCTCCATCATTGCCCTGAACTCGACCGACGCGGGCGGCACGACTTCGAGAATCGTCGCGCGCCTGGCACCGGGCACACCGGTGACGGTGCCGCAACACGACGTCGATGCGGTGGTCACCGAGTACGGCGTGGCACTGCTTCGCGGCCAGCCGCTCGACGTACGAGTGCACCGTTTGTGCGCGATCGCCCATCCCGACCATCGCCCGGCGCTCGAGAAGACCTCGCGCGAGATCCTGCGTTGAAGCCTCGGATCAGGTCGATGGCTTTTTCGCGCGTGCGCCGCTGCTGCCGTTGGTCGACGACGGAACCGCATCCATCTCGATCAGGTTATGCTTCATTTTCGCGAGCATTTCCTCCAATTCGCGCTGCTTGGCGGCGGGTATCCCGCGCATGATCTGGGCATTCATTTCCATTGCGATGATGTTCATCTTTTGCACGAGTGCCAAACCCTTGGCGGATACGGTCACGCGCTTGGAGCGGCGATCCAGTTTGTCCGGCGTGCGCACCACGAAACCGTTCTCCTCCAGTCGGTCCACCAAACCGCCGAGCGTGACCTTGCCCACGTCGAGGAGGCGTGCGAGCTCGATTTGCATCATGGCTTCGCCCTCGTGCCGCGACAGGTTGGCGAGCACCCACCACTGCGAGCGGGTGATACCCAAGGGCTTGACGCGCTGGTCGAACGCTGTACGCCGCAGCCGCGACACGTCGTGTACGAGAAACCCAACGCGAAGCCTCTGAGTGGTTTTTGCCATGTTCGACCGTGCATCCTCGAAATGAACGTTAATTTTCTTAACTATATGCTATATAACCATTTTGTGGCCACCATTCCATGAATCGCGACGAGCACGGGCGTAACGCAGGCCCATTGACGGGCTTCAAAGTGATCGAGATCGAAAGCATCGGTCCCGGTCCCTTCGCAGCGATGATGCTCGCGGACTTGGGCGCCAACGTACTGCGCATCGCGCGCCCGACCCGCCAGACCGTGGACACCCGCAATCCCGTCCTCGGCCGCAGTCGTGCGGGCACGCTGCCGCTGAACCTCAAAGTTCCCGCCGACGTGCAGCGACTGCTGGGGTTGATCGCTCGCGCCGACGCCTTGATCGAAGGCTTCCGGCCCGAGGTCATGGAACGGTTGGGCCTGGGTCCCGAACAATGTCTGCAGCGCAATCCGAAATTGGTGTACGGACGGGTCACGGGCTGGGGCAGAAGCGGGCCGCTCGCGCCGACGGCCGGTCACGACATCAACTACATCGCACTGACCGGCGCACTGCATGCCTGTGGCACCGAGCAGTCGGGGCCCATCGCGCCGTTGAATCTCGTCGGCGATTTCGGCGGCGGCGGGTTGATGTTGGCCTTCGGCATCGTCTGCGCTCTGCTCGAGGCGCGCACCTCCGGACGCGGGCAGATCGTCGACGCCGCGATGACCGATGGCGCAGCGGCGCTGATGGCCATGATCTTTGGGCTGCGTGCGCAGGGGCGATGGCCTGCGGCACGCGCGGGGAACATTGTCGACGGCAGCGCCTACTTCTACACGGTGTATGCGTGCGCCGACGGCTGGATGGCCGTAGGGGCGATCGAGACCGAGTTCCGGCTGAAGTGGCTGACGCTGCTCGGACTCGGGGAGGAGGCGGCGTCGATCATGCAGGCGGACGCCAACGATCCGGAGATTCGTCGGCGCATTGCCGCCGTTTTCAAGACTCGTGCGCGCGCCGAGTGGCAACGTATTTTCGACGGCACGGACGCGTGCGTCTCGCCCGTGCTGGCCATGGACGAAGTCCTCTCCCATGAACAGAATGCCGCACGGGCCACGTTCAGCACGGTGGACGGCGTACTGCACCCGAATCCAGCGCCGCGTTTCAGCCGGACGCCGCCGGCGGCGCCCGGCAGTCCCGGCACTGCAGCGGCCGCGGCCGCACAGCTCGGGCCATGGGGACTTACACGCGACGACGTAATATGATCTGCGCCAAACAGCAAGCGGGAGGATTTTGATGGCCGGGCTCTATTTCGAGGAATTTCGCGTGGGCCAGAAGTTTGCTCACGTCATTCGCCGCACCGTCACCGAGGCGGACAACGTGTTCTTCACGGCGTTGACGCACAACCCGGCGGCGTTGCATCTGGATGAGGAATACTGCCGAACCCAAACCGAGTTCGGCCAACGCATCGTCAACAGTGCGTTCACGCTGGGTTTGATGGTGGGCATTTCCGTGCACGATACGACGCTCGGCACCACGGTGGGCAACCTCGGCTGGGACGAGGTGCGATTTCCCAACCCCGTGTTCCACGGCGATACGCTGCGCACGGAGAGCGAAGTCCACGAACTGCGCGACAGCAAGAGCCGTCCCGAGAACGGCATCGTGATCTTCATCCACCGCGCGTTCAATCAACACGATAAATTGGTCGCGAGCTGCAAACGCTCGGCGCTGATGTTGCGCAAGCCCACATGACGCTGCGCTCAATGCTGTTCGTGCCAGCCGACAGCGATCGCAAACTGGCGAAGGCGCAAGGCGCGGGCGCCGACGCATTGATTTTGGATCTGGAAGATTCGGTGCTGCCGGAACGTAAGCCGGCCGCAAGGGTCATGGCCTGCGAGTACCTGAAGAGCCACGCCGGCGCTCCGCTCTGGGTACGCATTAACGATCTCGCGAGCGGTGATGCGCGCAAGGATCTGGCCGCCGTGTTGCCGGCGCGGCCGGCCGGTATCGTCTTGCCGAAGATCCGTGGACCGGAGGACGTGACGACGGTCGCGAATTACGTCGAGATGCTCGAGGAAGTGCATGGCATGGCCGCCGGCAGCGTCGCCATACTGGCACTGGTGACGGAGACTCCCGCCGCGGTGCTGCGGATGGGAGAGCTGTCGCGCCTGTCGTTGCCGCGGCTGACCGGCGTGGGCTGGGGAGCGGAGGACCTCAGTTCGTCACTCGGGGCGGGCGATCCGAGGCTTGCCAACGGCGGCTGGCGTGCAATGTACGTGCATGCCCGCAACACGTGCATTCTGGCTGCCCACGCCTTGGGGATCGAGGCAATCGATACGGTCTATGTCAACTTCAAGGATCCGGACGGCCTCAAGGCGGCTTGTGCGGAGTCTCGCCATGATGGATTCACGGGACGCTTCGCCATCCATCCGGACCAGGTGCCGGTCATCAACCAAGCTTTCACGCCTCGACCGGAAGAATTGGCGTTGGCGCACCGCATCGTGGCCGCATTTGCATCGGGCGCCGGAGCCGTCTCGATCGACGGCAAGATGTACGACATCCCGCATTTGAAGGCCGCGCGGCGCTTGACGCAAGGCTAGTGTGCCTTGGCGGCGTCGAGCGCAATGGCGTATACTCGAATCAGTTCGCAAGCTTACTAACGTCGTTGGATTCGTATGAATTTTGCCGTCACCGAGGAACAGCACCAGCTGGGCGAGAGCGTCCAGCGCATGCTCGCGGAAACGAACGACTTCGACACACGACGCAAGCGCCTGCGCGCCGCCGAACCCGAGCGCATGGCGCTCTGGCCTCAGTTTGCCGAACTCGGCGTGATCGCCGCGGCATTCGACGAGAAGCACGACGGCTTCGCGGGAGATCCACGCACGGTGGCGGTGGTGTTGGCGGCGCTGGGAGAATCGCTCGCCGTCGAACCCTACCTGGCGAGCGCGGTCATTGCCGGACGCATCCTGCAGAGTTCGTCCTCAGCCCTCTCGAGCCGGCTGATCGGCGGCACGATCGCGGGCGAAAACGTCAGCGTGCTCGCGCACGATGCGGGCATCGATCCTTTCGGGCCGCCGTCGGTGACCGTAACCGCGGGCCGCGAAGGTTCCGTGCTGAATGGCAAGTTGCGCTGCGTGCGTCATGCCGATGTGGCGCAAAACTTTCTCGTCGCGGCGCGCGGCGACCTGGGGGTCTCCATCCATCATGTGCCGCGCGACATCCCCGGTCTGTCGGTGCGCAGCTTCCGGCTCATCGACGGCGCCGGTGGCGGCGAACTCGAACTCGAGGCCGTGGCCTTGCCTGCCGCCGCGTGCCTCGCGTTCGACGGCAACGCCGCCGCCGTGCTGCACGATGCGATCGAATGGGGGCTCCTCGGCCTCGCCGCGGAGGTCGCCGGCATCGTCGGCGCCTTGAATCGCGCCACCTTCGCCTACCTTGGCAACCGCAAACAGTTCGGCGTGCCGCTCGCCACGTTCCAGGCGCTGCAGCATCGTGCCGCCGACATGTTCGTTGCCGCCGAAGAAGTCGCCGCTGCCGTCAATTATGCCATCGAGGCCATGGTCAGCGCGCCGGGTCCGGAGCGCTCGGCCGCGATTTGTGCGGTCAAGGTGAGCGCCGATACCGCGGGTCGTCGTATTGGCCATGAAGCGATCCAGATGCACGGCGGCATGGGGGTCAGCGATGAACTGAGGGTCAGTCATTATGCGCGGCGACTGACGGCGATTCGCGCCGACCTCGGCAGCGCCGATGCGCATCGCCTGCGCTTCGCGAGTCTGCAATGAGCCCGACGTACGAGATGGCGCGGATCGGTGAATCTCGAGAGAAGCGCGAGTGGCGTACCGAAGTGCGGCGCTTCGTCGAAACTCACCTGCCCGCGGATCTGGCGCGCAAGGTGGCGACGGGTCTCAAGATCGACAAAGACGATTACGTCCGCTGGCAAAAAATTCTGTACGAACACGGTTGGTTTGCCGGAGCGTGGCCCACCGAATTTGGCGGACAAGGCTGGGATCTGGTCAAACAATTGATTTTCACGCAGGAGGCGGCGACGTGCAACGCACCGATGATCATGCCGTACGGCGTCGGCATGGTCGGTCCGGTGATTTACACGTATGGCACCGAGGACCAGAAGCGCGAGCATCTGCCGGGAATTCTGTCGAGCGACGTCTGGTGGTGCCAGGGCTATTCAGAGCCCGGCGCCGGCTCCGATCTCGCGTCGCTGAAGACTTTCGCCGAATTGCGGGGCGATCACTACGTCGTCAACGGCAGCAAGATGTGGACCACGGAGGCGCACTGGGCGGACAAGATGCATTGTCTGGTGCGCACCAGCCGCGACGGCAAGCCCCAGCAGGGTATCTCGTTTCTGCTGATCGACATGAACACGCCGGGTATCACCGTGCAGCCCATCGTGACCATCGACGGCATTCACCACACGAATCAGACATTCTTCGACAACGTCAGGGTGCCGGTCACCAATCGCGTTGGAGAAGAGGGTCGCGGTTGGGCGATCGCGAAATTTCTGCTCGGCAACGAACGCACATCCATCGCCGACACGGGTCCCAAGCTACGGCTACTGAAGCATTTGAAAGCCATGCATGCCGCATTCATGGCCGACGGCCGCAATGGCGCCTCGCTGCAGTCGAACGTCACGTTGGCACTCGCGGACCTGGAGATCCAGCTGCTCACGCTGTGCAACCTGGAGGCGCATTATGTGGACCTCTGGATGGGCGGTCGGAAGATCGGCGCGGAGGCCTCGATACTCAAGATTCGCGGCACTGAAATTTTACAGGCGCTGACGGAGCTCGCGCTGCAGTTGGAGGGACCACTGGCCGCGGCTCACGATCCGTTGGACCTGCACCTGCCGCCCGATGCGAACTTGACGCCTGCGCAACAGGCGAGCGTGATGGGGCACGAGTATCTCTATGGCCGCTGTTGGTCCATCTTCGGCGGCACCAACGAGATCCAGCGCAACATCATCGCTCGCGAGATCTTGAGCGCCTGATGACGGAAGCGACGCCCGCGCATGCCGATGGGCCGCCGCTGACGGGGCTTGCGGACCTCATTTGGATCGGCAGCATCGCCCGCCTCGGCCGGGAACGCTGTCCGGATCGCAATGCCATCATCTTTCCCGATCGGGGCGTGCGACTCTCGTATCGAGAGCTCGATGCGCAGAGCGACTCATTCGCCAAGCTGCTAGAAAGCCGCGGACTGCGCACAGGCGACCGCGTCGCCTACTTGGGTCGCAACAGCGATTTATTTTTTCCGGTGCTGTTTGGCGCCATCCGTGCGGGCGTCGTGATCGTTCCCATCAATTGGCGGCTGGCGGCGCCGGAAGTGGCCTATCAGTTGCAAGACTCGGGCGCGCGGCTTCTGCTGTGTGACCCTGACCTCGAGGAAACCGCGCGCAACGCCCTCGAGCGGCTCACGCTGCGGCCGGACCTACTGGCCACCGAGACCGCGGGGGGGAGTCCGGGGTTGCGCACTCTGCTGCTGCACGCGGCTCCGCCTGCGCCGTTGCCCACGGTGAAGGATCAGGTCGTATTGCACCTGTATACGAGCGGCACGACGGGGCATCCCAAAGGGGTCTTGATCTCCCATCATGCATTGTCGATCGCGCGGCACAGCGAATTGATCTCGCCGGATTTTGCGCTGCTCACGCCGGCGAGCGTGAGCCTCTCGGCTATGCCCAACTTTCATGTGGGCGGTATGTCGTGGGTGCTGATGGGACTGGTGCGCCTCGGCACCGTCGTGCTGACGGCCAACCCCGCGCCGGCCAACATGCTGGCGTTGCTCACCGAGTACAAGGTGGAGAGTAGTTTCATCGTGCCGACCGTGATCCGCGGCATCGTCGATGAGATCAAAGCCAAGCATCTACCCGCACCCACCCTGACCGGCATGTTCTATGGCGCCATGACCATCGGTGCGGGACTGCTGCGCGAGACCATGGATCTATTGGGATGCTCCTTCGGTCAGTTCTTCGGCATGACGGAGATTACCGGCGCGGCTACGTTCCTGCGGCCGGAGGATCATGATCCGGCGCGCCCCCACCTGCTGGCCTCGGTCGGCAAGGCCTACCCGGGCATGAGCATCGAGATACGCGCTCCAGACCGGCGCGTCCTCAAAACGGGCGAACACGGGGAGATCTGGATTCGATCGCAGACCTGCATGCTCGGCTATTGGCGGCTCCCGGACGCCACGCACGAAGCGATCGTGGACGGCTGGTATGCCACCGGCGACGGTGGGTATCTCGATGCCGAAGGGTATCTGTACCTGACCGATCGCATCAAGGACATGATCGTCAGTGGCGGGGAGAACGTCTACCCGGCCGAAGTCGAGGAAATGCTGCGCGGGCATCCCGCCGTCATCGACGCGGCTTGCGTGGGGGTTCCCCATGCCGTCTGGGGTGAGAGCGTAACGGCCATGGTAGAACTTCGGCCCGGATCTGCGGCGACGCCGGAGGAGCTTCGCGAGTTCGCGCGCTCGCGCCTGGCCGCTTACAAATGTCCCAAGGAATTTCACTTCACCGCGTCGCTGCCGCGCACCGCATCCGGCAAAGTGAAGCGCGCCGAACTGCGCCTGGCTCTGCGACGCTCTTCCAATCAAGGCAACGACCCCACATGAGCAATAACGCGACCCTGAGCTTTGACCCCGGTGCGGTCATCGTGGCCGGCGGCAGCGGCGGCATCGGCGAAGGTATCGCGCGTCGCTTCGCAGCCGCGGGAGTTCCCGTTCTAATCACCTACCATAGCAGCGAGCGCAAGGCGCTGGCGGTCAAGAGCGGCATCGAAAGTGCCGGTGGCCGGTGCGAGCATTTACAGATCGATCTGGC
>Ga0116227_10016836_pt1 | contig 10374 bp, 7 predicted proteins | sample S1TSphgellanicum_FD_89693 | JGI IMG/M metagenome (GOLD analysis project Ga0116227, IMG submission 89693) | Host-associated microbial communities from peat moss isolated from Minnesota, USA - S1T2_Fb - Sphagnum magellanicum MG | ecosystem: Host-associated > Plants > Peat moss > Unclassified...
ATAAAGGTTTGAACAAGATATGCATTCTCCAAATGAAGGGGGTCATGGGCATGATGTGGGTTGGCACATATGACCAATTTACATTTTTGAGCTTAAAATGTTTATATGTCACTCTATTGTTTCCAAAGATTTTGTAAAGCTTTAGATGGTGCATTTAATGTAACAAAAATTGTTCAAATTGATGAAAGTTTGAACAAGATATACATTCTCCAAGTGAAGGGGGTCATGGGGATGTGGGTTGGCATATATGACCAATTTGCATTTTGGAGTTTAAGATCTTTGGATGTCACTCTATTATCTTTGCACTTCAAAAAAGTTTATAAAGCTTCAAATAACACTTCCATAGTTTTTTAAACTATTTAAAATAAAGAAAAAATGAGAAAGAAATGAAATTTGAAAGTAAGGGAGTCTTAATGTTTTTTCCTCTTTGAACAAGCTCATCCTCTTCTTACTTTTTTATTTTTGGAGTTTCAAGAAATATTGTAAATTTTCGCTTGGTCCACCCATTGTCATGAAATGTTTTCCAAAAAAACAAAAAAGTTCAAAATTTTGGTAAAGGTTTGGGGATAGGTGTGTCTACCCTATCCATTAGTTATGTTATACTAAGTTAATCCACCTACTAATTATACTAAATATTAAACATAAAAGTATCTAACAAATAAAAAAACCTATTATCATCATTATTGAATATTTATAATAATAATAACTACTAATATTGATATTATTATATTTTATCTTGTTATATATTAATTAAAATTGTATTAATTAAAATTTTCAAATAATATTATTAATATTAATAATAACTTATAATTTATATATAATAATAATATATACTTAAGTTATATCAATTTAAGTGAAATATAATAACATATATATGTTGGTAGCTAGTAAGTAGGTACCTATTAAGGACTTAGTTACTTAATGTTTTAAATGCACACTAATTAAATACCTAATTACTAATAAGAAGTAACTAGGTAGGTATCTATTTACTAGTAATTAATAGGTACCTAATATAGGTATGATTTAATATATTTACAAATAGTCTTTATAGTTGAAAGGTAGTTGTGGCAAAGTTATAAATAAAACATTAATCTAGAACTGCATTTCATCTATCCAATTGGCATTTATCATCCATGCCTATGTTTGCGATCAACCAAAATAGTTGGACATGGGACGCATCTTGAGATGTTGTCATTTTCCTAGTCAAAGTTTCAATAATAATTCAAATGTAACACTTGTGGATATAAATAATATTCCGTGATTATCCTTTTATTTGAGACTTGAATTGAACTGCCTACCAAAAGAGTTGATGTTTCAACTTGCTTGGTAGCACCAAATTATTTAATTAAATAATAAAAAATTTGCAATTGAAACGTAGTTGAAAATGACTTGTAGTTGAAAACATTTTGGTTGAAAAAATGGGGTGTTCTACTAGTGTTCTGCACTTTGAAGATCTTCAACTTCAACCACTAATCTTGAAGGATCAATTGAAGCATCAAGAAGCACTACCTCATTTGGAATATCTTCACCTTCGACCACCACAATTAGTGCATTTGTTGAATCATCAATCTTGTTGTTGTCATCAATGGATAAAGGTTCGATGCATGGAACTTGCATCCTTCTCAACTTCATGAAAGGGGCCATCTTCAACTAAACAACCTAATGCACCAAACAATAACTAAAGAAAATTAATAACATAAGGAGGTAGAAAACAACACAAGGAGAAAGGTGAAGACCAACAAAAAAAGGGTAAACAACAGTAGTAGGAAAGGGTGCCACTTGGAGGGTTTTAAGGTTTAAGGTGATGGAAGAACCAGGAGAAATTGGGGGCAATGGTAGTAGGATTGGGAAAAAAAGAGGTGGTACTAAGAAGGTCATGGCAACACCAAGAGAAGGAAGGAGATGCCAATAGCATTAGGAGAGGGTGGGGCAATGGCAAAACAAGGAGAGAAAGGCAAAAATGGTAGAACAAGGAGAAATGGGGGGGGGTGATGGTAGAACTAAGATCATCAAGAGTGAAAGCTAGGAGCATGGAACGAGGAGCAATAACCAAAAGCACTAGGAGCGAGAACGAAAAACACCAAGAGTAAGAGCAAAAAACACTAGGAGTAGGAGCGATAGTGAAAAACACCAAGAACAACAAAAGCAAAAACACCATGAGTAAAAATGAGGTGCATTAGGAGTGAAAGTGAATCACAACAAGAATAGGAGTAGTAGGAGCAAAAATGAAAAACAATAAAAGTAAAAGCACCAGGAGTGAGAGTGAAAAGCAACAAGAATAGGAACATTAGGAGCATCAAGAGCAAGAGTGAAAAGTAGTAGCACCAAGAGTAGTAGGAGCCAGAGTGAAAAACAATTGGAGCAAGAGCACTAGGAACAAGAGCAAAAAGTAACAAGAACAGGAGCAGCAAGAGCGAGAGCTAGAAACAACATGAGCAACAACAAGGAGCATCAAGAACAAGAGTGAATAGCACTAGAAGTAGGAGCGAGAGGGAAAAACAACAAGAGCAATAACACAAAGTGCGAGGAGTGAAAACACATTAGCAATGGTAACAATGCAATGGGGGTGACAAGAGGACAAGAATGGGGACGGGGAATGAGGGTAGGTAGGAGGGAAGGAGGTAGGTAGGTAGATATGGGAAGGTAGGTAGGTAAGGGGAGGTAAGTAGGGGGAGGTAGGTAGAGGGCGATAGGTAGGTTGGAAGAAGGGGCTGAAAGGATTTTTTTTTAAAAAAAATTCTTCTCTGGGGCAGGAAGAGGGGGAAGGAAAAAAATCCTTAACTCGCCCCAAACTCACCAACCGTCAGGTTCCCATAAAAAATCCAAAACGGGATTTTTTGGATGCTCCACTCGTGGGTGCTGGGTCACTCAAGCCAGAGCCTACGTGATAATCGTCAGAGGTCTGTTCGTGTTTTTAATAACCGCCAACTCTACTACATTAGACCTTGCTGGTCCCCATGACTAGTCTTCACATGTACGTTTGGCCACATGACTGAACCCAATCTTGTGTAATCTTCAGCACCATATTTTTGTCAGTATACTATGTAAGTCGTCTGCTACAGTTGCAGCATGACTCCAGTCTCATGCGTACTTGATGCAACACTTTAGAACTGAGCAATTCAATGCCCGCTTCAGTCTCAAGGATTTCCTTCCCCCCGGAACGAGATTTTGTGGGATAGTGCGTTCGTGTGTGCTGGGACACTCAAGCCAGGGCCTACCTGATGATCGTCAGAGGTCTGTTCGTATTTCAAAAAACCGCCAACTCTACTACATTAGACCTTGCTGGTACCCATGTCTTCACATGTACGTTTGGCCACATGACTTATTTCCAGACTGATCTCAATCTTGCGTGGTCTTGAGCATCATATTTTTGTCAGTATAAACCTAGGTAAGTCGTCTGCAACAGTTGCAGCATAACTCCAGTCTGATGCGTACTTGATGCACTGCTCTGGAACCGAGCAATTCAATGCTGCATCAGCCTCAGGGACTCGCCCCCCCCCACCACCAGGATACATCTTTCAAACCCAGCCCTCCCATAATTCGCCTTCACGCCTACGGTACTAATACAACCGCTGATGTACCTAAACCTCTAGCAAGTTCCCCGGGGAGAAAGAGATTACCTGGGAAAAAAAGGGACTTGGAGGTTGGGGTTGTCTTAGGAACAAGTTTCTAAAAAAGAAAGAGACACATTGACAACTCCAACCAAGTTGGCAAGGGAACCAACTTTCCAGACCAAAAAAAAAAGTTATCCCAAGAGCCTAAGAAATATCTCCCAAAGGCCCAAACAACATTATATCCACAACAGTCTGTGTAAGGTTCCAACAAGTTTTATTTGTGCAAGGCCATTTGCTTGGCCCTAGACAAGCTTCAAATTAGGCTAGTGTAAACCCAAATTAACCACCCTTCCTGCTTTGGAGCAATGAGAGATTTAAATTTTTGTGGTCCCAAGCCCAAGTAGTCTAATGTAAACCACCCCTGGCAATTGTATGCTCAATGCCACTGCCACCCCACCCAACCCCCAATTTCATTATTCAGAAAAAAATATACCTGATTTTTTTTTCTCACACTAAGAACATGTCTAACGTCCCAAATCAAATTATTTTTTAGTAAATAGCATAATTTTTCTTCGAAAATGAAAAATGAAAACCTATATAAACCAGGTATTGGGTTTGCTTTTAGGTTTTGATTCCCATTCTAAGGTCAATTTGAGTTCCATTTAACGTTGTAGATTTCTTTTCCAAGATGTACTGGAGAATCAGCCCCAAAACTAGAACCAAACAACACCAGTTTAAACCGTGGTTGTGCGGGTACTAGAGTCTACTACAGATACCTACAAATTACCAACCCGGGTATACACACTCACTCAGTGCGGGTGAAAAATTAAAAAAACCTGTTTTGGTATAGAACTTTGGTTCTCAAGTTTTTTGAAAATTTCAAATAAATACTTTTCTAACTGTTGACTCTTTGCGAGTTCTTTCATGAAAACTGCTGGAACTTTCATGTTTCTGAAGTACCCCAAAACCAACAGTTCTCTAATTTTGTGTTTTTCTCACACAACTGATGTAAACTCACATTATAAATATCTTTACTAGTTTTGTTTTTGTTGGCTATAAATAACCAAAAAGATATTAAAAAATTAAAAGTGCTTAAATCAAGTGCCTTTTCCAGATCTTCAATAGCCATAATTCGATTAAAATTTAAAGAAAATCACCATATTTCAGTTCATGATTCAAGTATGCAACCAAAAATATAGAAAGATGTTTTAAACAATTCAATTTCATATGTAGCTTGTAGCCAACTTTGGATAAATCTTCCTATGAATCATTCCCATTGTGGCTACATCACAAAATTCACGAAAAAAACATTGGTCCTCCCATATTCTTACAAACCATACAAACATGTGTGATTAGTGAAATGTAAGCAAATACTACATTGAAAAACTTGAAAAACACCGAAATAAAACAAATGTATAATTTACATCTAATATGAATGAACAAAGTGATGAAAAATTGCCTAATTCATGCCCCCCTTTTTTCAAGGGCTAAAATTAAACAACCTTCAAATTTGCAAAGTTGCAAAAGGAACATAGCTCACTTGTGTTCAGCAAGACAACATCTTATGATAATCTACGAATATAGAATAATTGATATCTATCATCTATGGACAATAAGAAAGAATTTGAGGCTTTGGAGGCATGATTTTCTTTTGGTTATGTTTGTGGATGCTTCCAAAATTTAAATTATTGGTTTTGAGACGTGTTCCAATTTTTCTCATTGGACATTTTGGCCTTGGGATACGTGACCAAAAACAAAAACTTTGTGTTAAAATAACCCAGCTTGTATGGACCTTGGACTAGTTTTGTCATAATTCTCTGAAACTTTGAGGATCCTCTTGAATTAACCAATACAACCTTTCATGATTTCTCAGTATACAGTCTTAAAATTGTCATTGAATTGTTCCCTGTAGAATAGCTGCTACTACCCTAGTAACTTAACAAATAACATAGTATGTCAACAAGCTATTATTTTGTGTAATAGGTCTGTCGGTACCTATTTTATGGTATAGTGATAGGAGGGGCCTCCATATCCCAGCAAGAAAGCCCTCTAGGGCCGAATTTACAATTTACCTTTGCAAAGGGGCTGTCGATTTTCTAACTCATATACGATACAAAGTCAAGCACCTAAAACACCCAACTAGGTTTGTAATGGAAAAGAACTGAGCAATTTCCTTTCTCAAAGAGTTTACAAATTCGATAAAGAAATCCCATATTGCACGGATTAGACAAGTGTTGGGCAGTTGTTTCAACCACTGTTGGGCGGTTCTCAGAACGCGAAAAGCAATTAAAAGAACTGGTTCCGGTTTTTGGGGCAGGTTTTAAGAACCGTCCCAATTCTTTTAATTGCTTTTCTCATTCTGAGAACTGACCCGGTTTTCCGAATTTCAGAGCAAATCTGGTTAGCTGGTTTTCAGCATTAACAGTTCTCACAAAAGTTTGAACCGTCGGTTTTCAGGGACGGTTGTCACAAGTCCTCACAAATCATGGTTTTTAGTTATATATATTTTACATATTTTTTTGGGGTTTTCCATATTTCCTTTCTTACAATCGTTTTTTTTGGTGGCATGAAACTCAGTTTAGCAGTAAATTTGGTGCTAAACTGAGTTTGCCCTGTTCCTTTCACTAGATGCTAAATACCCCCCAAGTGCCTATTTTTCTTGTCTTCTTGCACATGTTTTTTGGCCCCTGCAAGACATAAAACCATGCAGCATGGTTCTACATGTTCTTTTTATTCTACAAAAGAACTTAATATTGTTCTTATAATTTTTTAATAATTTACGTTCGGCAGCAGCTCACCGAATTTGAAACCTTAAACTTTCCTGGTTTAAGACATGCTACCAACAATTGGCACAAATTCAAGGTTTGAAGAATGTGATGTGCATCTCCATGGTCATTGGAATAAAATGGTGCTCGTCATGAAGCCTTTTATATTTACGGATTTCAGTAATGGTGTTAAATTTCGCAATTGCACTTGTTAGTCAATTAATGACATTTGAAGACATTGTTTTTCGCGCCGGGTTAGTAGCCACCACATCAATAATGAAGACTTGGTCCTCTCGGGTGATGTAAAGATTGGTTTGTAATGACACTCTTGATGTAAAGGCATGTCATCGCTTTCTCCATATAGCGTGCCCAATCCCTCGAACGAAGGCATACATGATGTCTTGGATGGCATTATGTGTGGTTATCCGCTGACCTCCAAACAAACAATGAGCTAAATGTGTGCCAGATGCATCCAATTCCTGTCAACATTCACATGTGAGGAGATTGGATGTTAAAGGCTAAATCAAATCGAAGCGAAAACACAATGTTGGGGTGAAAGTAGTGTCGCAACCCTAGCTTTGGGTTCGCGACCAAGGCAAAAAGGGTTGTAAGGTTACGGGCCAAGAGGGAGCCCGGGAGTCACATCACATACTCCTGGGAGTGTTAGAAAGTGTGAGGGAATGAACCCTCACACTCCCAAGGCAACTCCCACTTTGGGAAATGGAGTCCCGGTGGACTCCCGAAACTTCAGAGAGCGATTGCAGGGGTCAAACCTCAATGTCTCGTGGCGTTATTTATATCAATGGAAAGCTCTTGAAACATAGATGTCTAAAATGAGCTCGCATTGCTCATTTGGACATCTGAAACACAAGTTATGGCCAAAAGAAAGGTCAGGAATCGAATTGCCAATTTGACTCCCGACCACAAAAGGTCGGGAATCGACCTGATTCACTTAGCTGCGGGGGGCGTGCCACATATAGTTAGAAAGCTCTCGATGAGAGCTACAACTTTGCTTTAGACCGCATCGCGATCCGAGGTCTGCTCCTGAAGTTATGGGGCTCCAAAGTTGCGGGAGTCCTATTTGGCGCGATTTTGGGATTCCCACTCGGGAGTCCCGGGAAAAAGAGCCATTTGGATGTAACCCCCGTGGAGAGCTACAGAGTATACTATAGGGGGGAAGGTGGTGGCTTCCCCCAAGTCCGGGCCGTGGTGAGTCTTGTGTGTCCGTGTTGCCCGTGGCTCGTCCTAGCACCAAAGGTGCTCCAACTATGCACTAACCACTTTGTAGGGGTTGTGTGCAGGCCCGTGTGAGTGAGCGAAGCTTGTTAACTCTTCCTAGTGTCATCCCGGAGCTCCAACATGCCCTTCTATCCCTCAAAGTGTTGTGAGCTAAGGAGCGTGCTTCGACTCTTCCTTCTTCGTTGTTTTTTTACTTGGGCTCACATTTGAGTCCTTTAAGGAGTTGGGAGTGCGTCAAGTAGAATGTGTGATGTGAAATGAACGAATAAATGGCCCAATAATCAACCATAGCCTTGCCCCCTTGCCCGAACAAAAACAAATGCAAACTTTGGATGTTGAGGAAATGGAGTCATTTTCCAAAATTAACTTGAAGGATGTGTCATGGTGGATGTCCATCAAATAAGCATGTAGACCTAGGGCACCAATAACAACCATACTTCTGAAAGAAAGGAGCATTTCCCTAGCTGCAAGAGGTAGGCCATCTTGTGCTACATATAAGTATGACTAAAGCAGGTGTGGGCCCCCCTCAACCTAAGAAACATATTCCTTCAGAATAAGCCTATAAAAAATACGAAACCTAGAACACCAATATAAAACCACAAGAACCCAAATTATTAAAAAAATAGATGGGGCACAATCTTCCATAAAAAGAAGGCCTATACCACTAAAAGATATTTGTAGTCAAACTTTACGCCTCATTAAGGGGCCCTAAAAAAAATTTCATGATGTTGGACCCATAATGTGCCCACATATTTGTATAACTTTATTGTCAAAACCTACCAAAAGAAATAAGAAAAAAGAAGGAAAAGGTATTGTCTGTGTTAAATAAAAAAGTCGATGAATTACAAATGAGGACAAAATGCCCAAAGAAAGCTAGGCGTTTCCCAAGAGAGGAAGATCACCAATATGTGCCACATCTTAAGATAAAGTTTCATTCAAAAAACGTGTGGCAAAGTCCTACAAACCCATTGGCACACCCAAAATGCAAAGGCCATTTGTAACCAAAGTGCAGCTGTGGGGAATCTCTATGCCTAGAGAGATCCCTAAAGGACTACAACTACAACACTTGCACTTTAACATTTTGACCCTAAGCCCAACTTGGGCTAATTAAGTCAAAAGATGGTTAAAGGCACAAGAAAGTTCATTTATAAGACCCATGATGTGGGTATTGTTCACTAGGGATGGAAAGAAACAACTGGGGGCTCACACAATAGTTTATAAAATAGTTCAATAATGGGCCAAAGCAAATAAATGACCTCTTAAAGGGTCACCATGTTTCCTGCTTGAAGATGACTTAGTCTTTGTGACCCCCTCCACATGTCGCCCATGTTGGTAATAAATATAAGAATGTGCACCATAAAATAACCTGGTAAAGGGGACAATGTTCACTAAAGGCCCCCCGACATCACACAAATTTTTAAAAATAACGATTCGAAAAATGTTATTAAAAATGTTGTCAACATTGACTTGCATCACGACCCAGTCAGGGTGCAGGTTGAAGAGGGCTTGGATGCCAAAAGGAATGACCACATAGCCTCTAGGGGTTTATACTTTAAACTAATGGGGGGATAGGTGTTCCTGAAACGACCCCCAAAGCTGTAGGACAATGGAATGACTAATGAGTCGAAAAAACATTTCACCTATGACAATAAGATGAAGACCACCAATGTCCTTTACGATTGCTAGCAATCTATTAGCCCCTAGCATTATGGGCATCGACCTAAGGATATTCCCATGAGCAACAATAATAGTAACTTGAAATAATTCTAAAAACTTTGAGGATGGGTCCTCTAGCATGAGGCATCTTTAGAAATGCTCATATACCATCCTAGATAACCCACATGAAGACAAACAGGGAGTAGTGGCTAAGGTTTGGGTAAATAGAGTTTTATCTAGGACAAAAGTGTGGTTAAGTGTGTTTAAAAAATGGGAAGAAAGACAAGGTTTGAAGAAGGGGGTGTAGTTGGTGTAGGGCAACAATGGTATCATTTGAAGGAATAGTTAAAATCATGGGTTGGAGAATTTTGGTTGCATAATTGTACTCATTGACTCTCCCTAAATTTAAACATCGACAAAAACGATTGGTCAAAAAGTCTTCCCATGAGTGGAGAGATTAGAACGCACAAAAGACATGTGAAAACTCCTCTTAAAAAGAAGACCAATCACATGCCATAAACTTTTTAAGGCGAAGAGAAACCTTTCGTTGACTTAAGCAACCTTTTCAAATATAACGCAAACATCAACAAAGCAACAAAAGGAAAAGGAACCATGTTAATTCGTCCGTTGGGTTTTGAACAATTCGATCAAGGGTTAAGCCAAAAGCTTGTTTGACCTCGTTTGGACGGTTTGAAAAATCTTGCAGAAAAATGAAAGCACATGATACAAAACTCAAATAACCCCAAAATGGAGCTAGATTGAGCCCAAAACCAACCTTAAGAAATAAGAAGAATGAAACCAAGGAGAATCACATGAAGAAATGACATCTGCCAAAAATAAATAAATAAATAAAATCAAATAAAATAAACTTGACTAGCTTAACAAACGAGGTTAGCAAGCGGATGGGCACTCTTGACATGCTTCGAAAAGCCACCTAAAGTGTAAAGGCCAAAACAATAAAAACAAAGGATATTTCACATTGATGGGGGCTGCAGAGAAGGAACCATAATAATAAAAATAAAAAAAACACACCAAAACCCCTAAGAAACAAAAACTCAAGGCGTCATACGAACTCCCTCCCCCCCACAGAAATACACAGGTTAAAATTAAACCCACAAAAAAAAATATAAAAAAAAAGACAAAGCAAGACACACACACAT
>Ga0116227_10016837_pt1 | contig 10374 bp, 4 predicted proteins | sample S1TSphgellanicum_FD_89693 | JGI IMG/M metagenome (GOLD analysis project Ga0116227, IMG submission 89693) | Host-associated microbial communities from peat moss isolated from Minnesota, USA - S1T2_Fb - Sphagnum magellanicum MG | ecosystem: Host-associated > Plants > Peat moss > Unclassified...
AATACCTGGTTTCAGAAAAATAAATAAGGGCGGGGCCGCACCACGTGTTAGAAATTAACATGAGGTCCCCCCAATCCCCCTCCCGCCCTCCCTCCCCCCCCCCCCACTCACAACTTACAAGGCAACCACCATCAGAGGGGGTGGGGGAGACTTGATTGAGATATTATATGTATGTGTGTATGTGTGAGAGAGAGAGAGAGAGAGAGAGAAGTTTCCATAAAGTGATGGGCAAATTCCTAGCTATTTTGTGTTATGGCAATAAAGGTCCCAAAAGTGGCCCCCAGCAATCCCAAAATAAGGGGACCATGATGGGGTAAGATTTATTTTGTGTGTGGTAATAAGAGTCCCAAAGTGGGGGGGGCAATCCCAAAATAAGGGGACTAGGATGGAATGGTATTTTGAGAAGGCATTGTTGACAAATATAAGGTGCCCTTCAAATACCACTAGGAAAGTCCTCTTGACACTGTATTGTAGGGTAAAAGGCCTTGGCCGTGTGCTTTATCAAAATGAAGCCATAATGCCCACAGCCAAGGCCTTTATACACTAGGATAAGGAGCAATTTCCTAGTGCAATTGAAAGGCGCGTTCACATGAACAATGCCTTCTCAAAGTATCACCCCATCAGATATGAAGGGGAAACAAAAATGAAGATAAAGGGCATTCCACAAAATGGAATGTTCACTTCTATGCATTTTGAAACCAGAACGGCCATTGGAGTGGGACTTTCCATTTTTGGAATGCCCTTTGGGCAGGGTAGTCCATTTTTGGATTCCGTGTGGAACAAAACTAAGCTGTGTTATAACTTAAAATTGTGAAGTTGCTCCATAGAATTGGATTAACCTAAGATGTCATCCCCATATTTTTAACCTTTTGTAACAATAGCTTTAAATGGTACTAAAAAGGTGAATTCCTGAAGAATTCCATATTTATAAGGAAGTGTTTTGCTATAGGGTTTTAGGGTTTTAATTAGGATCTCAAGTTCCAACTCATGGGATTCCTTGCACAACTCTCATTGAAAAAATTCTAATCAAATGAATCAACCGCACCATCCTTTTTATTTAAAACAACACAAATTGTTGTCTCCTTGGTGTTCAGCAATAGGTAGTTTAAAATCCTCTTATGTATGATTCCGGGTCTCTTCATTTAAGCCGAATTTGAATCCTCTTTTTACACATCTTCGAATCTTCATGTCTAGGTAGAAAAAAATCTACTTCTATGCAACTTTGTGGTTTACACAATGAATCCAGCAAATTCATATGATTGGACATGATCACCATAAACTATTCGTATATCATAGAATGGCTCCAACCAATGTTCTTGTCAATAAATTATAAAATTCTTTTGTGTTTGTTGGACATTGGTAGCATACCTATAAGACAATTAATTAGGAGCTAAGCTGACCTCTATATTGGCCTTTTGAAATGGGTCGTCAAAAGTAATAAGATTATGGACCTAAGCTGACCTCTACATTGGCCTTTTGAAATGGGTTGTCAAGAGTAATAAGAGTATGGACCGACAAAAGGATCCAAGCTTTTGGTCCAAATAGGGTTTAATTTTTCATTCGGAGCTTTGACTTTTAGGGTGCCAAAAACTGAATGGTGTCATAACTTGATGAGGTGTAGCTGATCCTTCATTCCTCCATTTCCTTTCGGACCCAAAATTAATTTCTTTTTTGCACAATCATAGAAAAACTAGGGCTATGGTGTTTTGGGAAGGCGGGTTAGGTTAGGTTAGGTTAGGTTAGGGGTGGGGTAAAAGAGTTTACCTAATTCGGATTTTGACCCATTCCAATTTTCCCAATACCTATCCGTTTACTCCAATTAAAATTACCACAGGGACTTTTTCACCCGTTTCAAAATTAAAGACTCCCGACAGTACTTTCCTCGCGGCAATAATCCAGGTCCAAACACGTGTCAACAGAGCCCATCTGTGGGAAAAGGGTTCCGCAACCCCGGGTACGGGTCTGTTTCCCCCGTCACCCGATTAAAACGTGTGTTTTGCTGTCAAGGTAATCTGCACCACCCAGTATTTCACCGGGTTCCGGAATCGGGTATAAGTACTTCTTATTATATCCATATACGCTCTGTCGTACGTATAATACTCTGATTGCTGTGCATTATTTTATGTCTGTACACGGTGGTCCCTGGATACGGACCTCCGGACTAAAATAATAATACTGACAGATTCTGACATTCCGCAGGCTTGTAATAAGCTAATTAATGGTAGGTTTTGTGGGCGGAGATTTCTGACATGTCTGGATTTGACTTTTACGTACCGCGGAATGGTCAAGGCCCCTCAGCCATTCACGTAGTACGTGCGGAACCCAGTTGTCATGGATTAGTCTGGAATGTCCAGTTAACCCAGTTTGCATGGATTATTTAGTCTGGAATGTCCAGTTAACCCAGTCAGTTTGCATGGATTATCCTGGAATGTCTTCGTGGTTACGAAAGTTGGTATGGACTACTCTGGAATGGTCCAAATCCAATGCTGATTAGTCTGGAATGTCCAGTAAACCCAGTGTTTGAATGGATTAGTCTGGAATGTCCATTAACCCCAGTTTGCATTGATTAGTCTGGAATGTCCAGTTACCCAAGTTTGCATCGATTATTAGTCTGGAATGTTCCAGCAACCCAGTTTGCATGGATTACCCTGGAATGTCTTTGTGGTAAAGAAAGATGGTATGGATTATTCTGGAATGTCCAAATCTTGATGCTGATATATGAGCCATTACAAGGGTAAAAAAGTCAGAATCTACCAACACAGATCATTAAACTAAAACATAATCTGCAAACATAGTGTCTAGACCATTACAGAATCACATAATCTGCCAATTCTGACCATTCTATTTAGACTGTGTAAGGTAATGGAAGAATTATCCATGATAGAACTTCATAATTATGAGCCAATTGTTTCATCTACTTTTTTATTAAACTAGACGGGCTGTGTGGAGGGGGTGAGGGGGGAACACATGCATTTTTCATGAAGCTTTTCATGGATTTGGCCAATTCGCTAAAAACCTCTCCTTTTATTTCTCTTTGTATTTTGAGGGATCTCCACCAGCAGAATATCCCTAGGGAATTATGAGGTGGGGGAGATCCTGCTATATTTCTACGTTCCCATGTTCCCAGGGAAAGATTTTCTGATGGGACAGATCAGGAAAATTCAAAAACACGAGGAGGAAAGGGACAGATCAGGAAAAAAAAATTAAAAACAAGAAGGAAAGAATGGAGGAAAGAAAAAAAGAGAGTTCTTTTTTCTTACATACATAGAGGTTCCCATACTCATGTGTTCTCCATTGGTTGGGAACGCCCTCGTGCAACCCTCGATCAGGAGAACCCAGTTCTCGTATGGGAAACTCCCTTACAACATTCGTTCATCCATTTTATTCATTCCTTCACCTGAAAGCCTGGGAGAATATTCAATCTGCAGCATATAATCTCAAGGGTCTTTTAACTTTCAGAAATGTTGAAATTTTGAAAGAATGTTCTTTTCAAAAGAATCAAATCTTGTTAAGGGAAAACAGAGAGTCTTGTAAAATATTCTTTAAAAAATAAAATTTTAATTAATTAATTAATTAATTAATTATCAATAAAATAATTATTCAATACTGAAAAGTTGAACTCGCCATGGTACTATAGTAAGGGTCGGATATTGCATAACTAACTGCACTATTCACCCTCATAACTGTACTATCAGTATGGGGTAGGTACGAGTGTTGGGCGGATATCACCTTTTTGGGATATCCGCCTTTCTTTTGTCTGCCAGATAAGGATATTATATTTTTCTTATTTTTTAGATATCCTGGTTGAACATCAGAATTTTCACATTTTTAATCTGACTCGGATATTCGTCACTTATTTACTAGTCAGATATCAGCAGATCCGGATATCAAGTTTTCAAAAATTCAAGCCAGCCTTTGAGGAAACCTAACCCCACCAATAAGATTGTGCTCCCAAACCAAAACCAGCCCAAGATCTTTCTTTCTCCACTCTTATCTAAACCCTAGACATAAGAGGTGGAAAATATAAAGCTCCCTAAACCAACCCTAGATATAAACTCTTATCTAAAACTTGCCAAAGGTTTGTTGTCAAATCAAATACCCGCCCAACATTGGTGAGTTACTTGCTTTGGTGATTAGGTAAGAGTTGTTGGTTCCAATTCCAATTTGTAAAAATCAAGCTAAAATTGAGTTTGATTTTTGGAACTGGAACAAGAATTAGAACCTAATTTTATTTTCTTAAAGAATTTGACTTTGAATAAAAAATTGCAATAATTTTTCCAGGTTCTATTTTAAGTATGGACTTGGAATTGAAATTAAAACCAAGGTTTTTGAAAAAAAATGACTAGAGCCAGGGTTAACCAACAATAAACCACCAATTCTAGTTCAAGTTAGTGAAAAATAGACCAGAATTGGGTCTGATTTTCAAAGCCAAAACTAGAATTTTATTTTTTTTAAGAATGAAACCATTGTTGTCCAATTCTTGATTTCAAAAGGAACCTTCAATCTTAGGTGTTTTTTTTTTTTTTTTAATGGAACCTTTGGTCTGGTCTTGAAATCAATTCTTTGGATTGAAAGTCCATGAAAGTTAACTATGAAACATGCGATTAGATGCAGGAAAGCTTGGCATTTGAAACATTGAACCTACATACCAGTGTTGAGCAACTCCCAGGATGGGAACCCTGGTATATACTAGTGTTGGGCAAGCACCAAACCTTGGTTCAGAACCAACCCAATTTTTAGTTGGTCATCATCCAAAGAATTAGTTGGGTATCACCTAAGGTGCTACCTAGGCTGATACCCAGATTTTTGGATATCAAATTTTAGATAGCCGATTCATTAAGTATCTCAAATTAAGGACTGATTGGGCATGAGGAAAAATCAAAATAAAAAACCAGACAGGGTATGAAAAAAAAATTAATGTGAGAACCGTCTCAGTTCTTGAACTTAAAAAATTTTGAGATCCGAAACATGCAGCTATGAAAAAAAAGTTAATAACCGCCCAACACCCAACACGGGTATATACTTGCCACATACCAGCAAAAGATCAGCCTTGGACCCTCAACTGGGACCAGGCTGGTATGATTTTATTTTTGAAAGATTTGATATCAGTACCAGCTGATATGTTCGAAAGTCATATCTGCCCGACAGTGCTACATACAACCCTAATTTCTTGGATTTATGACTACAGTTTCAACACCTCAACTAGCAAGAGTCACTCTTCTGTGTCCTTATGTATAGGAGAAGGGCCTGAGTACATGCCCTTCCCTGATTTTCGACCTGTTCCTAGGGCACACATCTCAAATCACAAAAGGGCTTGTACTCAGGCCTTTCTCCTACGTAAAGCAGAGCTGGGATTTTTTCACTTTTTAGAAATAGTGACAGGCTGGCTGGTACCTTCCGCTGGTCAGAAGATCCCAGTACAGCCTGGCTGGTACCTTCCACCACAGAAGATCCCGCTTGCTGAAAACAGGTTTCTTCAGGCAGGTAATGGAGCTGAAAATACCAAGGAAACATTCTGGCAGTGCTTTACGCACTCTATAGATGGGCTTGATGAGGTGGGTACGGTAAACATGGCCTACAACCCCCTCTGTGACTGGAAGTGCTAATTGGAAGGGCTTCAGCATTTTGAAGAACCAAACATCTAGTCAGGCAACTTGTAATCCAGGGAAACAAACAGGTGGGCACAAGGACAAACATGTAAGTAAAACATTGTGATTTTTGTGACTTTCAAACTTCTTGGCTCTTGTGGCCACCATTTTGTTAGCTCCAGACCTTTTTTGTTGCTTCATTATCTCATTGTTATGTGACCCCACTCTTGAACTACAGGGTGTTACACCAATAATTTGGAAGACAAGAAGAACTTATCTTATTCACATACTTTATACACAAACTGTACACTTATCTTGAGCTGAATTAGCAGTGATTGACGCACTTTTAGGTTTATTGGCCTTGCCTACCAAGGCATTGTGTTTAGATTCATTATAGAGCATAGTAGCCTAAGGATTTTGGCCCCTAGGAAATAATAGGTCTATTATTATACCAGGATTTTTGAAAGGTGATATTTTGACTTGTGTTCAAACTTGAGATTAGTTATAGAGCTATGATATCTTGTAGAATTTTGGTTTCTTTTAGAAGATTTTTTTTTTTGAAGATTATATTTTTGCATGGTGAAATATTTGAATTTCCATAGTTCTTCTTTTGCCTTAAGATGCTTTTTGTAATGTAAATGGCAAGGCCACAGTGTGACACACCCCTTGTTTAAGTGATATCCATGTTATGTACATTGATTCAATTTCAGATTCACACTCGACAAACTGTTTACATATCGATGTTGTGTATACACATAGATTTAATTTCAGAATCACACTTGACGTAATGTTTACATATTGATGTTTTGTACATTGATTTAATTTCAAATTCACACTTGATGAACCGTTTACTTCTTCGAATGTCGGTGAAGAGGTAAGTAGCTGATATACATCATTAAACTCCCACACGAGCACACCTCCAATTTGCTTGTGCATACATGTGTAGGTATGTGAGCTTCGGCTGTTTGTGGTAGCAGAAGTAGTTGAATGGTAAAACAATGACTGGGTCTAAAAGACCTCATGGGCCAGAGTGAACTAGAACCCTACTATAGCACACCATGAACGATTTGATGGTACGTGGTCAGAAAACAGTTTTCTCTGTTGGGTTCCCCAGTCCCCTAGACTAACCATGGTGGTTAGCTTAGTTGGTTTTCTTTACTATAGAATGGTTACCAAGGTGAAACCAGATATTAACTTGGATGATGTTCATCCAGAGGTTCATCCACAACTGTGTGTCATAATGGGTATCAAGAGGATGGTGCATTGGTGGATGCTAGTCCAGTCTGGCTGACACAATGTACAATATTAACATCCCCTAAAGAAAGTTTTTGTTGGATTTCCTTGAAAAAATTCATTTGGCATCTTGGTGATTTTTTTAAAAACAAAACAAGAAATGATGTTAAATACTGAGATTTTTTTCCCCTTTTTTAACCAAAAAAAAAGAAAAATATTTTTTTCTTTTGGACCTAGTCACAACTTAGGTCACTATATATAGCATGAATTTGAAAATAAGTTTGCAATCATCCAAAAGTGTCACCAACTAATGCTATATCAATTTGGGGCTCCTCACCAATGAGGCAACTTCACAAAACTAGAGAAAAAAACAAAAACAAACAAACAAACAAAATATCCCTCGCATGTGAACAATAATTTGGATAAAGTTTCAAGCTTTTTGAATAGCATGAAATTGAGTTTGGATTTAAAAACGTGCATACTATGCTCTCCCAAAGGGGTCCATAAAAATATGTGATTAGCTTTGATTGGCCAATCACAATGGTTGCCCCATGTGGTGGCATTTAATTGATCTCATTTGATATTGTCAAGGATTTTAGGGTTAGGGGTGGGGGATGAGAGACACATTATTCTGGATGTGAGACACCCACATACTATATGCATGGGTGGGTGTACGTGCTTTAACATATCTAAATCTGTTGTGACTAGATGTCTTTTGGCTTCCATCCTAAAGCCTATCTGCCTTGTGTTGCATGTCTTTCAATTCTAATGAAGCAAGAACAAGGGTTATGACACATTGTGGCCTTGCCATTTACATTAAAAATTATCTTAATGCAAAAGAAGAAGAATTATGGAAACTCAAATATTTCACCATGCAAAAATATAACCTTCCAAAAATCCTCTAAAACAAACCAAAATCCTTCAATATATTCTAACTCTATAACTAATCTCAAGTTTCAACACAAGCCAAAATATCATCTTTCAAAAATCCTCATAGGTATATAAAAATACACCGACCTATTATTACCTAGGGCTCAAAATCCCTTAAGCTGCTATACTTGCCTTCTTGGTAGGCAAGGCCAACAACAAATGTAAGCCTTTTCATCAGGGGACTATGGTTATTAGTTATTACATCTCAAAAGCATGATACAAAATGTACCTTTTTCAGGGCTCGCTATAATTAATTGGGTGCCAAATAATCATTTTATTTTTCAAAATCCACTTTTTGGCAGTAAAAATTAATAGTTTATGAAATTTTGGCAATGAATGGCAGCTTCTTTGGTAGGTAGGTTCCATGGACCCCCTAAACCTGTAACATAGGGAGACCAATTTTTATAATTTTTCTGTACTTTGTAATTTCCTTTAAAATTTTCAGCATTTCAAATAGATAATCTTTTTTCAAAAATAATTTAATTATTGCCAAACCTGAAATGGTAATGCAAGCTATCATCAATCAGCACATGCAGACCAATCAAACCCCATTGAGTGTCTGAAAGTTATATATACACTCATGAGCTCTATGCACAAATGAGGTGTGAGTTTAGCTCAAATTATGCGAATAAGAAAGAAAAGTATGTACTGGATAAATTGGTCCTACCGAGTCAAAGGGTGAGACCTAAGGACAAGCTTGACTTGTAGAGTTGTGAGATGACTATGAGCACAGCTAGATAGAACAAGGCATCACAAACATGCTGGCCCTGCCAATAGACAAGATGTTGTACATCTACCATACTGTGTCCACACTCTGAACACCAGAAAAATCAGTTCCAATCTAAACAGTCTAAACACTTTCACCCAAGAAACCAGTTCACCTCATGTGAAATCGGTTCTAATAAGGTAAAACTTCCCAAAGTTGGATCCAATGCAATAGTCCGACAAATGTAATGGAAAGCTACTATCGACCAGAATATGAATATGTGATCACAACAGCCTGATGGAAAGAGGCCCTCAGAAGCAAACTGTGTGCTCCTTGATGCAAAAGATCACACGTCCAAAAACAAGATCCTTCAAATTTTGTCTCATTTTTAAGTGTTTTGTGTTTTGCAACTAAAGGATTGATAGATTCTAGTTTCTTGCCTTTTTGATTTTTCATCATACTTTGAACTACAAGAAATTGTAAGATCAAATTTCAAATGCAAGGCTTTTGTTTCTTTTTCATACAAGAACCATTACACCATAGACAATGAATGCATCATAATTTGTTTTAAATAATCTTTGTTTTGGATTGGGTTGTGGTGGGAATAGGTGAAGCCAAAAGTGGGTGGAGGAACCTTGTTGGGCTAGTAGGTATTTGAGTTCATCCCCTTGTCATTATGGTGGATTTCAAGACCTCTATGTGGGTCCCTTCCCTCTTACCAAGTTTCTACTTGACTTTTGGTGTTTGATGTTTTCTTTTTGCACCTATTGCCCTACTTTGCCCTCCTTCTTTGAAATGTGTTAGGCACCTTGGATGAACCAACACCCACACTTGTAATATGGTAAAAACCCCATAATCCATTTAAGTTACATCTAAATGTTACAAATTCCTATGCTTAGATTAAATCAAGGTCTTTAAGTCCATATTTAACATTTTTTGGGTGTAGATGAGTACTGATGTCACATTTTGCAAAATTTTGTTGAATGTTGTTGCCATAGGGCATAAGGATGTAAAATAGACAATTTGTCTTGTCATAAAAAATGACAAGTTGCCATATATCGAATTTGATGTCTTAAAAGTAGAAATACTATTTTATTCAATGGTTCATACAAAGATAATTTTTTTATTTCATTAGAATAAAAGTTACAAACCATATTTTTAATATGCATTTAAATATAAAAAATTTAAATGCATCTACTTGCAAAGATGTGATAAATTATAAATAGATAAAATATTGATTTTTGCTTATTTTCAAATTAATGGAGGATAGAAAATACTTGAATATTCTCACATTGTGCATATTATAATCATAACATATGGAATTTTTAATGTAAAATTATTTTTGATCATATTGATTAGGTTAGTTTCAAAGTTGTTTATTGCTTACTTTTATAATACTAAAAAATTTCAATTTTTATATTCAATTTTTCACAAACTTAATGGAGGCCCTAATGGTTTTATATTCTATTTACGAAAAAAAAAATCCATTTACATGTTTTTTGTCAAATTTTATAAACTAGATTTTGGGCAAACATATTTCTTATCCACTTTCCCATGCTTTTGCCCCACATGCAAAGTCTTTAAGCAAATTGTAATGCTAGATATTCAATTGTAGCATTATTGTTGCACATCATTGCCAATCATTCTTGTTATTTAGCATCACATTGATGTTGTTATTGCCACTACTACCACTATTAACAAAGGTCAAACCATACCTTCCAAAACACAAAACACATGTGAGATCTTGCCAAATTGGAAGGGGGGGGGGGGGGGTTTTTGTATTGGATTTGGTGCATTTTGAGGAGAAAAGCAGAATTTGTTCGAGACTTTGCTCATAGTTGTCCATAGATTTTCAAGATTTCCCCATTGTCGCAGATTCTCAACATTTTGCCCATAGTTGCAGATTTCTTGGTGGTG
>Ga0116227_10016839_pt1 | contig 10372 bp, 6 predicted proteins | sample S1TSphgellanicum_FD_89693 | JGI IMG/M metagenome (GOLD analysis project Ga0116227, IMG submission 89693) | Host-associated microbial communities from peat moss isolated from Minnesota, USA - S1T2_Fb - Sphagnum magellanicum MG | ecosystem: Host-associated > Plants > Peat moss > Unclassified...
TATTCTCGCTACCATCTTTATTATTTTAATTAAAAAATGGCACAAAAATTCTACTATTTAATTGAATTTCTAAAAAAAAAAAAAAAAAAAATCAATTGCACAATACTACTCCAAATAAGCAGATTACTCAAATAATATGCTGCCTTTTCTGAAGTTTAATTTGTATAAAGAAATGGCAAAATCGGCTTATAAAGCGGTATGGGTAAAAAAAGGTTGTTCGTTTCTTTGAAACTTCTTGCCAGAGTAAGTTACCATACCTGTATTCACAGTAAAACGTTCAGGGTAAAAACCACTACGCTCCCGTAGTGAATCAAGGATTAACTTTGACATCATCCTTCAAGGTGGAACGATGTCATCCATGAAGTCGTGAGTAGATCCATTGTAATCGGCGGTGGTCATAACGGACGGCGGTTTTTCATCCGCTGAGCCGTCAATGGGTATCCGTGGATATACCCACCTCCGAACAATTTACAGACGAAGGCGTTTGAAATAGATGAATGAGATGATACCATCCAACGAGTGTTGCCGTTTTTGCATCTGGAGGATGGATGAGAAAACTGGGCTGGTTAAATAGACTCGGTGAGGTACGCCAATTTCCATCTCTCTCAATTTCTTTCAATTCCTCGCTCCCACCTTTCGCCACCTCTCCTTTCTAGTTTCGCCGATCGTTTAATCGTGTTTCCTTCCATTTTCTGTAGTTTCGCCACTTCAGGAGGTTTCGCCACCACCCGTGTCGCCTGCCCGTTGCGAGCTTGCTTCGGGAAGCGAGGGTTTGCGAGCGATGGCGATGGAGTTTCTTCCTTCCGTCTTTGTGCCCCCTGCACTCTCCGGCTGTCGGAACGGCCTCAAAGAAGAAGAAGAAGGGGAAGAAGACGGAGAGAACGAGGTCTTATTCGCCGAGTTTCTCGAATCCGAAGTCCTTGGCCATGATGCTGAAGTTCCTGCTCTTCCTGAGGTATGTTTTTCACGGTCTTCTTTCCCTCTCTGTGTCTGTCTTTCTCCTATTTTCATTTTTTTTCTTGCCTTCCTTGATTTCCCCCCCGTGGATCACTCTGTTGAGATGATGGTCAGTGCGAGTCGCGAAGCTTTCCCTGTTTCTCTTAGAAGATCCTTCGAATTTTTTTTTTCCTCTCCTGGCTATGTTTTCACATGTGTATTGCGGACGGCCGTTCTCTAGTCTGCGCCGAGGGGGTGGAATAAACAACAAACCCTTGCCTCGGTTCGGATTCATGACCATAGCACTCTCTCTTCCGTCTTACTATTTTGTTTGAGGGCAGTTCCTTGTGGAGGACTTATTCGTCTCTTTTCTGGCAAGTTTGTAAGTACTCTTGTTTCCTCGAAACAGATCCACCTTTCAGCCCCTGTTGCTGGAGATCTGTCTTCCTTATAAGTAATTTAAGTAGTGTGGATTATATGTAAAGATACAAGCTGTAGTAATACACAAACATAGATGTATAGCAAGTGGAACCGTTAGTGTTCTTCAAGCTCCCAGTTGTTTGTACGATGCCATCTCCAAATGGAACTGATGGTAGTGTGTGAGATGCGGTCTCCTCTCTGTATGAAGCTTCAGAGGGACACATAAGATGGACTATGAGAATCTTGGTTGTGAGTCTTTTGGTTTCTTAGTCTTCTGTAGCCATGCCTTCCAGAGTCCACACATAGTAAAAGATCTTTATATCTGTAATGTTTGTGGATTTCTGACTAAGATTATACCAAGGTTGCTGCTCATGCAACGGCAGGCTACTATGGAAGAGTATAACATGTTAGGCCCCTGGATCTGTCATGTCTATACTCAAATTATGAAATAAAACACCAAAGGAAATCAGACATGGAGTCACAGGTGTGGGCCAACTTGCTATGTTTTGATGGAAAATGCATGTGGGTCATGCATGTTTTGCTTGCTGTCTTTCATGCCTCTTTGATGCAGGACATGTGATATCCATGTTGCAATATCATTCCTTGTCAGGAAGTCTCTCAAGGAAAGTGCTTTGTCCCATAAGATGTGGCTTTTCTGTTATGAGTTCTTGAGAAATCAAGTTTTCATGTCCTAAAGGTTTGTAAAGGTCTGCAAGCTTACGATAAATGTTTACCTGCAGCTTAATCAGGTCTTGGGTTAGCAATAGATTATGTAAATGGGATGAACTCTCTCTAGAGAATGATGTATCACCTCTGGGAAGTGTCTCCTGTTAATAACTGGAGCAGTCACCTCCTGCTGTCTTCAGTTTTTCAAACATTTCTTTTTCTTTGAGTATGTTTGATATACATATATTTATATATGTGGGAAAGCTTCAATCCTTTGACCACCACTAAACATGGTGCTGGATGCCAGAGCTGGCCCCCATGCAGCCTCCATCAACTGTGGTTCCTGCAAGCCCCTCAAATGCTCACTCCTGGAGCCTGTGCAACCCCACAATCGGGGTGCCACTGGTACTTCTTCTCTGTACCTCCTGGTAGAGTGGTGGGTGGTGCATCTTTGTATGAGCAATTAGCTCAATAGTGGCTCATTGTGTGCTGAAAAGGGCTATTGATAGCTCCTCCAGTCACACTAGTGGCTTGATGTGGTCTGTCCTGTTTCTCTTCCATGTGAGTTTCAACGGACCTTCCTGGATGGTTTGCATATGTGCCTTTTCTTGCAGATAACTCAAGGAGAAATGGATTCTGACCTCACCATCAATACAGGCAACTTTGGCAGAGTTCCTCCAGAGCTGTTCCAGAACATTCTTCGATTCCTTTCTTCTGAGGTCTGTTGCCATTGTTACTGGGTTCCTGTATCTTTTATGGTTTGGGTCTATGTGTTGTGATTTATCTCTTCTCCTTCACATCAGAAAGTTCATAACTTTCATTGTCTTTGCAGTTGTTTTTGCATATGTAGATGGACTTCTCTCATTCTGGTTCACCCCACCCCACAGACTGTGAATCAATTTGTGAGTTGGTCAACAAACTTGTTAGCTATATCCCACATCTTTTACTCACACATGGTGATTGATCAAATTAGGAGAAGCAGTAGGTAATTATTGTGGGTAATCTGTTGGATAACCCTGTACTCAGCAAAGAGTGGTTATTAGCAGGAAGAGTCTATATTGTGTGTTGTACTAATCAAGCTAAATCAGCAGTGCTTCATGTAAATACATCAATGCAGCAACTGGCCTTTGACAGGTGCTGGCCATCTTCAGTGTGACTTTTGAACACCTGCTTGCTAGTTTTGCTGTGAACATTGAGGGTAAAATGTGTATTGAGTTTGATTTGTAACTCTGCTGTTCTATGATATAAAATGGAGGTTCTTGGAATTGAATCCTCAGGACCTCTCAATGTGTACAAGTGTGTGCCGGTTTCTTCGGAAGGCTGCATCTGATGAGGGACTGTGGCGCAGGCTGTGAGTGTTTTTCCTTGTCAGCTCACTTTTGCATTAGCATTATTTTCTCTGTCAAATATGTCTGGTGCTAGTACAAAGCAGTTTTCCTGATGATTATTTCTAGTTGTTTCTGTTTGAGGGTCGTCAATTTTGCAAAATGCTTTCATCATAACTTCTTCTGTTGTTATTGATATTCCTTTATCATACTGCTGATATGTGGTCAGAGGAGCTACAGAGTAGCATCATTGTGTGCCCTATCAACCTGGCAATGTGTATATTAACCTTCCAATTTGAACCTTTGTTATATGGCAGGTATTGCCTCCGGTGGGGCCGGCCACCAAGCTCTGATCGCCGTGGCAAATTACGGGGTTGTACATGGAAGAAGCTTTACTTTGAGGTAGTTTTGCACCAATGTCTTTTCTGCACACTTACTAGGCTATATTCAATCAGAAGAACCTTTGTTATATGCCAGGTATTACCTCCAGTGGGGTTGATTGCCTTTATCCAGTGGACTTGACAAAGCACTGTGCAAAACATTTGAGAGCTTATTTGTTTGGTAATGGAGTAAGAAGGTAATCTGGTGGCTGGTGTTTGGCTGAGCAGCGTGATGAGGCTGATATGGTGGAGTTTGTGAGGAACACACCAGTTGAGTTCCGTGAATATTATGTCCAGATGCAGGCTGCCAAACGTAGCCAGGCTCCTCTTCCATCTCAGGTTAGTTCTGCAGTAGCAAGTCTGAATTAAACGGAGTGAAAAGTGAAACATCGGTCTTGGTTGAACACAACATCCTTAACATCTTTGTTCATCCTGTTTTGACTCTGAGAATGTAAATTGGGTCTGGAATGTAGGTGCATGATGATCTTGTGGTGGTGGATTCATCAATGGCAGACCAAATAACAGCATGGCGACGCAGTCAGAAGCTAGCAGATGTATACCTTGGTGATCATTGGTGTTCCGGGAAAACCTGTTCCTACTATCAGATTGATGATGTATTCCTGTGTGAAAAGACTGGGCGAGCCCACAGTAGGTTTTTCTTCTTTCTGACGTACCAATTGTCTTTCCTTGCTGTTGAGATGACATGTCTCTGCTAGCATTCCCATTGGCAGGGCAGTGGGGAAGTCTACCTCCTAATCCTCCTGCTTGGTTATGGATGCAGTATGTGATGATTCATGTCGAGAGATTGTTTTGGATCCATCCAATGAGCTACTTGTGTGCACAGTATCTGGGCGTTGCTTTGATCGCTGGCTCACACCTGCAGAGGAAGATGATGCTGAACCAGTAAGTAACTGCATCCTGGGTCCATTGGAAAACCCTAGATGAAGTATGACTTCATGCCATCTGTTGGCTTGACTGTGGTATCAAGGCAATTATGAACCTTTAGCATCAGCTATTTCATAACAACTAATGCTTGCAAATGTAATTCAGGGACAGCAACAAGCAGATGCGAATGCAGCAGCTGAGGAGGGAGAGCCATTCCTGGGCTCTGGTAGACTTGGTATGTGACAATGAGTAGGCCCAGTACCTAGTGCAGCCTATCTGCAAATTCCAATCCTTGCAGTTGAAAACTGAGGCAAATGCTTGCTTTCTGTTGCCACGTTGAGTCACAGTGGAGCTTCAAGGAATATTAAAAATATACACAGCAGGATATTGCAAGTGTAGTTGCAAGGTCTATACAAAGTCGTTTTACTTCACTTTGAATGTTTTTGAAAGTCTTTGATGATTACTTTGATAATAAATGAATCATCACAGGGGTTTTGACCAAATTTGTGGGAATGCACAGGGCAAGCATATTTGCTGGGTTACAACTGTGCAGATGAACAGGAGCTTGATGAAGTTGTGAGGTATGATCTAGACATAAATTTGATCAGTTTCATAAGAATCATGTCAGACATGAGTGCATTGTTTGGCTACTGAGATGATCATGTGCGGAATTTACTTACAGAGACTGATATCAATGTCCAGTGCTGCACATAACACTAGAGAATTTGGGTTGGTGCAGAGAGGTTATATACCCGAGTCACAAAAAATCCCGATTCTGTTACCATGGGTGATAACACAAAGATGCATCTCCCTTCAAACACTGGGCAAAATAGGTAGGCATACCTCACATTAGACTTAAAGCTGTTCTTTCAACAGCATTACTGTGCAGTTCAGTGTATTTCTTGCTGGCTTTTTTCACTTGCTAGATGTAGAGCCAATGTATCTAAATTATCCAGGCACGGAGGCATCTCTTTGACATGAAACAGGGATTTTTGGATATTATACAGCAATGTTGTTTTTTCCCTCTTTTTCATGTTAAAATTGTGTACAAGGAGTTTGATACTTGGTGATTGAAGTCAGCATTGCTCTTCTTCACATGTAAAAGTGTATACAAGTACATAGGGTTTATTTCTCTGTGCTCGAAGAATTCTTAACATGTTGGTAGGTCAAGTTGCTAGCTCTTCACCTTATATGAATATGACCTTGAAGCCTAAACTATATGAGACAAATATTGGAGTACTTATCTTTCATGCACTATTTTGTCATCTTACGGTGAGGTCAACAATGTTTTGTTAGACAATTATGCACGCCCAATTGATCAAGTTGCTGTGTAACTGCAACCTCTTGTTGGTTCATCTCTCCATATTACTGTTGTTAGATTGTAGTGGAAGCATCAAATTATTGGAAACCTCTTGTATAACCAGTTATTGGGTTGTATTCAGGCAGTTTTGAAAGGGAGGCATCTACTGGTTCCACTTTTAGTTCTGTCAGTTTCACTTCTAATGTGAATAGCCGGCGGGTAACACTCTTATGATGTGAATTGATTGTGGATAATAGTCATTATTACACTACTTGTCCAACACATCTTTTGTATCTTGCTAAACAAATAATTGCCACTAGTTATCTTCATTGAAATCTTGTCCATATTATCCTCATGCTTTTAGGGCAGGTTGATATGCGAGGTGTTGGATACCACCCATCATGATATCCAGCACTTTGATATACCTGAACACTATGTTTGTTGGATATGAAAGATGTTGAAATTCAGCTGGGATATCAGATCCAGACCTTAATATCAGGGTTAGTAGTTGGTTACTAACTATGAGAAGTAATTATTTAGGATAGGTTTTTTTCATTTTTCTTATGCATTTAGAGTGATAAAAATTCCTAAACAATTAAAAATTGTTGTTTTGTGGACATACTTCCAGAAGTCTCTTCAAAATTGCAGTTAATAATAATTAGTACGGTGATTATATTTTTTATGAAAAATTAAATTATGATATTTTCTCAAATGTTTAAAAAAAAGAATATTTGTGACAAAATATAACCTTTTACAAAAAGGATGTTGCCTTTTGAAGATGATTTACGCACAAAAAAGGAAAAGACTAGCACCCAGCATAATTGGCAAGTGAATTTTTCAATTTTTGATATTCGGATGTGTTGAAAAACTAATAAATAAATGACTGATATTTGGGAACACTGATATTTTAGATCAGATTAAAAATGTGAAAACTTGATATTCAATTGTGATATTTAAAATTTAAAAATTAAAAAAAGTATATATATATATATATGCTTGTTGGACAGACAAAAAAAAAAGTTGATATCCTTTTTTGATAGATATCCCAAAAACAAAATTCGGCAAATATTGGAAAATACCCACAATTTGAACTTTTGATGGAAGTCCACAATATCACATTGATTTTGCCTTTTTTTTCTTTCTTTTTTTTTTTTTCTCTCTCTCTTCTTTTTATGCCATGAACATCTTTGCCCTTGGATTATCTCCCTTGTTTGTACACTACTACCCTTGGTTTAGGTTTTTAAAATACGGAAAATCCCTAGGTGATGAATTTCCACTCCATAAAAATATATCATCTTATTTATCCATAATGATTTTTATAATTACCTGAATTATATATATAACCTAAAGGGTACAATATAGTCTAAAGGTTTGCTCCATCATCAAGGATTTATTATTATTATTATTATTATTTCCTTTCCTTCAATATTGTGAGGTAGGTGGACCATGGATCATCCACAAGAGGACTTAGCCAAATTTTGGCTCAAGGTCTGAGACGAAAGTATATTTTTTTCCTCAAAATTTGCTATACACTGGCAACATACAAAGACCTATGCTCTAAATATGGCGAATTCCACTTTTTTTTTTAGGGTCTTAAATATAAGACCTTATAATTATTTAAGACCCTAAGAAGAAGCCTTTATAAGTGTAAGAAATTAGGCAACCAAGAGTGCATCTTTGAGGTTTGAAAGATCATACATATAAGTAAGGCCATTTTCCCAAGGACTTATTTGACATAAACCACAAGGTGGGTGGACCCATCTTGAGAGTATAAGGTGCCTTCTTATGGGCCCACCTTGCACTCATCTCAATCTACCATCAAAAGCACCAAAGATCTACATTTTAAAAAAAAATGGTCCAAAGGCTTTATGCAACTTTATACAAGATATTCGCCTTGAGCTACAACCATTGCAAGTACCCTATAGCATCACAAAAGTATTTTTGGTTGGAATTGAAAAAGCCATTTCAATTGTCATTTCAATTAGTTACCCATCAATTATTTTCAATGGGTCATGAAGGTGACAAGTTTTAGGGTTTAGGGTTTGACATTTCACCCGACTAGCATATTTTGGGTTGGTTGTACCACTTGATGTATATAGGCATTACTTAAGAGACTTGAAGGTATGGGGTGATTGGTGTTTGCTTTTTGATGTTGTTGTCATTTTTTGGGGTTAGTTATCTCATTATGTGCCCCAATAATGAAAAAGGTAGCCATGAACATAATAATGAAAAGATTTTAAGCACAAAAACATTCACCAATTTACAAAATTTATTCACATTTTTCTATTACTTGCTTCGTGCATTTCTCTCCCCAATAATCATTTTGATTGATAAAGTCTGATGCCATTTAGGAATATCTAAGGACATGAATTTCTATGCCTTAATTCAAAGATAGACCATAAAACCCAAAGTTGAACATCCCTTTTCATTTGGTCTTTATTCTATTGGCTTGATGATAAATGGAAACCCTAACCTAGGGAGGCACTATATGACGACGTAACTTGTCTTGAAACATGCATATATCCACAAAATGGTTGAGTTATACACATAAACATTGGCAATAAGTGCAAGTACAATGAAAAATGATTGATGTAAGAACAATGAAAAATGTTCTTACATCACCCTCTTTTGTGAATTATATACCATAGAAAGGCACCTTTTACCCTAAAACCCTAAGCTCAACACTATTGTGGCTGGGAGAAGCTCCTGTTGTCTACTAACCCATATTATACCCACTTTGAACCCCTGGTTAGGTGTGAGAGTACCGAGTTAACACCTTCGGAGTTAACCATTGGGTCTTCAATGCCTAGATTTACAGCCCGGAATTTGCTAGTCATTAACTTGTTTGCCTCCACAACAATTGTTTCCTCCAGTCCCCAAACTTTTGTTCATAAAATCGAACACAAATTTGGGTGACATTTCTATTTATGAAGCAAGGTAGTTTGTTTTTGTTTTTGTTTTGTTTTGATTTTTTGAGTGTAATTTGGTGCTGAAAATTCAAACAAAATGCAAAAAAATGGGGTTTGGAAGGAAAAATCAGTTGAGTCCTCAATGTGTTCACATTGCAAAAAATTTAGAAAATTTCAATTCTGAAAAATGTGAAAAATAAAAAAATGTGTTCACACTTGGGCCAATAGCACAGGCTACACTCCTTAGAGTTGTATTAGAGTTGACCATAAAGTACCCCAAACTGGGGTGGGGGGGGGGTACTGGGTTCCAGTTTTGCCAAAACTGAGGACGAAATAAAAAGTCAGGATGAAACCATAAACAGGAAAAAAAAGAAAAGAAAAGAAAAGTGGAGCAAACTGGTTTTCTCACCAAACTTGATCCTCAGAGGGAGTTTCACCCTGAGTTTTGGATTTGTCTTTATTAGGTACCTCAGCCTTCACTAACAGCACCTCTAAATTCTTCACTAAGAATAAATCAAGGCCTATTCCTGCAAATCTTGTGAACTGATCCTCAGTTTCATATTAAATAATGGTACCCAGTTTCATTTGCTTTTATGGGTAGCTCCCTAAACTCAAAATTGGGGATGAAAGAAACAGGGATTACAGGGTCAAACTAGGGATCAAAGACAGGGTGACTTAAGGATAACTTTATTGCTTTGGGACAATCCTTTCTTGTTGCATCCCTGACAGTTATGTAGCAGAATCGGCTCTTAACACTAGAGAATGGGCTGTGTGGGGGCTGATTCTCCCAGGCACACCTATGCAAAGCTTACCCAGGCCGGTTTACGTGGTGGAATCTGCCCCTTAGTGCCCCTTGTCTGTACATACCATAGTACCTTGGCAACTTCCACACACTAAATTATATGGTTCGTTAAAATGTTGAAGTTTTCATAAAATATTTTGGAATATTAAATATTAAATATTAAATATATATATGACATGGAATTTTTTAATTAATTAATTATTCAATAAACATGTGTTGAAGCTGTGAAAAAACATTTTTGAAAATAAGTTCAAGATCTTTAGGTTAAAATTTTCATTAAAAATCAAATTATTTTATTTTATTTTAATTTTAATTAATTATTAAATTCCATACTTACATAGACCCCTATTTTATTTTGTTATAAATCTTTGTACCCATACAATCTCTAGCATTGGGTACAATTATTTTATTTTATTATATAATTAAATTTTAATTTTAATTAACTGTTGAATTTCATATTTACATAGACCCTTATTTTATTTTGTTGTAAAACTTTGTACCCATACAATCTCTAGCATTGGGTACAATTCAATTATTTTATTTTATTTTATAATTATAATTATAATTTAATTAATTTTTGAATTCCATACTTACATAGATCCCTATTTTATTTTGTTATAAATCTTTGTACCCATACAATCTCTAGCATTGGGTACAATTATTTTATTTTATTTTATAATTAAAATTAAATTAAATTAAATTATTGAATTTAATATTTACATAGACACTTATTTTATTTTGTTGTAAAA
>Ga0116227_10016840_pt1 | contig 10371 bp, 6 predicted proteins | sample S1TSphgellanicum_FD_89693 | JGI IMG/M metagenome (GOLD analysis project Ga0116227, IMG submission 89693) | Host-associated microbial communities from peat moss isolated from Minnesota, USA - S1T2_Fb - Sphagnum magellanicum MG | ecosystem: Host-associated > Plants > Peat moss > Unclassified...
CCAGCCGGCTTTTGCCGCTGATGCCGGCGCCGATCCGGCAACGTCGAACGCGCCGCCGGCGGACGGCGCCGCCAGCGGCACCGATGGCCGCGAAATCATCGTCACGGCAACCAAGCAGAACACCTCGATCAGCCGCCTTGCGGCCGCAGTTACCGCGCTGACCGCCAAGGACCTGGGTCCGGGCGGGGTCCAGAATGTCGGCGATCTGCAAGGCGTCGTGCCCAATGTTTCGATCGGTGACCAGTTCGGGGTCAACCGCACTTTCATCCGTGGTGTCGGGCTCAACAATTTCGACATTGGCGGCGAAGGTGCAGTCGCATTCCTGCAAAACGGGGCAATCATTACACGACCCGCTGAACAGCTCAGCGGGTTCTACGACCTTGAACAAGTCGAAGTGCTGCGCGGACCGCAATCGATCCTCTATGGACGCGGGGCGACTGCCGGTGCGATCAACATGGTCACGGCGGTGCCGACCGACCAGCTCGGCGGTTATTTTCGCGCGACCTATGGCAACTACAACGACGAAGTGCTCGAAGGCGCGATCGGCGGGCCGGTTGCAGGCGACAAGCTGCTGGTGCGACTTTCCGGCAAGTACGAAAAGCATGACGGCTATGGCGTCAACCTGTTTACCGGCAATCCGGTCGACAACCGCGATTCCTATGCATTGCGCGCGACGGTAATTGCCAAGCTGGGCGAAACCGGGAAATTCACGCTGGTCGCCGATCAGTTCCATGAAGGGGACGACGATTACGCGTTCCACTATTTCGGCCCGTCGGTAATCCCCGGCAATCAGCTTTATTACCATCTGCTCGGCGGAAAATCGATTTTCGACTATGCCGCAGCGCTGGGGCAGACGCCGAATTTGCGCGACATCTATTCGGATCAGGACGCGATCAACCGGCGCAGCGGTTTTGGTGTGACGGGCACATTCGACTGGGATCTGGGCACGACCACGCTGAAATCGATCACCGCCTACCGTTCGTTTGACCGGTTCAACCGCGATGACTTGTCGGTGTCCGACGTCAATCTCGCCGGCCAGAACAACTATACCGAACAAAGCCGCTCGTTCAGCGAGGAAGTCACCGCCAATTATACCGGCAAGGGTTTTACCCTGCTGGGCGGCGCGATGTATTTTCACGAACGGCTCTATGGCGACACGCTGGTGCCGACCACCAACCTTGGGGTGCTGTTCGGCCTGCCCGCCGATACGTTCAACAATGGTGCATACGACCAAAACGGCCGCGTGATGATCGACGCGGTCGGCGTCTATCTGCAGGGCGCGACCGATCTGACTTCCACGCTCAAGCTGACTCTGGGTGCGCGCTACAATTACGAGCATCGCCAGGGGCTGGGCTTTTTCCGCTTCGATGCCGAAGGAGTCTATGTCCCGACCGATGAAGCAAAAGGCTGGGGCTCGGTCACGCCCAAGGCTTTGCTCGAATATCGCCCGAGCAATCAGACCTTGCTCTATGCCAGCGTGACCAAGGGTTTCAAATCGGGCGTGATCGACGTCGGCAGCGAAAACCCGGTGATCAATCCCGAAACGGTGTGGAGCTATGAAGCCGGTTTCAAGGAAAAGCTGTTCGACAACCATCTGCAGCTGAATGGCGCGGCGTTCTATTACGCCTACAGCAATTTGCAGGTCAGTTTCGTCAATGCCCAGTCGGTTGTGGAAACTATCAACGCCGCCAGCGCGCGCAATTTCGGCGGCGAACTGGAACTGGTCGGGCGGATCAGCCACGAATTGACGCTGAACCTTTCCGGCACATATCTGAATGCCAAATTCACCAATTTCTGCAATGCCTATTACGGCGCGCCCTATCCGGCGCGGCCGGGCATCGCCTATGCCCCGTGCCCGACCGACCCTTCGCTGGTCAATCTGGCGGGCAAGACATTGCCCAATGCGCCCAAATTCACCTTTGGCGGCGGGTTCGATTGTGACATTGCACTGGGCAACAATGGCAAGCTGACTCTGGCCGGCGACGTGAAGTGGCAGGACACGGTCTATTTCACCGAGTTCAACAACAGCGATGCCGAACAGACCGGCTATGCGATGGCCAATGCCAGCCTGACCTGGCACGCCCCCGGCGACCGGTTCTCGGTCGAAGGCTGGGTGCGCAACCTGACCAACAAATATGCCATTGCCAACAATATCATCGCCGCCGCGCTGTTCGCCTATGTCCGTGTCGGTTCGCTGACGCCGCCACGGACCTATGGCGTAACCGCCAGCTACAAGTTCTAGGCCGGCCGCGCGATGGACCGGTTTCAGCTTGGCACGATGACGGTGCACCGGATCGAGGAATGGCGGGGCGGCTTTGCCCCGCCGGACCATCTGTTTGCCGGTTATGAAGAGGCTGGATGGTCTCCCCATGCCGATGAATTCACGCCCGAATACTATGACCCCGACAGCGGCCGGGTGTTTGCTTTCCTGCAAAGCTGGCTGATCGATACCGGGTCGCAGCGTATCCTGTTCGACACCGGCGCGGGCAACGACAAGGACCGCCCCAACCTGCCGGTGTTCGACAATCTGGCGACCGACTTTCTCGGCCGGCTGGGCGCGGCCGGGTTCGCGCCCGAAGACATCGACGTGGTGGTCTGTTCCCACGTTCACGTCGATCATGTCGGCTGGAACACGCGGCTGATCGACGGGCGCTGGCAGCCGACCTTTCGCAACGCGCGCTATCTGTTGCCGCTCGCCGATCGCGATTACTGGGACCCGGAAATTTTCGATGTCGGCCCCGCCGGCCTGGGTGCGGCGGTCAACGCGGGCATGTTCGAGGACAGCGTGCGCCCGATCATGGCCGCAGGGCGGGCCGAATGGGTCGCGGATGGACACGAGGTTGCGCCGGGCGTGGTGCTCAATGCGCGGCCCGGACACACGCCGGGGCAAATGGTCATGGCGGTCGATGGCGGCGATGATCGCGCGCTGTTCTGCGGCGACGTAGTGCATCACCCGATGCAGATCTATCGCCCCGACTGGAACAGCGTGTTCTGCGAGGATGCCGGGCAGGCGCGCGAAACCCGTCGTCGCGTGCTCGACGAAGCGGCCGACAGCGGCGCACTGCTGGTGCCGGCACATTTCGGCGGCAGCCATGTTGCCCGCGTGCTGCGCGACGGCACGGGCTTTCGCCCGGTGCTGAAAGCGCCCGCCTGAAGGACGCTATTGCGCGAGCAGGACCTGGTTGTCGCGCAATTGCGTGACGCGCCCTGCATCGATACCCCAGTCGGCCAGGGCCGCCGCGCCGCCTTCGCCGGGCAGGGTCGCCGCACGGTGCAGGCTGGCCGGGGTGCGCGACAGGCGCGGCGCGGGCACAGGCTGCGGCGCATCGGCGTTGCCGCCGTGCATGGCGCGCGCGCGGTTGGCAGGGTGTGCGGCTGCCTCTGCCGGGCTGAGCACCGGGGTTACGCAGGCATCGCTGTCGGCAAAACGGGCGACCCAGATATCGCGCGGGTGCCGGGCGATGATCGCCGCGATCCGGTCTGCCCGTGCGGCCCAGTGGGCGGGATCGAGGTGGTCGGGATAAGCGGCGGGGTCGAGGCCGAGCCCGGACAGGAACAGGTCATGGAATTGCGGTTCCAGCGCGCCGACGGCAATCCAGCCGCCGCACGCGGCACGATAGCAGCGATAGAAATAGGCGCTGCCGTCGAGCAGGTTGCCGCCCCGGCCTTCGCGCCAGATGCCCATCTGCGTCCAGGCAAACACTTGCGTCATCAGCAGGCTGGCGCCGTCGACCATTGCCGCGTCGATGACCTGGCCCAGGCCGCTGCCGGCGCGTTCGACCAGCGCGGCCAGAATGCCGGCGACCATGGCCATGCCGCCGCCGCCGAAATTGGCGACCAGGTTGATCGGCGGCACCGGCACATCCCCGCCCGGATTCATCAGATACAGCGCGCCGGTCATCGCCAGATAATTGATGTCATGACCGGCGGTGCGGGCCAGCGGGCCGTCCTGACCCCAACCTGTCATCCGCGCATAGACCAGGCCGGGATTGGCCGGCGTCAGGTCATCGGGGCCAAGTCCCAGCCGCTCCATCGTACCGGGGCGATACCCTTCGATCAGGACATCGGCGCGGGCGGCCAGTTGCCGCGCCATGGCCAGCCCGTCGGGCGATTTCAGATCGATGGCGACCGCGGCGCGGTTGCGATGCAAGTGGTTGAAGCGTTCGTCGCCGCCGGCCGGGGAAACCGCACCGATCCGCTCCACGCGCAGCACTTGCGCGCCATGGTCAGCCAGCATCATGGCGGCGAACGGGGTCGGGCCAAGTCCGGTAAATTCGAGCACGCGAATGGCGCGCAGCGCCCCGCTCGCTGTCGGCTTGTCCTGGTTTCCCGCATTGGGGTTCTCGCCACCTGGCCAATCTTCGCGGGCGATACCCGGCTTGCCATCCATCGTTGTGTGCTATCCGCTGTTGTGCCGGGATAAATCGGGATCGCCCGCCTTCTGTCAAAATCTTAACATGGGTCCAAAAATATACTAGCGGGTAAATCGCGCCTGTGGCAATCACTGCTGTGTGACGCCCCGGACCCGCCGGTGCCTGGCCAGATCATCGTCTGGCGGATGCACCAGGCGGGAGGCGAATGGGGCGCGACAAGAGGAGAGATCCGTGGCCGACGTCATTCCCAGCCAGTTGCGTTTTACCCGAACCGAAGTGGTCACGATGGGCCAGCCCGCCGCGCAGGCGATCGCCGGCTATGCCGAAACCGCCGGCCATGGTCGCGTGTTCCTGATCGCGTCGACCACGCTGCGCGAAGAAACCGATGCGATCGGCTTGATCGAGGCCGCGCTGGGCAGTCGCCATGCCGGCACATTCAGCGGGATTGCCCCTCATGCTCCGCGTGCCGATGTGCTGCGTGCGGCCGAGGCGGCGCGTGGGGCGGGCGCAGACCTGATCGTATCGGTGGGTGGTGGTTCGGTCACCGACGCGGCCAAGATCGTGCCGCTGCTGATCCGCCATGGCGTAACCACGGTCGAGGGGTTCGAACCCTTGCGCACTTATGTCAGTGACGCGGGCGAAGTGATCAATCCGATCACGGTCGGCCCCGACATTCCGGTGATCTGTGTCCCGACCACGCTGTCCGGGGGCGAATTCAATGCCCTGTCGGGCGCGACCGATGAAGCGACGCAGCACAAGCAGGGGTATGAACATCGGGCGATGGCGCCGGTGATGGTCGTGCTCGATCCGGCGCTGACGGTACATTCGCCCGAATGGCTGTGGCTGTCGACCGGGGTGCGTTCGGTCGATCACGCGGTCGAGACATTGGCGTCGTTCCGGTCGAATGCCTTTGCCGACGGGCTGGCGGACAGCGCGCTGCGCCTGCTGGTGGAAGGCTTGCCACGGGTCAAGGCTGATCCCGGCGACCTCGACGCGCGGCTCAAATGCCAGATCGGCGCGTGGCAATCGATGATTTCGATCATCGGCGGCGTGCCGATGGGGGCCAGCCATGCCATCGGCCATATCCTGGGCGGCACCTGCAATGTGCCGCATGGTTATACCTCGTGTGTCATGTCGCCCTATGTGCTGGCATGGAATGCGCAGCACGATGACAGCAGGCAGGGGCGCATCCTTGCCGGGCTGGGCGGCACGCATGGCAGCGCGGCCGGGGCGCTCGATGCGTTTATCGCCGGGCTCGGCATGCCGCGTCGGCTGCGCGATGTCGGCGTGGAGGAAGACCGTTTCCAGCAGGTAGCCGAGTATACCATGCTTGATATATGGGGGAGGACCAACCCCCGGCCCGTCACGTCGCCGGAGGATATTCTCGAAATCCTCAGAAGGGCTGCATGACGCGAATCCCGACTCCAGCGCCGTCCACTTCGTCGGGGCCATCCGCCGCATTGCGGCGTTCCGGACGGGTTGGCGATACGGACAAGCCAGCCACCGGTCGCGAGATCCGGCCGGGTGTCGTGGCGTACAAGCGCGCCCGTATCCTCGAAGAGGCAAGCGCGCTGTTCTATGAAAAGGGTTACGAGACGGCAACGCTCGACATGCTGGCCGATCGGCTGAGCGCGACCAAGCCGTTCCTTTATACGTATTTCAAAGGCAAGGCCGCGATCCTGAGCGCGATCTGCGAATTGGGCGTAACCGAATCGCTGGCTGCGCTCGACCGGATCGAAGCCAGTTCCGCCGAAATCGGCGCGTCGCCGGTGGATCTGTTGCGCACGTCGCTGCGCGAAGTGGCCGGGATCATCATCGACCGCATCGAATATCTGGTCGTCTATCAGCGCGAGATGATGAACCTCGATCGCGGCGATGCGCAGCGCATTCTGCGGCTGCGCCATGAATTCGATTTGCGCATCGGCCGGATGATCGAGGCCTGCATGCGCGACGGCAGCATTACAGTGGCGGATGCCCCCACCATGTCGGTGTGGATCGGCGGACTGCTGAGCTGGATGACCTATTGTTATCGACCGGGCAGCGCCCGGTCCGGCGAAACGGTGGTGGACCAGGCCGTCAAGGCTTGTCTGCGGCTGGTCGGACTGGACTGACGCGCTGCTCCTATGAGCCCCCGCGCAACGGCGCGGCGGCCACGGGGAGACTATCGAATGTCGGACAACCCATCGCTGCGCGAACGCGACTTTGCCGATCCGCGCATTCCCGACCGCGATCATTGCGTGTTGCGCTATCTGGTCGATCGCTGGGCGGAACAGACCCCCGATCGCCCGCACGTGGTGTGGGAAGATGGCGAGGTGTGGAGCTTTGCCGAAGTGCGCCGCCGCACGATCGCCAAGGCCGCCGGGCTGGCCGCGCTGGGGGTGGGGCAGGGCGATTTTGTCGCGGTCTGGCTGCCAAACGGGCGTGACGCGCTGCTGGCGTTTTATGCCATCAACTATCTCGGCGCCGTGTTCGTGCCGTTCAACACCGCCTATCGCGGCAATCTGCTGGCGCATGTGGTGGCCAATTCGGGCGCGCGGGTGATAATCGCGCATCCCGATCTGGTCCCCCGGCTTGGCGAAATCGATCGGGCGGATCTGGCGTTGATGGTGCTGACGACAGCGGGGGATGCCCCCGACATCGGCCTGCCCACCGCGCGGTTCGACCCCCTCGACGGTGCAGCGGTGCCGCCGCTGGTACGGCCGATCAACCCGTGGGACATCCAGTCGGTGATCTATACTTCGGGCACCACCGGGCCGTCGAAGGGTGTGCTGTCGTCCTATCTGCACATGTTTTCCAATGCCGGACCCGAATCCTGGCCGATGGTTGGCCGCGACGACCGCTATTTGTGCGTCGCGCCGATCTTTCACATCGGCGGGATGGGCCCGCCGTTCGTGATGCTGGCGCGGGGCGGCTCGGTCGCCATGGTCGACAGCTTTACCACCGACCGGTTCTGGGACATCGCCGCGCGCACCGGGGCGACCGTGGTGTTCCTGCTGGGGGTGATGGCGACGTTCCTGCTGAAACGTCCGCCATCGCCCGACGACCGCGCCCATAGTGTCAAAAAGGCCTTTATGGTTCCGCTGACCGATGACGCACCCGCCATCACCGAACGGTTCGGCATTGATGTCTATACCATTTTCAACATGACCGAAGTGTCGTCACCGATCGTGTCAGAGGCCAATCCGGTGCGGCGCGGCACCTGCGGCAAAGTCCGCCCCGGCGTCGAAGTGCGGCTGGTCGATGGCAACGACGGCGAAGTTCCGGTGGGCGCGGTCGGCGAGATGCTGGTGCGCACCGATCGCCCCTTTGCCATGAACAGCGGGTATCACCGCAATCCCGAGGCGACCGCGCAGGCCTGGGCCAATGGCTGGTTCCACACCGGCGATGCCTTTCGCCGCGACGACGACGGCTATTTCTACTTCGTCGACCGGGTCAAGGATGCGATCCGCCGGCGCGGCGAGAACATCTCGTCCTTCGAGGTCGAGGTCGAAGTCTGCGCCCATCACACCGTGCGCGAAGTTGCCGCGATCGGCGTTCCCAGCGCACTTTCCGAAGACGAAGTGATGGTGATTGTGGCGCCGGTGCCGGGACAGCGGATCGATCCGGTCGAACTCACCGCGTTTCTGGTCGATCGCATGCCCTATTTCATGGTGCCGCGCTATATCCGGGTGCTGCCCGAATTGCCCAAGACGCCCTCTGCCAAAGTGCTGAAGGCGGATTTGCGGGCACAGGGCGTGACCCATGACACCTGGGATCGCGAAGCCGCCGGGATGCGTCTGAAACGCGAAGTTTTTTCGCATTGACGATGGCCGCAACGGGGCAAGCAATACAGGTTTGATTGACATGTCATACTGGCTGGTAGATATTTGATACGAATGGTATGATAATCCGGACCGGAGCGGGCCCGGTGCGCCACAAGAGGATATGCCATGACTGCCCACGTACCCTGTCCGCTGTTGGTCCCTGCTGCGGCAGAGGCGCCGCTTGACCGGGCGCTGCTCGATGCCGGGATTGCGGCGGCCAACTTGCCCTCGCTGTTGCTGACTCTGGTGCAACTGACCGGAGAAACGCACTGGCTTGAGCCGCCTTATGCGCCCCGGCGCGGCAAGGGCCTGGATGACAACGACGACGGCGGCCTGCCAGACACGTTGGCCGATGACATTCGCGCCGCCGCACGCCAGGCGATCCACGCCTGGCTCGATGGCGCGCCGGTTGTTCTGCCGCGCCCCGACAATGCCGCATTGGCGCACATGCTGGCGGTTTCAATGGCCGAGCCGGTGCCGCCCGAATATGGCGACATCATCGCGGCGACGATGCAGCTTGACCCACCGCCGGCACCGGCCCCGGCGCCCGCCGGGCTGAGTGCGATTGTCATCGGCGCGGGAATTTCGGGCATGTGCGCCGCGATCCGCCTGGCCGAGATGGGCATCGCCACCACCATTTTTGAGAAAAATGCCGAATTCGGCGGCACCTGGTGGGAAAACCGCTATCCCGGATGCGGTGTCGACACGCCCAATCTGACGTACACGTTCTCGTTCCGCCCGAACGACTGGGCGCACAATTTCCCGTTGCGTGACGAGATCGAGGGCTACCTGCTCGAAACCGCACGGGCCCATGGCCTGTATGACAAAGTCCGCTTCGGCACGCGGGTGCTGCGGGCTGAATGGCAGGCGCAGGCGCACCGCTGGCAGGTGACGACGATCGATGTCGATGGGAACGAGGCGGTCCACAGCGCCGATTTCATCTTCAGTGCGGTGGGCATTCTCAACACCCCGGTGATCCCGGACATCGCCGGGCTCGACCGGTTTGCCGGGCAGGTGGTACACACGTCGCACTGGCCGGCCGATATCGATCTTGCCGGCAAACGCGTGGCGGTGGTGGGCAATGGCGCCTCGGCAATGCAAGTCGTGCCGGCGATTGCCGACAGCGTCGCCAGCCTGACCGTGTTTGCCCGGTCACGCCAATGGGCTGCGCCCTTTCCCCAGTTTCGCAAGGCGATACCCGCAGCGGTGCGCTATCTGTCGCAGCGCGTCCCGCTCTATCGCGCCTGGATGGAACAGCGCCTCGCCTGGACTTTCAACGACCGCGTCCATGCCACGTTGCAGCGTGATCCCGACTGGCCCGAACCGGCCCGCGCGGTGAATGCGATCAACGACGGACACCGCCGGTTTTTCACCCGTTATGTCGAAGAACAACTGGGCGACCGCCAGGACCTGCTGCCGCTGGTGCTGCCCGACTATCCGCCGTTCGCCAAGCGCATGCTGCTCGACAATGGCTGGTATCGCACTTTGCGCAAGCCGCATGTCAAACTGGTGCCCGACCGGCTGGCACGGATCGAGGGATCGACACTGACCTCAGCCGACGGCACCGCGGTCGAGGCGGATGTGCTGATTCTGGCGACCGGCTTTGCGGTGGCGCAAGTGCTGGGCTCTTATGAGGTGGTTGGGCGCGACGGGCGCGTGCTGCGCGAATTCTGGGACGGCGATGATGCTTCGGCCTATCTCGGCACGCTGGTGCCCGGCTTTCCCAACTTCTTCATCCTGCTGGGCCCCAATGTCGGATCGGGACACGGCGGCAGCATGATCCGCAACATCGAAAACCAGGCGCATTATGCGACCCGGCTGATCGCACGCATGGTCGAAACCGGCGCAGCGACGGTGGAAGTGCGCGACACGGTCTATCGCGCCTATCGCGACCGGATCGATGCGGCGCACGACAGGCTGGTATGGACGCACCCCGGCGCCACCAACTGGTATCGCAATTCGCGCGGACGGGTGATCGCGATCACGCCGTGGCGCAACGACGCCTTCTGGCGCATGACGCGCGAGGCCGATCCCGCCGATCTGGCCTTTGATGTCGACCTCGCGCCAAGCCCGATCTAAGCAGGGATTCGTAGCTTATCCAACGGAACCGGCATGCGCTCTTCATTGAGGGCGTGGACGGCGTTATGGATGGCTTGATCGAGCGCGTCGGCATCGGCGAAGGTTTTGTGGGCGAG
>Ga0116227_10016842_pt1 | contig 10371 bp, 7 predicted proteins | sample S1TSphgellanicum_FD_89693 | JGI IMG/M metagenome (GOLD analysis project Ga0116227, IMG submission 89693) | Host-associated microbial communities from peat moss isolated from Minnesota, USA - S1T2_Fb - Sphagnum magellanicum MG | ecosystem: Host-associated > Plants > Peat moss > Unclassified...
AGGAGGGGCTCTCCTTGATTAACGGCACCGAAGTGATGACGGGCATCGCCGTGCTCTCGCTCTTGCGAGCGGAACGGCTGCTCACGACCGCGGACGTGATCGGTGCGCTCTCGATCGAAGCGTTTCTGGCGACCGACAACGTGTTCGACCGCCGGATCAACGCGCTGCGCCCGCACCCGGGGCAAGCGCATGTCGCCGATCGCCTGCGGGCGCTCGTGACCGGCTCCGAAGTGATGCAGTCGCATCGCGACTGCGGGCGCGTGCAAGATCCGTATTCGTTCCGCTGCATCCCGGTCGTGCACGGCGCCGCGCGCGATGCGGCCGAACACGTCCGCCGCGTCCTTGAGATCGAGGCGATTTCGGTTACCGATAACCCGCTGATCTTTCCCGAGGAAGACGAGTTCCTGACCGGCGGCAATTTTCATGGCCAGCCGGTCGGCGTCGTGTGCGATTTCTTGAAGGCCGTGATGGTCGAGGTCGCCTCGATCAGCGAGCGGCGTTCGTATCTCTTATTGAACGGCGAAGAGCGCGGGTTACCGTTATTTCTTTCGCGCAAGCCCGGGCTCGAATCGGGCTTGATGATCGCCCAGTACTGCGCGGCGGCGCTCGTGAGCGAGAGCAAGGCGCTGGCGATGCCGTCGTCGGTCGATTCGATTCCGACCTCGGCCGGCCAGGAAGATCACGTCTCGATGGGCACGATCGCCGCGCGCACGCTCGACAAGATTCTCGATAATGCGGAAGGCGCGCTCGCCTGCGAATTGCTCTGCGCGCTAGCGGCGACGGATTTCCGGCGCCCGTTGCGCAGCGGCGCAGGCACCCAGGCGGCGTACGACGTCGCCCGCGAGCGCATCGCACCGCTGCTGGCCGACCGCGTGCAGGCGACCGACATCGAGCTCGCGCGCGAACTGATTCGCTCGAACGCCTTGGCGACGGCGGCCGAGCGGCACGTGCGGCTAAGAGAAGGCGTTCGCTCCGCCTAGGTCTGCTCGGCCTACTGCTCGCGCTATCCGTGCTTCGACCGCAGCGCTACTTGTGACGCCCGGCAATTGGGGTACCGGGGAGACGTGACACCCGATCACGTTGTCATCTGGGCGCACGCCGTCATCTGGGCGATCTGCGCCGCGAGCATCGGCGGCGTCCTGATGCGGCCGCGCGGGATCCCCGAGTGGGTGTGGGCCGTCCTCGGGGCGGCGCTGCTCGCGGGATTCGGCGTCGTGCCGCTGCCCGAGGTCGCGGCGGCCGTTGGTCGCGGCACGGACGTCTACCTTTTTCTCGCCGGGATGATGCTGCTGGCGGAACTGGCGCGGCGTGAGGGCGTGTTCGATTGGGTCGCAAGCCACGCGGTGCACGCCGCCCGCGGATCGCGCGTCCGCCTCTTCGCGCTCGTCTACGGCGTCGGTATCGTCGTAACCGTAGTGCTCTCGAACGATGCGACGGCCGTCGTGCTAACGCCGGCCGTCGCGGCGGCCGTGCGGAAAGCGAAAGCCGAACCGCTGCCCTATCTCTTCGCGTGCGCGTTCATCGCGAACGCGGCGAGCTTCGTGCTTCCGATCTCCAACCCGGCGAATCTCGTGGTCTTCGCGGGCGCGATGCCGGCATTACCGCGCTGGCTGGCCGCGTTCGCGCTGCCGTCGCTGGTTTCGATCCTCACGACGTTTGCCGTGCTCGGGCTCATTTCACGCCGCGAGCTGCGGGGATCGATGGCGACGGGCGTGGAGAACTCGAACCTGGGGACCAGCGGCGCGATCGCGCTCGGCGGCATCGGGGTAACCGCAGTCGCGCTCGTGACGGCGTCCGCGCTTGACGCACCGCTTGGCGCCGTGACCTGTCTTTGCGGCGTCGCAGTCTTCGCGGTCGCCTGCCTGCGCGATCGTGCCGCATTCGTTGATACGTTGCGCTCGGTCTCGTGGACCGTACTCGCGCTCGTTGCGGGGCTCTTCGTACTCGTGCAAGGCGTCGAGACCACGGGCTTGCTCGAGGTCACACGACGCGGCGTCGAAACGCTGGCCACGTGGGCGCCGATTCCGGCACTTCTCAGTGCCGGCGCCGTAACCGCGGTTGCCTCGAACGTTATCAATAATCTACCTTCGGGACTGCTCGCCGGCGCGAGCGTGGCGGGACTGAACGGCCACGATGCGTTGCGTTCGGCCTTCGCGATCGGCATCGACCTCGGCCCCAATCTCTCGGTGACCGGATCGCTCGCCACAGTGCTGTGGCTGATCGCCCTCCGGCGCGAAGGCATCGACGTGAACGCCTGGACGTTCCTGCGCACGGGAGCGCTCGTCATGCCGCCGGCCCTCATCCTATCGGTAGCGAGCATTCTGATTTCGCAGCGCTAGACGGCGACGAGCTCGATCGAGAACGTGCCGGCCTCGATCGCGTGGCGACTCTTCAGGTGCAGAAGCGCCGGCACGGCTATTCCGTAGCGCGTTTGAATGCTGACTACAGCCCCATCCAGGCAACGTTCTTCCAGTCAGGGTCCTTCCGGATCGAGAATCGGAACTCACGAGCCGGAGCATCGCGGGCCACGATGCTGAGCACGGCGTCCGCTGCGACCGCTTCGCGCAAGTAGGCGTAGATTTGGCGGTAGCCTTCGCCCGTCGCGCGGCCGAGCACGTGCGCGGTCGTTACCTCCGCCAGCCTGCCGAATATCGCTTCTTGGAACGCCTCGAGCTCTTCAGACTCGTTTCCGTCCGGCAAACCGTTCTCCGTGACGGTCCGCATCTCTACTTGTATGTGCAGAAACCATGGAAACGAACCCCGGTCCCGAAAACCCTTGTAGTCCTTCACATGCCCGATCGCGACAACCGGCTTTCCATCTTTGGTCGTCCAGGAAAAGACTGCCACGCGCTTACCGCAGCGTCACGCGCAAACCGGCGCGCCCGGCCTCTGCACGCATGACGGGCAACTCGCGTCCCGGCGGCGCAAGAATATTAGCCGCCGGCAAGATCAATCGAGCACGATCGCGCTATCCTCGATGTCATCGGGACTGATCGGGTGAAGAATCGCCGGCACCGTGGTACCGTCATAGATTTCGTCGAACGAAATGGTCAGGCCGAGCGTCGGTACCGGCACGGGACCTCGTCGATACTCGGCGGTCACCAAGCGCGGGCGGTCAGCGCGACCTTCCTTCCAAGCATACCGGACGACGTATCGACGGGTCGAGTCGACGATAATGTACTCGGTTAGAACCGCCGACCCGAGGTACGCATCTTTCTTTCGCGTGAACTCGTCGCCAGCGTGGGCGGAGAGAATCTCGACGACAATCTTCGGGAAATGAGCGGCTGGCCCGGTGCGATCCTCAGGAGCGCACGAGACAAACAAATCGGCGTAGAACGAACCGAGGTTTTCGCCGGCGCTGTTTCGCGGAACCAACTGGCGATCGGATGGCTGGACGAAACAGGGGCCGGGATTCACGGCTGACCGAAAGATTGCGTTGAGGTTCGTGCTAATGGTGGCATGCTCGAAGCTCACGCCCGCGCACGGGACGACCGTTCCGTCAATCCACTCGTGCCGCTCGCTCTGCGCTTGTTCCCAAGCCAGGAAGTTGGCCAGCGAAATTTTCTCAGCTTTGGGTCGGTTCATGTCTAACTCCACGCGCACCGAATTCACGGCCAGGGACGCTGGAAGCAACTCTTCGTCGTCACGGCGAGGATCGCTTTTTCGACGGCGGGGATCGCGTTCGCACGGCGAGGATCGCTTTTCCGACGGCGGGGATCGCGTTCGCACGGCGGGATCGCTTTCGCGCGGCGCTGACTCGAGGCGACTGCCCCCAGATAAGTTCACGTTGCTACCTCACACCGCAGGAGGTCGTTCAAAGCCTACCAACACTCGTCCACCTACAGATGCGGCTGATGATGTTTCCTCGATGGCGGAGGTCGTTCCGGTGAGGCTCGCGCTCGCGCGTGGTCCAAGATGGTCCCGGTGGATCGCGGTATTAGCGATCGTCTTGTCGTCGGGCACGGACGCGCGGGCAGCTCGCGTCAGCGGCCAAGTGCAACTTAACGGTCCGCCCCGCTCGCTGAGCGCCCTGCGAGTAACGCTTCGCGACGTCGGCTCGCTGCCCAACACGTCTTCGCAAGAGGCGCAGCGGACCAACCCCGACACGCGGGGGCGGTTCGCTTTCGCGAACGTGAAAGCGGGCATCTACGTCGTTCAGGTCGACGGGCCCGGCGTGCTGAGCGCGCAATGGGGCGCGCGCGGACCCGAACTCGCCGGTCGGGCCCTGGTCCTCCGTTCGCAGGACGACGTTCGAGATCTCAGCGTTTCCGTAATTGCCCGGCCCGTACTGTGTGGCCAGGTCTTCGGCGTCGACGGGAAGCCGCTGGCCGGGGCCGCCCTCTCCGCCTGGGTATCGGACGCCGCGGGCAGCGAGCTCGCGATGAGTGGCGCCGGAGCAGATGGCGCGACCGGCGGCGGCAACACGACCGCGGACGCGGAAGGCCGCTATCGTTTCGACAACTTCACACCAGGCTATTATATTCTCGGAGCGTTCCCTCCGGAGGTGCAGGACGGCGCGTCCCTTTCCACCGGCGTCGTCGGATTCTGGAAAGACGCGCCGGACGGCGACACGGCAACGCCGCTCCATCTCGCAGCCGACGGCGCGCCCGACCGCTGCGCGTACGACGTGCATCTCGCGTCACGGCCGCGCGAGCGCGACACCAGCCCGCTCTACCGCGTCGCCGGCTCGCTGGCCGGCGCTAGCCGGACGTTCGGCGCGCGTCGCCTCGCCTGGGTGCTGGCACCGCTCGACCGGACGCAGCGCCATCGGCCGGCGCAAACCATCGCATTCGAGCCGGACGGGTCTTTCGAATTTCGCGGCGTGCCGCCCGGACGGTACCGGCTCACGCTTGGCCCACAGCCTTTTCGGACTTTTTCAGGCCACTGTGTGCCGCTCGCGCGAACGGAAGTCGATCAAGAGCTCGTCGTGAGTTCCGACTTGGTGGACCTTCGCGTGCGGCCGCTGCCGGTCACGACGGTTCGCGGAGCCGTGGAGGAAATCCACAGTCCGCACGACATTCCGGACCCGCGTCCGCCGGACGAGCGATACCACATTTCCCTGGACGGAAACGGCCGATGCGGGGGCACGACAGCCTCGCTCGACGGTTCATTTGTCATGACCGATCTCGATCCCGGTGACTATCGAATTGACGGGTCGGTCCAGGTCTACGGCCGCTACACCGCAGCGGTGGAATCAAACGGCAGGCCTGCTACGGACGGCGTCATCCACGTCGCTTCAGGTGACAACGTCGTGAAGATAACGGAGCGCTTCGACTCCGGCGCGGTCGATGCCAAGATCGAGCTGACGAGCGTCGATGGCATTTCGGCGCGTAACGAACGCAACGAAGGCAACGAAGGCAACGAAGGCGACGAGTGGGTTGGCGCAGAGGAGAACGTTTTGCTGCTTGACGGCCGGGACAGGCCCTTCGACACGAACATCGGCGCCGGTAGGGGCGAGTTCAAGGGCGATCTGCCGCCGGGATCGTACGTCGCCCTTGCAGGGACGAACGACGCGCTGACGTGGGTGCGGTGGCAATGGAACGACGCACGGCTCCAGAGCGCAATGGCGCAGCTCGGGACGAGCTTCACGATCGAGCCGGGCAAGATCACGACCCTCACGCTGCCCGATCGCACGGTCGCGATCCAGAACACGCTCGCGGAACTCGGCTGCCCGATGGATTCTCGCTGACGATTTGGGCAAGCACGACTGCAATATCTCACGACCGCAATACCTATTGATGTCGGCAGATCCCGCAAGTTTGGAATGGAGCAAGCCCGATCCGTTGAAGTAGGCGGCAACGATGGCAGGATCATCATCGGAGCCGGGCAGCAATCCGCGCCCGGCGCGAATCGACGTAACGGAATACGGGTGGCGGCGCGTCTTCGTGACGCTCGCCGTGATCCTGGGAGCACTGCTCGAGATCCTCGATACGACGATCGTCAACGTCGCGCTCCCGGACATACAGGGCAACGTCGGCGCATCGCAGGACGAAGGCACGTTCATCGTCACGGGCTACATCGTCGCCAACGTCGTCGTGATCCCGCTCTCGCCTTGGCTCCAGCAGCGTTTCGGCCGCAAACAGTACTTCCTGGCGTCGATCGTTATTTTCACCGTCGCCTCGATCATGTGCGGGCTGTCGCAGAATCTGTGGTCGCTGGTCTTCTGGCGGGTCGTGCAAGGCGCCGGCGGCGGCGGTTTGCTCTCACAGGCACAGGCGATCCTGCGCGAGACGTATCCGGCCAAAGAACAGGGCGTGGCGCAAGCGATCTTCGCGGTCGGGGCGATCGTCGGACCGACGGTTGGTCCGCTTCTGGGCGGACTCATCACCGACAATGCCTCGTGGCAGTGGTGCTTCTTCGTGAACCTGCCGGTCGGGATCTTGGCGGGCATTCTCACGCTACTCTATTTGCGCAGTCCCGAGCCGCCGAAAGCCTCGCCGATCGACGGCGTCGGCGTGGCGCTCCTGGCCGTGGGGCTGGGATCGCTGCAGTACGTGCTGGACCAAGGTCAAGAAAAGGATTGGTTCGGCGATTCGCTCATCGTGTGGTGCACGACGATCGCGGTCGCTGGGCTCCTGGCCTTCATCATTTGGGAATTGTTCGGCGCGAAACGGCCGGCGGTCGACCTCACCGTGCTACGGTATCCCACCGTCTGGTCGGGCTCGCTGTTGGGGATGTCGCTCGGCGTCACGTTGCTTGGCACGCTCGTCACGTTGCCGCAGTACGCGCAGGGGCCGCTCGGTTTCACCGCGACCCTCGCGGGTGAACTGATCTTGATTCGCGCGGTGCCGGTCATGCTCTTCACGCCGCTCGCTGCCGCCCTGGCGGGAAAGGGACGCATCGATCCGCGATTGCAAATCGGCTTCGGCTTCGCGTGTATCGGCGTGTCGAACTGGATCCTCGCCGGCGTGACCACGCCCTCATCGACGTTCTTCACGTTTTTCGGCGCGCTCGTGCTCAGCGGCATCGGCCTCTCGCAAGTCTTCGTCCCGCTCTCGCTCGTCGTATTCGGCAGCGTGCCGCCTCAGGAAGTGCCGAAAGCGTCGGCGATGTTCAATCTAGCACGGCAACTCGGCGGTAGCCTTGCAACCGCGCTCCTCATCACCGCACTCGATCGTTCGTCCGCCGCGCATCAGACCCGGCTAGCGGCCGACATCACGGAAAACCGCGCTCCGGTCGCCGCGTTTCTCGCCGATCGCGGCGGGCCGTCGTCACACGCGGCAATCGCCGACCTGAACGTCATCGTCTCGAATCAGGCGCTGGTGCTCGGCTACGCGGACACGAGCCGCTACTCCGCGATCGTCACGTTACTGCTCACGCCGCTCGTCCTCGTCCTCAGAAAGCCTAAGATAAAATCCCACTGATCTTGAGATAACTTTTCGGCTCGAGTCCAGCGATTCCCGGCAGTCCTTAACGACCGACCCAACCACCGCAAACCGGGAATACCTGTCCGACGAAACAGTTCGCGGAATCGCTGCACAGGTACGCCGCGAACTCCGCGTCCTCGCGCGCGGAGACCAGCCTGCCCAGGGGCACTTCGCGCCGCAGCCGCTCTTGAAAGCGCGGGTCCGCCTGCACCGCAGGCGGAAAGTAGGTGGGGTTTTCGACGAAGTTCTGCGCGACCGCGTTGATTTGAACGCCGTATGCGGCAGCCTCGACGCCGACGGCCTGCACGTACGCCAGCTGCGCGCCGCGCGCGGCGCTGTAAGTCGACGACCGCCTCATGCCGCGCAGCGCCGAAGCGCTCCCCATGACCAAAATCTTGCCGGCGCGGCGCGATATCATCTGCGGCAAGACGGCGCGGACCAGTCTCGGAAGCGGGTCGACGAGGAACGCGAACGTCTCGCGCCACTCGTCGTCCGAAACCTCGCCTGCGGGCGTCGAGGGCGCCGGGAAGGCCAGGTTGGCGACCAACACGTCTACGTGCCCCGCAGCTGCGACGACGGCAGCTGGAGCGCCCGGCTCGACCAGCCCTTCGACGCTCGCGACGACGGAGGCGCCACGCTCTGCGAACACTTCGCAGAAAACCGGCCCCATGAACGCGTCGGCTTGGGTGATGAGGACGCGTTTGCTTTGCAGAATCTCATTTGCCATGGTGGCACCTTCAGCGCCGTACGGAACGGGTCCCTGACGGAGTCCGTTGCGTTCATCCGCACGGTGCGCGAACTCGTCAGTGCGAGCGAAGGTCCCTTTATCTACGACGTTTCTGACCTTCCCTAAGGAATCCAGCGTTTGGCGAACGCGGGCGCTTCGTGCCAAGCGCGGATCGCTTCGGCGACCGACCAGGCTTGCGCGATCGCGCCGCGCGGCGTGAACGGCGCGTCGCCGTCCGCGATCTCTCCGAGGGTGCCCAAGGCTCCGTCCAGCAGCGCATCCGCGTACGTATCCAAGTAGGCGCGGGCGCCGTCGACGTCGCCGTAAGCGCGCGCATAGGCGCTCGAGAACACGCCGAGCAGCCAGAGCCAAGACGTGCCCTGATGATAGGCCGCGTCTCGCTCGCGCTGCGAGCCGCCGTAGGTTCCGATAAACTTCGGGTCGTCCGGAGCTAGGCTGCGCAGGCCGGTCGAAGCGAGCAGATCGCGCGCGCACAGGCCGACGACCGCGCGCTGCTGTGCCCCGTCGAGCGGCGAAAACGGCAAGGCGACCGCGAACAGCGCATTGGGCCGCACGCTCGCGTCGGAACCGCCGGGTCCATCGAGCACGTCGTAGCAATAAGACAGCTCGGGATTCCAATAACGCGCGAACCCGGCTTTCGCCTCGGCCGCCAGTTTGGCGTACGGGGCCGGATCTATTTCAGCTAACGGCGCGAGCGCGGCTACCCGTTCCAGGGCGTTGTACCACAGCGCGGAGATCTCGACCGGCTTGCCGATCCGGGGCGTCACGACCCAATCGCCGACCTTCGCATCCATCCACGTCAGCTGCACGCCGGGGACGCCCGCGAAGATCAAGCCGTCTCGAGTATCGCGTTTGATGCCGTAGCGCGTGCCGGCGCAGTACGCTTCGACGATCTCGACGAGCTTGGGAAAGAGCGTGCGCAGCAGCGGACGATCGCCCGTCGCATCCACGTAGGCGGCGACGGCCTCGACGAACCACAGCGCGGCATCGACGGTATTGTACGCCGGCGCTTCGCCACCGTCAGGGAAGTCGTTGGGCAGCATGCCGCCGTCGACGAATTCGGCGAAGCCGCTAAGGATGCCGGCAGCGACGGCGGGCCGCCCGGTCCAGAGCGCGAGGCCTCTCAGCGCGATCATCGTGTCGCGGCCCCACGCGCCGAACCATGGATAACCCGCGATGACCGTCCGCGCGTCGGCGCCGTCGGTTCGCGTGTCGCCGGCGGTCTCGGCTCGCGCGACGACGAACTGATCGGCTGCGAGCACGCAGCGGCTCAACCAGGCCGGCGCTGCCGCCGGCTCGCGCCGCTCTCCGGTCCAGAAACGGCGCAACGAAGCCTCGTGGGATTGCCGGCGTTGCCACGCCTGGTCCGAGTCCGGCGGCCCCGGCTCGCGGTCGCCGGCCGTTACGGTGACACTCTCGCGCGGCCCCAACTCCAACCGAAACGTCGCAACGCAAAGGTGATCCTCGCGGTCGTCGAGACCACGCTCCGTCTCGGCCGTTAGCTGGAAATCGCGGTACCAGACGTGACTCGGCGTCACGGAGCCGCGCTCGGCGCTCACGAAAAACGGCTGGGCGCCGCCCGCCGCTTCGACGCGCACGCCGCGCTCGATCGGAACGACGTTCAGCTCGCGCTCGCCGGCGCGCGCGAGCGAGTTGAAGTCGCGAAAGTTCGCCAGGATCGCGAGCGACAGGGTCAGCGGCTCCGCGCCGCGCAGGTGCGCGTACCGGACATAGGTCGTGTTGGCGCCGGGCTCCATCCACAGGCGCTTCTCCAGTAACGCCTCGGCGATGGCGTACGTCCAGACCGGGCTCGTCCCCGAGAGCCGGAAACGCTCGATATACGCGTAGCCGCGCGGCGCGATCGCACCGGCCTCCCAACGGTTCGTCGCCAGTTCGTAGCGCGCGCCGCCGTACTCGGCGACCTCATCGAACTTGGCGACCAGCAGCGTCCGGCCGCCGGGCGGCTTGAGCGCCGCGAACAATAAGCCATGGTGGCGCCGGGTCAAGGTACCGGCCACCGTCCCCGAAGCGAACCCTCCCAAGCCGTTGGTCACGAGCCATTCGCGCCGTTCGGCGCTTGCCAGATCGCCACAAATAGAGCGCCCGAGTTCGATCGGCGACGGCAGCGTCATGGTCGCGCGGCAATCCTTTCGAGAACGAGTGGCGAAGACGCCTCCGTGACCGCCATCTTGTCCACGGCACTTCCCGCCTTCCTCGCGTCGCTGGTCGAATTTGTCGAAGCCCTAACAATTGTGC
>Ga0116227_10016843_pt1 | contig 10371 bp, 6 predicted proteins | sample S1TSphgellanicum_FD_89693 | JGI IMG/M metagenome (GOLD analysis project Ga0116227, IMG submission 89693) | Host-associated microbial communities from peat moss isolated from Minnesota, USA - S1T2_Fb - Sphagnum magellanicum MG | ecosystem: Host-associated > Plants > Peat moss > Unclassified...
AAAAATAAAAAAAAAAAAAAAAAAAAAAAAAAAAAAAAAAAAAAAAAAAAAAAAAAAAAAAAAAAAATATGAAAAAAAAAAAAAAAAAACTTAAAAAAAAAAAAAAAAAGGGAAAAAAAAAGTAAAAAAAGAAAAAAAAAAGAAAAAAAAAAGAAAAAAAAAGAAGGCTGCAACAAGGACTATTATGGTATGTCAGTCTCCGATTTGAAACAGAGCATTTAATTCAAGATCACATCCTTTTTCTCCGAGGAAATGAATATGCTACTCATCATTGTTGTTTTTTGGTTTTTTTGGGGGTAGTAATGTGTTATAGTCAAAGAGGTGATGATCCAAACGAAAGTTTGGTCCTATTTGGCTACAAGCTAAATATGAAAATAAATTTTTTAAAACATCCTTTTATATTTTTGGCTACCTACTTGAACCATGTATAACAATTTGAATTTTTTTGGTAAATTTTGTTTAAATTCTGGCTATAGAAGATCTCCAAAAAAAAACATGATTTTAGCACTTTTTATTTTTAGTATAACATTTTGGCTATATATAGCTGGCAAAAAAAGGGCTCCTACTGATGCCAAACAAAGCTGCTGCACAGGGTTTTTTTTCTTCAATTTTGTGATGTAGCTGAAGTGGCAATCATTTCATAAGATGATTTAGCCAGATTTGGTCATAAAGAATATGAATGTACATATTTTGTAATGTCCTTCCATATTTTTGGTTACCTATTGGAACTTACGGTTTAATCTGGCAAATCATCCAAAAATGGCAAATCGTCCAAAAATCAAAATCTCAATAGCGTTTTTGGGAATTGAAAGCACATGTTCTTCATGCACTGAAATCTCAAGTTTATGTGATTTGAATATTATATATCACATTTGTGTCTAGAAATCACATTTTGATTATGATATCTTGAAAGTATTTGCCCAAGGATCTGCTTGAAATCCATCCTACTTTCTTTTGAAATATGATTTGTTTGCATTTTGTATGGAAGCTTACATATCTATTGGAGAGAAGTCATGTGTTGATAGGTGGTGGGTTGCAAGGAGGTAAAATGGCAGTCCTTCTCCTTCACAATTTTGAATGACAAGAATTTGAAGAGAAAAAAAATGGTGTGAAAGATGATTACTTAAATGCAAAATCTTGTCATGAATTTTGCAAAGTTAATCCTACTATTTCCCGTTATGTGGTTTTCTCAGTTATTTTGATGTAGCATTGTTAGCAAGCAAAGATTTAGAATTAAATGATGAGCAAAGATTTAGAGTGAATTGATGGAAACCTTTTAGAACTGTCGAAACAGTAGAAAGCAAGCAGAAAACTGCCCCCAAAACTAAAACCTCAGTGTAAATGTGACAAATTTTACTTTTAAAAAGTTGATTATTTTTTAAATTAAAAAAATTGCAACAAAAGATTCCCGTTTAACTCTTTGAGCTTGATAGGACATGAGACTTGGCCACAACCAAAAACAAGAAAGCCCCGCTACTTTGTCATCTTGAGAAAAGAGAGAGAGAGCTTGAATATGTGAGTTGAAGATTTTATATCTTCTGATATTTTGCAATGGATGATGAGATTGAACCTATACAAATGTTTATTGCTATTGGTTTTGTGTTGCAAATTATGTATATTAGTGCTCTAGATGTAGACTGTACTTCAAATCAATGTTTGATATTAAAAAATTCTCAAAAAGACAAGTAAAAATAAAAATATGATCTCATCTTGTTGATTTTTCCAAGAATTGAATCTTACGTCTATACGTGGAGGTCTAGACCACTTGGTGATCATGGTTGTCGTATGTTACTAGATTGATGCTCCCACACTATTAGACTAACAAAGTGTCACACATGAAAAGATGCACACAAATTGTTTGTGCTACAAACTTTTATGTATTCAATTGCAATTACAAGAATTCAAATTCAAAGCAAAGCACTAACAAAGCTTGGTGTCAAGCAGTGTTGTGTGTGTAAATGTCAATAGCCATATATATGGCATGTAAATCCAGTGTAAATATAAATCATTTACATTTACACGTCCAAATTGATCAAATTTACACTTATCCTGTTGCAGTCTACATATATTATTTTGCACTTACACAAAATCAGTATAAATATTTTTCAAATACACTTACATGGCCCCCAGTAGATGTTTTGGGGGCATGTAAGTGTAAATACTAAAATTATTTGTAAAGTCACCCCGTCTTTTGGCCTCCTTTCACCCCAAACCCTTCTTTCAGGGGTATCCATAAAGTAAGGAAATTTTATTAAATCTGGGAGTGAAATGCTGAAAATCAGCATTTAACGCACAAGGTTCAAGACTTATTATAGTAACTTTACAAGTAGGAGCAGTGAAAATATATGCAGCAACAGTGGAGGCGCTAAAGAAAAAGGAAAGACAGGGTGAAACTCAGTTCACCACGAAAATTGAGGTCCCCCCACCCTCGGATGATAATGTTTGTAAATTTTTTGAATCTCACCCTATTTATGATCAAACTGAGGGTTCTAGTGTTGTTTTCCTTACTTTATAGATAATTTTAATAAATATCTTTCACGACCAGACTTTCTTGCAAAGTCATATGGATTAGTAGTTGTGGGTGTATATTTTGATGGTTTTTTTTTTTTTTGCAATGGGCCATTTAGCTGGCTTATCTTCAAAAACATTATGAAATCTTGTCTCCTCAAGTAAAAAATCACATTTTGTACATTGTTATATATGTACATTGTTTTATCAGCCCACATAAAATTATATAAATATATTTATTTTTACACTTACACTGTTGTACACGGTATAGAATAAATTTACATGATTTTACACTAACACGAAGTGTAAGTCCCAAACCCTTTACTCGCACAACACTGGTGTCATCTCTCTCTTGTTCTTCCTATGTGCTTTAGAATCTCATAACTGGAAAGATGAGACTCCAAAACCTTGGAAAAACACCCACCCCAAACACACAAAACAATACCAAAATCCTACATAAAACCGATATTCTGCAATAGAAACCTGACAAAAGTGACTTGTGAATTCAAAATATGAGAAACCTAACACAATTATAATTTGACTACCAAAATCTTGAAATGTTCAGATTGGGGCTACCAAACCCATTTTTTTGAAAATTTTAAATATTTGGGAAAAATTTGTTGATTATTACTGGTAGGTATAGGTATGACATTCATTTCAATCTCGCAAAAAAATTGGTTGGGAGATTTTTTTTTTTCATGACATTATATTTTGCATTATAAAGAAAAACTTCCCTAGTGCCCATAACATATTTTGGATGAAATATAATATTTATATATGAATTTGAGTTAGTAGATTTTGCATAAGTTCCAAAGTCTGCATGCATCACTTGGGTTCTGTATCTCTAAGTTGTCACGCAGAATCAAGTATCATCACAATTGTCTTTTCAGCTGAAAAACAAATGAGGCAGCAGCCAGATGGGTAATTTGAGAGAGACAAAAATCTTGTTAAGATTCCACAAACAATTTGATTAGTTCTTTTTTTTTTCCTCTCTCTCTAACTTTTTTTTTTGTTTGCAAGAGAAATCCTTGTTCCAAAAGGTTTAGACACAACAATAATCATGGAATTGACAAAATGGAGTTTGATCTTGGTGGTGGTGATGGTGGTGTTTCTTAGCAATGGTGCAAAGTTTGGACATCACCACCAAGTTCCTGACTGCCACCAAACAAAAAAACACACTGAAAATCTGGTTGCAAAAAGTATGCACCCACAACCACACACACACACACAGTGATAGACCACTCTGATCTAAGCAGAAGATTGCAAGTGCTGTGTGCTACCATCTATGTTTGTGCACAGGAGAAGGGATTTGCAGAAAACAAACACTCTTGAATTTTGCTTGTTGTTTGTTGTACCTCTGCACATACACATTTGCAAGAAAGGATTCACAGCACTTTTGCAAAAAATGTTGCAAGCTTTGTAGCTGAGCTTTGATATGAGAAATCCAAAGCATTTTTTGGCTTTTGTCACAACCAGAGATGATGATGAGGAGTCCATGATGCCTGGGCACTACAGGTTTTTCTTCCCTTTGTTGCAATTGAGACAACAGAGCTGTGAATTTGAAGAGAGAAACAGAACTGGGAAATTGGAGAGAGAGAGAGAGAGAGAGAGAGAGAGAGAGAGAGAGAGAGAGAGAGTATGAATTTGGTGCCGCACTTGCCTCGGGGTTTAGGGTTTAGTGGGCTTGCAAGTTCACTATATAAAACCAGCAGGCATCAGCGGTGGGTTTGTCTCTTTGATGGTGTGACCTCCAGCTTGTCCAATTGTCATCAGCTTTGGGTGTTGAATCATCAAGTCGGAAGAGGAAGAAGAAGAAGAAGGTGACTTGGCTGTGTGTATTTCCCATTGAGCTTTTCACGGTATGATTTTTCAGGTTCATCATCAGCTTTTGGTTAAGGAAAATCTGTCAATGGAAGAAGAAGAAGAAGAAGCTGATTTGGGTGTGTTTTCAATTGAGCTGTGAAATGTTTGTTTTCTAGTACTCCAGGAACCATGAGAGTTAGCGACTTGGTGATGCAGTGGATTGTTGTGATTCTGGAAGCTGGCATTTTGCAGGAACGTTTGCTTTTGGTTGCAGGTTGCTCCATTCCTCAATTCAAGCTGTTTACAACTCCTTTTGTTCACGATCCAACCCCAGGAGCACATCACAAACATGAGTTTTGCGAAGAGTGAGCTTGAAGAGCATGGTATAGCTGCTGCACTTCTTCTTCTTCTTCTTCTGCTTCTTCCCATCTCTCAGCTCCACATGAAACATCATGCTTAGAGAGTTTGAGTACAATGCTGGCAAAATCATTGTCATCATGGTAGAGAATTGCAGCTGTTGCTGCTGCATAAAATTCCAGAGTCATTGTGTATTGCAGGAGATGCCCTTGACCACCAACAAGATTCCAAGGCATGAGTTGGTGAGGAGGAGGATGTGGAGGAGGTTAGAGAGTGTGAGTACAATGCTTGCAAAAACACCATCATCATCGTAGAGAATTGCAGAAGTTGCCACTGCATAAAATTCCAGAGACATTGTCTATTGCAGGAGATGCCCTTGACCACCAACAAGATTCCAAGGCATGAGTTGGTGAGGAGGAGGATGTGGAGGGGGTTATGTCGTCATTACATGCAAGTGCACCTGATCAAGAAGCAATTCTCGCAATTTCCATAATACCTGCAACAGAGAGCAAGTGTGAAGCTGTTGTCTCCTGTGGGGCTCCTCAACAAGCTCTAACAAAATGGGAGGAAGGTGGCAAAGATGATGATGGCAGCAGAGCTGCAGCTCTAACCAAAGACCCAGCAGCAGCAAGAGGCATTGTCTTCAATGCAGAGGCTTTGAAGACAAATCTTCTTCCCAAACATGCTCCCAGGTAAAAGAAATTCCTGAGTATAGCAAAATGAATATGATGAATCCACTGCAACAAGCATTTGCTCAAAAGAAGATTGATCAGGCATCCAATTCAATCTGCTGGTTTTTTCCTCACATTTGCAAAATTTAAAGGAAGTTGGATTCTGAAGCAGTCATGTTCAGGATTTGGAACCCATGTGTGTTGTCTGTAGTTTTTCTCAGACTCCTTTGTGAGAAGGAGGATCCTGATGCCTTCTTCTTCAAGGTCGATATGCACTCACATACAGGTGGTCATCAATGAGAGTTGAGACTTTCACAGTTCAGCGCTTCGAGTGTATGAAATGGAGAATCATACCCACCAAGGAGCATTAGGAGATGATTGGGGAGAAGCTTCTGGAGCAACCTTGGGTATGTGAAGATGCTCCAGCTTGGCAACAGGATGCAGGGTGTGAGGATCCTGCAGGTCTTTGAGAGGATGAGCCTTCCATCCTCTGGGCTGTTGGCAGGCATAGCAATCCTTGGGCTCCTGATCGCTTCTACCACAAAATTGTAATCAGAGGCGAGATGTCTGCAAAGTTTGCTGATGTGTATGTCCATAGCCCCCCTTCTTGTTTGCTGGTTTTCTTTTTCTTCATATGTCTCTCTGTCTTTCATTGCGCTGACTTTTACTGCTGAAGAGACCTCACAAATGCAGATGCTGCAGATGTGTTCTAAGCAAAGAAGATACATCCTTGTGTTTCATTTAGTATGCCATCAATCTCTCAGCTGTTCATGTAAAAGGGTTTTCATATTCTTTGGCGGTTACTATAAGACACCATGTGGCAAAACACTATGCTCCATGGTTGATGTTCAAAGGTGAGTTTGTTACTGCACAACTTATCATATGTAGTTTGGATCTGCTTCCTGCATTTCTCTCTGCAGCAATGCATGTTGTTTGAATGGAGTTATTTTGCAGTGGACGGACAGGTCTGTAAATTTACATTCGTTCTGCGAGTGCTGAAGAATAGATCTAGAGGAGTGACAATTCACGAGTTGGTTTTGGGGGTAGTTCTACTTGGTGTTTTGTGCCATGGTCTGTGTGTGTGTGTGTGATGACACTGTTGTCTGCTGCATGTGGTTAACTGGTGCAGGTATCTGGATGACCAGCCAAGATTTCCTGAAGCAGGAGTCAATCACTGTCAATTTTCCTTTGCACCTCCCAAGCCAGGTCCTGGCTTCAGAAACAAAGCTCCCATGTTGTTGGAAGGGCCAAAGAGAAAGAAGAAAGCATGCATGCAGCTATCAATAGTGAGCAGGTCCCTCCTGCTCACAAGAAGCAAATTTGCTATGCACAACCTCTGGCTATCATGGGTCCTCACGCTGAGCCTGGACATCTGAGCCTAGGCAATGCAGAAGCCTCTCCTTGGGCACCAAGTTGTGCAGACAAGCAATTCTTGGAAGGGGGCCAATCTCTTGTATCACCACCATCAACTGTCACCCATCTGCGTTCTGTGAAAACTGAGGCTATTGGTTCAATGAAACCATGGCTTTTGCATTTCTTGCATCAAGGTCATGAGTCATGACCTTGCTGATCCTGCATTCCTTTGCATCAAGGTCATGAGCGATGTCCTTGCTGATCCAGGGATTTAGTTCAAGAGCTGTAGAGTCTTGGGGCATTTTGAGGCTTCGAAAAGCCTTTTAGTCCTCTATTATCTGGTGCAGCAGGTCATCTCCATTTTCATCAATGAAGAGACTTAGTATATGTTTTGTTTCTGCATCAGACTTGCAGGTACAGTGCGGGTTAGACTGTATAGATCAAATTTGAATTTTTCAATGCCAAATTTGAAAAATGTAGTATTTAATTTAATATTGTGATTTGCACCACAAATGAAAATGTAACATAATTATTAATCTTTTTACATCTAATAATGAAATGGATTTCACATTGCAGGAAGACTGCGGTGTAACCAAAAGTTGTACCTCGCCTGAATGAGGTAGAGTGTGCTGTCTATCTTGCTTCACTATGCAGACATTTTTACATTCTAATCCTCCTCAACAGTTGATGTTGGCAGCTTTTCAGGAGTTGCCAGCCATCTCTTCTTCATCTCCCTTGTCTCCCCTTGGTTTACAAACTAGTGGAATCACATGATTCTGGGTAGATCTGGAAGTGAATTTTGCTGTGCTTCTACACTTGCATATAGCCCGGAGTTCACATTTCAGAAGCCTCAAATTAGGTCAGAAATCAAAGGCAACATGTATTCACCAGCAAGGAAAAGCAGAGGGTGCTGTAGATTGCAAGTTGGTATTCCAAAGTTTCTTCACCTCTGCAGCAGCAACAGCCTGTGCTGCTTCTGCTGCAGCTATTGCCACAAGCTTTACATCCGACGGAACTCTCTGTTGTGGAGCTTCAACATCAAGGCCCTTTCCACAGGATTCCTCATTTCTTGGGTCATCAGCACCTACCTGATGTCTGTGCCACACAAACACAGGCAATCTTTTTATCCCATTAACTGCCAGCTTTCCCTCTGAATTGTGAAAGAATTCAAAGTGGAAAACTAATTGCTATGCATATCTCCGGATCCAAAAGATCCAGAAACCACAATATAACCTCCTCAATAGTTTCTCCAAAACCTCATTCAGCTTCACTATGCAGACAATTTTACATTCTAATCCTCCTCAACAGTTGATGTTGGCAGCTTTTCACAAGTTGCCAGCAATCTCTTCTTCATCTACCTTGTCTCCCCTTGCTTTACAAACTAGTGGAATCACATGATTTTGGGTAGATGTCAAAGTGAATTTCACTGTGCTTCTACACTTGCATAGCCCTGAGTTCACATTTCAAAAGCATCAAATTAGGTCAGAAATTAAAGGCAACATGTATTCAGCAGCAAGTAAAAGCAGAGGGTGCTGAAGATTACAAGTTGGTTGTCCAAAGTTTCTTCACCTCTGCAGCAGCAACAGCCTGTGCTGCTTCTGCTGCAGCTATTGCCACACGCTCTACATGGGACGGAACTCTCTGTGTTGGAGCTTCAATACGAAGGCCCTTTCCACAGGAGTCCTCATTTCTTGGGTCATCACCACCTACCTGATGTCTGTGCCACACAAACACAGGGTGTCTTTTTATCCCATTAACTGCCAGGTTTCCTCTGAATTGTGAAAGAATTCAAAGTGGAAAACTAATTGCTATGCATATCTCCTGATGCAAAAGATCTGCAAACAACAATATAACCTCGTCAATAGTTTCTCCAAAACCTCAATGGAGTATCATTAGGATTATGGTAATCTTACCTTGTTCTGACTAGCAGAGAGGGTAGAAAGGCGAGGTCTTTGAATTTCCAATGATAGGTGTCACATCCTGCCATTGCTTTGGAGTGACACTGGTCAATAACAAACAAATTGGACAATCTGTCATTTGCAGGCAGCCCTCCAATAGTCGAACCTTATGTCAATTGATCATCTGTGCAGAGTAGTGCAGAGGCCCCAAGTGTTGACGAAAATGAACACACAAACCGCACTCACAGTCACAAAATGGCATCATGATATGACATTTTATCTTGAGTCCTTGCACTACTACTGAATGAGATAGTGTAATCCGGGGGGGCAGGGTACATCCCATCATCATCTTCAGGGTTGCGACAAATGGAAGAAGATGGGGGAACAATGAAACGTGAGATTAGGTGATGCAAAACTTGATTGAAACATTGCAGCCGGTTCGAGTGCTCAAGCTGTTCAACCACCCGGTTTTCCAAGCGGTCTACCGTAATCCTTACTGCCGGCTTGTCCATCAATGCACCTTCCAAATGAAAGAAACTTCTGCAATGTCTCGAAAATCACAAACTGTTGCGATTCCAGTTCGAGTTCGAGTCTTGACCTCCAACTTCAGCTAATTAATGTGTTTCTTTGTTGCCGTGAAACGCAAACTCCGCACCTTCCAGATTTGATCTGTCGGTTGCTGCAAAAGACCCTTGCAAATTTGGGGGCAACCGAGCAACCAGCGCTGCGAAAGTGCCGGGAGATGGGCTTCCAGATTACGCGTTTTCTCGAGCAGACAGCGTGGAAGAAACCAACGGCGAAAGTGTCGGTAAAATTGTAGATGCAAATCCAACGATCAAAGGCTCAGGGGCGTGCCTGGCGACGCCATATTCTTGACCTTCCGCCTGCAGAGTCTTCTTCCTCTTCTTCTTCCTGCGTTGGCTCACTGGTATACTGTTTCCGATCCGCACTGCGCAACGCTCCGTGTCTCTGTCGAGCACAGTGGAACAACTTGCTTTTACATTTCTGCTTCCGTTAAGCGTCTGCTTCGAACCTCAACAGTTGGCTGAATATCTTGCGACGGTTCACAGCTCTCTTCAACTCTCTCAAGCTCTGTTAAGCAGGTACGTTACGCTGTAGAAATAGTCTGCTCGTTTCTCTCTGAACTTGTCTCCTTCTGGCTCTCTTCCCTTGTCTTAATAAGCGGACTACCTTTTTCTTCATTTCTTTTGTTTTTTCTGCAGTTTCGGTGTTGAATGCTTTCTTTCCGTGGCTGTCTTTGTGTACGTGTCGGGTCCATCAAAGCTAAATCAAGTCTGGTAATGGCAGCAGCCCACCTCTCATAGCACCGGAACGGTTCCAGTCATGGACAACAAAGATACGAAGAGCATCGTCGGAGGTGTGGAAAGTGAGGGAGCGTTTTCCTCGCACAATTGTTCTGTTAAAGGGCATACCTCTGCGGTTGTAGACGCGCCGGGCCAAAATGAAGAGTTCAAGGCGGACACGCATAACCTCAGCAGGAGGTCCTCAGAGGAAGGGTCTACTATAAACCTCGGCAGCAGCAGCTCGGAGGAGGAGGTTGCGTCTTCAGTGGTAGCACCGTTGTATTCCGCCTCAGCACCTAAGTGCCTTTGGAGTGAGGTTCGGGCGCGCGATCCAAGTCGAGCGGAGACCAGAATTGAAGAAGAGAGTTTCCGTCTAGTGCGACGAATACATCCGTCGGAGCTTCGAATAGAGCGCAAGATCTCAGAAGGGGGTCAAGCCAAAATCTTCCTTGCATGGTTGAAATACAGAACAGTGGT
>Ga0116227_10016844_pt1 | contig 10369 bp, 6 predicted proteins | sample S1TSphgellanicum_FD_89693 | JGI IMG/M metagenome (GOLD analysis project Ga0116227, IMG submission 89693) | Host-associated microbial communities from peat moss isolated from Minnesota, USA - S1T2_Fb - Sphagnum magellanicum MG | ecosystem: Host-associated > Plants > Peat moss > Unclassified...
ACATTAAAATCCTCACACCCAAAAGCGAACAGCAGGCAGATGCCAATCCACATACCATTATGGAAACTGCAGATACGCAGGCATGGCTAAATGAAGTAATTGCTCAGTTACCAGAACCATCCAAAACGGTTTTTATGCTTAATCGCTTTGAGCATTTAAGCTACCGTGAAATTGCAGCAAAACGTAATATTACCGAACACACTGTACAATACCATATCTCCAAATCACTTCACTTTATCAAAAAGAAACTTAGCAATATTGGCTATCAATGGTAATTTAATATGCTGTTATTCAGTTTGTTGTGTTTGTTCTACAAAAAAAAATATTTTTTGACTAGCATATCCATTCAATGCCGCTATTATATAGTTGTATGGAGTATATCGACCCAAAATTATTAGAAAAGTATGCTGCCGGCCAATGTAGGGAAAGTGAAATTGTAATGGTAGAAAAATGGCTAAATGATCAACAGGATTTACCTTTGATCGAAGCATCAGCTTTCACGGCAGCGGAGCATCAAGAAACCGAAGCCTTTTTATGGTCGCGGATAGAATCAGGGCGGCGCATCAATAAAAATAAATTCATCATATTTAATAGCGGATTTGGTGCCGCTATTGCGGCATGTATGGTAATGGCTATTGCAGCTATATTTTACCTGACTTACCGCTCAAAATCTAATTCCTCGAATCTGATTACTTTCCAGGCAAAAAGTGCTCACATCGATACACTTATGTTAGCTGATGGTAGTCGGGTTATTCTGAATGCTGGCGCGAAACTGATCTATCCCAAAGAATTTATTGGAGCTTCAAGAGAAATACAATTGCTTGAAGGCGAAGCCTTTTTTGAAGTGCAGAAAAATCCTGCGAAGCCCTTTATCGTTCATACTGATAGTACCGAAGTGAAAGTGTTGGGTACTAAATTCAATATTAATAAATCTAGAAGTAAAATCTCAGTGATTTTAAAGGAAGGGAAAGTCGCTTTCAAAAAAGGAAAAGATGCTGTTATTCTTTTGCCAGGCCAAAGAGCAGTATATAGCAATGCAAATGGTATTTCAACTCCTGATCAGGTTAATCTAAATCAATATTTATCGTGGCGGGCTGGAACACTTTGGTTTGAAGACCGGCCAATGGATGAGGTACTGGATGCTTTGGAAAAAAGATATGACCTTAACTTTGTCGTAAAGCAACCTCATATCAATAAATTATTGTTTACAGGAAAAATAAAGTCAGAAAACGCAGCCGAAGCTTTGAAACTCATTATGCTTAGTTCAAATCTTCGATTTAAGAGTAGTGGCGACCGAACCATAAATGTGTATTAGCACAAACAGATTCATCCAATAGCTAGAAATCAGCTGCGATGATCATCAATGTAAAATTCAATTTCTATTCACAGATTTTATAAAATAAACATCCGGATATGGATAAAATTTGCCAGCATTTAAGGCAAGCCTACAATGCTATTTTCTTTTTCTTCTTATTAATATCTTTCGATGCTAATGCCCAAACACAGCAGATTTCCATCGCAAATAAACCGGCGGGCTTAAAAGAAATCTTCAGTCAGGTAGAAAAACAAACTGAGTTTACCTTTATCTACACCCGGACTAAAGGAACCATTAACCAAACGATTAATCTGAGTAAATCCAACTATACCATAACCGAGCTTTTTCATGAATTGGAAATGCGGTCAGGGATCAGCATTAGAATGAGTGGGAATCATGTTATTGTGAAGGAACAAGCCAGCGGTATATTAAAAGGGCTGGTAAAAAATGAGCGTGGAGAAGCTGTACCATTTGCAATACTTGTTGTAGCAGGAAGGACAGTTCAAACGGATGAAAAGGGAAATTTTTTAGTTGTCACTTTGCCCGAAGGCCATCATATTTTAACGGTGTCATACATGGGATATGCAACACAGAATAAGGCATTTGAACTTAAAGCCAATCAAACTGCCTTTCAGGAAATTATATTATTGCCTGATAATAAAGCATTAAATGAAGTCATCGTGAAAGGAAAAACAGAAGCCCAAAAATTTCAGGAGCGGGGATATCATGCCAACATGCTTGATGCCTCTAAGTTTAACAACTCCACCAGAGATTTAAATCAATTATTAAATGCCACCAGCGGCATCCGTATTAGGGAGCAGGGCGGATTGGGATCTAATTTTAATTTTTCCCTAAATGGGCTTTCCGGCAAGGCTGTACGTTTCTTTATCGATGGTATTCCGATGGAAAACTACGGTGTGGGAATGGCTTTTAATAATATTCCTGTTAACCTGGCCAGTAAGCTTGAAGTGTATAAGGGCGTGGTGCCTGTTGAGTTAGGTGCAGATGCTTTGGGCGGCGCCGTTAATATGGTTACTGGAAAAGGGACAGGTAATTATATCGATGCGAGTTACAGTGTTGGGTCTTTTAATACGCATCGTGGTGCCTTAAGCAGTCAATATAGAAATGATTCCACAGGCTTTATCATGAAGTTATCTGGCTTTTATAATTATTCGGATAATAATTATATGATGTATAGCAATCCGAAGTACGATGCCAGTATTTTATTGCCCGATGGTGCTGGTGGCTTTGAAGAAAGAAATGTGAAAAGGTTTCACGATCGTTATCGCTCGGCTATGGTACAGGGAGAATTGGGATATGTTAATAAAAGTTGGGCAGATGTATTTATGGTGGGTTTCCTCTATAATAACCATTATAAGCAGTATCAAACAGGAGCTACACAAGATGTGGTTTATGGGAAGATTGATAGAAGAGGAGATTACATGATGCCATCGCTTCGGTACAAAAAGAGCAACCTGTTGCTGAATGGACTTGATGCTTCGGCTTTTTTAAGCTACGGAATTGATAACTATGCTGTTACAGATACTTCTAAAAGTACTTTTTGGTGGGATGGAAGCCCGTCTAGTATCAACAACAATCATGGTGAATTTGCCGCAAACATTCCTACAACCATTACACATTTCAGAAATGCATTTTTATTAAGCAGGCTCAACCTGGCTTATCAGGTAAATGATCTTAACAGCATTACTTTAAATTACAATTTTAGTAATGCCAATCGCAAAAGCAATGAAGAACTTAGTGCTAAATCCTATGCAGAGGCCGGACAATCAAAGTCTGTTTTAGGAATGGCCTGGAAAAATGTAGCCTTTAACGGCAGGCTAAATACTACGGCATTTGCCAAGTTATTTCATTTTAACCTGAGTATTGCGGAAACAATTGATGCCAGGAATCCAATGGCAGCACAGCATAAAAATTACAACGATTTTGGGTATGGTTTGGCCAGCAGGTATGCGCTAAGTGAACATATTGGCATCCGGGCATCGTATGAACATGCTTATCGGCTGCCCGAGCAGGTAGAAGTTTTGGGTGATGGGGTGAATATTATCGCCAATCTAAACATCCGCCCAGAAAGTAGTCATAATCTTAATCTGGGTTTGGATGTTTCGGCCACACACGAGCAACATTATTACCGGTTTGATCTCTCTGCTTTTTACCGGAATGCCACAGATTTTATTTATTCTATTCCATCCGGAAGCTTCAGTTCTCAATACCTAAATGAAGGAAAAGTAAGGATTTTAGGAGGTGAGGCTGAAGCACAATATAAATTCAGTGATTTGATAGAGTTAACACTCAATGCAAGTTATCAGCGATCTGAACAAACCCAGGAATACATTTATGGTACACAAACCAGGTATGCAACCTATGGCAATATGATTCCCAATCAGCCCTGGTTATTTGGTAATTTATATTTCTCTCTTGGTAAAAACGACTGGCTGGGTAAAGATACACGGATACAATTCGATTGGTCTACCCAATATCTGCATAGCTTCTTTTTAACCTGGGAGGCATGGGGAAGTGCGCAATCCAGAAATGTGATTCCTTCTCAATTGCTCCATAATGCTGGTATTACCTATTCTTTAAAACAAAAGAAGTATAACATTTCCTTTGAATCCAGAAATCTGGGCGATGTGCTGGCTTATGATAACTTCAGACAACAAAAACCAGGTAGATCGTTCAACCTTAAGTTTCGCTATTTCATTCATTAATCAATTATTTACTATTCAATTCAATATTCATGAAAACTAAAACAATCAAGTCTTCTTTAATCATGCTCTCTATTCTTTTTTTGGGGCTGACTTTTCAGTCTTGTAAAAAAAGTACCTCGCCAGATGAGCCAGAAATTATTACCGAAAGCACTTTTGGTATTGGCGGTTTCCTTTTAAATCCATCCAGCACTTACGTATTACAAAATGGCTCACTGAGTACCGGAGAAGCTTCATTTATCGGTAACGGCGCAAATGTAACCAGTGTGGAGCCGGGTTTCCTCGCCTTCATTGCCAAAAACGGAAATTATTATTCTTATAAATCCAGTCAGAATACTTTAACCAAATTCAGCTATGTGAACCAAACCATGCAAAATGTAAAATCGATTCCATTTGTATTAGCAAACGGGTATCGTTATGGCCATTATTGGGTAGATGATAATACGCTAATAATTTATTCACTTGGAGGTGATTATAAAATTCTTAATGTAGAAAGCATGTCTGTTACAAAAGAAGGAAACTTCAATTTGCCAGCTAAAGCAGGATTAACCTTTGCAATGGTAGGTTTCGTTCATGTAAAGGATAATAAAATTCATGTAGGCTATTATTATGGAGATGATAATTACCCTGCCGCAGTAAAAGCGGGTAAAACAAACTGGGCAACGGGTACGGCATATTTTGCTGTTTACGATTATCCGTCAGTAAGTAACCCTGTTTACAGTGAAGATACGCGTTCTACCGTTCCTGGAAATGACCGTAATGGTGTTTTAAAGACTTTTGTTTATAACGATGATCTTTACATTTTAACAGCTCCATTTGAAATGGTTGGGCAAAACTGGGATAGGCCACATGGTATTTATAGAATCAAGAAAGGAACATCGGTTGTGGATCCGACTTACTTTTTAAACCTTTCCGCTCAATTAAATGGTGACCCTATTTTAGGTGGTGGTTATGCTGGTAATGGGAAATTGCTGGTTCGTAGAATTCGCATGGATCTGGCTCCAACCTGGAATTCTTATGGATTTGCCAATACACAAGAGTTTCATATTGTGGATATGGCAACAGGATCAATCACCAAATTGAATGTGCCTTTAGCTAAAAGCCAACCCACTGCTCCAAATATTCTTGCTGATAATGGTAAGATTTACTTTCCGGTAAATACTAAGGATATAGATGGTAACTTTTATCTCTACAATTATGATAGTGCAACAGGGGCTGTTAACAAAGGAATAAAGATTAATGATATAGATGGTGTAAACGGTCTTTACAAAATAAAGTAAACGCTCATCTCATTGCCAGGGAGCGTAATCAGCTCCCTTTTATTTCATGTCGAAAAAAAATAAATCACTTTTTAGAAGAATCAGTAACTGGTTACACCTCTGGTTAGGTCTGTTTTCAGGAATAGTTGTTTTTGTGGTTTGTTTAACCGCTGCAATTTGGGTTTTTAGAGATGAAATGACAGATGCATTTACGCCCGGTCAGAACATCCTTGAGCGGCAAATGGAATTTCTGAAACCATCAAAACTAACGGAAGCCGGAAGAGTATATATTGATAGCATACAGCAAAATCACTCAGCTGTAATCTATAAACTCGAATACCGCACAAGAGATAAAAGCAGCGTTATCGGTTACTTTAGCGAAAAAGATGGTGCATATCAGGAGCTTTTCATTAATCCATATTCGGCAAGCATACTATATCACCGGACGACTGAAACGGGAATTGCCAGCTTTAATAACTTCTTAAGATCAGGGCACCGTTTTTTTTGGCTTCCGAGGCCTTTTGGTAGCTATTTCGTTGGCAGTTGCTGCATTATATTTCTGATTACATTAATCACCGGCCTGATCTGGTGGTACCCATCTAAATGGAATAAATCTACCTTTAATAAAAGTTTTAAAATTAAATGGAATGCCAAATGGAAGCGCCTGAATATTGATTTGCATAATGTGCTGGGTTTTTATAGCCTTATTTTTATCATCATATTAACGGTAACCGGTATCGTATTTACTTTTAAGTGGTTCGATCATGGCTATCACTGGTTGATTACAGGTGGCAACCCAAAAGTAGAATACCCAAAAAAGAGCGTTTCTGATACAACGGTTGTTCAATCAAAATATCTGCACCCGGAAGATGAAATTTGGAAGCACTTCAAAAGCGAAGGTAGAATAAGGATGATGTATCCGCAGGATCGGCAAGATGTTTTTATGATTTATATTCATCCAACAACTGGTCATAATGATTTAACTAAATGGTATGCATTCGACCAAAAAACACTGCAGAAAGTAGGAGAGATGGATTCGTCAAAATTGTCGTTTGGAACTAAGGTTTACAAGGCCAATTTTGATATCCATGTTGGCACTATCGGTGGGATGACCACTAAAATCATTGCAGCGTTGGCATCTTTGGTGGGTGCATCGTTGCCCATAACAGGTTTTATCATCTGGTATAATCGCAAATGGGGCAAGAAAACTAAAAAGCTTTAATTCACAAAATTAAACTTATACATAGAAAATAAAATTCTTTAATTATGAGTATGTGTGCATTTTACGTTCATTATTAAAGAAAAAGGGGAATCATCCAATGGACGATTCCCCTTAAATCTAAATTAACGCTCTCCATATTAAGACGCTTGTGTTAGCCTATTATTGTGTAGGTGATTTAATTTATTTTTATTTATGTAAGTCTGTTTACAAACGCCACCTCCAAAGGAGAGGGCGTTTGGTGAGGCCTCAATAGAAAGTTTTCATCGACAGAAAACTGACGAAGTTCTCCTCATGCACAGTCCATCAAAATTTCGTAAGTCGATTGAGCAAACTTGCGAAGTTTCAAAGGGCATGAGCGGTTGAAAAACTTCGCCAATTTAGGGTAAGGTTTAGTTGTTAATGATTAACCAACTTCATCGCACCTTCACTATAGCGCTCACCAATTATTGGATATTGTTTAATCAGTTCATCAATAGCTTTAAGATCAGCACCTGTTAGGTTAACATCAATCGCACCCACATTTTCTTCCAGGTATTTTCTTTTTTTAGTGCCAGGAATAGGTATGATATTTTCCCCCTGTGCTAAAACCCAGGCAAGGGCAAGTTGAGCGGGTGTGCAATTTTTATTTGCTGCAAGTGCAGAAAATCCGATAACCAGTTTATTGTTATTCTCCATGTTTTCTGGCTGATAGCGAGGCAAGGTCCTTCTGAAATCATCATCGGCAAGGGTGTCAACGTTGAGCGTATTGGTTACCAGACCACGTGCCAGGGGGGAATAGGGCACCAACGAAATGCCAAGTTCATTAACAGTCTGTAAGATTTCCTTTTCCACATCTCTGGTCAATAGCGAATATTCACTTTGCAATGCTGAAATTGGATGTACCGCATGTGCCTTTCTGATGGAAGCGGGAGATGCCTCACTTAGCCCGAGGTAGCGCACTTTGCCCTCCTTCACCAATTCTGCCATTGCACCAACAGTTTCCTCAATCGGGATATTAGGATCAACTCTGTGCGCATAATAAAGATCAATAGTATCAATCTTAAGTCGTTTCAGGCTTTGTTCAATAGCTATTTTTATCCAGGCAGGAGAGCCGTCGAAATAAGTACCGGTTGCATTGCTCGGGCCAGCAATTCCATCCTTAAAACGAAATCCAAATTTTGTTGCAATAAATATCTTATTGCGATTGGGTACCAGTATTTTAGAAATCAGTTCCTCATTGGCACCGTTCGCATACATATCTGCAGTATCCCAGAAGTTAATACCGACATCAAGTGCTTTTTCTAATGTGGCTAAACTTTCCTTTTCATCTGTAGGGCCATAAGCAAAACTCATTCCCATACAGCCCAGACCAAGTGCTGATAGCTGTTCGCCTGTTTTTCCAAGTGTTCTATATTTCATGATGATTAAATTTTGTTTTTCAAATGTAGGTATGGAAGCAATGTGCTCGCTTATAACGATCAAACCGATCATTATAATATTCAAACCAATTAACGAACCTGAGTAGGAGCTAACCCGGTATGTTTTTTGAAAAACAAAGTAAAGTAAGATGGATACTCAAAACCAAGGCAATAAGCAATATCAGCAATGTTCCAGTCGGTATGTTGCAATAAAGCCCTGGCTTCCATAATAATACGCGCAGCAATATGTGTTGTAGTGGTTTTTCCGGTAATCTCTTTCACCGCCCGGTTGAGGTGATTGATATGAACAGATAAAGATGCGGCGAAATCTGCCGGACTTTTCAGTTTAAGTATAAGTGCAGGAGAATCGATTGGAAATTGCCTTTCCAGTAATTCCAGAAATAAAGCAGAAACCCTGGAGGAGGCATTAGAATAAGTACGAAAATTGGTAGCTGCGTTGTTTTTCATCGCCGCATGAATCAGCAGGTGTAAATAGCTGCGGATAACATCATACTTATGTGGGTAATCTGAAGCCATTTCTGACTGCATTTTTTGAAATAAGATTAAAATTTCATTCAGTTGAGCTTCATCTGGAAAGAATATTGGATTACTGCCTATTTTAAATAACGGAGAATCCCGGAGATTGTTTACCCGCTCGCTATGCTGAATAAAATCTTCCGTAAAAAGGCAATACCAGCCCGACTGCTCCACAGATTCTGCTTCCCAGGAATAAGGTACGATCGGGTTGGTAAATAGCAATGCAGGTCTGTCAATTTGGATCCATTTATCTGCATAAAAGATTTTGCCCTGACCAATAATTAACGAAACCTTATAAAAATCTCGTCGGCTATAAGGACTTACTACTGAACAGGTTTCCCTGCTGAACACATTAATATGGCCAATGCCTGCACTGCCAGACGAAGCATTTGTTGATGCATGGCTTGGTAATCTTTTATAAAAATCACTTACACTCTCCGCTTGTATCATATTGTAAATTTATAAAAATCAAATAATGATTGGAAATTGATACGTGCAAAAATCAAAAGACAACTACGTTTTTCAAAGGCTTATATGAAGCAATAATCGATTTTATTAAAAGAGGGAGGTTTATCTTTACCATGCTATCCGCTTCAGTAAATTTTTTAATCATCCTTTCTATTTCAGATGAAAGGGCCCGATAGGCGGATAGGAATCAAGCCCAGAATGCCCTACTCCCCTTATTCTTTTAAGAAGGGGAGTAGGGATAGAATGGCAGAAGATATTACCTGCTATTAATTTTACCGGTTACAAAATGATATGCAGCGAGCTTAACCTGATAATCAGTAAATGAAGTATTTAAAGTGGTTTCTGCTTGCTGATATGATGCTTGTGCATCTAAAACATCACTGATACTATTCAGGCCTGCTTTATAATTATCTCTGTTTATCTTTAAGTTTTCTGACGCTTGAATCAGGTTATCATTTGCGTAATCAATTTGGGTGAGGGCATCTTTTAAATCATACCAGTATTTCATAATATTAACCTGCAATTGATTGCGCCCGTCGTTAAAATTATTTTGAGAAACTCGCTCACTTATTTTGCGCTGTTTAATCTTCTGGCGATTTGATCCCCATAAATTTTCTGATAGTGGGATACTTAACGTGGCAAATCCGATTGGCAAAAATGAACTTTTAAAAGCCCCGTTAAATGATCCGGCCTGTGATGCACTTAGACCAACAGACAGGCTTGGCAAATTACTTGCCTTTTCTAACCGGGTTTGCAAGGCATTACTTTTTACGTCAAGCGCGAGTAACTGATAGCTGTAAAGATTTGACAGCGTAGTATCAGCCTTACTGGCAGGCAATGTTGGTCGTTTGGTTTTATTCAGGGTGTCTTGCATCACCATTAAAGAATCGTAAGGCAAACCTGTGTATACCGAGAAATCAAACAAGGCAAGCATGCGCCCATTGTCGAGTTTGCTTTTGTTCACTAGTAACTGGCTCAACTGGACTTTAACCCTTAACAAATCATTTTTTGCAATCAGACCAGAAGCGAGTAGGTCTTTTTGAGATTTAAGCAAGCTATTGAGTAATTCCTCATTTGCCCGGATGGTTTTTTGCTGCTCCTGTAAGTTTACTATATTCCAATATTTTTGCTCGGTAAGCAATAATACAGAATCAGCCGATTGCCTGGCAAGAATTTTACTTGCCTGCAACTTAAGTACCGCCAGTTGGTTACTGGTGAGTATCTTACCACCTGCATAAATGCTTTGGGTGGCGGTAACTCCAAGGGTATATACGTTATTAATTCCTTTATCAAGTAGCGATGGAATTGGTGGGATAATATCTTTAAAGCCATATAAGCCTAAAGCCAAACCACTTACGCTAGGCAGGTAATATGATTTGGCAGATTGTACACCTGCTTCTGCAGACCTTATACCCAGTTCGCCATTTTTAATGGCTTTACTATAGGCG
>Ga0116227_10016845_pt1 | contig 10369 bp, 6 predicted proteins | sample S1TSphgellanicum_FD_89693 | JGI IMG/M metagenome (GOLD analysis project Ga0116227, IMG submission 89693) | Host-associated microbial communities from peat moss isolated from Minnesota, USA - S1T2_Fb - Sphagnum magellanicum MG | ecosystem: Host-associated > Plants > Peat moss > Unclassified...
GAAATGCTTCTTGAAGCGAAACTCGATCAGCGTGGAGAGCTCCGGGGTGGCTTCGAGGATCACGTCCCCGCCGCGTCCGCCGTCTCCGCCCGCCGGGCCGCCTTTGGGCACGTACTTCTCGCGCCGCCACGCGACGATACCGTCGCCGCCACGCCCGCCCGACACCGTGATCGTGGCCTCATCGATGAACTGCATCTACGCCGGCGGGGGCGTCCAAGAACGGCCCACGCAGAGGCAACTCGCTGCAGTCCCACCCTTCGACAAGCTCAGGGTGACAATTTCAAACCATCCCCCGTCACCCTGAGCCTGTCGAAGGTCACCCTGAGCACGCCGCTCGTCACCCTGAGCCTGTCGAAGGGTGCGCCGGCAGCGAGTTGCCTGTGGAAGGGCGCTACGCTTGAGCGAGGACGTTGACGTGCTTGCGATTCCGCTTCTCCGTAAAGGAGACGACGCCGGGAACCAGCGCGAAGAGCGTGTTGTCCTTGCCCATGCCGACGCCGAGCCCCGGATAGAACTTCGTGCCGCGTTGCCGCACGATGATGTTCCCCGCGAGGACCGTCTCACCGCCGAACCGCTTCACGCCGAGGCGCTGGGCGTTTGAGTCGCGACCGTTGCGCGTGGAGCCCGCGCCTTTTTTGGACGCAAAAAGCTGAAGGTCGAAGGTGAACATAGCGGACGTGAGTATACCAGGGCCCGCCTCACCACGCAAGGTTGCCCTTCGACGAGCTCGGGGTGAACACGAGCGGAGCGCACGCCTGCGTCATCTGCGGACGAAGCCGAGATGCGCCCCCTTCGAAGGGTTTGTGCCGTCCGTGACTCCAAGACGCAACCGCGGAAGTGCTCGAGGTTTCCCCAAAATGGGCTCGCGAGCGCGGACCCTGAGCCCGTCGCCGGGCCAGAATCATTCGAGCAATGGGCCCGCGCGTGCGGGCCCGGGGGTGGTCGGGGCGCTGTGCCGCCCCGGCTTCAACGGTATTTGGTGGAGAAGAAACGGGTCGTCATCACGGGCATGGGCGCGGTCACTCCGCTCGGCAATACGCGAGACGAATTCTGGCAGGGGTTGATCGCGGGCCGCAGCGGCGTCGCGCGCGTAACGGCATTCGACGCGAAGGCGGCCGGCTTGCGCGCACAGATTGCCGCCGAGGTCAAAGGCTTCGATCCGGACGCCCTGATCGGCCGTCGCGACGCGCGCCGGATGGACCGCTTTGCGCAATTCGCGTCGGTTGCGGCGAAGGAAGCGATCGAAGACGCGGCGTTTCCCGAGGACAAGAGCCTGCGTGACGAGACGGCCGTCGTCGTGGCGAGCGGGATCGGCGGCATCATCACGATCCAAGACACCGTCACGAAGGCCCGCGCTGCCGGGACGGCCGGCCGGATCAGCCCGTTCTTCATTCCGATGTTGATGAGCAACGCGGCGCCCGCGCAGATCTCGATGCGGTACGGATTCCGCGGTCCGATGTTCGCGGTTTCGAGCGCGTGTGCGAGTTCGAACGACGCGCTCGGCGTCGCGTTCGACATGATCACGCACGGGAAGGCTCGCGCCGTCATCTCCGGCGGTTCCGAAGCGACGATCACCGACGTGGCGATGGGCGGCTTCGATTCGATGAAGGCGCTCTCGACCCGCAACGACGAGCCCGAGCGCGCGAGCCGGCCGTTCGACCGGGAACGCGACGGGTTCGTGCTCGCGGAGGGCGGCGCGATCCTCGTGCTCGAGGAACTCGAACTCGCGAAAGCCCGCGGCGCGCGCATCTATGCGGAGTTGCTCGGCTACGGACAGTCGGCCGACGCGTACGACCTGGTCGCGGTCGACCCCGACGGCGGGGGCGTTGAACTCGCGCTGCGGCGAATGTTCGCGTGCGCGGGCATCGTTCCGGCCGACGTGGACTACGTGAACGCGCACGCCACGTCGACGCCGATCGGCGATCCCGCAGAGTCGCAGGCGCTCGGGCGCGTGCTCGGAGCCGACGGCCACCGGTTTGCCGTGAGCTCCACCAAGAGCATGCACGGGCACGCTCTGGGCGCCGCGAGCGCGATCGAAGGCGTCGCGACGGTTCTTGCGATTCACAACGGCATCATTCCGCCGACGATCAACTACGAGAATCCGGATCCCGCCTGCACGCTCGATTGCGTGCCGAACGTCGCGCGCAAGGCGGACGTGAAGATCGCGCTCTCGAGTTCGTTCGGCTTCGGCGGCCACAACAGCGTCGTCGCGTTCGGAAAGTATACCGGTTAACGAAGTGGCGGGCGAGGCGCGCCGGCAGCGCTTGCGCGCGTTGCTCGCCCGGGCCGGAGCGGATCGCGTCTCGGCAGCAACGTTCGAACGCTTCGATGCGGCCTTCGTGCACGAAAGCGCGGTCAAAAAAGAGAAGCTCGCGCCCGAGAGCAACGAGCGGCTCGAATTCGTCGGCGACGCGGTGCTCGGCTACGCGGTCGCCCGCTCGCTTTACGACCGTTTCCCCGACGCATCCGAGGGCGAACTCGCGCTGCGCAAGTCGTCACTCGTTTCGGACGCGGCGCTCGCGGCCACCGCCGAACGGCTCGGATTCGACGCCTTACTCGTGCTCGGCGGGAGCCTCGCGAACGGGCCGCCTGCCCGGCGCCGCTCGGCGCTGGGCGACGCCTTCGAGGCGTTTCTCGCCGTCTTGCAGCGCGAATGCGGCTGGGCCGTGGCCGAAGCGTTCGTGCTGCGGGAACACGTGCTCGAACGCGAGCGGCTTCTCGGCGGCGCGATCGACGATCCGAAGACGATCTTGCAGGAGTGGTCGCAGCGCCGTCACCTCGGCGCGGTGCCGGCCTACCAAGACCGTCAGGAAGGCCCCGATCACGAACCGACCTTCTTCACCGAGGTCGTCATCGGCGACGTGCGCGGGACCGGCAGCGGCCCCTCGAAGCAGGACGCGCAGCGTGCCGCCGCCGCGAACGCGCTCGAAGAACTCGCGCGCCGCTACGACGACGTGGGCCCGCGCGAGCTCTCGCGGCCGCGCCCCGGGTCCGCGCCGGCGACCGCCGCACCGAAGCGCCGGCGAAAGCGCGCGGCGGGGCAGCCGTCGGCGTCCGGGACGGCGAAGAGACGTCGCTCGTGAAGCTAAAATCGCTGCGCCTGTTCGGCTTCAAGACGTTCGCGGAACAGACGAGCCTCGCGTTCGAGCCCGGCATCACCGCGCTCGTCGGGCCGAACGGTTCCGGCAAATCGAACCTCGTCGACGCGATTCGCTGGGTGCTCGGCGAACAAAGTACGAAATCGTTGCGTTCGACCAAGCTCGAAGACGTGATCTTCGCCGGGAACGATCGGCGCAAGCCGCTCGGCATGGCCGAGGTCGTGCTGACGTTCGACAATCACGACCGTGCGCTCAAGATCGACGCGAGCGAAGTGCAGATCACGCGGCGCGCGTATCGCGCGGGCGAAAGCGAGTTCTTCATCAACCGGCAGAGCGTGCGGCTGCGCGACGTGATCGAATTGCTGATGGGCACGGGGCTCGGCCCCGGTTCCTACGCGATCGTTTCGCAAGGCCAGATCGACGCGATCCTCGCGGCAAAACCGGCGGACCGGCGCGGTCTCTTCGAAGAAACTGCGGGCATCAACAAGTTCCTCGCGCGCAAGAACGAGGCGCTGCGCCGCCTCGAACAAACCGAGCAGAACGGCATCCGCGTGAACGATCTGCTGCAAGAGATTGCGGCGCGCGTGCCCGAGCTCGAAACGCAGGCGCGCCGCGCCCGGCGTTTTCGCAAGGCGTCCGCGCGGCTGCGCGATCTCGAGATCCTCTCGTATTTGCGCGCGAGCGCCTCGCGCCGGAACGAACGCGCCGCGCAGCAGGCCGAACTCGAACGGCGCGAAGTCGAGCGCGCCGGCGCCGCGGCCAAAGCGGCGGCGGTCGACGCGGAACTCGCGACGCTACGGAACGACCTCTTCATGCGCGAGCGCGCGCTCGAGGCGTTGCGCGCCGAGACCACGCGCGTGCGCGCCGAGTGCGCGGAACTCGAAGCGCAGCACGCTGCGATGAGCGCGCGCCGCGAAGCGCTCGACGCGCAGTCCTCGCAAATCACGGACGACCGCGAGCGCGCCGAAGCGGAACAGGACGAATTGCGAGCGGCCGTCGCCGCGCTCGAGCGCCAGATCGCTCCGAAGTCGGCGGAACTCGAACGGCAACGCGCGCGCGAAGGGCAGGCGCAGGCCGCACTCGCGCTCGCGCGCGCGGCGCTCGACCGCATCTTCGCGGCGCTGCGCGAGGCGGAAGCCGTCGCTGCCGCCGACGCCGCGAGCGAGGCGGAGCGGCGCGCGCAACTGCAGGCGACGCAGGCGGAGTACGAGCGGCTCGAGCGTGAAGCGTTCGCGCTACGCGAGGATGCGGCGCGGCGCAGCGAGCGCGCGGCGACGCACGCCCGCGAAGCGGAGCGGGCCGAAGCGCACCTGTCCGCGCGCAACGAACGCGCGCGCGCAGCGCGCGCGGCCGCCGCGCATGCGGACGACCGCGTCGCAAGCGCAGCCGCGGCGCTCGCCGAGGGCCAAGGCGCCTATCGCGCTGCGACGAGCGAGCTCGCGAGCGCCGAAGCACGGCTGCATACGATCGAAGAACTCGAAGCGAATCTCGAAGGGCACGTGCCCGGCACGCGAGCGGTGCTCGAAGCGCACCGGCGCGGCGAGTTCGGCGGAATCGTCGGCGTGGTTTCCAACCTGATCCGCGTCGACGAACAGTACGCGCGCGCGCTCGACATCGCGTTCGGCGCGGCGCTCTCGAACATCGTGACCGAGCGTGCGGAGGATGCGGAGCGCGCGATCGCCTATCTGCGTGCGCGCGAAGCCGGCCGCGCCACGTTCTTACCGCTCGATACGCTTGGGAGTCGCGCGGGCCGCGGCGCGCACGAAACGCCGCGCGAACCCGGCGTCATCGCGTACGCGCACGCGCTGGTCGAACCGGCCGAAGCCCGCTACGCGGGCATCGTCTCGTTCCTCGTCGGACGCATCCTCGTGGTGGAGTCTCTCGACGTGGCGGTGCGGCTCGTGCGCGATCGGGGATTTCGCGACGCGGTCGTCACGCTCGAGGGCGACGAGATTCGCGGCGGCGGCGCGATGACGGGCGGCCGCTACAAACGCGAACGCTCGATCCTCTCGCGCCGCGCGCAGGCCCGCACGCTGACCGACCTGATGCCGTCGCTGCGCGAGCGTCTGGAAGCGGCGCAGTTCGCTGCCGCGGCCGCGCATGACGAGAGCGTCGCGGCGACGCGCGAGCGCGACGATGCGCATCGCATCGCAAGCGACCTCGCGGTCGAGATCCGCGACGCGGCGGCTCGCGTGGAAACGCTCACGCTCGAACGGGATCGGCTCGGTGCGGAGGTCGCGGCGATGCTCGAACGCGCGGCCGAGCGGGATCGCGAAACGGCGCTCGCCCGCGAACGCCTGGCGATCCTCGACCGGCCCGCCGTCGATCGGGCTTCGGCGCTCGCCGAGCGCGAGCGCCTCGAAGCGTCGCTGCAGGAAGCGCGCGAGACGATCGCGCGCGCGCAGGAAGCCGAGCGCGCGGTCTCGGGCGAGATCGCAAGCGCCCGCGAAGCGGTCGCATCGCTCGTCGCGCGCCGCGACGCCGCGACGGGCCGTCTCGGCCTGCTGGACGCGAATCGGGAGCGGGCCGCGCTCGCGCGCGCCGCGATGAGCGCCGAACTGGAAGCGCTCGGCGAACGCATTGCGGCTGCGGAGCGCGCGCTCGGGACGGCGCGCGAACGCGTTTTGGAAGCGGACGCGCGGGACGCGGCCGCGCGTCGCGACCGCGATGCGCTGCAAACGAAAGCGCAGACGCTCGAATCGGACCTGCGGCTCGCGCAGAACGCGGAACGCGACGCGAGCACGGCGAGTGAGGGCGGTCGCGTGCGGCTGGCGGAGATCGACGCGGAGCTCGGGATGCTCGCGGCGCAGTTCGCGCAGAATCCCGCGACGGCCGAGGAATGCGCCGGCGTCGAAGCCCGCTATGCCGACGAACGAGGCGATTTCGTCGGCGAGATCGCGCGACTGCGCGACGAACTCGGCCGGCTGCAAAACGTGAATCTCAACGCGGATGCGGAGATCGAAGAACACGTCGAACGCGAACGCTTTCTCAAGGAACAACTCGACGATCTGGCGCGGGCCCGAGACACGCTGCTCGCGTCGATCCGCGAAATCGAGGCGTCGTCGCAAGAGCAGTTCAACGCGACGTTCGCACTGGTCAAGGAAGCCTTCGAGCGGGTCTACGTGCGCCTCTTCCCGGGCGGTCTCGCGAAGATGTGGCAGACCGAGCCGGAGAATCTCTCGGAGACCGGCGTCGAAATTTCCGTGCAGCCGCCCGGCAAGAAGATGATGTCGCTGACGGCGCTCTCGGGTGGCGAGCGCGCGATGGCGGCGTCCGCGCTCATCTTCGCCCTGATCGCGGTCAAACCGTCGCCGTTCTATCTGCTCGACGAGGTCGACGCGGCGCTCGACGACGCGAACGTCGAACGTTTCTCGGGCCTCGTGCGCGAGGTCGGGTCGAGCGCACAGTTGCTGATCGTCACGCACAACAAGAAGACGATGGAACTCGCGCAGCGCATGTACGGGGTCACGATGCGCGAGCCCGGGATTTCGAGCGTCATCTCCGCCGACTTGACGCCGGGCGAAGCGGAACGCGAATTGACCGCGGAGCCCGCGCTTGCCCGTTGACGCCGTTCGCCGCGAAGCGGCGCTCTTCTCGGTGTACGATCGTACGGGCGTCGTCGATTTAGCGCGCGAGTTCGCCGCGCGCGGCACGCCGATCTTTGCGACCGGAGGGACCCGGCAACACCTGCTCGATCACGGCATCGATGCGCGCGACGTCGGCGACCTGACGGGATTCCCGTCGCTCTTCGACGGCCGCGTCAAGACGCTGCATCCGCGCGTGTTCGGCGCGATTCTCGCCGATCGCGAGAATCCCGCGCATCGTGCGGAAGCGCTCGAACACGGCGTTCCCGCAATCGCGACCGTCGTCGTCAACCTCTACCCGTTCGAAGCGACGGTCGCGCGGGAAGGCGCGACGCTCGACGAGGCGATCGAGCAGATCGATATCGGCGGCGTCGCGCTGATCCGGGCCGCGGCCAAGAACTTCGCGCACGTGACGGTGCTGGTGGATCCGGATCAGTACGGGGCGCTCAGTGACGCCGGCGGGTCGGCGGATCTCGCGACGCGGCGACGCTTCGCGACGCGCGCGTTCGAGCGAACGGCGGAATACGATTCGTCGATCGCACGTTACCTCGAAGCGGGGCTGCTGGCCGCCGAATTGCCCGGTTCGCTCGCGCTGACGATTCCGCTTGCGACGCCGCTGCGCTACGGCGAAAATCCGCAATCGCGCGCCGCCTTCTATCTCTCGCGCACCGAGGCGCTGCCGGAGCAGCTGGGCGGCAAAGCGCTCTCGTATAATAATATGCTCGACCTCGACGCGACGCTGCGGCTGCTCGTGCGCGAGGTACCGGGGGCCGAACGCGACGTCGTACGCGCCGCGATCGTCAAGCACACCGTGCCGTGCGGTGTGGCGGAGCGCGCGCGCGCCGTCGACGCCGTGCGAGCCACGCTGGAAGCGGACGCCGTTTCGGCCTACGGGGGCATCATCGCACTCGACGGAACGGTCGATCTGGCGACGGCGGACGCGCTCGCAGGCTTTTTTCTCGAGATCGTCGCGGCGCCCGCGTTCGAGGATGCCGCGCTCGCGCGATTGCGGCGTAAGAAAAATCTTCGGATCATCCGCTACGACCGGCGCTTACCGGAACGTCTCGCGCGCGAGTTGCGCGTGCGGAGCGCGCTCGGCGGCGTGCTCGCGGAAGACGACGATCCGAACGCCGCGCCGGAGACGTGGCGTGTCGTTTCGCGGCGCGCGCCGACCGATGCGGAGTGGCGCGATCTACGCTTCGCCTGGGACGTGGTGCGCCACGTGAAATCGAACGGCGTCGTCGTGGTGCGCGACGCGATCACGCGCGGGATTTGCGCCGGCCAGACGAATCGCGTGAGCGCCGTCCGCATCGCGGGCGAGCGGGCGGGCGTCTTTGCCGCGGGCGCGGCTTGCGCGAGCGACGGATTCTTTCCGTTCGCGGACGGCTTGGAAGCCGCAGTCGAGGCCGGCTGCGCTGCCGTGATCGCGCCGGAAGGCTCGATCCGCGACGCGGACGTCGTCGCGGCCGCCGACCGGCTCGGCATCGCGCTGGTATTTTCGACGCACCGCTACTTCTTGCACTGACGCGCCCGATGTCACCCTGAGCTTGTCGAAGGGTCGCTGCCGTGCGTTCGACAGCTCAGAGTGACAGGCTCAGGGTGATGGCGCAGCGGGTTAGGAGATGCGGTGCTTCGCTTGCGGGGCGGTCATCGGTTGGGCGGGGACGTCGTACGGCGGGCCGCAGCTTACCGTGCTCGGTGCGTAATGGCGGTAGTACTGTTCGGTCATGACGCCCGGCGCTTGCGTCGGACCGACGCCCGGCGCGCAATAGCTCGTCGAGGTGCAGGTCTGCATCACCATGATCGGGTTGACGCCGGGGTTCGACGCGTTCTGGGCGGCCGGCACTTGATTGAGCGCGCCGCTTTCCGCGACGTTGTCGAACCAGAAGCCCACGTACGTCGGGCTCGAGAGTTCCGCGTATTGATGGAATTGCGTTTGGATCGTGGAGCTCGAAGCGCGATCGAGCTGCTGGCCCGTGATCGGGCCCGGACCCATCGATTGTCCGGTCGACGCGCCCGGGTTTTCCGGCTGCAGCGTTTGATCGAAGGTGCCTTGTCCGAGCAGGCTCGAGAACACCTCGAACGTGTCCATCTCGTAATAGGCGTTTCCGGCGCCGCAGACCGTTTCGCAGAGCGTCCAATCCGAGGGCCAGAAGCCGGGCGCGCTCGAGCGGCCGTCGGGCACTTCGGCGGAATAGATCCAGTAGCCGTACTGGTATGCGTTGTTGATGTTGCCGTCCATCAGGCCGCCCAGGTTGTGGCGGCACGTGCCGTCGCCGCACAGGAACGCTGCAACGTCGGAGGGAGCGGGCGCGGGTGCGGGGTAGGCGAGAAGTTGTACGCCGACGCCCCGATTGAGCGCGATCGTGCTCGGGTACTTGCTCGCGCCGTATTCGGACTGCCACGTCGCGATGTTCGCAAACGACGGATAGGCCGAGTCATCGGTTCCATCGAGGCCGCCGTTCTCGCGGCCGAACGAGAAGCTGTTGCTCCACGTCGTCTGTTTTGCGGCAGACAAGAACGCCGGACCGTACGTGTCGCTCACGTTGAGATCTCCCGCGACGGGGGCGCCTGTGTTGAGTGCGATATCCGCATTGAATTCGTCGTGTGAGGCCAGATTGTACGTGAGTCCCGGGCCGCTCGGCTGTCCGATGCAGAGCGATGCGGCGACCTTGCCGGGTGACGGGCTCGGTGAGGGACCGGCGGATTGGCTCGGTGACGGACTCGGCGACGGATTCTTGAGGCCGCCGTTCGCGATGATCGAGTTCGGAGCAACGCCGCTAAACACGGCGATTTGCGAGACGCCGAAGCCGCCTTGGGCGATCTCGACGGCGTTCGAGCCCTTGGCGCCAAGCGCCTGACTATTCGTGTCGACGTACACCTGCGACGAGAGCACGGTTCCCGACGTCGTAAGGAACGAGATTCGCAGGTGCGTCGTCGTCGGGGTCGCTCCGGTATCGAACTTCGCGTAATACGTCGTTCCCGTCGTCAGCGCCGGAGAGTTCATGCCGACTTGAAAGTAGGAGCCGTAGGAATCGAAGAACTCCCCCGCGCCGGCGTTGAAATAGACGCCGAGGTTTCGGTTGACGATGTTGCGCGAGGTCATGTAGACGAGCGGACCGTTACTTGCGACGAATCGAATGATGACGCTCGAATATTGGAGCGCCGAACCGGTCGTTTGCAACACGCCGAGATTCGTCGGCCCCGTATCGTTGATCGTATTCGTGGCATCGGTCGAGTCGGTTTTCGAGACGTCTTGCAGGCCGACACCGGCCGCTTGCGTATCGAAAGCTGCGTTCGCGAGCGGTCCTTGGGTCGGGATGTAATTGATTAAGGGCGTCGGCATCGTAGCGACCGCGTCGTACGCAGCGAACGCGTCCGCCGATCGTACGTTCGCGTTTGGACCGGCGAGCGACGGGGTACTCTGCTGACTAGACGCGTTCGTTGCGGGCAACCCCGTCGTCGTCGTGCCGGTGCCGCACGCGGTGAAAATCAAGCATCCGACGTAGAACGATGCGATGGGGAAGACATACCTGCAGTTAGAACGCATGCCCATCCCATCGGCACGCGATGCACGCCTTCTTCGCCGGAGCCACGCGACTGTGACGACGCGATTAGACTTGCCTGCGTTTCAAATTATCGATAACGCGGTAAGCCCGCCGCGACCGCTCGCTTGCGATCCGCCCC
>Ga0116227_10016846_pt1 | contig 10369 bp, 7 predicted proteins | sample S1TSphgellanicum_FD_89693 | JGI IMG/M metagenome (GOLD analysis project Ga0116227, IMG submission 89693) | Host-associated microbial communities from peat moss isolated from Minnesota, USA - S1T2_Fb - Sphagnum magellanicum MG | ecosystem: Host-associated > Plants > Peat moss > Unclassified...
GGGGGTTTGGTGGGTGGGGGGGGGGGGGGGGGGGGTGTAATGGTAGCCAATCATTGCCATTCATGATGATTGGTATCATGTTGAAATTGGGAGGTTTTTTTTAAAACAAAGTGAGTTGTTTTGCCAAATTGTTTCATGAATTCGTCTATGTATTTCATGTGTACCCTAACTAGCATGGAAAATTGCTTATACATGATGACAAGCAACTATGACAATTCCATTGGTGCATATTAGCTTGATTAGTCATGTTTTGATGTTGGTAGTATAGCTGATGGAATTGTAGGTATGATTGATAGGGCTAGGTTAGGTGATTAAGATTTGTTTAAATGACTGAACACCTAACAAATGCGCATGGCACAAAGGTCAGTTTGTAAATTTTCATTAGTAATTATGTGTTTTTTCCCATGTGCACCATGTTGAAGTATTTTTTCAATACTTATTATATCCCTTGTTAAGTAAAATCTACCATTGTACACATACTATGAGTTGTAGGAATAAAGATCATCATTGAAATGAGCATGGTATAAATATCCACATCCATCCTGAAATTGCATAAAATCTGATTTGTATAGTTGTGAAAGATGAATGAAGATAATGGTCTAATATTTTGTGACAATTTCAAGGTTATGAGTTATGATTGCCCTCATTATTATTACATTTTGGTAAATCACTAAAAGTTACATGACATTTATTTGCATATTTTTGTGGAATTTTTTTTTGTAACCATTTTGACATATCACTTAAATCTATTACAAGGTTGAGAGTTGAATCAATCAGTTTACAAAGATTAAGTTTCTACTATTGACCAACTATCTTTTTCCTTTTATTATTGGACCCCTAAATTTTCCTATTTCTAGGAGCAACTTAATTTGAACTTTTTACCCACATGGTTCTTATCCAAATGGTAGGTGACAGACAAGGAGCTATGTTTGGTGGCTTGACAAATGCACCATTGCAGCCAATACCCAAAAAGAAATATCGAGTAAAGCCTTTTGTTTGTTTACAAACTTACATTTTTTGTGCAATTAGTTGCAAGTGTCCATTAAGTTATAATGTCCTTTCAAGACAAGTATAATATTATCTTAAAAGGATTTGAGTCATTATTTACAAAGAAATGTAATATTTGCTAGCCTTTCTCTCCCTTTGGAGACTTAGGGCTTTCTAGATTTCATTACGGGGGCTAGAAATATTTGATGGAGATTTATGTTGCTCTTTGTTGTTTTTGAGAAATAATGGAGCTATAGTAGGTGCAAGTGGTGTCAAACATCATACCAAAGCCTCAAGTAAGTATATTTTGTCAATGTTTATCATTCAAAGGCAATGTAAAGATGAATAGACAAATTGTTGTGTAGTTTCTCAACTTCGTCAAACCAACATCTTGGCATTCTTGCAATACTTTGCACCATCACCCATGATTTGAAATGCATGATTGTGTACCAATATTTTTTAATGGCTAGGTCAATCTTTGAGGTTGTTGGGTGCAAGTGTCAATGAGAGTAGTCTTTTTTGTACATTAGTGCATGATATTGAGAATGGACTTGGGCATGATTTTTTTCAATTTTGTAAGCGTCAATGGAAATGGAGATCAACTTGTGGGTGAAAGCATATTAGGGTGTCACAATTTCGGCAAATCAGAAACCCTTTTCAAAATCCTTTTCTAGTGTAATTGAAAATTGGCTTGAAATATGAATATTCAAATGATATTGAAAATAATATTTTTTTGCATTTCTAATTTCAAATCATGATGTTGTAAGACATATTAAAAAATATCAAAATAAAATATTTTAAATGATTAAATAATCTTTTAAAATAATTATAGTTTCTAGAATTTTAAAAAATCCATAACATGATAAATTAAACTCACAATCCATTCATTCAATAGCTCTTTAGTTTCTTAAACATAATTCATTCAATATCCCAAAGTTTCAAACACATAAAATTAACACATTGTAAGATAAAAGTCCATATCCATGAATTTTGCAAGTGTGACAAAAAATGTGGGCAAAATTCAAAAGTCCATTACTTATTGGCTATCCATGATTTTGATTTGATTTGTTCATTTTTGGAAGGTTTATTATGATAGCTTTAGATAAACGAGTCCCTTTTTTAATTATTTGAATGGTTTTTATTTTATTTATTTTCTTATACCTAAAGAATACATGAAAAACTACCATTGTGACGTCCATACAAGGTCACCATAGTGTGCAAATACCTTTGTCTACTTCTATATATACACCTAATAAGCATGAAGATAGATATTCGGGCCTTGTGTGTACTTTACATCTATTGGATGGAGATAAAATCTCTATTATTTTTGGCTTGTTCATCATAGGTTAACTACGCATATTGGCAAGGTCTAAGAGCTTAATTTGTGATGCTACTATTGCACACAAGGTTATCATTCCTAAGTATGGTGAAATGAAAATTTGTTGTTATAATGTTCTCGCAAATGTTAATTTCAACCATTCCTTGTGATCCATCTTAGGAAAGATTATTAACTTTTTTTTGGTGCAAGAACCATAACTACAACTAAGCCAAATATCATATCAATATCATTGCTATTGTATTTCCTCTTTGTTGTTTATGATTTTGGAGGGTAAGGTGTAAGGTTTTCATTCTGTAATGGTTAAAGAATAAAAAGGGGAGTTGCATGGTGTTGATGTTGTTGAAAGTGTGGGCAAGATTGACTTTAATTGCTTTGATTTAACAACATCAAATATTGTTCACAACAGTTTAGATGTTGAGGGCATGGCATTGGTAATTTAACATCTGGTCATGTGGTAGTAGTAAAGGTTGTGTAGTTTATAGCTATAAAAGCTCAAGTTGCATTATGGAAGCCTCGCCATCATTCATCCATTTGCTAGGGTTTTTTTTTATGTTAATGATAACCTCCCTATTGAAATTGTGAACCCACAAATGTTGAGATGCATTATTTACAAGTCTAAGCAAACAAATGAGAATGTTTTGATCGAAAGTTGTTCTATTATAAAGAAGGGGCTTATAAAATACAACAAGTGTAATGGGGTGATTCTTATGAAAACACACATTGATTGTGCACGTCCCAAATTCTTTGTTGCAAGGAGGAAATAGCTTCTTGAATTGATTCCCTTAGATCATATTTGATAACCAACAAATAAAAGGGTTGGAGTTACTGGTGGTGCAATCATAGAATTTTTTGGCTCTTCAAATCCTTACAAACAACACATTGAACAACAAAAAAAATTTCTTGAATATCTGGTCATGTATATTTGTAAGGGCTACATGGCTTTGTCCACTTGTGGGAATATCTGGTTAAGAAGGTTAGTTTTATGCCAATGCCCTCGTGTTTTATTTCCATTTCATTCACAACTTTGTGGAAGAAGTGCTTCCTACTATGGTTACCAAATCTATGGACATTCATGTTTTGCCAAGACTTGAAATTGTAGCAACTATTTTTGTTTCATTTGATTTATGGATGTTTAGAGGAAGCATTGACACATTTGCTTTGGTTATCAATTATCTCTCCAAAAGTTGGAAGCTTATGCATGTTATTGTTGGCTTGTTTGAGGTAAATGAAACAACTGGCTCGTGCATGGCATGACAATTGCAATATTTGCTTGAGAAATTTGGTTTAATTCATCGAGTTTTTGTTTTTGTCAAAGATGAGGGCAGGAACTTGGCTTCCATGGCTATCACATTGCACTCCATTATTGATTGTGGGTTGTTAAACCTTCCCTAGGTTTATGAAGGCACTTGTTTTGGTCATGTGTTGTTTAAAGCATGCCAATATTTCATGAATGATGACAAAGTTTTTATGGGGCTAAAGCAAGTGAGTGTGAAAGATGCACAATCAAGATTACAAAAAATAATTACTTGGACAAAAAAATCCGAAAGGAAAGGCAAGAATGGGAGAAAGCTTGTGTTCAAAGCGGGTTGTTGCCTCGCAAGCTCAAGACACCTATCAAAACAAGATTTACAAGCAAAATCATTATGTTTAAAGAATGTCTTGAATTCAAAAAAACCATATTTCTTTGTTATGGTAGGTAGAAGACATTGGCATTACAATAGTGAGTTCATGATGCCCAAGTTTGGGCTATTGCAAAGGCAATTACTTTTTGCCTAGACCTTGTTGTGAGTGCACGTGTGATGAATCAATCAAGAGGGCATTGGTTCCTATCAAATGCTTTGACTATTGTTGTTAATATTTCACCCAACATGGAAATTAAGTTTGTGGGACTTGGTGATGGGTCTAAATTTTTAAATGAATTTGATTTAGAGCTCTTCACCTTGCAAAAAAAAAAACAATAGGAAGTCATTACGGTGACTAGACCTTTCTTTTTTGTTTTTGAAAACATTTGATCCACATGATGTTCACAACATGGTTGCCATCATGTTGGATCTTCGTTTCAAATCTCTACAAATTGTAAAAAATTATGTGGGCCATTGTGGAGCAATATTTTGTTTTGCTTCTAAATATGATACAAAAGTAGTGATTCCATTGCTGATGGCTTGATTTGACTGATTGAATCCTACTTCCCAAACATGTGCAACTACTACTGATGTGCCCAATTTTCAATTTGAAAAAAAAGAAGGTAATATGTTTGGTGTTGGAGCATCCATGGAGGAATCCTCTTGTGCTTTTGTTGCTAGAGAACTTTTTTTTAATTTAGGAGGTTGTCTATCCTTGCATTTGCATTTATAAATTTTCTATCTTGGTGGCAATGCCATGAAAACTAATTTTCAAATGTTGATTTTTTAGCCAAGTAGATCCTTGGAATTTCAAGGTCCCAAATTGAAATTGAACATGTTTTTAACTTATTGGTGTGTTAATAACCTTATGGCATTGTCATCGGCAAGTGGAAAATTTAGACTGAATAATCATGGTTATAAAAAAATTGGCTTGATGATCCACGACTGAATTACAGACTGCTATTTTTAAGGATTATATGAAAGTTGAATGTTTTTAGTTGAAGAAAAATATGATTTAATTGAACATGATGATTTTTTTAAACAATTGATGACAATTAAGTAAATCAAATGGCTATCTTTTTTTGTTATCTTTTTTTTAGCCATAACTTGCACTTTGATTTTCTTTCATCATTGTGATTGATTTTAGTTTTTATGTGCAAGTTTTATGCATGGATTATGGACTTCACACTTCACTCCTCACCAACATCATATGTTGTTGCCCAAGCTTTTGATATTATTTTAGGCTTTTAGATTTTGGGTGTTAGGGTGGTTTTTGGTTTTTTTGCAAGCAACTTGTGCTGCAGTGGTCATAGTTTTTATTTCAAGACTTGGGGTTCAATTCCCCCACAAGTTATTTCAATTTGTAGGGTGACTTGGTAAGGTGTTCATGTTTGTGTTACTACACTTATGGGTTTTTGTGTAATATTCACATGTTCCATACATATTTATAATTTATCAACATTTGAATTCTAATTCATTCATAACCGGACCATATACATATCTATAGTTTATTAGCATTTGAAAACTGGTTCATTCATAAATTTACCATATACATATTTATAGTTTATTAGCATTTGAAAAGTGGTTCATTCATAACTAGACCATATACATATCTATAATTTATTAGCATTTGAAAACCGGTTCATTCATAGCCGGCAAAGGGAAATTAAAATGGTTGAATGCATAACTGTCTATGCAATCAATCTCCTGAATTTTAAAAATACATATCCTTGTTTGTTTTTTTTTTCTAAAATAAGAATTTGTTATGTTGATATTTGAAGGTTTGTCCTAAAACTAGATAATCAAACGATGCTGGCTTAAACCTCTTATTGTTGGCTTTTCAACAAGCTTAGGCTCACAACATGTGAAATTGCAAAGTGTTCATAACAACCATTTAAATGACAAAGGGTAAATTGTTTATGACATTTAAGACCTTCAACTTTGAAATAACATTGATTAACAATCTTCATAAATATTTAATTTTTTTTCCATGGAGGTTGAAATTATCCAAGTTGAGTTTCCAAAAAGCCTAAAATGATCAAATTTGGAACTTGTATGAAACCATGGCAATCATTTCAATGAAGGGGGCATGTTACCTTTCCTTCCCAACAAATACATGTAAAGGTTATTTTCTTCATTTTAAAATTATTTTTCTTGGACCAAATACATCCTCATGTAAATTTTCATTTCATATTGAGTTTTAATTTGAATTTACTAGGTGTATTACTTGTTAAATTGGTTGTACTTTTACATCCACTTTGCCTTTTTATTTCATGATAATTTAAATCATAACTTCACACCTTATTATACTTTTATCCTATAATAACTTTTTTTTTGCTTTAATTTATTATGGTTTACCTTTATTTTATTTACCTTTTATTGTACCTTATTCACTCATAAAATAATAATAATAACATAAAAAAAACATAAAAAGAAACATATATCTATGCAATTCATCTTGTAACCTAAACAACCATTAAATTACAAATACATTCATATTTCTCATTTTTTATATTGGGCCCACACCAACCCTTATAGCATATACTCACATATAGTCACCTATTATAACTTGAAGTGAGGAATGAATAATTACTTCACAAATGTTCAAATGAAACACACTATTCTCTTATCTATATTCCTACCTACTTACCTACCTTCTTGAACAAACCATAAAAAACTATATTGCATTAGATTTTTAACCTAGTGGATCAATGAAGGTGAATCAATCTTAAATCCTTCCAAATCTTATTTAAATGTTTTGCTCACGTGTGGTTTTTTTAGATTGTAATTATTTCTCTCATTTTGTCTAAATCTTTTGTTAATCATATGATTTTGTTAGTTATAATTCTCATTTGATTTGTGTAAATTTTTGAAAGATTTGAAACAAAATTTAGATTATCAAACATGTTTTTAAAATATTTTGGTTTCAAAAGATGAATTATTTCAAAGGGATTAAAAGTAATATACATGTCATAGATGTGTAAAATTCATCTGCAAAAATATGAACCTATGAATCATAAATTTCACACAATTTCTATTGCTAAATCCTTGCATGGAAAGTTTAAAATCATGTTTTTAAGTTTTGGGCCTTTTGCACCAAATTTTCAAATACTACCTTTATTGTCAATAAAAAAGGTCTAATGTTGATTTAAAAAAAATAATGCACCATTAAGTTTGTAAAGTGGTATTGGGTAAAAACCATCCAATTCTTGATTTTGTAATGAAATGTGCCAAACCTTCAACACATGCCTTTATTCACAAAAATAACAAGAGGATGAAAGCTCCAAGATGGGACTAATACCAGTTCACAAATATGAGTTCAAGATGAAGTCAACTTGCACAAACCAAAAATAAATAAATTACTCCATGCAAGTTGGAGGCAAAACGTCCATGAACAAACCATGCAAAATAAACTTTCATAAAATTCATAAAGGCCCAAATAGATTAAAAAAGAATCAACATTTTCTCCTTGTAATATACTTTGTAATTGATGCAAATAATTGTGTGAAATGGTAAAACTTTTTAGGACTCCAAAATGGGAATTTTGAAAATTCCTAATTTTGCCAAGTTATGAGTTCCACAAAATTGTGACCTTTCATAATCCTCACATATGAATTTTAACTAAAAAGTTCATAAGAGCAATGTTGTAAACTTGAAGAAACATTTACAACACCATATTGTAAGTTCTATTTGGAGGCCATTTAACATTTGTTTCTTAGGTTTTAGTGGTTGGAAATCGAATTGTTAATTTGATTCTTAACCACTTTTGGGGCAATAATTGAGTTCCATATATCCAAATGGAAAATATGAATTCACTTTCGATAAATGCAATTTAAGAAGGTGCAATCACATTAATAAGGACCATAACAATGTAACCAATGTTTGTTTTTCATGTTTTAAAAAGGTAATTTAATTTGATGTTGAAATTGTTGGATTTACTTGTATAACAATATTCATAATATATAATGGGAACATGTGAATAAATTTGAAATTAATATAATGAATTCAAAATACACAAAATCATTTATAAAACACGATAATTAATGTTTTTTAAAAATAAAAATACTAATCAAATGACTTTAAAACATCTTTTAGGCAACATTTTAATACAAACCTTAACATAATAGTATATATTGTAAGTTAATTTTTTAAAAAATTCAAAAAAATCAATGAATAAATAATTACCATGTAGGTGACCATGGTTTTTTTATTTAAAATTTTTTTTTCATGTTTTCATTTCCAATGATATAAATAATATTTGGTTCAAACAAGATTATTATTTACATTTTTATTTGAAATATTTGGAGCATTTATAGGATTTCAACTTCCAAAGTGAAAACCATATGGGAGTGTTAAATTTTATTTTTTTGTGTTCTCCCACACTTGTGGGAATGTGTTTGAGTTTTGGGACAATTTCCTAGACCTTTTTTTCCTTTCATCCCTTGGTAAGCCAAAGGCTAAAGTTCTAACACAATGTACATGTTTTTAAAAATATTATTTGATTTATAAGTGGGAATTGTAAATACCATGTGAAAATTTAGAATACACACACATGTATTTGGTATAATATCCAAACACAAGAAATATCATGTCATGGTCATGGAGCCCAACATATTTCCATGTTCAAGTGATAACTTTTGTTTTTATGTATTATTTTAATTTTTTTTTTAGTTGGGACAAATGGTTATTAATCATTGGTTGCACTTGTATTTTTGTGAATTCCATTTACATCAATCAATAGTGGTGGGGAACACCAACAACAACCTAGAATAGATCATCATGGTAAAGCCCATTACTTATCAAAGACAAAACAATGATATAACTTGAAAAATATTAAAAAAGGCGATAACAAGAAACTTGACAATGAACAAGAATTAAATTGTTTTATTGCTTGAACAAAACATGATACAAAGGAGATCAACTATAATATTTACAACGGTCACAACTTACAATGATGAAATGTAGAGATGATGTTTTCTAAACCTTTTCTTATATTATTTAATACCACCTTTTAAAAAATCATTAACCTTTTGAAAAGTTTTACCAACTAAACTTTTTGTATGTTTCTATTCAATAACCATTTTTTTTTTTGGCCATGTCTTTTAAAAGTTTCCATAAATTATTTTTCAAAAAAATTACATTTAAAATTTTTAATCAATTATTCTTCTATAAATTAAAAAAAAGCTTTTGCAAATTTTATATCTTCTAAACATTTTATAACATGTTTTTCATGGATTTTTTAGAATTAAAAAATAAAAAGAATTAAAAAAATATTTTTGAGAATTAAAATAAAATTTGAAAGATATTTTTCAAAAAAGCCTTAGAAAAATTCTAAAAAAATTTAAACACATTTCTTCAATTGTTTTAAAAAAACTTTTACAAACTTCCATCATGGTTTATTGTCTATAACATTGCTTCCTCTTCAACTAAGGATACTTCACCTTCATGGATTGATGTAATGGATTCAATGTTTTCTTGGGTGGAACATGCCCTACACATAATACATAAGAATTAACACAATGTATATGAAATCATAGGTGGTTATGAGATAGGTTATTGTGGTTTCAACCATTGTTAAATTTGTTAACTTTTTTATTATGTAATTTCACATTATTTGTAGTTGATTAGTTCGGTTTTCCAAGTGAGGTCATAAAATGTTAAAAAAAATTGGAAAGTCATGCAATCATTCCCCATAATAATTGGGATGATATGATTTATCTTAAAAGTAAATGAACAATATTTACCCTATTTCACATGGTAAAAGTTAAGAAAATAGATACATGCATACAAGTGTGCCAAATTTGCATGTGGGAATATAATTGATTTTTGCATTCCTTGTTGGAAACATGAAAACACTTGTTTCATGGTGAAGAATCATAGTGTTTTCATGTGCACAATCTCAATTACAAGATTTGAAGGAACTGGGGCTTATACAAGGTAAAAAACACCAAAAGAACCAAAGAAAAAAAAAGATTTTTTTTTAATAAGTTTACTTACCATAACACAAAACAAATCCATTATGATTACCAAGTGTGCACTTCAAAACAATAATATAAAGGAATGCACTTAAAGCTCTAGATCTTTTTCAAAGATTTACTCTTATACTTCTTCAAAATGAATATTTAGCCCTGGGTAAAGGATAAACCTCAAATACAAAGGTCCCTAGGATCTACCAAGTAGGGAAGGTTAAAATAGGGTAAATTTGAAACAAATACTAGCAGGATAGAATAATTAAAAAATATAAAGAAAAACCTCATAAAAAAATTTACTATTATATTTTTTGAAATTTTGAAATTTTTTGTGATGAATTTTCGTCACTTGGCAACCAAAAAAAAGGGCGGGTTGGGGGGGGGGGAGTGTGGCTAATAAAAAAGGTCACATTTGAAACAAAAAGAACAATTCTAAAAAAAAAAACAGATTA
>Ga0116227_10016848_pt1 | contig 10368 bp, 3 predicted proteins | sample S1TSphgellanicum_FD_89693 | JGI IMG/M metagenome (GOLD analysis project Ga0116227, IMG submission 89693) | Host-associated microbial communities from peat moss isolated from Minnesota, USA - S1T2_Fb - Sphagnum magellanicum MG | ecosystem: Host-associated > Plants > Peat moss > Unclassified...
AGGTACTGAAAGTTCATGACTTGATTTTGTTACACAATGTCAAGTTGTTAGATGATGAAAAAAACATCCAAGTCATTGCACATTTATTTGATCAAGTCAACATGTGTGTGATATTTTGCATTAGTTGCCAACTATATTTAAACATTTAATTAAGTTCACTTTTTTAGCGTCAGGTAGATACATTCCATATTTGAATATAACAAATGAAATTTGTGCTTGTATTGGGTTTCATTCTATTCTCTTTAATTTGCAACTAATCTTCTATGTACATCATGTTGGGTGAAATAGGGACAAGGAAATGGATGAAACACAATGTGTTGTCCAACATGTTGTTTGCAATGTTGATGAAGACCATGATATGCTTACTGAAGAGGCCCACAAATTGCGAACATTCTTACGCCAAAAAATTGAAATGGCTCAAGGGCAGGGAGGTTCAATAATTTTTCCAAACCTCCATGAACTTCATTCAAAGTTTTTGGAGGACACATCAGTTTTCGTAGCTGCAAGAAAAGTTGAAAAGAATTCCATTGAGTTTCTATTTTTGGATGCACAATGTATGAGTAAGGTGGTGGGAGTGGGACTGCACCAGGCCTTAGTTACAGTCACAAATGATAATGATGTGAGAGTGGAGGCCCTAAGTGAAAGTGCTTGGATATGTTCATTGGCCTCTATGTTCAAGGAAGTCCAAGATTTGGGAGCTTTTGAACTTATTGGTTTCAGGATGCGAAAGATGGAAGAGGACAATAACAAAACCATGAGTTTGCCATCGGCAGAACAAGTTGCAAAACAATTTGGAGTGGGTTTGAAAGACTTCCAAGGAGATCACATCGTTACAATGAATAAGGAAGAAAGTAACATCTTTTTTCCTGTAATATTGAAGGTGGCTGAAGTATACAAGGCATTGAAAGTGGGTGATCCTCATGTGACCAAACGACCTTCAGGAGTTGGATCATCTACAGGTGCTGCAAGAGCTTCATCAAGTGGAAGCAGTCAACAGGGGAAGGAGGAAGGTAAAAGTGTACGAAATTGGTCACGATTGAAGCCATCAACTTGGTGGAAATGGGGGAAGGGTGATGAAAAGGATGATGAAGGCAAACCACCTGGTGGGGATCCACCCCCTAATTCTGGACCTTCAGGTGAACCAAAAATGGTTCCTTGTACATACACAGTGAAAGTCTATCCAGAGGCCGGGCAGAGTTTTCGTGGTGGGCATGAAATTCCACGCCAAATCAGGAAAGCATCTATGAACCCAAAATTGATGATTGTGTTTTTTCGAGACCAAACAGGGGCTAAATTCCTAGATGTGACAACACAAACACAATGCAATCTTGGTTGTGATGTAGATACTGATAACTTTGGGTGGTTCCAAGACGATATCAGGATTTCTTTTCAAGGGATTTCAGAAGAATGCAAAGGAACCGATCTAAAGGAGTTTTTTGCAAGTGCTCAAAAGGGTGAGGAGGGCGAATCCACAAAAGAAATAACAACCGTAACTTTGGGGCAAGTTAGAAGCATTGCTAACCTAGAATCAAGGGGGATAGTTGCTCAAGGTACGATTGCAGGTTTTGGAATGCAACTTCAAGGTCGCGAGGACACAACAGATTCTCTGGGGGTAAATTCTTCAAGGGCTGATGTTGAAGAAATAAAAGGTGTGAAACAAATTGAAGGCTTCAATATCCATAAACGCAATTTTCAAGAAGATCTGATTTATAAGTTTTGCATTCCAACAAGCATTAAGACTAGCAAGGACCCTATGAGATTCTTGCGATACCGTGATACTTTCACACCAATAATTGTTGGCAGTTGGGATGTATCCAAGGATAACGCCAGTGAGGTAGCACCCTACAAGTTTGAGGTGGAAAGGTACCTGTTTGAAATTGAACAAGGCGAAGCCACTTTTGGAAGAAAATTTCAGCAAGATTATGTGCTAAGTATGTTCATTAATCTTGCAATGACACATTTGAATCGTGTGCGCTCAGATGAAACCATTGAAATTCGTCAGCCACACTATGATGGACCAGCAATACAAGTGTTTCCTAGTTGTTAAACATTGCCATTGGACAATGAATGCTGACAACCTTATGTGGGGAGATCTATGGATTTTCATATGTTAAGTGTCTAATGTGTTTACACCAAATTGGATTATTCCCTAATCAAGGGACATTAGGTGCTTGGCTTCAGCCAACTTTTGTGTATACCTTTGAATCCTAGTCTTTGGTAAGGAAACATATTAGTTGGGTTTTGAGTTACTTGTGATAGCAACCTAATTTCAAGTTTTGGTAACAAAATTCCTTTAGCTTGGTAATAGACACTTCAACATTTAGCACCGAGTACTGGAAGTAGCATTTGCTTTTGGGTCCACTATTGTTTCATGGGTTGTTGAGAGTCTTGAATTATGCTTCAGATTGGTCAATTAATTTGCATGGTAGCCAATGTGTGCCTTGGTAGTGTCATTTACATGTGAATAATCTCTTCAAATTGCTTCCACACAGAGGTGATGAGCATATGGATTCATACAACCTACAACTTTAGGATGTTTCAGTGTACATTGAGATGCTCCATTCAGAAAGGTATTTCTTGATGAGTACAGGATATCCTGGTCCGTTATGACCTAGATATTGTTCTCCACTGAGTAGTCCTTGCATTTTCTGAAGTTGGGTTCAATCCCCTTGATGGGTGCCATATTCTTTTCACGAATGCACATCCCCATAATTGATCTGATGTACCTTTTACCATGAACTGTTAAAGCTAGGCTTCCATCCATATCTTAATTCTTTTCTGGGTGTTCAATTGGTTACTTAGTGCATGTTATGAAAAAAATTCTGTTCTATTCACACGTCTATCCAGGTTGCTGTCCATTCCTAAAATTATGCAAGCGCATTTTTAACATGGTTCCAACTGCTACTGATACTAGTGCAAGCTACTTAGTATGTTGTATGATCCTGCAAAATCACCCTGCACCCAACAATAGCATTGACCTAAAGTCAGGAAACAGTTTTTGGCTTCTAGAAAGCCGAAGCCTAGTAGAAAATAAGCTCAAAGCAAACTGGAGATCACTCTTGACCAACTCATCAACTCTCTATAATGTGCATAGATGAGTGTAAAGCAACTAGGTGTACACTGAAGTAGTAGATGAAAGTTGTTATTGGCTCATACTTGAGTTGCTGAAAGACTTTGAAAGAGATTGAAAGAGTTCAATCTGCAAAAATAATTCAAGGAAATAGATATTACTGGAATTGTGGAGCTACAATCCAGAAATCATACCAATTTTCCGACAGTTAACTCTGCATGGGTGACTCAAATATATTCCATTACCAATTTTGTGATAAGTAAGCAGTGTAGAAATGTCAGTCAAACTTTATTCCACAGAAACAATGTTGCGCTCTCACACCTGCACATGCAAGTGAATTTCTTTGACAAGACCTGTGAAGGTATTGAGTTAAGATGGCCTCTGCCAACTTCCAGAAATATTGCAACAAGCAAACTAGGTTTTCCCAAGATTATGCACTCAATTCCAGCAATATAATTTTTTATGGGGATGCAGTAGAGTTTTCAAGAACATTATAAGGTTGATAGAGTCCAACCAAAAAAACAATGAAAGTTTGATGGGATGGTTAAGTAGTGACACAAGATCCTTGAGATTCTTGTAATCTGTCAAGATCAAAATGCAATACTTACAAGTACAAAAACTAATGCATTTCTGGAAATGGATGAGATTGCAATTGTCAATCCAGAACTAATTTCCATGCAAAGTAGATATTTCTATTTAATTGTGGGAAAGGTCTGAAAAGTATAACAATGGCCTTCTTCAACCACAAAGTACCCATCTTTTCAACTGGATAAATGTGGATATTGATGAGTGCAATTTACATTTCTTGCAACATTTTTCATTAGTTTCACATTAAACACAAATATCTCAGTATTTGCATCATGTTTCTTTGAGCTGATAATTAGGCTCAAATAATTCTTTGCTCAGACTTTAGGTGAGATTCCTCTACTCAAAAGTGTTTGGGCTCATTCATACACATTAGTGTTCAATGTGGGTACTTTGTAGAGTACTTTTTGTAGGCAAAACAGAGGAAAAAAATTCTGAAACTAAATAAGTATCAAAATCAAGCTTTCCATAATCCTATCTTAACTAGTCCATGCTTCAGAAAGTCCTGGTCGTGTAGGGTTGATTCGTATGCCTTCCAGTTCTCTTTGAGGTCCCTGGGAGGTCTGGCCCCCTTATTGACCTTACTGGAACTAGCCAGGCCCAGTGTAAGGAAATGATTGTATCAGAATTATAAAGCCAATTTCTGAGGAGACTTGCTACAATTTCTCAGTTGACTCTGAAAAATTTGTATCACCAGATTTTCAAATTTCATTTCTTCATACTCCTTATGGTTTCGTTATTTACTTCATTCTGTTTTTTCTGTGAGAAGTTGTTAACTGAAGGGGTTCTTAGCTACTGTAAATGAAAAATGTGTACTGGATCCAAATTGTGTCGTTTCTTCTACAATGGTAGTAGATTATGGACCAGATTTTACTTTTGCAAGATTGCTGGGTTTGTGACTGAATGGCAAAGTTAAACATCTACTCTGGTTGGGTTTGTGGCTTTGGATCATTATTTTGGATTGCAAGATTTGCTGGTCCAACTTCAAGTTGACAATGAGATTTGGTGGGGGATGCCTTAGTTTGTGCCCAGTTTGCTGTATTTTTCAAGCACAAATGATTGAAGTTTATGAAATTTCTCAGAATGTTGGGTTCGCCATGCCAGTTGGTGTGCTCCAGATTCATCTTTCAAGGTGTAGGCACTGATGATTGAAGGGACAGTTCCAGTTATTTCTGTCAAAAGGCTTGTGAACACTTCTGCAGATAGATCAGTTTTCCCATCTTTATGAAGCATGCACTAGTCTTTTTTATAGTGGAAGCAATGTTGGTTTTTCTTTTGTTAAAGTATACCCAGAAGAAGCTTGAGTTTGCACTCACTGTGAGAACCAAGGAATGAGGCACTAGTCAAGAAGATGGGTGCGCAACAACAAATAAAAAACAAAAAAGTAACTGTGCCATTAACAATTGGAGATGAGCTGGAATTCAATTCCCTTAATAAGGGTGGACAAGGAGTCACTACAGGTCAGTAGTTTCTCTCAATATTTTCCTGCTTGAGCTTCTCTGAATTTCTCTTCTTTAGCAAAGAACTGAATCAGAGGCACTGGTGAATCCAATGATGGATTAGCCTTTATCAATGCAACAGAACACTAGTCTCAATTTGGGATTTGTTCCAACATGAAGGCTTTTGCAGGTATCTTCATTCACTTATGACCCTTGCTGTAGATTGCTCGAATGCTTCTTTGCAGGGAGTCAAGACACTTTGCATGAATTAGAGGCTGTCTGACATCAATCCCTGTGTCCCCCATCTCTGTTAACAGATGTTGGGTTTCGTGTCCCTCCACAGGCTGCTACAGGCAAAGAATCATCCATTGATGTTGTGGTAGGCTTGCGGCACATGAAAGACAATTTCAAGGGACGTTGAAGTTTCACATCTTATTGAAAGGAATCAGAGGTTGTGGTCTGGTAGAAAGTTTTTTGGAATCCAAAGTGGTTCTGGATTTTCTTGTCCAACCAGCTATCCTTCTTAACTTATGCATCCTCCAGACGTGTATATCTAAAGTGAGAGTTGTATTGTAGAGGGCTAGTGCAAGCTAAGGAAGAAGTCCACCTCTGCTGTTTACATCTTAAATGAGCTGAAATCAGGACTGTCTCTCTGAAAACAATTTCCCATCTCTTTGTCTCTACACGTGTCTGAGGCCTATGACCCACAAGGCTAAGGCAGCCAGAACCTGTTGAGTACAGTCTCTTTGTATTGCACACTCACTAACTGCTGAAGAGGATCTTGTATCATGTTAGATGCAAATTCTCGAGCTATATAGTACCCTAACATATATATATATATGTGTGTGTGTAGAAAATAAAAAATTGGGATCAGATCTGGGCTAATTTATGTATAGATGCCTGTTAACACATACTAAGGCAGGAGCCAGAATTCTCTGAAGCTAGGTGGTATCCATGTGTGACAAATGATATTGGATTCTCTTTGGTCTCAAAAAAAATTGTGGGAATGTCTCATGACGAGTGGTCCTGCTTGTATTTGAATCTGATGAAGTTGAAGTGCAAACTTCAAGTAAATCTCTAACAAATCTGAGAACTTTTGCCTGCTGATTTTTGATTGAGCCAATCTGCTACAAATATTGCAAGCTTTTCAGGAATGTGCTGCACATGAACCTGCTGTGTGGGGCTTGATGCAGCCTATACTCTATTTCATTGAACCTGTCAAAATGCCACATTTCGATTCCTCAAGTAGCAAATTTCTAAATTGCATTTTGCTTTGTCCACAATTCCTTCTCCACAAGCAAACCTTTAAGAAATATTCCTGTATACAGTGCGACTTAGTCCAGCTCTAAGGACAGATAACTTTTTAAGGTAAGTTAATGCTAATTGAAAGGAACCCTACCCACCCCTTCAGCTGCACCTTCAGCTTGAGAATTTAACGCTAATGGGAAGCAACTGGACCATTCAAAGCTGAAGGTGCTTCTACTCAGTGGAGAAACGCCCTTACTTTCGGTCTTTCGCCGCCACCCTCTTCCTCCCCAATTTTCTTTTAAACCTTTTTCATCATCACATCATCCTAGTTGTGAGGAAGATCGAGACTAGATTATCAGCTGTCAAGCATTTAGTCGCTCGACAAACCTTCCTCGTCAGTACTTCGTTGCAGGTTCAATCTAGACGGCATAATTGGATTCTGCTTCGTGAGGTCGTTGGGATCGGCTGCTGTAACCCGAAAGCGTCCCAGCCAATTGCGCGATCTTGAGCGTCCGCATCCTTGTGGGTTCTGGCTCCATTTTGCAAAGTGTTTTTTATGAGTTTCGGATTGTTGAACATGTCCAGGCGGAGTTCTTATTCCGCCATGCGATCTTAGGTTCGGAGATTTCAACAGTGCGTACGTAGACTAAGAAGTTCAGTTGTCCTACATGGCCCAGATGGGCTCTTGTTGTTTACTACAGTTTTGAGGCTATTGCCCAGCTTTTGTGGTGTTAGGAATAATGGATGGTCCGAAGAAGAACTGAAATGATGATCTGATTTGGCAAAGATTTGTGTTTTCGGTTTCGGATCAACCCGTACGACAACCAACTATGGCCGCTAGAAGGCGACAACAGGGTCACAAACATGGACGTCGTGTTTTCTTCAGCGACCTCGAAAACAGAAATAAGGGAGACATGGGCGCAGAAAGGGCATCCAGAGGTGTGTTGGCCCGAACAATGCCTACAGGAAGACCTCGGCAGCAATGTGCGAATCTTCGAAAACTCGACATCTCTGGAATGATCACTGGCCAGCGGAGGTTTCGGACCACAGCTTCGAAGAAGCAGCGATGCAACGAGTGGATTATGTTGCCAGAATTTGGTAAGTATAGGTACCCCTGTGTTGATTGTGCAAATGTAATGTACTTGGCTGCAAGTTAATTTGAATACGATAGAGGATTGGGCTAGATTTATTTGCAAAGGGGTGCACCCAATTTGTAGGCTAAACCCCAAAGCAATCCACCCCTGATGGTAGAGAAGGGGGGATGGGGGTAACAATCAGCAGTCCATCCAAACTGTTGCATTTCAAGACTTTCCAATTTGTTAAGGCCTTGATTCCGAAAGATATGATGTGATGTGAAAGTGTCTGTAACTTCCAAGCGGGCTGAGGATACTCACCGTGCATTAAGGGTGATATTAATTTTTTCTTACATTTTTCTCTGTGTGTCATCCTTTTTTTCAGCCTTTCTTGCTTGAGGTGGAAAATCCCTGAGCAAGGCAAAGATGGACAAGGCCGCCCATTGGTGTTCGTGGGACATTGATATGGAGGCTTGGCGCTCAAACAAATATTGGCCCATGGGCGTGCTGATCTAGAATTTTATCCATACATCAAGAGCAATTTGTGTGGCATAGTGTTTTATGGTGCAGTTCCACACTCAAGAATGAATTCTCCAGGCTTTGAAGCTCCAAAGTTCCAAAGCTTGAATGCTTCCCTCAAACATGCAGAGGTGTTGAAGATGTCTGAAAGCTTTCCAGCTCCCATGAAAGACACAAAGGTGTCAGAGTTGTTTAACAAACACACAGAAGTGTTGTTGAAGTTGTCTCAAAACTTTGAAGATGCCGTGGACTTGAGCGAGATCAGAGTCTGTGTTGTCAACGAGGGGGGATCCAGTATGTAGGTTTGTAACCCCATCCATTCTCTATTAGTTCCTTCCAACCTGTGAATTCTTTTTGGGAGAAATGTTTTCATTTTTCTTTTAAAAGATTGGGAAACTTTTGGATCAATGTGTTTCGTGAATTCAACTAATTTTGAAATTGTTTTCAAAAAAACTGGCCAAATTTTCAATATCACAAATTGAAAAAGAAAACACCCTGCTTTCAACATGGGTACATCCTAAATTGGATGGATTATATTGCAAAGGACCCTAGAGGTTATGGGTCACTTTTGATCCAAGTAAATCACTATCCATTCCCCCATAAGCTTGATTAGTGCAATTGAAACTGAAATCTAACAGGGAACCTCTTTAATTTTCACATGTGGGGAGCTCCTCATAGGCCCCTTGTGCAAGCTAAAAAACTAGAATTTTTTAGAGACAGAGACAGGAGTTGGAAAATCAGTGACAGCCTTGATCTGAATAATATTGTTTGAATAACCTTGAAAATTTTCAAACTTGCTAGAGTGATGCAGAGTCTAGACACATGCTTGAAATTTTTTGTTTCCAAATATACTTTCTATATGAGAAGCACCAGTCTTGAGGTCATTCCACGTCTTGGTTGGTTTAATGCCATTTCCTTTTTTTCTTCATTTCAAATTGAAGAGGTTGACATAAGATTTGTCTTCCATGTTGAAAAATATCCTTTTGGACAATGGACTGCAAATTAGGAAGGTAAAAAAAATCCCAAGTTTTGAGACAGGATGGAGCTTCTTTGTGCAAGGGGGCAAGGTGGGTGGTGTTTAGCATCTTCCATCACCCATGTGACATGTCTTATTACTATTGAAATATTTGTTTACATATTTTCCCTGGGCTCCCTAAGGTGGTTCATCCATTCCAGGTTTGACAGCACCAAACGTGACATGAACTAACATTGGCCAAACATTGGTTTTACACTCTGGACCAGGTTGGAGTTGAATCCATTACCTAAACAGCTTTGATACGAGTTTGGTAAGCACTGAAGCTGGGCTTCAGTGGCCAAAGGAATCAGTCGCTCCAGTAAACCCAAACTCAGTGAACCATTTGCAACCTAATGAAACAGTCACCAACACAGAGTACACTCCGGGAAAGGCCATGGTAAGTAGAACATACAACCACCATACTGAACCCGTTTAAGCCGATGACGTACCTACTGGAACCGGGCTCAACACACAACCTGACATGGTCAGGAACAAAACAGAATTTGCAATTCTTGCATGGCTTTTCTGAAATGGGTATGTGTGTGTTGGTGATCTGCGTCTTCAGGAAAAAGAAGAAAATCTTCTTATGAAACCCTGGCAAACCTAAATAAGCAAAGCACCCAGCCAAGGGGAGGAGGGGGGCGGCAGAAGGAACAAAGACACAGGACCCAAGTGGGATCCAAAAGAGCAAACCCCAAAGTGGGTCACAAAGGGGCATAAGAACAAATCATGTGCTCTGAGCTTTGTTCTATTAGGGCTACTTTAGATGAGGGTCCAAGGTCTAGGGTTCAATGAAATAGAGCAATCCTATTGGCTGAGAGTCAAAAATGTAACCCCTGGTCTTTGGATGAGGGTCCGAAACCAAAAAGTGGCAAATTGAAGCTAATACATGGCACAATTTTGGGGGGAAAATCAATTGGTTCAGACCCCAATAAAAGACCTCAAAGAAGAGCTCATGATTTGGAGAACCAAGATGCAAGTTAAGGTCTAAGGTAGTGTCGAACTCAAGGATTCAATTTGCTTCAAATGAGACCAAATTGATTCCTACGAATTTGGACACTAGATACCATCTAAAATGGGCCTTAAGATAGAGATAGAGGTTTAGAGGTTTGCTCTGAGTTTTGCTACTTTTGCAGGTTTTGCACAGTTTTCTCTTCATATCCACTAACTGCAGGTTCATGTGGATGGAACCAAACACACATGTGGTTCCCCAAGACTTTTGGGGGTGTGTGTTTCCTAGACTCGCGCGCAAACGATGATGGTCCATGGCTTCTGGTAATTCAGGAAACAAGAGACACTTGCTGTTGGATTTGCTTCGGACTTCTTCAATGATGTTGAAGATCATGGATTTCAGATCTGGAGTTTTTTGTAGACTAGTTTTGCAAGTTTGATCACAAGGTGTCGTCTGACGATGTGCGC
>Ga0116227_10016849_pt1 | contig 10367 bp, 4 predicted proteins | sample S1TSphgellanicum_FD_89693 | JGI IMG/M metagenome (GOLD analysis project Ga0116227, IMG submission 89693) | Host-associated microbial communities from peat moss isolated from Minnesota, USA - S1T2_Fb - Sphagnum magellanicum MG | ecosystem: Host-associated > Plants > Peat moss > Unclassified...
TATGGGCATTAAAAATGTGGATGCCGATGGGCAGCCGGTGGGCAGCGTATTAGCGAATAACGACGATATAACGGGAAATGATGATGAAAACTCGTTCACCCCGTCTACATTGCCCGACTTGAAAGTAAACCAGGCTGGAGACTATTCCCTCACCGTTCCGGTGACCAATACTAAAAGCGTCCCTGCTACCTTACGGGGATGGGTAGATTTTAACGGCGATGGTATATTCACTACAGATGAGCAGGTTAGCGTTACTATACCGGCCAACACCGCCAATAAAAATTTTACCCTTACCTTTCCGAACAGCACTTTTGCCAGTACATTAAGGGCCGGTCCGCTTTACGCTAGGCTCAGGGTAACAACGTCTACCCTGATTGATGATCCAACGACGGCTGTTGATGAACGGAGCACTTCTTTTTCGGCTGATGGCGAAATAGAGGATTACAAGTTAAAAGATGCCTTAGGCCTTGTTATAGCGGGTAATGTTTTCGACGATGGCAATGGCGGAACAGATGGCACGATTTCGGGAAGTGCGCTTTCTTCGGTTTCCGGAGAGCCTTTATATGCTTACCTGGTTGACAAAACAAATACAATCATAGGCCAGGTTGCAGTTGGTGCCAACGGTTCTTATTCTTTCGCAGGCAGTAACAATGGTAACTATATAGTAGCCATCTCCACTAATAATGTTGCTGTGGGAGGTTCTCTTTCGGCTATCTCTGCCAACCTGCCAACAGGTTGGGTTGCATCAGGGGCTGCTTATGGTACCAACAATACTGCGGGTACTGGAATACAAGCTGGAACACCAAATTTACAGATAAAAGTTACCACTCCTGGCCAGAGCCTCGATGTTACGGGCCTGAACTTCGGCATTGATCAAGCGCCGGTTACCCTACCGGATTCGGCGCAAACGGTTACAGCTACGCCGGTAACCTTAAATCCGCCGGCGAATGATTCTGATGCTGATGGCACACTAAATTTAACATCAGTTTTACTAATAGATCCTGCAGATAATACTAAAAAGACTTCGGTAACGGTACCCAATGAAGGAACCTATACTGTTAATACCACTAATGGTAAGGTAACTTTTGTGCCGGTGCCATCGTTCTCGGGCCAGGCCACCCCTATTCCTTATACTATAAAGGATAATTATGGTGCCGAAAGCCAAAGTTCCCTCATCAATGTGTTTGTGAAAGCGGTGGCGCTTACAGGCGTAGCGGATACTACCAGTACGCCAATGAACACACCGGTAACCACTACGGTGAAGGCAAACGATGGATCGGCTGCTGCCAACGCCACCGTGGCTGCAACTAATGGGGCGCATGGTAAAACCAGCGTTAACGCTTCGGGCCAGGTTACTTATACGCCCGATAACGGTTTTACCGGCATAGACACTTACACCTATACGCTAACCAATAATGGGCTTACTTCGGCACCCATAACAGTTACCGTAAATGTTTATACATCGTCTATGTCGCTTACTAAAACCGGTAAATTACAGGGCACGGTAGCTGTGGGCGGACTTATTGATTATACCTTTACGGTAACCAATACCGGTACTTCTACATTAACGAATATCCAGGTAACCGACCCCGGTGTTGATGACGGTGCAATAACCCCGGCAACCATAGCAAGCCTTGCGCCGGGCGCATCAGCTACAGTTACCGCTACCCACACCATTACCCAGTCGGACATTAATTTCGGGAGCTACAGCAACCAGGCTGGTGTAAGCGGCACGGACCCGGCCGGAAATACGGTGACTAAGCCAAAATCTGATGACCCTACCACACCTGCGATCGACGATCCGACAACGGTACAATTGCCTGCCCCCGGTTCTATCGACCTGGTTAAAACAGGCGCCTTTTCGGCCAATTACATTATTTATTCATTTGTGGTTACCAACACAGGTAAATCTGCTTTAAACCCCGTTGACTTCAGCGACCTTAAGTTAAATATAGCAGACAGTGTTATCACACCTGGCGGAGGCCTGCAGCCGGGTGCTACAATTACCTTCACTGTGAAGTATATTTTAACACAGCAGGACAAGGATGCCGGCAGTGTAAGTAACACGGGTACTGTAGACGGAACGGATGCATCCGGCAATATTGTAAAAGGCTTTTCTACCGTGGTTGTTGATGTGCCTAAATCGCCGACGGCGGTAGATGATGCGGCAACTACCTATGAAGCAGAACCGGTGAAAATCCCGGTTTTAGATAATGACAATCCCGGCAACTCGAGCTTCGACCCTACGTCCATACAAATAATTACCCAGCCTGCACATGGTACTGTGGTGGCAAATTCCGATGGAACGGTAACCTATACGCCAAATGCAGGGTACACCGGCTCGGATAATTTCACCTATACCGTAAAGGACAAATATGGATACGTTACCAATGTTGCCAACGTGGTTGTTACCATTAATGCGGCGCTTCCGTTTAAAATCCCGACGCTGTTTACACCTAATGGTGATGGCGTAAACGATGTTTTTGAGATAACAGGTCTTGAGCAATACGACCAGAATACCCTGGTGATTGTAAACCGTTGGGGCAACGAGGTATATCATCAAACTAATTATAAAAATACCTGGGATGGCAGCGGGCTGAACGAGGGAACCTATTACTATGTTTTGCGGGTAAAAAATAATACCGATTCGGAATGGAAAACTTTTAAAGGTTTCACCACGCTGATCCGCTCGTTCAAAAAGAATTAAATAGACGTTGATTGATCAATAACGATAATTTATGAGGAAATTTTTAGCGCTTTTAATGTTTATGGTACTGTTATCGGGCGGCAGGTTGTTAGCCCAGCAGGACGTGCAGCAAAGCCAGTATATGTTTAATTTGCTTTATATTAACCCTGCTTATGCCGGGTATAAAGAGAACCTGAATTTTCATGCCTTTTACCGCTCGCAATGGACAGGGATAACCGGCGGCCCGGTGAGTTCGTCGCTGGCGGTGGATGACATTGCGAATGATGGCAAGGTGGGGCTGGCTTTCCAGGTGTCGAGCGACAAGTTAGGTGCGCAAACCAATCTTTCGGCTTACTTTAACTATGCTTACCGGCTGCAATTGAACGAAGAAGGGGATTCGCGGCTCGCCTTGGGTTTGGGCCTGGGTTTTGTTAACCCGGGAATTAACGGCGCATTGCTCGACCCGATAAACGTTGAGCCGGACCAGCCATCGGGAACCCAAAGCCGCATTTTGCCTGATGGCAGATTGGGGGTTTTTTACTCTGACAAAACTTTTTTTGCAGGCCTTTCGGCAGATAACCTGATATCGCAGTATATAAATGTTAAAAACGACACTTACCTGGCGCAGCCGAAACCGCATTATTACCTTAGTTCGGGAGTATTGATCCCGTTAAGTGAAGATATACTGGTGAAGCCAAGCATCATGCTGAAAGATGACCGGGCCGGCCCTACCAGCTTAGACCTTAATGCCTTTTTATTATTTGGCGAAAAATTATGGATAGGCGGCTCCTATCGTACCGGGATAAAACTGTATAACAAAAGCAACCTGCAAACCGACCTTACACAATTGAATTCGGCAGTTGCGGCAGTTGAGTTTTTTCCTTCAGAAAATTTACGGATAGGTTATGCTTATGATTTTTCGATAGGGCCACTGCAGGGTTATAGCGGCGGCACACATGAAATTTCCATCGGGTTCTATATAAAGAAGAAAAATAACCGCATGTTATCGCCAAGATATTTTTAAATTTAAGGACAAGGTTTAAACTATATGGACTTTGATTTTTTTAACCAAATAAGCAGAATGAAAAAAGCAATGCCGGTTTTGGTATTACTCACCTGCTTTATGCTGGCCGGATTGAGCTTAAAGGCGCAATATGTATTAAAGCAGGCCGATCAGCAGTACGAATTTTTTAACTACAGCAAGGCGATCGACCTGTACCTGGAAGCCTACAAAAAGAAAGAAACCTTGTACACAGCTGAGAGGCTGGCTGCCTGCTATGCCTTTATTCAAGATTACAAAAATACCGAAATATGGTATCAAAAAGCCCTGGCGATGCCCGGCAGTAAAACCGGCGATATTTTAAAATATGCGAAAGCTTTGCAAAGTAATGCTAAATATGAAGATGCCAAGATGCAGTTTTTAAGGTATTACGACCTTTGCGATTACCACGAAAAAACGCAGGTTAAGCTATGGGCAATCTCCTGCGATTCTGCATTAAAATGGACCAGCAATCCCACGGAAGTGGAAATAAAAAATGAGAAAGCATTAAACGGCCCTCAATCTGACTGGGGCGCTATTAATTTCAATAACTCGGTGGTTTTTACTTCAGACCGGATCACCGGCGCTGAAGAAGCTGCTGCAAAAACCAAAAGGCCTTTTTTATGGTTCGATCACAAAAACACGCTTGATAAACGTCAGTACGGCTGGACAGGCAACGGATACCTGAAGTTGTATATCATGCAAAAGGGAAGCAACCAGCGGGATAGCGTTACCTTGTTCCCGATAGATGCAGGGACTGATTACCACATCGGCAAGGCTTCATTTACCGCCGACAATTCGGAGATGTATTTTACGGTTACGCGGCTCACCAAAAGATCGCCTGCTGATACCGGGAAGATCAGGACGATAGACCTGGAGATATTTTCTTCGAAAAGAGATCCGGTGACCAACCGGTGGACAAAACCGGTCCCTTTTAAATATAACAATGCAGGGGTATGGTCGGTTGGCGATCCATTCATCTCGCCCGACGGAAAGAAACTGTACTTCACCGCCGACTATTCGTGGGGACAGGGCGGCACCGATATTTATTATTGTATAAAGGATGAAAACGGTGCATGGGCTAAGCCCGTTAACCTGCGCGAAGTAAATACCATAGGTAACGAACGCACGCCTATACTCGATTCTGTGGGTAACCTCTATTTTTCGAGCGACGGTGGTATCGGAATGGGTGGCCTTGATATTTTTAAGGCGGTAAAAAACCGCAAAACCTTTTATCCACCTAAGAACCTGGAATATCCTATCAACTCATCGCATGATGATTTTGCTTACACACCCGAAAGCAATACCACTGGTTTTTTTGCATCCAACCGCGATGGCGGCGCAGGCGATGATGATATTTACAGTTATATCCAGGCGCCTTCATCAGTGCCGGTTAACCTTGGCCCGCTGCATTTTGCTGTGGAAGGCGTGGTGTATGATACGCTTACCCGCAAGCCCTTGCCGCATAGTATAGTAACGCTGAGCAGGGTTTTAGCTGTTGATCAGGTTGTTGAAACCGGCATTGATGGCCATTACTATTTCGATCTGCGCCAAAACATGGACTTTAACCTAAACGCGCAAAACCCAGGCTATTTAACGGTTAACGGAACTGTGACGACTAAGGGTTTACTTACATCGAAAACCCTGCACCGTGATTTTTACCTGCGGAAAATTGAACTGAACAAAGCCATCAGGATTGAAAACATCTATTATGATTTCGATAAGGCCAACATCCGGCCGGATGCAGCTGTGGAGCTTAACAAGCTTATCAAAATAATGAAAGATAACCCAACTATACAGATCGAGCTCGGCTCGCACACCGACAGTCGAGGATCTGATGGTTACAACATGCTGCTTTCGCAGTTGAGGGCGAATTCTGCCGTTCTGTACCTGATTACCGTTGGCGGGATAGACAAAAGCAGGCTTACCGCACGCGGCTACGGCGAAACCAGGCTGCTAAACCGCTGCTCGAACGGCGTAGATTGCAGCCCCGCGGAACACCAGTTAAACAGGCGGACGGAGTTTAAGATTGTTAAGATGTAGGGTAATGTCATTAAGTTAAGCGTTGTTCGTTGTTTAGCCTCTCCCTTGGAGAGGGTAGGGTGAGGCGTTTAGTAATCCTTTTTTGCTTAACTTAATGACATTGGATGTAGGGAGTAAATAGACAGTAAATTTGTATGCCGTGCTTCGAGTACCGCAGTACAGCATACAGATTTAGGAAAGGACTTCATTGTGCTTTTTTAAAGTAGCTCAAATACCTTCAAATAGTTGCAATCTCCTCCTTAGATGCCCCATGCTTTATTGACATTTTCCGCAACACTTTGTCCCTTATCTTTAACGACGGTTTTTCAATAACGTAGCGGAGCAGTAACGCACTCATCACGGTGGTCGCTAAGCAGCAAAACATCATCAGGTTGCTGTTATGGTCTATCCCCGTTTTTTCCAAAAGGTTTTGGGTAAGATGGATCACCAATTTATGGGTGAGGTAAATGCCGTATGATAAGGTCGCTATTTGTGAGGTAAGCCAGGATTTTGCGCTGTACAATATATTGCCGGGGCAAACTACCGCAGCCAAAATGAGTCCGTACGAGACAGCTATTAACGGGTAGCCCCACATCGTAGTACTAAATGTTTGCTGGGGCGTGCACACGAAATACGCCGGCACTAAAAGCAAGATGCCAATCAGCAAAATAACATTGCTGTGCTTGGTGGCCCATTGCTTAACAACGGGATAAAATGTATAAGTACCCGCAATGCCCACCCCCACAAGCAGCGCATCCAGGCGGTTATAGGTAGGGTAGTAGATATATTCGTTAAACAGCGCCCAGAAATGATCGTCGTTTAAATTTGGTGCCAGCAAAAAGTGCCAATTGAGATACCGGATGACGAAACCGCCTAAAAACAGGCTGAGTAATAAATAGCCAGCTTTTTTGCCCCAGCCCATATAGTTAACCAGTAGAATTACCAAAGGTAATACCAGGTAAAACTGCTCTTCCACGCAAAGCGACCACGAATGAGTGAACGTACCTGTTTTAGAAACATCCAAACCAAAATTTGTAGTGAAAGTAAGGTACCGCCACAGGGGGGCCATTTGCTCACGTTCGCGCAGGAAGGGAATTGCGGCATACAGAAAAACCATGACGAGATAAGGTGGAATGATCCTGAAAAACCGCTTTATAAAAAACCCGCTGAGCGAAATGGCCCTGCCTTTTGCTATGGTTGCAAATAGCTGTCCCGAAATGAGAAAGCCACTCAGCACAAAAAACAGGTCGACCCCGGTCCACCCGAAATCGCCGGCTGCATTTACCCATTCGGGGTGCCCGAAAAGCCGGTAATGAAAAAGTAAAACATAAGAAATAGCGAACGCCCTGAGATGATCTAAACCAATGAGTTTGTGTTTGTCGGAAATGTTTAAGGCTGAGGTGGGCTGCATTAATTAGTATGAGATTTGCAGTGTAATTTAGGCAAAAGACCCGGCTTTAGCTGGATTAAAATGGATGCGCGGAGGTAAAAATCGTGTTGGAATCAGGTGGTGGCGCTACTTTGTCAGATAAATAAGCCGTTTTTTTGGAAAATTAAGTAGCAAACGGCTGTTTATGAGCGTGTTCATTTTTAGACACACAGAAAAATAATGAACACACAAACTATTTGCCGGCGCTAAAAACGCATATTATGGCATCCAGTGTAACAATCCCAATAGAAAACCATAACTACCGGGACTTTTGTACACTTTTGGAAACACCGGTATGCTTAACAACATAACTGGAGGTATAAACAAATAAAACTCATAATCGCCTAAGCCGAACTATGAAAGCAGGATTATTTAAATGGATCGATAAAAAATTTACCGCAACAGACCGGGAACACATCAGGAGGACGAGGAATATCAGGTTGATCCCCGATTTTGAGAACCGGCGGGGAGGTAAGTTAGCGTATGGCGAATGGGCGCATGTTATCGGCATTTTTCAAACAATTATATACCAGGCATTAGGGAAAAAATCAGGCAACTCAATCCTGGATGCAGGATGCGGGACTGGCCTGTTGGGGATCGCTTCCGAGCCTTTTGTATCCGGCGGTGGCACCTATACCGGCATTGATGTAATGCAGGATGATATTGCCTACTGCAAGGCCCATTATAATTTCGACAATTATAAATTCATTCATTTGGATGTTGCTAACCCTGCTTACGCAGAAAAGCAGTCGTCGCAGCTAAAGCAATGGCCTATTGAAGATAATTCGCAGGACCTGGTAACCGCCCTTTCTGTTTGGACGCATTTAAGCGAGGCGGATGCTATTTTCTACATGAAGGAAATAAGCAGGGTTTTAAAAAAAGGCGGAAAGGCTATCGTCACATTCTTCTATTTGAACGATGAATACAAAGCGTCGTTGCCGAAGAGAAGTAATTCCACCGGCCGCTTCCATAATACAAACCAGCAAGACTGGGTATTCAGCGTATCCGCGTACAATTCAAAAAACTGGTTTACTACCCCATTTGTACCTACCCCCGAAAACGCAATCGGCGTTACGGAAGAAGGAATTGAGATTTTGCAGAAAAGTTCGGGCCTGCAAATGGTACAGCATTATCCCGGCAACTGGAAAGAGGCCCCCGGTGTTTTCTTCCAGGATATTTTAATTTTCGAAAAATAATTTTGAGGGTTCAACGGGTTGAAACCCGCTGCTACAGTATGTTGCGTCCGCTATCCGGGCCCAAAAATAGCCTGGTTTAAGCTCTTTAGAAATCAAATTGATTTGGTGATAAATAAGTCCCGCAACTAATAGAAAACTTCAAAGATAGATGTTACTCGGACTTACTTTATAATTCGAAATTGGGCGTTCGGTGTTCGATATTTTTTCCCTCTATAAAAATTGCTATTTTTCCTTCAGTATATAGTAAAAATTCGTTGAAATTTTTACTAAAGCCTTATATTTAACCCACATCTATTTTTCTACATTGCGGGCACTATGAAACTAAAGTTCAGCCGTACTTTACAACTGGGTTATGGGTTTTCTATATTAATATTAATTGTTGTCGGATGTGTTTCTTACAGCACACTTAGCAGCTTACTGTCGGGTAACGAAGCGGTTGAGCATAGCAACCAGGTGATGCAAAAGCTGGAAGCTACCATCTCTGTGATGAAGGATGCTGAAACCGGCCAGCGGGGGTATCTGCTTAGCGGCCAAAGGGCATTTTTAGAGCCCTACAACGGCGCCTACCAAAAGGCCATTACATTAACCAACCAGGTTGCAGCTTTAACAAGAGACAATCCACAGCAGCAACGGAACATTGCCGATATAGAACATGTATTGGTAAACAGGCTGGATATCCTTAAAACTTTAATAGAAAAAAAGCAGCAAGGGCAAGGTATAACCGAGAGCGACCTGTTGAGTGGTAAGTTAGCAATGGATGCGCTGCGCCAGGCGGTAGACAAAGCCGAAAATGACGAGCAGAAATTATTGAACGAACGGATAACTCTTTTAGACCGGTACGCAATGCTAACGCCGGTAGCCATTGTAGCTGCAGTGGTACTTGCTGTGCTGATCTCGATATTTTCGTACATCAGCGTAATAAGGGACGTAAACGAAAAAGAACGTCTCCGCAGCGAGCTGGAAATTAAAGAAGAGGAAACTGCTGCTTATAACGAAGAACTCACCGCTGCCAACGAGGAAATAAACGCAGCTAATGAGGAAATCAGCGCATCTAACGAGGAGTTAAGTTCTATAAACGAAGAGTTGTTGCAAACGCAGGACGAACTGGCGGCTATTAACCACGCATTGGAGGAACGGGTTGAACGCCGTACCCGCGCCTTGAAAGAAAGCGAAGCACAAACCCAGGCGCTGAACGAAGAGCTGACAGCCATTAACGAAGAATTGGCTGCTGCGAACGAGGAAATGCTGACGACCAATGAAGAGTTGTCTGAAAGCCAACAAAAGCTCCAGTTTATTATCCAGGAGCTGACGACGGCCAAGATTGACGTAGAAAAAAGTGAAAAGCGTTTCCGCTCCATAGTCGCCAGCATCCCGAAATCGTTGGTGCTTGTTATTGACCGGGATCACCGGGTAACTACCATGGAAGGAGAGTTAACAGAGGAGGTTGGCTACAACACGGCAGATTACCAGGGTAAACATCTTAAAGATGTACTCCCTCACGGCAGGTACGATGAAACGAAGGTTTTGTATGACCGTGTGCTAGCAGGCGAACAGTTCAGGATAGAGCGCAAAAGCGTTAACGGCGACGATTTTCAGGTGGATTTCGTGCCCCTGATGGACGAACATGGCCAGGTATATTCCGCGCTGATTATTGCCCTGGACATTACGGACATCAAAAAGGCACAGGAACGTAGCGCAAAACTGGCGGCCATTGTGGAGTCTTCTGATGACGCGATCATCAGCAAAACCCTCGACGGCATTATAACCAGTTGGAACCGGGCTGCTGAGCGCATGTTTGGCTACACCGAACGCGAAATGATAGGCGAGTCTATTTTAAAGTTGATTCCTGATGATCGAAAAGAAGAAGAGCCAATGATAGTCTCCCGGTTAAAGAGTGGCGACCGCGTGGAACACTTCGAAACCAAGCGCGTTACCAGTAGCGGCAAGCAACTGGATGTATCCCTTACTGTATCGGCTATTCGCGATGCGCAGGGA
>Ga0116227_10016850_pt1 | contig 10367 bp, 4 predicted proteins | sample S1TSphgellanicum_FD_89693 | JGI IMG/M metagenome (GOLD analysis project Ga0116227, IMG submission 89693) | Host-associated microbial communities from peat moss isolated from Minnesota, USA - S1T2_Fb - Sphagnum magellanicum MG | ecosystem: Host-associated > Plants > Peat moss > Unclassified...
AACAAACAAACAAACAAACATAAAACTCTCTATTATTCCACAGTTCCAAAAACTCGTCAGGGTTCATACAAAACCCTCAGAGCCACATTTACTCCCACAAACAACAAAGGCAATGATGGAGGAAAAAAACACATACCTGTGAGACCAAAGCACTGCTCCTTCCAATAAGTATTTTGGTATATCTTGGAGCGCAAGATCTTCTCCACCAAATTCTGAGGATTCGTGCCATGGACGCTCCTCGCCGTGGGGTCCGTCCGGTTCGCCATGCTGCTGCCGTAAGAAGACACGAGCTCCGAAAGTTGGCGATGCACTCCAAACCCTAAACAACAGCGTTGTTCTATTTTACCCCCCTCTCTCGCTTCCGTCACCTCCCACTTTGGATGAAAACGATGAACAGAAAAATGGAAAAGAAAAACAAATGGATGAGTTTTCTAGTGGTCATGGATCATATGTGTGTTGGAAGGGTTATTTTAATTTGGATGCTCCTTTCAGTGACATTGGTTAATTCTTTGTTTTGCACATCATGAGCCAGAGATTTATTATTTCAAAATTTGTCACCCACCAATATTTTTGGGGTTCAACCAATTTTGTGGACTTTGTTGGGGAAAAAAAAAATATTGTAGTCAATTGTTTTGGGTAGAACCAAAACAAAGAACTCATTGGGAAATGGTGGAGGTCATTGTATGGCATACTAACACCTGAGATGAGAGATAAAAAATTATCTAAAGTGTTCTGGAATGCTTTCAATGTTTTGGTTGAAGAATTAACACCATTTTTGAAAGTCCGAATGTCTTCATTATGTGAGGCCCCAAATTAAGTTAGGAAAATTGTTGCAATTGTATTGTACAAGTTTGCTCATGGGTTGAGCCCAAAACATATGTCAAACAAATTTGATGTGGGCGATTTATTGTACACAAGTATGTGGACATTGTGTGTGATGTGCTTTGCAATAAGGATAAGCTTTTTGACAAGTACCTCAAGACCCCAACCAAAGATCGCTTGTTGCACATCAGATAACAATTTGAAGACCTTATACGTTTGCCAACGAGTTGTGGTGCTATAGATGGCACACATATCCCAATAGCTGAAAGGTTAAATCGAAGGTATATTATTGCAGCTACAAATTATTGTAATCAAAAAAGGTTTCTTAACATTTTTTTACAAGCAATATGTGATACACAAAAGTTGTTCTCGAACGTTTATGTTGGCCAGTCAAGAAGAGTTCATGAAGGGGGTCAATTCAAAACCTCTTATTTGTATCATGACTTACGGATTCGATAGATTTTACAAAAGCTAAAAATGAACACTATTTGATTGATGATTTTGCATATCATTTATGTATTTATTTAAAAAGAATTGAAAATCTCATAATTCAAATGATGTGAAAAAAAAGAAATATGATAATAGCATGAATTTTGCTAGGGTTATCATAGAAAATATTTTTGGGTCTTTAAAAAATAGATGGTAGATATTAAAGAATTTCAATTCTAATGTTAACAAGGCCCCATCAATTGTCATAGACTGTTGTGTGTTACACAATTATTATGAGATGTGGAAAATCCCCAAGCCTAGTTATGTGAATTATGCAGCAAGAAAGGATAACTTTGCATGATTTAGAATTGGTAAATTATCAACCTTGATGGGTGAAGAACACACACAACAAGCAAGAGAATTAATGAGAAGGGCTTTGTTTAAACAATGGTTAATAAATCATCCATAAAGGTTTTGATTATGTGCATTGTACATTGAACATGAATTGAAATATATCTATGAAACAAAGTTGTTTATTTGTTTTGTTTTGTTTTATTTTGTTTGTACTAATGAGATCCACCAAAATAAGATGCTTCAGGTTGCATTCTTGGTCTCTTTGGAAAGCTCTTGACAAGGAGAGCTACATTGGCTTAATTTCATGGTGTTTAGACTTACAATGTAGAAGTTTTTGAATATTGAATGATTTTTTCACTAAAAGTTAAATTAAATTGTAGCTGAAATTTTGGAGGAATTGGAATGTGCCTTTGGTGTTATTGGAAAGATCTTGATGAAAAGATTTAATGGAATTTATTTGGTAAAATTTGGATTCAAAATGTTAGAGATATTAATTTTTAGGTGATTTTTGCTAATGAAAATTCAAATAAATTCCAAAAAACTAGGTTTTTGAAGGAAAAATCAGTTGAGGATGAGGCAACACTTGAAGCAACAACACATGCCACACTAGTCTATCTATGAAAAAAGGTAGTTTGTTTTGTTTTGTAGTTATGAAATCCACCAAACTAGGATGCTTTTGATCATGTTTTTGGTGTCTTTGGAAAGCTCTTGACGAGGGGTGCATGGGCTTGGTTCCATTACGTTTCGGAACAAATTTTTTAAAATATTGAATGATTTTTCATAGAAAATTAAATTATAGCTGAAAATTTCAGAGTAATTGGAATGAGCTTTTGATGTTCTTGGAAAGATCTTGATGAACAGAATTTAATGAAATTTATTTGGTAAGATTTGGATTCAAAATGTGAGAGATATTAAATTTTAAGTGATTTTTACAACTGAAAATTCAAATAAATTCCCAAAAACCAAGTTTTGGAAGGAAAAATCAGTTGAGGATGTGGTAACACTTAGGCCAATGGTACAGGCCACGTTAATATAACTTATTTCATCATCATACAATGGCATTACTTGACATTAATATGGTCATCACTCTCAAAACACATGATGTCAAATACTATATCACCTATTGAAGAATAAAATTAGTCATGATCATCCAAGTTTATCACTTGATGATGCATAAATAAAAACCTTGATCAATGCCACCAACTTCACCTATCATTTTTGGTGTTCCTTCTAAAATGTTATGAAATTTCTCATACCATGATCAAGAGGAAGGAGGAGCACCTATTGCATTGCACACTTCATGTTTTTCATGACACTTCAATTTCATCTTGGAGATTTTGTTTTTACACTACTTCCAAATGTGTGGCATCTCATTAGGGAATGATGCATTGATTTTTTCCATAAACTCCTTCTAATCTTTTGCAACCGTAGGCTGTTTTCAATATTTCCAATTATGCTTTTCCTCCCACAAATCAATTATCATCTAAAATTTTCCATTAATCCACAATCTCCCATCAATTTGAGGCCTTACCCCAAGTTTAAAAGCATTCAAGCTAGCATTCAAACTCAAGCCCAACCCCAAACCCGAAGGTTGAAAAGGAAAATTCAAATTGACTACTTGAAAAAACCCTAACCTTTGAGAATAGCTAATATTGAACCTTTGAGAAGAAGGAGAAGAAGGTCTCTCCAAAAATAACCCATAAAAGAGTATGGCAAATTTTCTTCCATTTTTTTCTTCTAAAAACCATAAATAAAATTATACCAAAACATAATCAACTTGTATAGTTCCTTTCGTACCTCTTGTCTTTGGACTTTCTGTTTTGTGGACTAACTATGACTACTTTTTAAACTATGGATTGATTGTCGTTTTTTGGTTGCCTTTGGAGTTTTGGGTTTTTGGGTGGAATGTCTTAGAAGTTACCAAAGGGTTTTTTTTTCCATTTTACCCATGGGAAGTATAAAAGGAAAAGTTTTTTTTCATTTTGTTAGTTGGCGTAACAATGGTGTGAAACGTTTGTTTCCAGTTGCCATGCTAATAACAAATGAATAGGAATATATATTGGTCTACAAGGCATATCAACTCTTTGTTTGCTACATGTGCCCATGGTTTCTATGTCCTCACCATGTATATTAAATAAAGGGTTTTAATTATGCCCCAAAAATTACAATACTCCACAATGAATCAACATTTTATTCGTTATAAATAGTTGATGGACATCTTTTAATTTATCCATTTAGTTTTGTTATACCATGAATCATGGCTTTGTATACCTCATTATTCAAGCATGAATCATGTCCTATTATTTATTCTTTTTCTTTATTTCCTTTATTTGTTTTTGTTTTCCCCCTTTTTCCATGGAATAAAATCTTACAAGTTCAAATCATTTTATAAACTCATTACATTTCAAATGAAGCTAATCCATTGGGGACTTTATCAAATCCATAACCAACCTTTGAAAAAATCTTGATGCTTTTGATTGGTTGTCAAGTATATTATTAGGATTATTAGGGTTTCATTAAAAGAAGTCATGTCATTACAACTAATCATTGTGCAATTACCTGCAACTAATTATCCTTTGCAACTAGATTAGTTATGTTTACAATTACAAAATTGATATTGTGTAATTTTCAAGCCATACGGTTGTGTGTGCAACTAACATGCAATTAATGCTGTACAAAATGGATAAGTGTCATAAAAATAACAACTTAAGCTAATACATACTTAAGTTAGTATACCCAATATCTATAGTATTAAGGTTAAACTCATGTTAAGTAATGTTAAACTTAAGTTAAACTAACTTAGGCTAAATTAATCATGGTTAAATGAATTAGGAGGCTACACTAATGATGGTTAAACTAACACAAATTATATTAATAATGGTTAAACTAATAAAAAGGCTAAATTGAGGATGGTTAAACTAGACCTTGGCTAACTTAATTAAAAGACTAAATTAACCTAGGTTAAACTAACTCAAACACTAAACTAAATAATGATTAAACTAATTAAAAGGTTAAATGCTATAAGATTAAACTAACTATGAGGCTAAATTAATCACAATTAAACCAACTAAATGTGGTTAAATTAATCATGACTAAACTAAGTATGAAGCTAAATTAATTATGGCTAAACTAGTCATGACTAAACTAGCCTAGGCTAAACAAATTAGTTGTTGTAAGTAATTACATGGTATAAAGCTGCCCTGCACATACACTGCAGCAAAAAACAACAGGTGTTTTACAAGGTTGTATTTTTAGCCCAAGAAACATTAAATTTCTAATGAGACAGACCTTGATTTTTAAGCTAAGGATGGTATAATTTTATAGTCTTGAGAAGCAACCCCCAAAAACTGTCCAACAGCATCACAACAATAGTTGAAGTGCAGAATTGGCATTTCTGAGCCAAAGTCGAAATTTATTTATAAATCCTGGGAAAAAAAAACCTAGGCTAAATGTGTGGCGACTTTGGCACATTTTTTCACAAAATTCCTCACACATATTTTTCGGCTCACACATATTTTTTGGGAGGGTGTTTTTTTTCTCAATTTCGTGGTGTATGGGGGGGATGATCCATAAGAGGAATTAGCCAAATTTGTTTCCAGGGTAGAAATGAAAGTGGGAAAAATAAAATAAAAGTCTTGCTATATTTTGGCGAGCTGCTGGAACCTAAATGTCTGTATATGACGATTTTAGGAAAAACAAATTCCCTGAAAATATATGGCGACTTTGGCGCATTTTTTTCACAACATTCCTTTGTGTGAGGTGCCCCGGATTTTTTTTTGTCGCCAAGTGGCAAAAATTAGGGGAGGGGAATTTTTTTTTTTTTTTAAACCGAAAAAACGCTGACCTGGTCCATATGTCTTGTAGAGACTGCGAATTTGACAGCTCGACATCGGACGAACGTAGCCTGCGAACTTGACAACGGGCGAGACTCGACTGCACAGAACGTCGACTGCGAATCGCTAGCGAGCGAACTTCGACTGCGAACTTCGAGGGTAGGAAGGGAGGAAGAAAATCGGCGGACAAAGCACATTTGTTGACCACGCAGGATCTGGATCCGAGAACGCCATTCGCTCTCCTCGTGTCACAATCGGAGGATTGGTAAGCTGTCTCTCGCAAGTTACTTGAGCTTGTGTTTTGTTCCTTTTGTGTTGCATTTTTTGTTGTTAGCTTCTTCGAGAACTCTTTTTTTCGAGGCAAACCTGCCAAATCCTTTCTTGATTTGGGAAAGAAAACGCTACTCGTGGAAGTAGCACCTGAGAGGGTTAGGGTTTTGAGATTCGTTTTCTTGACGTCATATGACCGACTGACCGACTGACCGCCTGCCTGCTTCATTAGATTCATCGCTGGTGTGGGTTTCATTGTCCGAGGATTTTTTTTTTCTTTACGAGGGTTTGATGAGCTTTTTTTTTTTCTTTTTTTGGGTTTTGAATCTCACAAGGTTCTCGATTTGTTGGTGTGTGCTGGACAGTGGTTCCTCTTGTTGCTGGATTCTCGTTTTGGCTGGACCGGCTTTGTTTGGGGGTGTGCTTTGGAAAGCCTAAGAAGGAGGTTACGGATTTTAGGGTTTTGTTTTTGGGGCTGTAAGAGGAATTTTTTTTCTGATTGATATAGGTTCAAGCTTATCTGGGAATTGAAAGCAGAGAGTCTGAACTATTTGAAGCTTATGGCGGTTGACTTCTGTGGGCAGGCTAGGGTATGAAGGTGTGCGATCAGCTAGCTGCAGGGATGAAGCTTTTGAGAGGCTGTTGTGCCAAGTGTGGGCATAGAGGTTGGCATTAAGCTGCTTTAAAAATGTTCAACACAACCAAGATCTGAGGTTGTATGAGCTGGATTGAAGATTGCATTTGGAAAGTTTTGAGGGCTGCCAAGGATCCCAGGGGCATATACTACTCAACGGAGATAGAGGGGTTTCTAAGGAAAATGTTTTGGCGAGTATCTGGCTTGTCGACCAAGTCTCCGGTGAGTTTGTTGAACCCCCATCTGTACAGATCATAGCACTTGGTTTAACCTGCAAGGTGCCAAGGATTACTTTTTCCATGTTTACACATCATAGTCTACATCAATCAATTGTCTGAAGGGTACATTTCCATTCAACTGCAGGTCGAGTCAGTGCTTGACAAAGATGTCTACAGCCTTGAGGAGCTTCTGGATGAGGATGACATCATTCAGGAATGCAAGTCTCTTAATGGTCGCCTTATCAACTTGTAAGTTTGTTGGTATCTGGGATGTAAGCACAGAGTGAACATGTATCAGGCTGCAAAGCTATGCCATGAAGCTGCTTTATCCTAGTCCTGAATCTTGACTGCATGGCTCTTTGGGAAATACAGCTTGAAGGGAAAGCTGCAAGTGGAAGCATTGCTACACTATGTCATAGATGAGCCACCGGAGAATGCTGACAACAAACAGGCATTCAAGTACATACTCTTGCATCTTTCCTTCAGGATTTCAATAGAAGAGGATATGTAGGCAGCATTCAAGCAACTTTACATGCAATCACTCTAGCAATTTCAAGGCTCAATAGTGATTTAGTGACTCAAAATAGGTTGTTCTTGTTCTTCACAGATTGTTACATGAATAGCTCTGTTAGTCCTGGCCTTGATGCTTCCTTGGCTCTACATGGTTGGCATGCAGGTTTCCATTTATTGCTTGTGAGATCTTCACATGCGAGATAGATGTCATACTGAAGACATTAGTTGAGGATGAGGAGGTAGTGTACTTTGAATTCACTAAGGTTAACTTAAACTGCAAGCATGGAGACTTTCCAATACTTATGAATATATGTTTCAGTGTAGTGAGGTCCAAAAAGTACAAGCTATGTGTCCAGGAGAGCTTGATTGAGGAAGTATCAACTTATGAACTACAAAGTGGGTAGCCTCTTTTGAATCCAAAGTTGATTCCATCATCATCCTGGTAAGTATGGACTGATCAGAGAATAGTTATCATATCAGCTCAAGAAGGAAGATATTCTAATTGGATTTTTTGCAATGCAGCTAATGAGCCTCTTATTTTTGTTCTTGGAGCCTGATCGACCGCATGGAACTTTGTTGGCAGGATACTTTAGTAAGGTATTTGTCAACTTCTCCCAAATAAGTGACAACACAACACTGATGAACATTATGATTGGATACTTCATTTGTGCATGGTTGGTTGTTCTCCTCATTGGATTGAAGCTGCCTTATTCTCATGCAGTGGTCTTTACAGCATCATCCATCTTTGTGGATTATATATTTAAAGAGTGGTTCAGAGGACGATTTGCTCAACTTATCATTGTATGCTGCATTTTTCTTCTTGGCTAAACTAGAGGAATTCAATCAGATCTTAAAACTTCCTGTTCAAAGCTGGATACTTTGATGAAGTGAAATCTGTATGGCCTGGAGTCCGTAATGGTTAAAGTTGGGTGGTGGGTCCTGAACTTGAGATTGATGATGAAGTTCTCAAGAGGTTTCTGGGAAAGTAAGAAAGTTATCAGCTGCTTTTAAGCTGTTTAACAGAAGACTAAATTTAATGTTGCCTGTGAGATATGACTGCAGGTTGTGAGCTGCTTGCTGTTTAGAAAAACTATTCCAGTGATGCGCTATTTGCAAGTAAGCCTTAATCTCCCCTCCTTATTGAGGACCTCAACTTGTTTCCACCATTTGTGGGTACAGGCCCTTTGATTGTTATGAATATTTGAACCAATTTGCATTTTCTTCTTCATTCTCTTCTCTTCCCTTATTGGAAGATTGAGATTAGTGATCATGTACTCAGTGTTCATTATCAGCCTTCTTTTATGTGTGTATGCTTGGACAATTGTTCTTTCAGGAGAATATGGAAGTATTGAAGAAGCTGGTGGATCTTATTGGAATATCATCAATTATGGAGGTCTGTTAGCAGGCCATCTACCTTGGCTGTATGTTACATTCATGGCCATTTAACCATTCCCAACACTGGCATCAAGCCAAGTGGTTGGGACTGATGACCACCTTGCAGGTGGTTGAGTTGATTCACCAGTAGGCCATGCTAGATGTTACCTTCTATAGCCATACTTTGCTATAATAGAGGTCAATGGGTAAATTGCACATCAAAAACCAACTAGTTACCTGGGTGTCAAACCCTGGGGAGGGTTTGTGCCAACCCCATTTGACCCAGTTAGAAGATGGTAACCCCCAAAAAGTTGGCAGTGACCCTGAGAAAGAGAAACACAGTGGCCCTCAGTCACATTTAGTTTGCAAACTAAATATCTCCCTCTTTTTTTTGTTCCCCTCTGTTTTCATTTTCCATTCAGTACAAATGTCAGAAAGAACATGGAGATTCTGTCTGAAGTTCATGACTGTCACCACTGGTTAAAAACGTTACCAATTTGCAGAGATTAAAGCACATGACCCAAAGGGATTCTGGTTTGTACATGTAGGTTCTGAGGCGATTGGTTGGAGCTGATGAACACATGTATGCCTTTCATGCGGATTCACTGCAATGGTTGGCTGAGGCAGATTTGCTTGAGATGCTTGTGGACAAGCTTAGCCCACTGGTGCCTTTTTCTTCTCCAGTGAATTTCTTTCGCATTGGTTTTGTAACTTTTGTACTAGTACACTGTTGGGGTGGTTATATTTTTTGAGTTACTGATGTCTGCTCTTTGTTCTTGCTGTTGTGCTGTATTATGGTTCAGTTTACAGTACAGAAATGGTGGGTGCAAATATCACCTCTTGTGCTGACATTGTTTGGACAAGGTGGGTTCAAAGTCAATTTTGTAACTGTGAGCTAACAGCTTTGTTGGTGCATGGATGCAGCACTCAGTTGAAGTACAATCTAATGCAGCAAATATCCTTTCAGCCATTACTTGTATTGCTCCTTGTGCATTGACTTCCAAACTTTCAAGCCCAAAGTAACAACACTCAAACTTTGTGGTTTCATTGCCATGCAGAATTTTGTTGAAAATTTTACTTTTGGTTGTGTGTTAATTCGGAATGAAGAATGGATATCCCTACTTTGAACTTTGTTCATGCTGAGTTTTGAGTGAGCACTTTTGGGACAAGGATTCATTGCCACCTTGCAAGTGGTTGTGGTTGAAATCACCAACTGGTCATGCTCTCTGGTAGCCAACCCAGCTATCATTGGGTGCCTGTATAAACTTGTTATTCTAATTAGGAGCTTCCAAATCCTTTGGGCAACCACATGGCCCCCTGTCATGGTAGTTAGAAGGTGTGACCTGTTAAATCAGAAGAGTTGACACTCAGTTACCTTTGGCTGGCAGACCATGGTTTCTTCTCCTTTTCAGGCTAATCATTAGAATGAATGCACTTCTTTAAGAAGGCATTCGGAAAAAGTTGATGTGGCTGTGTTTGTTTGTATCTCTGCATCCTAGTTCTTACTTGAGGTGACTACTTACTTGGCAGGTTTATAGGGAAGCTATTCAATAATGTGTTGGAGAATCCTGACTCAAAGTCTACACTGGTGCATTCCTTGTCTGTTTGCATTTCTCTCTTGGACCCTAAGAGAGCTGCATCAGTAGCAGCTGGAGGGGTTTCCAGGGGCCAGCAAAAGATAGAGCATATCCTCACTGCAAATCCAGAAACTGTTATTGGCATGCTCCAGAGATTAGGTTTGTGGCTTTCCAACCTGTCTGCCCATTGTTGGCAAGTTTATATTTGCAGGTATTGAATTGATTAGAATGCCTCATGTTCATTCCAATATCTCAATGACTGCGAAGCTGGGGGTTATCAATAGTCAATTTTACAGATTCTTGAGACTTTGTAGTTGTAAGAAGTTTTTTGTCTTCCAGATGG
>Ga0116227_10016852_pt1 | contig 10366 bp, 7 predicted proteins | sample S1TSphgellanicum_FD_89693 | JGI IMG/M metagenome (GOLD analysis project Ga0116227, IMG submission 89693) | Host-associated microbial communities from peat moss isolated from Minnesota, USA - S1T2_Fb - Sphagnum magellanicum MG | ecosystem: Host-associated > Plants > Peat moss > Unclassified...
CTACTAGTAAGAAAAATAAAATTCAACATGCTCAACACTTGTAAAGACATAATTTCAGTGGATGATGATGGGTGTTCAAATCCCTTTGATGAGTGTTCAAATCCCTTTGTGGGTGGTGGTGTTGTTGTTGTCATCTGCTGACTTCATTCCTGCATGCATGCGAGAAGGATGCTACTACTGCTGCTGCTAAAAGTTCAGACCCAAACCCACCAAGGTCACACATGAGATCAGGACTCTGGACACAAGTTTCAAGACTAGGAACCCACAAAAAAATACACACACAAAATCTTCTCGGAAGGACTTTTATTCTTTGTCGATCAGGATTTTTATATAAGTCTTGTGGAAGCAGAAAAATCTCCCAGCTTCAGCTAAATTGTCAGCCAAATCAGTCTAAGACTGGAAGAGGAATGAACTATATAATCTCAGGAAGCAAAGCTTTTGTTTTTCAGGCAAAAAACAGTTCTTGTCTGAAAGATGGAGTCTGATGAGGAAGCAGGCCAGGGGGAAGCAGCTTGCAACAAGGATAACAACAATACAGCAACAACAACAACAACAACAACAACACTAGTAGTAGTAGTAGTAGTAGTAGTGTCTGGATCAGTGTTGTAAGCAGCCAGTATATATAGTCTGAAACTTAGGTACATAGTACATTGGTATTGTTCAAAAGAAGAATATCATCCATTACCCGAAGGTGAATCTTGCTGACATGTTCCATTCTGATTCGTCCATATATATATATATATATACTGGTATTGAAGAACATAGACGGGAAGACGAATCTTGCTGACGTGTTGCATTCCGATTCGTCCTTAAAAAGATGAGTGTTATTTTCTCATAACCTTATATCTTCAATGAAGTCTTGAATGTACATGAAGTAATCTAGTTTTCATCCATGAAAAGCCCTTTTCTGTCTGTGAAGAGGGGTTGGTTATGAGAGCTAGATAACCGTCAGCTTGATTTGCCTTCCCTGTTGATTATGTCCTGTAATTGGCCCGAGGCCACTGGGGATTGGACATAGTCTTGGCATGAGCGCTGCGCTGAGACTATATCCAATAGCTAACCAGTGTACTCTTGCCGGTTACCAGTTTCGGGCAGATATCCAGAAAATCTGGATATCCGCCCTGCCTTAGATGATATCCAGACTTTCGGATATAACTTTTGTGATATTTGCATTTCTGATACTCAGGAGCCATCTTAAATATCAGGATTTCTGATATCCAGGATGGATATCAAATCCAGCCCGGATACAAATATCAAGTTAGGTTTTTAGGGTTTAGGTGTTAGTTTAGGTTAGGGATTGGATAAAGTTTTAGGTTTGTAAGTTTGCAGCTAGCCGTGGTTTTGGTTCCTGCAACCCTAAACCTAACAGCTAGGACCGGAGGGAGACAATATAAAGTGCTGAGATGAAATTTGTTTTGATAGAGATGAGATTAAGGACATGTAAACAACTTTCTATATTGTGTACTATTGATTGCATTTTTTAAAATTTAATTTTCAATTTTCTTTTGGTTATTTTAGTTGAAATGATATTTTTTCATAAAATATGTGCAATTGGAGTATATGGTATTTGATAATGATATTCAATTGATAAATAATAATTGATATTCGACACATTGATATTTGGGTCAAATAAAAAAATTCAAATATGATATCCGATCTAGATATTTGAGTTTTTAAAAAACAATTGATATCCAATATTCAAAGAAAGTCCTAATTGGATATCCTTATTTGACAAGTATCATAAAAAGATAATATCCATCCAACAGAGGTCCATACCAACCAACCAAGTATCAATTCTTCTAGCTACCCAAGTGATACTCATATATACTAAAGTGGGTAAGAGTTCAAAGTTCTAAGCACCGAGTATCGAAGGTGCTTTCTTATGAAACAAAGAAGTACTACACAAACTAAACACAAAAACACGCACACATACAAATGGAGAAGCCAGAAAGACCATTCTTGATATCCCTAAAGTTCATCATCATTCCCTAGTCATCAACCCCCTAATCTATTTTCTACAACTAACTCCTATCCACCAAGGCACACGATGCAACAGATATTTTATCGTCTCTAAACAAAAAATAATTGTACAAAAAAACACACTCCTATAATGGCACACATGAAAAAACCATAATGTAATTTATCTCCCAACAAATTGCGAAACTTGTTGAAAAGAAGGTCCCTTCCCCTTGAGCAACTATTTTTCTTATCTTCATCTCCAGCTCCTTGGTCAACATCAATTAAGGCATGCGCACAAACAAAACCACACCACCAAAAATGCATCCAACAAAAACACAATGACACATCATACGCTATCAAAAATAAAAGTTCATTATGCACATAACCTGCAAACAAACAAATTGTGTTGAAAATAGCCACAACAACAAAAACCTTACCTTCACATCACCATCAACCATCAAAAAATATGTTGTTTCTACTTTCGATAGTTTGATGACACTATTTTATTCACTTTAGGGTTTCATCATGTATGTTTTCATCACATTAGTATGGGTCTTGGAAACCTTTTGCAAAACAACAATCTATACCAATTATACTTAGATAGTGAAAGTGCGAATAGAGCTAGTTATGAATATCATGGGCAACCTAGTAGATTTGTGCATCTATGTTTTACTTTGCAACTCCTTCAATGATTAGATCATGCAAGCTTGTGGTAATTTCCTTGGGCATCTAATTCTTATGAATGTGGTTCATCATGGATTATTAGAGATGCTTTAAAGTTTTGTGAATTTTCTTCATGGTACATGTTAATCAACAAAAAAATAATTAAATCCTTAGGAAAAAAATAGAAAGTAAACTTTTGGTTCAATGAAGTAATTTTTAGGTTATTGATGTTTCAAAGAGTCACTAAGAGATCAATAGAGGGTATTAACTAGCTTATTAGTCGGCAATACCTTTATCAAATGTTTCCGAATGGCGCTACAAGGTGGAACTGTGGATGGCACAATTTTATTCCAAGGATAAAATCCTTAAAAAAATCATGATGGGAAGTAGATTTTTTAGGGACATTGTAGGTTTATTTCTTAATTTGTAGCTTCAAGCAAAGAAGAAATGTTTTCCTTATGCATTGTGTGAGCTCTTCAACAATATAATGAAGTTTCATAGAATGTTCGTTTGATCTTGATTTTGTTTTATTCTTACATTGTCTTCACAATTTGATTAGACTTTAATGTTGTAAATTTGAGGGAATGAGAAAACAAGAGGAAAGATTTTTGTAACAAAGGGAGAATTGAACTCAAAATTCATGAATATTTCTCATAGCCTTTCACCTTTTTGACCTTTATAACATTTTTCATGACCTCAAAATCCATTTGGTAGATAGTTTCCTATTATTAATTTTATTTTCCAGATTCCACTTGGACACTTTTTAGTGGTCTTACATTTGGCAACCTTGTTGAAAACATCAATTAGACTTGGTAAAGGAATTATTTCACTTGTAGGAAACAAAGTTTAATGTGTTTTTAGAAACTTAAACACTATAAATTTACATAAAATGATTTGTGGTTAGTAATTTACAATATGTCATTGGGTAATGTTAAGGCATTAGAGTAGGTGGTAATAAGGAGGAGGAAAGGTTGAAAGTAGATTTTGTTATTAATTCGAATTAGGTTTTGGAAAAATTTGGAACTATTTCCTCTCTTGTGTGGATTTGGATTGTATTTACATTTTTGGAGTTTAAAAATATTTGTAGAGCAAGAATAAAGGAATTGGAAATAGGAAGAGGAAGAAATAGTTTACAATTTTTTTTAATGGTTTACATTATGATTTTCAATGTGCAAATCTAGTTACTAGAAGTACAAATTTGAATGTGTTTGCTTTTGTTATGTCCATATATTTTAATCTTGTATGGCATAATTATTGGCTATACATAGTTGAAATTGTTGTGTTTTTGTAGATTGTGTGAATAGAAGTATGTATTTGTTGGAAGTATGGATTTATTCTATGATTATATATTTTTGTTGTATTCAAAATAGAAATTAGTATTTACTAGGTATGTTTATTCAAAGCCAAATGAAATGTAAGGAGGAAGTTTTGCTAGAATATGACTAGCATATGAAGGAAAGAAGTGAGGCAATGAAGCCCATGCACAAAGGAAAAGATCAAGAAGGAAAAGCCATAAAATGAATGTGCGACTACTTCAATAGCACATGATGCAATATATGATGGGAATGGAGTGAGCCAAATGTTACTTGGTTGTATCCACTACCAAACTCACCACAAACACCTCCTATTTTGAATTTTGTTGAAGAAATTGCACAACTTCAAGAAAGACTCAATCGATTGCAAGAATTGCATAATCAATTGCAAGAATGAAGTTTGGTTTTTTCATATATGAATGTTCAACCAAAGGATGAAGCAATTGTGACTACAATAACCAAAATTACATTGATTTTGATTTAGGGTTTAAGGTTTAACCATGACTATGGAAAATGTTTTTCTTGCCATTACCATGGCCCTTTTTGTTTAGAACACCACTTCAATCTCAAACCATAACTATTTTGGTAGATATCCCAATCATGTTTATAACAAGTACTATAGTAGTTACTCATATAATAGAAGTTTCCATGATTTTGGTAGTTGAGCCCAAGTTTTTGATAATTCGACTATGGGATTACATTTGTTTCAATAGGAGGAATTCCTTTTGTTTTGATAGTTGTTGATATGCCTAATGGTTTCTATTTGTTGGATCTTTCCCCTACCCTAAAAGAACATCTTACCATTATTGGCCCCCAAGAAGTAATATGGGACCGATGCCAAATGCAAGTTTAGTGCACATATCTCTAGTGGCACCTTTAGGAGGTGGTAGTGGACCTCCAAGGGGCGGTAGTGGCCTTTTAAAAAACAACATATGGTCCTTTAAGGGGAGGAGATTGCATTTTAAGACCCATAGGAAAAGTAGTGTTGGACAAAGTTTGGCAAACCCCAATGGAACATCAAATGGACCACGAAGTGAACCCCCTAGAGATGGATCACCAAGTGGGCCCCCATGAGGAGGTCCACCAAGTGGGCCACCTAATGGACCTCTAAAAAGAAGATTTCTTTGCAATCTATGCTACCCACTTCTAACTTTAGTAGCAATTTTAATAATAACTTCAATAACACCTCCACTATTAAGAAAGGTGTTACTATACCCAATATATGTGCTTGGATTTGACCCTGATGTGCATATTTGGGTTTTTAGAAAGGTGATTAATGCAAGTGGAAAATGAAACAATGTGGATATCATCAATTTGTTTTATTTAACTCTTTGTGATGACATTTTTGAATGGGGGGAAAATGTCATGCAAAGTCACCCAAATTGTGTTTTTGACAAATTGGAAGTTATTTTTTGCAAACACTATTGAAAGGTTCAAGAAAATGAACAAGTTTACATGGTGCACTTCATGTCATCAAGCAAAAAGTTGATGAAAAAGTTGAGGTCTAGTATGAATGAATTCTAAATTGGCAAATTGTATGTAGCATAAGGTGAATGACAAATTGTTGATGGGTTTTTTAAAAATGGGATTACTATTTATATCTTTGAATTGCTACTACAAGAATGAAAAAAAACACCCTTTTGCAACATAAAGAAGTGATAATCACCTATGAAAAAAACATTGGAGTTGCATATGACAATTGAAAATTTTTGGAGCCATTTTGACACCTTAGAAAGCCAATCATTTTATTAAAAACATGGTATGTGCACATTATAGAAAAAATATATATTTGAAGGAGAAACGACACTAGAATCTAAATAATCCTAACAAAAAAATGAGGGAGAAGAAATTGCCTTTAGTAAATGGAATTTCAATACAACATAACAAACGCCAATTGAATTTCAAAGGAAGGAATCAAATTTTTGGTCTTAAACCAAAATTTTCTCCAACTTATCAATGTTACATTTGTGACAAATTAGACCATCTAGGATTTATGATTACCCAATAAGGCAACAACTCATGCAATGTTCAAGGATAAAGGAATTCATTTGGCAGTGGACGGCAAACCAAAGAAAGACAAATATTTTGTAAACATGGTGTGACAATTATCACCACTAGGAACAAGGTTCTTGAAAATGTGGCATTCAAGGACAAGTAGCCCTTTGAAACCAAATCAATTACTAAATAGGTTGAAGAATAACAACTTCAAAAATCCTTTGAAATTACAATTCATAATTTGCAAAGTAGTAGGATCTTCTTATTTACTTCCAACAAAGTCACAACCCATAACCTAATTTTGGTCATTTGCACACTATTATACCACATGCCTACCAAAGGGATAACTAGAAGAGATGTGTTAGTCCAAGAGATTGGAAAACAACTTTTGGAAAACAAATTCATTCTAACTCTGGGACAACTTTTCAATCTTGTTGTATACCTCAAAAAGTAGGTTCTTTCTAGATTCTCTTCCAAATATAGTAGAATAGCTAGCATCTAAAACATTATTCTTTATGATTGTAGTTATTGTTAAGTAAATTTGAACAAAATTTTGATTGCATGATTCATTCAACTAGTAGACCAAGCTACTTGGTTATCGCCAATTGTCATGTTATTGAAGAAAAACATGAAGCTAAGAATTTGCATTGACTTTTGAAAATTTAATGTAGCAATGAAGAAGGATCCTTATCAAAGCTATGAAATTTATTCCTTTATGGACCATGAATTTTCAAGATATGGCTGAATTATGATTACCTTTAAATATAGGTACATAATTTAAACCCTCATTATTGATTGGGGAGCTTTTGCCTGGATTGTCATGCCATTTGGTTTGAAGAACATTCCACTAAAATATTTAAAAATCATCAATACAACTTTCAAGGAATACTTGGGTAGTTTCATGAAAAAAAATTTGGATGATTTTAGTCTCTTTAATGACATTGAAATTGACTTATCAAAACTACAACTTTGTTTCAATAAATGTCAAGAGTTTGGTATTGATTTAAATTTAGATAAATGCATGTTTTTGGTATATTTTAAGGTAATTTTAGGGTACATTGTCTCCAAAGAAGGGAAACTACTATACCTTAAGAAGATTATGACAATAGTAGAAATGTCATCACCCAAGAAGCCTTAAAACATCCAAGTGTTTAATGGCATGGAGTGTAGTTCTATTAATGTTTCATCAAGAACTTATCATGGCATGCTAGGAAGCTTGGGAAATTATCAACATGGATTCACCAATTTTAATTGCATCTTATTGGGATTTAGAATTCCATTTGCATTCCAACTCCTCAAATTTTGTTGTGGGAACAATGTTGGCACAAAATATCAATGGTCACTGTGACCAATTGATCATATATACATAGAGATTTCTCAATGTAGCCTTAGGAAAAGAAGAGATTTTTTTTACATACCTGTGAACTTTTCAACAATACAAGGAAGTTGTATAGGATGCTTGTTTGATCTTGATTTCTTATATTCTTATTTTCTTCATCACTTATTTAGACTTTACTAATGTAAATCTAAAGGAATGAAAAAAGGATGAAAGATTTTTGTAAGAAAAGGAAAATCAAACTCAAGGGTGTTTTTTCGAAATTCATGAATGTTTATCACAACTTATCAAAATAGATTTTGTAAAAAAAATTGATTAAGTTTAGGCTACAAAATTTATGTTTGACATTATGGAACTTCAAAAACCTCACATGGCCTTTATTACCTTTGTAGCATTTTTCTCATTAAAAAAAACAATTAGTGACCTCAAAGTTCATTTGATAAACTTTTTTTTTTATCAATTTTATTTTCCAAATTTGACTTAAACATTTTTTATTGGGTCTTATAGTGGCATTGTTATATATGTTGCATCAATAAAAAATTATGCATATACATGCAATATGTACAACATAAGATCATGAATCATTGATAGATTCGTCTATTCTTGCTTTGGAACCCAAAATAGAACAAAGAAAATAAAATTCCTTATTCTGTGGTCATTATCATGTTAGTTTGGTGGCTCATGTTTATGTTGTGATTTTTTTTCCCAACCCTCATTGTAGGAGCAATGACCTTTAATGGGTACAACTAAACTAATAACTAGTTGTAGTGGTGGGTCAAAACACAATCAAAGGAACCACAAAGGGTGTTGAATGTGAAATTTTGTCATAAAAAACTAGAGATTTTTTTTTTGCCATTTGAAACCATGGTAATCATGGCACATTATTCCCTTTTAACACACATGAATGTCAAGAATCTCAAATTAAAAATCCATTTGATTGAATTTTAAGTTTTGGTTTAATTAAGGACTTTTGAAAGTGAAAAATTATGTCATTAAAAAAAGACATTTTTACAAAGGACTTTCAAAGGACTCATATAATAGAAATAAGTTGATGGTAAAAAATATGAGATCATAATAACCTATTAGACACACTCAAAAACATTCACAATTTCAAAAATGTGGAATTCTAAAACTTTGAAAATTCAAAGTGTGTACATTTGAAAATTTAGAATTTCAAAACTTTGACAAGAGTGTTTTACCACATATAAATGGGATATAATGTACATAATGCATTAAATTTTTTTGTAGATTATATTACATTAAATTCAACTTTCAAATTTTTAATATTTTTTGGTATGATTTCAAATTATCATCATTTTTCAACATGAAACATAGAACTTGCAAGGATTTTGTACATTTGTACAAATTCATATTTATTAAAAAAAGATTGAACTTTTTTTGATGACTTATTGGGGAAATTCTAATCATTTTTCATAACGAGTTACAAAAAAAATCATTCAAAAATTCGTTCGTATGAAAAAGTTGTTTTGGGAAAAAGGACATGCAAAATTAATGTAAAGTAATGCTTACGGCTCCTTTGATCTCGTTTTGACCTTGGCATTGACTTTCTTTCCCATTTTTTATGATGGAAATAGGTCAAATGTCATTTTTTGAATTTGAAACATGCATTGGGGATGAAGCAAATGACATAAGGGTCATAGTTAAACCACAAAAGACAACTTGTAATGTATCAAACATGCAATGTGTGAAATGAACTTATTAAGAGTTGGTATGAAGTGCAAGCAAGAGAATAATTGTCTTTGTAGAGGGTTTGGTATGCATATCTTGCGTAAACCCAACATTTTTGAGTCTCATTCCATTGTATCAACGTTATCTGGGCGTTCTTCCTCCTTCATGACCAAACTTTTGAAGTTGACATGGAAATAATGTAAATGACAAAGTGCATCATTTGTCACACTAGTTCTTCTCCTAAAGTTGAACCATTGCAAAGCTCCCAAAACGTGACAATATCGGGCAAAAATAGACTACATTGTCCATTTTTGCATGTCACAAAGCAAAATTCAATACCTCTTATTATGGCAATGTCTTCTAACTCCAATTAATAAGGAAATTTATAAAAAGGGACTCATATTTATAATATACATTGTTATAAGAAGTTAATAACAAAATAATAAAAACCAAATGACCATCTTTTGGTCTTTGGGAAACTTTTAAATTTGTGTTTCATCTTGTGTCACAGTCCATACACATTTTTAATTCTTGGAATATTAAATGAAATATGTTATGGTACTCTACCATAAGTTGTATGACTAAAATGAAAACAAAATTCTTATTGGGACTTATTGGGGACGTGATTACAAATGGAAATAAGCATTTAAGTACTTTTGAGAGCCCCATAATTCATTTTCCCATTTTCAATGTCAAAAATTTGAATTTGATGGAAATTTTTTCATTCAAGGGTGAAAATCCTTTAAGGTGTATCACATAAGACAAAAAGGGCCTAGTCCTTATTACAGTTTTTTTTACCCCATATTTTGATCCTCATAAAAAATAATGAGTCAAAAGTTGTCAAAATTTTCAAAAGGACTATATTTTAGACCATTATAATTCTAGATTCCATCATAATCATCCATAAATGTCTATTTACATGGTAAAAAGGGATTAAGTAAAAAAAACAAAAAAGGGTGACACTATGACAAGATTTTGGTACACCTTAAAAAATTTGCACCCTCAAAGTATTCAATAATGTATTAAAAAAGGAGGGCAAAAAATAATTCTTGCAAAAGAATGATTTTTGGTTGACATATTTATTGTAAAATTTTTGATAACACTAAAAATTGTGCAAAAATGGAGTTCTATCATGCCACCTTTGGTCCACCTTAGCTTGCTTTCAACCTATCTTGAATACACCACATGCAAAACAACCCTAATCATGGAAATACATCCATGCAAAAGCACCTACTAAACGAACATCTAAACAATTTTGGCATGTATAAGTTTAAGTTGGAATTTGGTGAAGGTGGGGTTGGGGGGTAGAGGGGGGGGGGGGGGGGGGGGGAGGAGGAGGAAAAAAAAAAAAATTCAGAAAAATTTACAGAAAATATACTACAATATAATTACGTTGCTATACAATTCTTAA
>Ga0116227_10016853_pt1 | contig 10365 bp, 11 predicted proteins | sample S1TSphgellanicum_FD_89693 | JGI IMG/M metagenome (GOLD analysis project Ga0116227, IMG submission 89693) | Host-associated microbial communities from peat moss isolated from Minnesota, USA - S1T2_Fb - Sphagnum magellanicum MG | ecosystem: Host-associated > Plants > Peat moss > Unclassified...
AGTTTGATCCTTATCCTTTCCGTCCGTTGACCTTCACATCCTACTTCTTCATCCTAATTACTTCAAGTAACTAACTACTAGGATAGTTTATCGGTAGTAACAAGTAACGTCCTTGAATTCTTACTTGACTAATTCAGTGGTTGAACTAACATCCCCGTGTACCATTTACTCTTTTGATAACCCCTACCTATTTATTTTACCATGCACTAGTTAACTATGTAGTACATAGTAAATTGGAAGTAAAATTTGCATCACAAAAAACCCCCACATACTTTTAGATCCGTTGTTGAAATTAAAGTTTGATGAATCCATTAGATTTAGGATGTTCGAGTTTTCATGAGGTTTCGCTGTCACTCCCACACCTTACGCCTACCCTAATTTGTTAATTAAAAAGGCCTCGACCCTTTCTGAACGCAAGTACCACATTGTTTGTACTACCTTCTTGGTTTTTGTCGATGCAGGTGAAAACTAGTCATGGCGGATGATGTCGCTACGCTTTCGAATCCTCCAGTTGCACCAGTAGAATAGGAAGAGCTTGAAGAAGCACCGCTCGACATGATTGTTTCTCAACGGTCGCGCGAAGAAGAACCGCCCAGACGAGTGGTGCGCACTCAAGTTGATCGTTCGGCATAGGATCGTCAATTGTCTCCTAACCCACATGCTTTAGCAATCTATTTAGAATTCGTTCCTCCTCGTGGAGTCGCGCCAGAAAGGTTTGAAGAATGTCAATGCGAAGATGATGATGTTCGTTTCCATTGTCGAACGTGGGTTCTCGATGATGGCCATTATCGTTGGCTACGAGGGCCAATCAACCCCCTTCCCATGGAGCACCGAGCCGAGTACCTCGCTCGCACCATTCGTCGCATTTTAGATTTTTTGCAATTGTGATCTATCCTTTAAGTCGATTATAAAGTTGTAATTCATTTGAGGCTACTCAGGTGGAAATGTTAATACTTAAGTTTGAATTGATTCTATTTAAAAGTCTAATAGATATGAAACTAAATAAAGATGTATTAGGACTACATCCTAAAAATCTTACAAATACATCATTAGTGCTTGAAGATTCTTCTACAGACTAACTTAACCTTGTCATGGCGAAATGTTATTGTTAATTATGAGTTTATATTCCCTATATATCAATAAATCACATCTAATTTTACATCCCCTTTCCCTTCTTTACAACATAAAAGGGATAATGTATTTTAAAACGTTTACTAGGTGTTTAACTGATTAAGCGCTACATCAACTGAAATAAAGAAGTACTATATGCCTAGAAATATCACAAAAGTTGATTCAACTATTAATAATCACTACTTGGAGGCTTATAAGCATTCGAATCATTAGTACTAAGGAAAATTACGGAACTAAAGTTTAACTAATTGTTGAGCTATAATCCATGGCTCACAATAACCTTGAACTCATACTCTTGAAGTATAAGCGCCCAACGAGCTAACTTACCAGTAAGGTTGTCGTTGGTGATCAACCACTTGATAGGATGGTGGTTGGTATACAAAGTGAACTTAGTGCCATAAAGATAGGGCTTGAAATGTATAATGGCCCATACAATAGCAAGACACTCTTGTTCATATGAAAAGTAGTTATTCTCAGCCTTGTTGTTGTTTTGGGATGCATAGGCGATAACATATTCCTTGCCTTCCTCATCAAGTTGGCCAAGAATAACACCAATACTAAGAGCACTCCAGTGAGTGTGTAGAATGAAGACTTTGCTAAAATCAAGTCTCCTCAGAATGGGGAACTTTGAAAACTTTTCCTTGTGTGTTGAAAGCTTCTTGAGCCTCTTCATTCCATGTCCAAACAACATCCTTCTTTAACAATGCATAGAGAGGATGAGTAATAGTATTGAAATCTTGGACATAAATCTTGTAGTAATTACATAGTCTGATGAAGCTCCTCAAAGTGTGAACATCAGTAGGATTGGGCATTTCCAAAATGGCTACTACTTTGGCCCAATGAACCATAATACCATTTGGCAAAATTCTGTGTCCAAGGTAAATTACTGAGGTGACAACAAACTCACATTTTTTACGATGGATTTTCATATTGATTTCATGGAGCCTCTTGAATAACTCTTCAAGATGAGCCAAGTGTTGTAAAAATCCCTTACTATGCACTGGGACGTCATCTATGTAGCATTTCAGGAAATTTGCCCTTTTAAAAACCTAGTCCATGACTCGTTAAAAGAAGATAGGTGCATTCTTCAATCTAAAAGGCATCACAAGCCATTCCCATAACTTGTTGCTTCCATGGAATGTTATTTTCTTGTGATCCTTCGCAACGAGCACAATTTAGTTGAAGCCTTACCTCAAATCCACAATTGTGAAGATGTTTGAGTCTCCAATGCTATCAAACAGTTCTTCAAGGATGGGCATGGGGGACCTCTCCTGAGGTGTAACCAGGTTCAAAGGCCTTTAATCCTCACACATCCTTTTCTCAATCCATAATTTAGTTGAATCCTTATTTGTTGGCATTATTATAGTGGTTACAAAATCAAAACTTGATGGTTAAATGAGACCAGCCTCATGGAGCTTTTTGCATTTTCATCTACTAGTCCCACTCATGCTTGTTCAACGTATGCCTCCTCCGATAGATGGGTGTTTCATCTATAAGGTCTACAAAGAACTGCATGGTCTTACACCTACTTAAGTCTTTCATTGAGAATGCGAACACATTTTCATACTTAATTAGCAAATCTATGACCTGGTCTTTCTCCTTCTTGGTGAGTTGGTTCCCTGTAACGAAAGGGTAGTTGGAAACACATGGAATGGAATTGGAAAGTGTGTTTGAAGAACCTAGTGTATTGGGTTCTCCATTATCCAATTGTGTAGATTCATAGAAGGTTGTAATTGTTTGTCTAAAAGCTAATGTACCTCCAAGTGTATAAGAAACAACTTGAGTCAAATTACATGGTACCTCCTCCCCCCCAACACTAAGAGTGAAGTGTAGAGTGTTGAAGATAGGCAAGTGTACTTGGTCGGGGTGCCAAATAATCGCATTGCCAAAATTGCAAGTTGATTGAATTAATGCCAGTGTTGTTTACATTTGAAAAAATACATAGGTTACCAATAACCATGTAAGGGAGTTCAAGTCCATGCCTCTCCCCAGTAGAGCGTTACGTTCTAATTTAGTCACCTTGGTGTGACGAGTAGTGCTAGTTTGGAACCCCATAGCCCTTTCCCTTTCTTATGGGCTTGGTTCATCCTAAGTGGTTGAAGCATGACTATACACTAGGCCTAGTCCATCTCCCTGAAAAACGTGTGCTCCTGGGAAGGAGAGAAAGGTGGGCCAAGCACCTCTTGGTTTTCCTATTATGTTCGCAGGAAACCAAGGAGGTTTCTCTTGCCTTGTAACTGGTTGGCAAGAGCTTTGATCATCCAATATGTGAGAAACCTATAAGTTGGGGTTTGTGATGGTGTATCTCAAAGCCAACTATAAAACTGAAAAGGGTGCAAGGTTGGTTCATCAGTTGTGCAGCTAATGCACATAGGAACCACATTGTGTTGCATCGAGTAGGAACGACTTTCCAAGGTAATGTTTGATCAACGTGTAATGTTTTTGGACTTTCTCCTTTTGGTCAAGCTGAGAAGGGGTGTTCTTAATTACATAACCAAGCATAGGAGAAATGGATTTAGCCCAAGTGATCAATCGTACCATGTCCGTGAAGAGACTGGATCTTGTATCATTCAAGCCTTTTCCAAATCCAACCACTAAAAATCCTTGACATTCCCAACCTGAAATAATGAAGTCCACGGGGCCAAGTAATTCCATATGTTTTTTCTAAATTAGTTGTATGTTAGAGGGTAAGAAAGTGAAACTGGCCTTCCATGCGGTGGTTGCAAACTGTTGTGGAAATCTGACAGTGAATTCCATCATTCTCGATGCCACCACTTTTCTTACAATAGGATCAATGTTTATGTAGAAATACCTTCGAACCACCATCCCTAACTGTAATAGGGCTTTGAGACTTGACCCGATACCACCAAAGAGCTTTAATAAGTAATCCCCTCCTTTGGCGGTGTCTAGGTGATTAGCTAACAAAGTATTGGCTTAATCGATTCGCCATGGCTCTCCATGTTCTCAAAATTAGATAGAGTTTTGACCAAGGGCTCATGGGCAACTTTGAACCTATGTAAAACCTTTGGTCCGTGTTGAATGTTAGTAGGAACCACCCTCAAGCTTTCAGTAGCTTGGGCATAAGTTGTTTCCTCTTCATCTCCCTTTATCCACTCGTGGTTAACTTGTTGTATGTAGGAAATAGTGTGTTTCCTTGAGCATACAATGGTGAGCCATAGGAATATGATTCCCATGTAAATAAAGGGGTATGTATCCTAGGTGGTGGCCATCAATCTCCCAATCGGTAGTACGCATGCTCGAACTAATTGTCAATTGTGAAACCTAGTGACAATAAGGCCTCTTGCCCAATGAACACATCATAATTGGTGGCATTGGTGACTAAACATCTGACCTATAGGAAAAGTTCCTAATATATACCTTCATTGAAGTTAAGTGCAATCAAATCCAAGGTCTCCCCAAGTACCTCCTCTACACTCCCATTAGCGGTGCAAATTTGCCACATAGATTTTTGTAGTTTGGAGTTAAACATGCCCATCTTCTTGGCAAATTGAACTCCAAGAATCACTGGTTGGGCACCTATATCAAGAAGTACCACTCCGGGTGTATGTCCTCCCACTTGGATTGTTGACTTAGTATTGTCAACAATGGCAACTCTAATGGCGATGGAAGTTCTCTCGCTAGGCACCACTTTCGGAAATGAATGAGAGTCTTTGTGAAGAAAATGGTTATCCACAACACCTTTGCTGAATAATAAATTCACAAATGAGGTGTTCTTAACTCCCTTTTGATATGTGAATGTAGAATCAAAGGTAGGAGACCCCACTAGTTTAGCCATGTTAGAACTAGTGACTAGATTACGAACACCATCTCCAACACGTGAACCAATCAAGTGTCTCTCCAAGGTGTTGGATGGGACCTTTGTAGCATGTGGATCAGGGATTGGTAGAAGACCTGATGTAATGTTCAAGGTATCCTTTAATAGTGCGATTATGTCCCTGGTGTTTTAGCTTCAAATCTTGAAAACTAAACAATGGCGTAGTCACAAGCTTTTGCGCCACTTCACGCATTTGAAGTTGGCACTCCATAAGCTAATCAGTGGAAAATTGTGTGTTTTCTTAATGTACATGTATTCTTGGGACATGAGAATTTGATGCCCTTGCAGTTTGTGGTTTAGTAGTCTCCTCCCCCCTCGCCAACAAGGTGCGTTCTTCTTCCATGTTGAAAGGATGAAAAAATTGTGGCATGACTACTCGAGCTCCTCTAGCCCTAGTAATAGGACTTGAACCAGATGTGAGTCCATCAATTTGAATTACCTACCTAGTGGTAGAAACTCTGGGTGCCACATTAGCTTCTTGTGCCACGAAATAGGAAGGGCAAAAAGAAATGGCAAATTCTGGTGTGAAATTAGAATTATGTGCACTTGAAAAAACATACTCTCCAACCATGGCATCATGTGAGAGGCCATAAAATAACCTAGGAGGTCCTTTTCGTGATGTTGAACCGTATATAACTTGGGCATGACTAGCTGGTTGGGAAGACTTGCCTTTTAGATTAGCAAGTTGGGCCCTCAATGATTCGAGTTCATTTTTAGAATTTGAACTTGAGTGACATGGGTTTGAAGCACCTCCCTCTTGTCAGCACTATGCTCCTTCTTCTTAGCATTCTTACTAGAATTACCCTTGGTGGGGAAAGCTTGAGTGGAAGGCTGAGGTGCCTTGGCTTTTGGTTAAGGGGCAACGAAAGATGCTGGCAAATTTTGCTGTGGTAATCAGAGCTGCTTCCATTCCGAGAACTTGGCAAAACAAACAACTTCTTGATGTCCTTCTTTCCCACAATAATCACAAAAGGGATCCTTGGAAAAAATGTTGCACTCATTAGCTTTGTGGGTAGGATTGCCACAATAGTTGCAAGAAGGTAGGATGGGTGCAGCCGAGTGCACTTCTTTAGCCCTTGAAGAAGAATGTGATGATATGGTTGGCGCAGCTGGTGGAAGTTAAGGCTTTGAACATGATGTAGGCCTCATAGTATTGGCCTCATAGTGTGCATGAGCCAGTTCCAGCTTTTCAGAAATGTTGTACACATCCAACAAAGTGTGTGAGTCTCCAAATTCTGCAAAAACCCGTTGCAAAACCTACGCATGGAATGTTGGAGTACCTTCCAACGAACGAAAATACCGATGGGTAGCTTCTAGGTCTGTGATGTTCCGAGTATCCTCTTTAAGTTTGAGACGCTTCATGTAAAGCATTTTGAAGGTTTCATCTTTCTGTTGAGAAAAGGTGGTGAGTTGCAGAATTTTTTTAGAACTTTTAACCAGAAATTCCAACTCAAGGACTCAAAAAAATTCCCCCATTGGATGAGCAAAAGTTGGTGCATCAATGGTGACAGGAATGTTTGCAATAACAACAATGAGTTGTTAAGGAAAAAAGTTTACTGAAGTAGGTACCGGATCTGGATTATTGGGCATAGTCCCATGGATGTGCAATGGTAGCTTGCAGTGTAACTTGAAAGGTGGTGGCAATGGTTGTGGCATAAGTTGGATTAGGGATTTGGGTGACACCTAAAATCCTCAGAAAATGTTGCTCGTAGACATCCAATGCCTCATAGTGCACATAACAGGCCAATTGTTTGAATGCAAATGTCTCGATGTAATTAACGCCATACTTGAACTCCAATTCACAAACCATAGTTGAGAAAGTTGCCTTGAATGCCTTAAAAGAAATGGTACCTAGCCTTCCGCTAAACTTCTCAATTCTCCCAGAGGAATTATTGACCTCCATGGTGTATATGGGTGTAGAAGTAACGGCTTGCAATGGAATATATGGTGATGGTGTGAAAACTGGTGTAACAACATGCGTACCCCACTAATTAACCCCTCCAAATGGACTCTGATGTACCACTAATGTAATGTAACTTGAACCTGAATTTTTGGTAGGAGTTGTACTAGATGATGATGGTGTTATAAACACTTGATGGTATTGTCATGAAGATCGTGAGCTCAAAGAAATCGGCTCAAATGATTTAGTAGTTGATACCTTGGCTCTGGTTGAGCAATAGTGCTCCCATCATCCAAGGACATGGTGTTATCCCATGCCGCAAACTTTTGTAACAATACAGAGCACTAGTTACAAAGTTCTAACACAACCTATGTAATTAAATGTAACCGTAATGGAAATTGAAATGTGAAATGCTTAAAAAAACGTACCCTAAGTAGCTTTCAATTTCTGTAATCACCAGTGTTAAATGATGAAGTAGAGGAAGAAATAATTATATATTTATGTATTAATGACATTACATAAGTGTATGTATTAATACAAAAATAACGTACATACATGTATTAATATGAAATACGTAGATGTATGTATGGATACGAAAATATGTAGATGTACGTATTAATTTTTTAAAAAACCTATATACGATCTTGAAAAATACGTACATACAGTTTGAAGAATATGGTATAAAATATGTATATACACAATACAGACAGTTTGAAAAATACGACATGTCGACAAGGATGAACGATGGTGGATGGACATCAGTGGATGGACGTAAGTGGACGGACATCTATGGATGGACGTCAATGGATGGAAGGCGATGACGACAGGACAGACGACAAATGACAATGCGATAGCCATGACATTGCAGAGCGACCTGCATCCGCGAGCTCTACAGTGATGGTGAACGACCACGACACTATAAAGTGACATGCGCCCATAAGCTCTACAGTGATGGCGGATGGCAATGCGATGACCATGGAGCTGCAGAGCGTCTATGAGCTTTGTTGTAATGGCGAACGACGATGCGACAACCATGGCATTGCAAAGCATCTGTGAGCTTTGCAATGATGGCGGACGGTGATGCGACGGCCATGATGCTGTGAAGCGACAAAGTCTACATTTAGGCAAGAGGGCAACATCGAGAGCTTGGTAGAACTTGACGGCCTTCACGTTCCAATCCAAAGCGCACCATTCCACTCACCCAGCTCTGAACCTAACAGCTTGTTTTGTGACGGTCTTAAGCAAAATCATGCCAAGGCTTCGTCCCCACAATGCGCCTCTCGTTGACTATGGATTGAAAACAAGAATTAGTGTCAGGATCTTCCTTCAAAGGTCTTGTGAGATTCAATTTTCTCACCACTTACCGATTTTGCACAACATTCGAAACGAAGTTGTGTTCGGTTCTGAAGCTTTGGATTGGTTGATAATGTCCGTTGCTATTAGAGACGTTTGCTGCATTAGTGCGGCATAGCTGCTTGATGCCTTACAAAAGGAAGTCTTTTTCTTCTGACTCTAATATGGCGACGACGGCGATGGACAATAACAGTAATAACAAAGCTATAGTGATTCTACAATTCACCATCGATAAGGACATGTCTGCCATTGATGTTTTCGCTCATGAACTTGCAAACTACGAGAAGCTTGCACACATATGCGAGGTAATATATGCAAAAGTACAGAGTCGAATATCTGGAAGCAAAACTATTGGAGTCAAGTCTCTAGAAGCAGCCAGCGTTCCAAGGACCTACGGTTTTGATGCTCAAGGTGGCAGCCCCACAGAGTGAAGACAAAAAAAACAAGAATAGCAAGACTAGCATGGAGTAGTAGTGCAAAGGGGGGGGGAGACTAGGATAAATCTGCTACTTTCAACATTAAGCAATAGAAAGTAGTTTTTCTATAATTAAATTGAAAAGAAGGAAAGAAAACATAATGTATGTAAACGGTGGTTATGTAATAGCTGCCGTGAGCATCTAGAAATTCAGTCTAACTATGGAGGAAACTTTCCCTAATAAATTAGGAATTCTAGAAAAATTAACAAGAGAAGGGAAGAGCTTGGCCTTTTATATAGCCATCAACAAAGCTGAAACCCTAAACAAGCCATAACCTTAAAACACCTAATAACGTACAATAACCTAAGAATGTGTATTAACCCTAAAGGCATGATTGGCATGCATGTAAACGATTGTCATGTATGAGGCCATGCATATGGGCATGACATGGGGAGGTTAGGATATAAAGAGTCTCAAGGTAGGGTCTTAGGTCATAAGTTATTTATGTTTAGGTTAGGCAATTATTTAGGGTTTAAGTTACATGAAGCAATTATAGTTAAAGGTGTCATTCTTTTCATGTGGGCCCTGGGGAACAAGAGATAAAAAGTTTAGTAGTTTTTTGTTTCATGTTTTTATTTTCCCTTGCTCCAACTTGTGATTAATGATTAGCTTCTTGGTAGTTGTTTTTTTTCATTCTTGCTAAAGAACCTTGCTTTTATTTTTTTGGTTTATTCATTGTTGCATGTGTTGTAGGCATTATTCATGTGTGTTATAGGTGGTGTTCAAACATTTTTAACATTATTATGTGTGTTGCAAATGTTACTTGGGCATTATGGATGTTTTGTGAGGTGAGCTATAAGTGTTGGTGTTATTCAAATGCCACTAAAAACTATTACTTCTTAGCTATATATATATATATATATATATATATATGTTAAACTTCTATTCACTACAACAACATGGGGCTATTTTGCGATCCAAATATCATCGCAAACAACAAAGAAAGATGTTTCCGAAATCCCGCTGTTACGAACCATAATTCCTCACAAACTCTTAAGCTTTTGCGATACCATAACATTCACACCCGTACAATCGCAAGTCCTTCGCAACTTCCGAACTTGATACAATCGCAAAACTTTTCCGATTACAACTGCTTCTATCCATTGTTTGCGATTAACATTACATCGGAAACTATTTGCAACAAACCCATCACCGCAATAATTTAGCGAACCGACTCAAAAGTCTATCAGTTTCTGATATAAGATCTAACGCAAACATTTTGGGATTTTCAGAATGTTGCTAAAAGTTTGCAATTAACATTACATCGGAAACTATTTGCAGCAAACCCATCATCGCAATGACTTGGCGAACCGACTCAAAAGTCTATTGGTTTCTGATATAAGATCTAACGCAAACATTTTGGGATTTTCAAAATGCTGCTAAAAGTTTGCGATTAACATTACATTGGAAACTATTTGCAGCAAACCCATCACCGCAACGACTTAGTGAACCGACTCAAAAGTCTATTGGTTTCCGATATAAGATCTAACGCAAACATTTTGGGATTTTCAAAATGCCTCTAAAAGTTTGCGATTAACATTACATCGGAAACTATTTGCAGCAAACCCATCACCGCAATGACTTAACGAACTGACTCAAAAGTCTATCGGTTTCCGATATAAGATCTAACGCAAACATTTTGGGATTTTCAAAATGCCGTTAAAAGTTTG
>Ga0116227_10016854_pt1 | contig 10365 bp, 14 predicted proteins | sample S1TSphgellanicum_FD_89693 | JGI IMG/M metagenome (GOLD analysis project Ga0116227, IMG submission 89693) | Host-associated microbial communities from peat moss isolated from Minnesota, USA - S1T2_Fb - Sphagnum magellanicum MG | ecosystem: Host-associated > Plants > Peat moss > Unclassified...
CATGACTACCCACTGAGTTCATCAGCTCCCAACAGTGGGTGTAGATAAGCATATAATAATCTTCCCAAAAACTTGGGCAAACCATTATACACAATCTGCATCCTGAGTTTCTGTTGCCTTTCTAGAAGCAATGCGAAGACTCAGACGTGATGTTGGCTAGCACTCAAGAGATATCACTAATAAAAAAAGTCAACATCACCCTCATTCAAGCTGCAACAAGCTTCTGAAGGAAAGAGCTTTTATTTCATTTTAGCGTGTCCCTGTATATGCAAGCATCTATGCCTGAAAGACATAGAGGCCTACATATAAGGTAGTGGTTGGGGCCTCCTGCACCCTGCACATATCCTTTAAGCACACCACTGTTGACTACTTGGATGCAGAACATCCACTAAAAAAGCTTGATGAAGTTGCAGAGAAATCTCCACAACAACAATTATAGGTAACACAATAAGTTACCTTAGAGCTCTAATGTATATGCATATATCATATGTCATATATCAATGCAGCAGAGGCCTGAACCTTAGTCTGACAGATGACAATCATTTCCAGGCTTAATTGTCATCATACCAAGGTTGCAGTTCAGGTCCAGTAAGATATGAGATTTAGGACTGTCAAACTATGGCAGGGACAGAGACAGGGAGGAGATGTAACAAGGGACAAAGACAAAGAAACCCACCCATCCTGCAGATACACCACCCGTGCGGGCTCTTCTCTGCTGCTGCTGTAGTTTCTCCTGGGCAGCTTGTGCTGCAGTGAGCTTCCGGAGACTAGGCCGATACAGCAACAAGGTCCTTCCAATTATGCCAACAACTTGTGCTTCAGTTCTTGATTCCAGTTCCCAGACAGTATCCTCCATCTCATCAGCAAGGTTATCGAGCACTCTCACCTGTTGAACAAAAGCATTAGCAGAAACCACACTGGAGAGTAGCAGCCTGTATCCACAGTGAGGATACCTTTGTGTATATAGATAGATGGCATCCTCAAAAGATTCATATCAGGTTTTCCTGCCATTGAAACCTGATTGATGGCAGCAGCTTAAGCAAGGGATGTTTTCATTGGTCTCAAAGCTCGCAACATTGTTTCATTCAGGACAGATGGAGTTACAGAAATCAGAAAAAGGAGATGGGCAGCCAGAGACACACACCTTAATCAGTTCATTTGCCTCCAATGCATCACTGATTGCTGTAACAACATTTGCAGTTACCCCCCATTTTCCAACCTGCAAATTGTCAGACACATTCCTGGTTGTTCACAACTAGAAAACCACAAATTCTATTGACTTTGGCATCTTACAACACCTAAAATCCCAAACCCTAAACCCTAGGCCCACACATGATGCTGCAATGGCTCATCTCTTCACCGAGCTCACTGTCCTGCATTTGCTTCAACTAAGGTCAGTCCACAGGAACTTGTGACCATGACCAAGTTAGGTAGCCATCAACAAAGACTGAAAAAGAAGAAGAAGAAGAAGAAGAAGTATTTTCTTGTGAGATTAGAAAGCCATTTTTGAGCTGGTGCACACAAATGTCATTGCCTGATTGGTACACATATGGGAAGCATCTACAGAGCTTACAACACCTAAAATCCAAAACCCTAGACCCACCCACACATGACACTGCAATGGCTCCTCCCTTCAAGTTCACTTTTCTGCGTGATCATTTAAACCCTAGACCTCAATGGGCTTCAACTAAGGTCAGTGGTTGGGTATCCATGAACAAAAATTGCAGAAGAAGAAGAACAAAAAGAAGAAGAAGATCTATTTTTCTTGTGAGATTGGAAAAGCCATTTCTGACCTGGTGTACACAAATGTCATTGCCTAATTGATGGGCATATGCACGAAGCTCCTTCTTCTCCTTGTTTCCCAACAACCGAAACGTTCGTCTCACCACACTTTGCTTCGCTTTCGCTGGTGCAGCTCCCACCTCCTCCTCTTCCTCCTCCACCTTCTCCTCGCCTCGAAAACCAATGTCCTCCTCGAGTGGGTCGTAGCCTTCATCATCGTCATCATCATCATCCTCAATTTCCTGTCTTGCACCCTCTTCCGCTACAGCAGCGACTACCGACCTCCTTAGCACTCGATTCCGCGATGCTAAGCCGTTCTGAAACCCTAGTGTTCGTCCATTTGCGTATCTTGCCACACTTGCTGCTTCAAACCCTAGAGTTCGTCCATTGCCAAATCTTGCTGCACCTGCTGCTGCTTTAAATCCTAGAGCTCGTTCGTTTGCGCGTCGTGCTGCAACTCCTGCTTCAACAACAAATGTGCTACAAACACGAAACGAAGGGAATCCAAGCGACGGTTGCAGCAGCAGAAAGCAAGCATTGGATGCTGGTGAGAAAGAAGAGCAGAGGACAAAATTGCATACAATTCTGGACTTGATTGTGAAACCGACGGAACTTCCCGCAAGCTCCGTCGCCACGGCTGCCATTCTCGCGCTCTCTCTCTCTCTCTCTCCTGGGTCGCAAGAGGGAGAGAGACAGAAGGCGTGTGCACATTGAGATCCCGTTGCTACGTCCTCTGATGAGGTCTTGACACCTGGACATTCCAGGACGTGATTTGAGATCTGGAATTAGGGCGTGTACACATTAAGTTGCCGTGACTACGTCCTCTGATGAGGTCTTGATACCTGGATATTCCAGGACTTGATTTGGGATCTGGAATTAGGGAGTGTACTCATTGAGATGCTGTTTCTATGCCGTCTGATGAGATCTTGACACATGGATGTTCCCGGTTGTGATTTGGGATCTGGAATTAGGGCTGCGAAGAACATTGGTGGAGTTTGAATGCTTCGTTCTCTCTTGCGCGAGTGCGCTTGTGTTGCTCTTCTTGTTTACTGTTCTTTGCTGTGCGTTTCAATGCCCAACCCAGCTCGCTGTGCCTCGGCAGCGATCGTCATTGTGAGCTCTTTCTATTCCTTTCCAAATTCGATAACCCACTGTTTTTTATCTGGTACAATATGGTGAAGTATTGCTCCACCTTCAATTCTGTGAATGCTCTGGGGTGAGAGTCTCTCGTAGTGTTTCGCTCCTTTCATTTTGCTGATGCCGTTGGTCTGAGAATATCTTATGCCGTAACAGTACAACTGTGTTTCTGGATGTCTAATTGGGGCCACCTTGGTTGTCTTGGCGATTGCAGGATAAAGCTGTGAAGTTTTAGGTTTAGGATTTACTGTATTGTGGTTTTATCAGCTGCAACTCTCTCACCCTTGATTGATGGCATCCACATCTGGAGCTGCAATTTTATATTCTTCAGGTAATTTCCCCCCAAATCTCCATTAGCTCCTAAGCTTGTCTTTTACAGTTTCTGAAACCAATGCTTCAAAGCAAACTGTGATATTGCTGATAACAAGGGCCATCCCTGAGTGTATCAACACATTGGGTACTATAGTTTTGCATATTTCTGATACTTTGAGCAGTGAATTTCCCTTTGTTGCAATATCAGCAGCATGTGAGAGATGGATGGGCTGTAGCGAGTTGTTGGCCTGGTGCCATGCCTGCAAAATAGTGAGGGGTGGATGGAAGCTCCCTACTACTACTACTACTACTACTACTGGGCCATGTAGACTGCACTGTCTTGCAGCTGTGCGTTGTGAAGCTGCAGCCCTCTGTACAGCAATTGGCTCAAACTCTGGATGGCATCCCAGCCGAAGGATTGGGAATTCTGTATGGGAAAGTATATCTGGAAGCAGGTATGTCCAAAGATATGGCATCCTATTTGACTTTGGGCATTGTTTCATTGTGTGGCTCCAATTGAGAATGTTAGTTGTCACTGGAATGTATGCTACTGATGTCTGAGTAAAGAAGGGGGAATGTTTTTGGCAGAATTATTGATACTGTTCTGAGAGAGGAAGATGAGCCAGACCAAATTACTGAAGCTTTGCAAGTGGGAATGATTAGGTGTCGAAGGCCTGCCTCCTGGGTAAATCCTTCTTTTCTTCATCTTCAGTGGTGACCCTGATCCAAGCCCTGGTGTTGAACATGTAGAATTCAATGTATTGGATAACCAGAGCAATGGTGATGCTGTAGAATCCCTGTGAAGAGATTCAAATGTGCTATTGAAAAACAGGTATGCTTTGGAGGAGGGGCCCGACCACGAAGACCACGTGTATGGAAGACAAAGCCTACGCGAGGCACTGATGCAAAGTCCAAGAAACTGGTAGAGCTTGTAAGTAATTTGAGTTCTCCTAAGCAATACAAACTTATGCAAGGCTTTGAAGCAAGCTGGTCCAAGAGGCAGCAAATTGACTAGTTTATAGCTTAGAACACTCCGTGGGGTGTGCAGTATCACACTGAAGTGCTTGGGGTTTATGACTCTGGATTGAAAGTGGTCGTGGGATCAATTCTCCACCAGACCATGTGAGATGTTACCTGCTTTAAGCAGTGCAATAGCTATTCAGCCATAGTAGGGGCTGCTGGATCATCCAGTCAGTAGAATCCATGTGGTTACCCTGTGGTCTTGGCTCCTGTTACAGCAGTTGGAAAGTGACCACCTCCAAGTGCCAGTAGTCCTACAGGGTGACCTAGGGTGAAGAGCTGTTCAATGACACTTAGTTTGCAAAAATGCCCCCCTTTTTATATTGGGATGTGCTCTATTATTGGGGGCCATTTGTAATTTGCCATTGGGGTTTTGGCCAGATAGTGTCATTCTCAAATGTCAAGGAGGATGTCTATGGTGGCCTTGATGCATGGTGCGCCTGGGAGTTAGAGTTTCCACTGGTGGCAGTGAAGAAAGCCCTGAGATTGTTGCAAGGAGAACAGCAATGGAGACGAATCATTCAGGTTTCTCATTCTTTTGTTTGGTGTGAAGATATTGACTTGTTTGGTGAAACTCTAAAACTGTTTCATTGCAGTGTTTATGTGTTTTTCAACAATCAACCTTTATGAAAATATATGACAGGAAAGAAAGGTTCCATTTGGTGAGGTTGGGGTTGCAAATGAGGAATCTGGTCTGAACAGGTGACCAAGTGGATGTTGAGCAAAGGACAAGGAAGAACAATGGCAACATATGAGCTTCTATTGCAGGCATTAGATGAGGAGGGGCGGGTGGAGGAAGCAGATGCTTTGTTTGAAAAAATACTTACTGAAAATGAGGAGTGTACACCCCGCAGTTTGTTTCACCGGGTTATGACCATGCATGAACGCTACAATCAGCCCAAGAGACTCCTTGAGGTGCTTTGTTATTTTCTGAAAGCTATTTTTTGAAGCTAAAGTACAGTAATTGCCATCAGGACCCAGTCACAAAAGCCTTGTCAGGGACATCCTATCATGGTTAAAAAGGATGGGCCCCATTAATAGCAAGATTTGTGCCTTGAAGGTGTTTGCAGATATGGAAGAACTGGGGGTGAGGCCCGACATGCAATCTGTGTATCGTGTGGCCAGGACATACGAGAGCCTTGGGTTACTAAAAAGAAAAGAGTTGGTACTCCAAAAGTACCCCCCACCTACTGTGGAGTTAAAGAGAGTCAAAGGAGGAAGACTGGTTCGTTTGAGGGTCTATAAACATGAAGGTATGATTGTTATACTCTTGGGGCCTGGTTGCTCCTTTGAGTTTGTTCTTCACAAAAATTTTGGGTTGAGATTGTAATAGGATTTCAATTTTTTGGGCATGCAGGTGATGCTAAGAAAAGTACATCAGATGGGAACATGCACCACAAGGATGAAGATGATGGGGTTTGGTCTGATGGGGAGCAAGATGGTGAGCAAAGAGTGGTTGTGTCAGGGTTGCAATCTTTATGACACGTTATCCTCTGAGAGAAATGAAATACCTTTTCAAGAGCTTGTGGTTGTGTTTAAGTTCAAATCTCATGGGCATACAGGTGATGATTTGGCACAACCAAGCACATTGAACTGGGATGAGAACTTCAGTCATGAACGTGATGGAGATTGGTCAGATGGCAGGCAAGATGGTGAGTGCAGACTCCTTGTGTTAAGTTGTTTCCCTCTGTAGCATGCTATTTGTTGCAAGATTCTATGATAGGTGTGCACTATTGTACTACCAGACTGCGAAGTGCTTGTAATCCTGTGTTCTGTATTAGAAATTGGTTATGTCTTGTAGCCATAGCTCTCCCATGTATGGATGAGATGTGGGATAGTTTTGAAATAGCTATACAGTGTGTTGAGAGAGTAGGAGACTCTAGTATTTTGATACGTCTGTTCCCTTTTAGTCTGGTTTAGGATCTACAAGCTGCTACTGCTGCATAGGAGTTTGTGTAGAAAGTTATGGCCACACTCAAGGATGAAACTCTCCTTAAGAATTTTTTTCCTGGAGGATGATTTCCCACCTAGGATGCTATATACCTGAAGGTACTTTTAAACCTGAAGTTGCAGATCAAAATTTGTTGAATTCCTGACATGGTTTGTGCTTCCCTGGTTTGCAAGGCGCACTTGGCTTTTAATCTCAACTCAGTTGTGGTTTTTTTCCAAACTGGAGATGACCTCTTTTAACCTTCAAAGCAGCTGTGTAAAGATCATGTGTTTTGGTTCGAAAAACTTGTGTGTTTGCTGGAAATTGAATGATTTAAAAAAAAATCCTTGGGATGCAGGTGATGATTTCGTGCACACAAACTTGCCTCATGGAGAGCACAGTATCAAGGACGAAGAAGAGAGAAATTCTGCAAATGAGAGGCAAGATGGTGAAAATAGAGTTACAGTGTCAAGGTCATCATCATTGTAGCATGCTTTCCAGCTCATGTAAACAAATTGGGTATTCAAACTTCAAAAAACTTCTAGCTTGTTCCCACTTTCAATGCAGTCAATCAAACCCTAAAATTTCTCCATGTTTTCTTAATTTCCAATATGAACCAACTCTCTGTTGGCACAATTTAAGCAACACAACATATTGTGTAGTATATAGTAGAGTTATCTGGAAAGTCGCCCTGCCTTTGGGTCCTAGATTGACCTCTAACCCCTGTTTCATCCCCAATTTAAGTGTAGTAATAATGTGAATGAAATTGGTTATCTTTTCGTGAATCTGGGTATCAGTTCAGAAGTTTTGCAGGATCTCATTTGATGAAGAATCTGAGCAGCAGTGAACGGGCGCAGGAAAGGCAAATCCAAAACTGGGGGTGAAACTCCTGCGAGGATGAATTTAGGTGACATTAATGTTTTGTACCCTGTTTTTTTTTTGTGTATACTAGTTTCGTCCTGAATTCTCATTTCATTTCCAATTCTGATGAAACTGGGCCCAGCAGCCCAGTTTGGGGTACTTCACAGATAACTTGAAATCAATTATGAAAGCATTTGGAAAGGCTGTGATCAGAAGCACCATTTCAACCTGCAAAATATAGCCTTAAGAAGAGCTGTAACCATGAGAGGATCATTTGTAGAATGTACAGGTTCTCCTATGGCCCTTTCTGCCACTTTTTTGTTCATTTACAAGGCAGAATGGAGGGGGTGTTGTCAGGGTTTGCCTGACTTATCTTGGGCAAGTGCTACGACCTAATAGAGATATCCGTAAAGTCAGGAAAAGACAGCACCAGTACCCTGAGTTTGGTCATACACAGGGTGAGATAAAAAAAAACCCTGCTAAAAAGTACATTAGCATTCAAGGTGGGGGTGAAACTCAGAAAACCATCAATTTTGATGGTTTTCTGAGTTTCACCGTGTACTTTCTTTTATCCTGAGCGCCTCCACCGCTGCCACATAGATTTTCACTGCTCCTACCTGTACAACTACTATAATTCCTCTCGAACCTTGTGCATGAAATGCTGAGATTCAGCATTTCGTACTGAGTTTCAGCATTTCATACTGAGATTTAATAAAATTTCATTACTTTACGGATACCACTAAAAGAGGGGTTAGGGTGGAACGGAGGCCCAAAGACAGGGAGAAGACATGGTGAATTTGCGGATATCTCTATTATCTACACAACCATTGTGCAAAATCCAAACGACCTCTCTGCAATATCCATGTGATCAGTGTGTGAATCCACATGAACATTATGCAAAGCCATATAAAAAGCATTATGGAATGAAGTGTGCCAGTTACAGGACATTTGCTCATTTTAGAAATTAGGGTTCACCTTGCAAGGCTTGGGTATAGGCCATTGAGGAGCCTGTTTGGGAATTGGGGTTTGCCCTTACAGGGCTCCCCAAATTCCTCACAGGCACCTCACCAGGCACAATGGTCTCTCTATGGAGTACAACCGAAAACCTGCAAAACTTTATTGCAATTACTTCTAGACTTGTTGGGGCCCCCACCAAAGAAACCATCTTATGTGGGGCCAAAAGAGAGTATCAACCTAAGTGCTCTGGGGCCAAGAAAGCCATGCAGAGGTTGTGGGTTTTGAAGGGGAAAAACGTGAACCAAGCCTTTAAGTAGAAAGGACAAGCCGCCCTACTAAACTTCTGTAACTTCATGAGCAAATAGTATGTCATAGTGATGTCTTTGGTGTTCAGAGAGGCCCTAGTTTGTTGCCATTTCCTCTCTCCCCTTTGATTTTCTTTGAGCTTTTGCATGAAAGTAGGTGCTTTTTGCATGCATTTCATCAGGCTGCCATCAGCTTTTACTTACTCCATTTGTTTAATGGATGAAGTTATTGAGTTCTGCCATGATCCACATACCAATAATAATAACGTCAACCACTTCAATAACAGTGTTGTTATTGAAATGTGGTTCATGGGCAGAACTCACAAAATCCTAGGCACAAAGCCTTTTCCATGGACCTTGCATATTTTGTGCATATTTTTACACTAATGTTGTAACCTTTGTTTGTGTACAAAAGGTTAAAAAGGGGGGAATCTTAAGCTTTGTATTGTTCCCCTTGTTTTTGCTTCAAATTTCTAGTGTCCATTTCACAAGTTTGTTGGTTAATCTTTTACTCATTTGGTCTCTTTTATACCAAGGCATTACAAATATGAGGGATGTTATTAGAATCAAATATTGTTTGTATTATTATTATTATCATGATTATTATAATATATATTTATTCAAGGAATCACTTTCATGAGGGCAATATGCAAAAAGTTATTGGAACACTAAACATGCTTACAATAGCATCACAATGGGGCTTCTTTTGCTTATTTTAATAAATTGTGGCACTTGAACTTTGTGCAAACCTTATGAAACAAGTGGCTCCCCCATGAGAGGCTATGTTCTAAAATAATGATTTACATAAAATTTCGAAAGAACATGCAATGGAAATATTTTTATTATTATGAACTCAAGTTAAATGGGTTAATTTTAAATGAGGTTGTTGGGCCCACTCCTTTTCCCTCAACCCCACAAATGAATATAAATATGTAGAAAATCATATTGTGTACAAATAAATCTGAGCTTTTAAAAAAGAAGAAGCATGTGTATGCATTATTCCTGAAAGGGTTTGGCCTTATACATGCATAAGACTAGATATTAGATGTTTTGAATGAATAGTAACAATGGATGGACATAATCTTGATGAAAAGATTTGAAAAAGCTTTGTTGTTAATTCTTATGTTTCGTTTTATTTTCATAATATTTCACTTATAGTTTAAAGATTTGGCAATTATCAAATAATATAGTTTTTTTGGGTTACATTTTGGGTTTAAGGATTTCATTGAAAGGTGTTTTGGTATTATGTTTGGTGGGTCTACTTAGAGAGAGAAATATCCAATTTTTTAAAAAAAATTGTGATTGTCAAATGGAAAAGCTTTATGCATGTGATCCTTGAAAATTGATAAAGACATAATAATTTAAGTCATGAGGTGCCCTTTGCATCTGGTGACCAATAGGAGCCTTGCACAATAAATGATAAACATCAATGACAATCCTATATAGTAAAGGACGTCGGGATGAGAAATGAAGCCTCCCCTGAATCCGTGCGTCCCGTCATCCATCCTCTGTCCATCCGTCCGGTCGTCCATGCGGATCGACACCCGGTCGTCCATGCGGATCGACACCCTGGAAGCTCCGAGGTTGCCGGCTGCACACTATCCCTCTGCTGAGTCTGACACTGCAGCTTTCTGCCCACCAAGAATGGGAAGGAAATAAACCAGGAATGAAATAATAATAATTTAAGATGATGATGTTGTTGCAGCAGAAATGTTGCAAGTTAGCCAATAGCACCCGGGTGTTTAACCCATATGCTTTGCCCAAAGTTCAAACTCCCCTATAAATAAAACTGGGATTAAAGTGAGATGCTATGGAGAATATCTTGGGGAATACATTGCGAACTTGGGCAAAATATTGGGAACCCATTGAGAACTTAAAGGGAACACATTGGGAACGAGAGAAAAATGAAAAAAAAAATCCTTCTAGCTCCCAGCAAATCCTTGGGTGAGCACCTAATAGCAATTTAATTCAGTTTCCATGGCCACAAGGCATTTCACTCCTTCAAAATGGTCCATTCTGTGAAGCAGAAGGCCCCATGCCAGATTTTGCTGGACTCCACAA
>Ga0116227_10016856_pt1 | contig 10364 bp, 10 predicted proteins | sample S1TSphgellanicum_FD_89693 | JGI IMG/M metagenome (GOLD analysis project Ga0116227, IMG submission 89693) | Host-associated microbial communities from peat moss isolated from Minnesota, USA - S1T2_Fb - Sphagnum magellanicum MG | ecosystem: Host-associated > Plants > Peat moss > Unclassified...
CTTGACTTTGTGAAACCCTCAAGTGGGTTTCACCCCGTGACTTGGGAGCGCGTCATTATAAGTACCCCAACCTAAATCCTTGAATCTAACATTGCAAATTGGATACCCTCACAACAGTAGTAATAAACTTGGAAGCAAGCCTTCTCGCTTTACAATGGGAAGGCCCACCCACCTTGAAAACATTGTTCTCCCTCCCCTCAATAGTCCTCAATTATCAAGTTGGGTAATGCCCTAGCAGTAGGGCATTACAGCCTAGACCTCCACCTCCAACCTTTGGTCACCAGGTGTAATGCTTTGTTGCTAGGGCTACCTTACACATAAGCCTCGGCAAGGTAGGGTAAAAGGTTAACGGGTAATACATTGTTTCCTACCCTTACCTTACCATTACCCTTACCCGATTCGCCCACGCCTACCTTTACCTTTACCTTTCCCTACCCCTTTAACCGAGTAATTACCTAGTAAAATGTTCAAATTGTATTACGTGGGACATTTTACTCAAAGATCGACTTGAGAGAACACGACTCACTGGTGTACGTTATGTGGGAGAGAGAAAAAGACAAAACACTTAATCGCTGCTAAAGCAGCGCTCAGTGTCGCAAAACACCATGTCCGGATTTGCAACAATTTCACTCAAGGTTTGTTGTTGTTGTTGTTACAGTTGTTGGGCTCATGTAGCTCATCTTTTGTTATGGAGGACATTCAAAAAGTTTGTTGGAGAAGTAAAGTGTTTTACGGCCAGATTCTAGAACCCATTTTTCTAATATTATAATTGGTTGTTTTCTTTTACCCCTTGCAAAGACAGAGATCCAGGAGCTGATGCAGATCATGTCTTCTTGTGGTACCAAGCCTTCATCTTTTGGGGTGCAACAGGTTGTTGGACTAAGTGGGTTTTTTTAGCTGCCAGCTAGAGCTGCAGAAAGGGATCATTGTGTAGGATTACTAAACATTGTAATAACAAGAGATTTTGATGGGCCAAGATGTAAATTGAGGAGGAGCTCTAATCTCGTACAAAGTTCACATGGATCAAACAAACATTGCCAGCTGAAAGATCTTAGAGCCAAATGTTGTGGGTGGGTTGAGGGGGATCTGATGGCACTAAAGAAAAAATTCATGAGATCACAAATTGCTTGAATTTTGCAGGAGCAGTGATTGTACGAGAAGAAGAAGAAAACAAGGCAAGAATGTACAGTTGATCTCTACATCTGTAACAATTCCTTGAGCTTTTTCTCTATTATGTTACAACCTTCAACAATTCATGTGAGAAAGTTGGAAATTTGACTGTTGATTGATTCAATTCATAGCATGGTCTCACAACCTTGCTGCTCAACTGTTTTCAACAATCTGAACATTTGATCGCGTTTCCCTCTCTTTTTAGTACTTTCATCTTCTGCTCTCAAAGTTCCTGACACTCAAAGACCAGGTTAGCGAATTGGTTGTGGAGCATCTGAACGACACCATCATCAAGGATTTCCTCATCCCACTCCTCCTACTCCTCCTCAAGTTCCTAGACAACCGACTCCACGTTGTTGGTGTCGTCCTGTCCAAGGGCAGCCATCGCCTGTGCTCGATTTGCCGGCACTTTGAGGATACTGGCATTCATCCATGAACGCAGGCACATTGTCATGATGAACACCAATGATGATAGCGACTGCCGGGTGCATGTGAATTCACGACCGGCAACACTGTTGACCTGCTCTGATGGCGTCAACGTCACCGGCCTTCCGTGGTAGTCCATGGCCATCTGGTAGTGGCCCGGCAACGAATCCTTCTGGGCCGACCACCACGACAAGACGTCGATGAACCTCAATGACTGGACGACGCCGATTGATAGATACTCGTCGACCTCGTCGCCATTGCCACTGACGTCGTGTTGCAGCTGAAACATCATGGCGAAAAGTGAGTTGCCGGCCGCTTCTTGCTCGATGCTCTAGTGAAAGTTCACCTCGGCCGAGTAGCGGTGCTGCAGTGAATTGCGAACGAAATTGACGACGAGCTTCAGCTCTGCCGGGTCGGTTGGCTCGAGGATTTGCGGGTTCAAGTACGCCGCAATGATCGCCGGTTCTTGCACCCGTTTGCTCTTGTACTTATCAAGCTTCGCTTTCATTCTGATCGTCATCAGCTTGCCGTTGATCTCCTGTAGCTGTTGCTCACTGTCGTCACAGTGCTTCAGGAGTAGAGAGACGAACATCGGCACTAGGTCGAGCGTCGGCTTGTGATCGGCCGTGAGGCTTTCCATGACCTGGCGCGGTGCGCGAAGGAACGTTGACACGCCGTCAATGGCATGCCATTCCAGGTCAGGGAGAGCGCCGTGGCCAATGTCGGCTGCGTACTAGTCCATGATGCTGTCCAAAATGACGCGCATGCCAGAAGCGTCGGCGCACATCTCGTGAGTCAAGTTCCAGCGCGTGGGCGAGTCCTGGTGCGTCGGCTCTTTGCTAGCAAGCCCGGCTGCCACGGCTTCGACGCGATACTGCTTTCGCATGACTTTGCTACGGCGGATTTTGATCAGCGCATCCCGCAACTGCTCGGTGGGCTCCTTAATGAACATTAACACCTTGAGCACAACGAGCTAGACGGAGTGGTCGGCGCATCGGACGTGGTTGACCTTGCGCATCTGTTCGTAGCCGATGAAGGTATTGACCAGCTAGAAGAGCCGTGCGACAACAACTGTCGCATCTGACCCATTATTGCTAATAACGTTGAGTAGGCGCATCACATCATCTCGGCCTAGGCGCTTTAGGTACTTGAATAGGGCAGCCCCGACACGCTTGTTGACACCAGTCTCGCACTTGACGTCAAGGATCGTCAAGAAAATATTCTTGTTGGTCAGAGAAATGACGTCGACCCAGTGCGCAGTGACAACGCAGAAGCCTTTCAAGTTGCGATTCGACCAACCGTCCAGCATCAGGGAGATGGCGACGTCCAGGCTACACAAAAATGCCGCCAGCAATGGCTCCAAGATGTTGTACAGCTCGGTGATCCATCGTAGGATTGTTCGAGTCGATGGTGGCTCGTATCCGTTTGTCAACGAGACAACGAACTTTTTGAAACGAACGCCGCCAACCACGCGTAGGGTGATGCCACCTTCGACGACGTAGTCCACAACGGCATTCTTGTACTTGCGTAGAACGGGCTCTGAAAACACGGGCTTGCTGCTGAGTGTCGATTGGAATATGACCTTGCCGGATGAGGCGGATAACGCGATGTCATTGCCGGTGATGTTGTGCATGCTCTTCATGTGGGCTTTCCAGCTTGACGCATTGGTCGATCTAGAGTACCACTTGCGACACACTGTGCACTGGCACTTTCCGCAATGCTTGGCGGAGTCATCGTCCTGCCAATCTTTGACATACTCCCACGGAAATTGGTGTTTTTGGCGCTTCCGCTTTGACTTGGCGACAGAATGCACGGCCGCTTGCATGTTGTTGTTGTTGTCATCGGACGCAACAACGACAACAGCATCCTCAGCGATGACCACGCTCACAGCAGGATCACCGTTGTTCGACATTGTACTTTGTAGCTCCCTCAGTGCCGCAGTAGAAGATTGTGGCGAGGTGGATTTTGTGGTGGACTCAAGCCTGATGGGGGACTCCATGCGGACTGACGGCGGACTCCATTAAGGCATTGGGGCCATAATAAATAATTTACCCAGTTACCTGTAATTACCAGGTAATCTGGTAATCCGTTCGGCTTTACCTTTACTCTACCCGCTACCTTACCTGTTACCTTCCCTTCACCCTTTACCACTAACTTTTACCGTATTACCAGGTAACAACCGGTTGTCTACCTTACCTTGCCGAGGCCTACTTACACATTCATACCATGTTGTGATCTATGTGTTTTTAGGCTTAGGGAAAGTACTCCATTAGAGCTTTTAGTGCAAATGGAGAACACCTTAAATTTAGGAATATAGCCTCAATGAAAAGAAGAAGCAACTTACACTTACATAATAGGCACGAGGTACTTCTTGTGCTTGCAAAGTAGGTGTTTGTGTAAGCTGTGGCTTGTGCCTGCAAAGTAGTGTAAAGGTCAGGTCACATGTGAGCTACTCAATCCCTATTTTGTGAAGATTTGCTAGTCAAACTATTGAAGGAAAAAAAAAATAGTGGAATATCGTTCATTTGTGCCCATCCTTCTTTTACCACAAACAAAAATCCCTACGGACAGAGAGCCTGTAGTAGACCAAATGATAAAACTTATAATAAATAAGCTAACTAGTTTCATGGCTGCAACCTGTAAGTGACTGCGCAAAAAGTTGAATCTAGTGGGTGGTGCACGGTGGCAACGAAGACCCACTGAAAACTATGGAATATCTCAAGTAGGGTAGTTTAAACAATGAATAAACGAAGGCACACAAATACATAACAAAATGGAAATGTTCTACATATGCTCTCTTCATTCAATCTAGTTTGGCGTATTTTTTTCCATGACCAATATTAGGATCTTGACCGATGGAAAGCTTCTCCATTAAGAAATTGACACTTCACCAAATCTCAACAATTATGAACAAAGGTGTAAAATGTCATCATGTGTGTATTCATCTTTCATTCACTCTTCCACATGATCTTACAACATGCTATGACAATGCTTTTTCAAGAGTTTCAAAGTAAAGTAAAATAGGATGTGATTGAAATTGTTGTGCACAAGTAATATACCCACACATAATTGCTAGGTTTAAGGGCTGGGAATAGCACATTTTGTTAGGATAACAGAAATGTTATCCTAACAAGATCTATTCAAATGACAAATCAAACTGTTCTAGAAATAAAACCTAGCCAATCAATGTTTCTCTTGCATTGTTATTATGGCCACATTATGAACAGCATTGAACTCAAGTGACATTTCTGTATGTCCTTCCATCAACGGACATTTGGTGGGTGGGTGTCCATTTGTTTCATCCTGACGTCCATAAGATGTCATCCACTTGAAGAATTGATTTTTTTCTGAAATGGTAAATACTGTAATTAATGCCAATGCATTTAGTAGTTTTGAAAAATCCAAATTCTAGTCCCAAAATGAGAAAAGTTCAATCATTGCCAAAATTGCCAAAACCACATGCAACACCTGAAGAACTTTTGCCTTAATTGAGCCTCTAGAAAATATTGGCCATTGGTATGTTGTAATATCCAAAGTCCGGTAATTCAAGGGTAGAATATGCAAGTGAAGCAGAATTCTCTTTTCTTTCCAAAAACCTAGTTGGATGCAGAATAGGCAACTTTATCCTTTGCACTGGGGGATGCACCCAAGGGGTGATTTCTGCCACCTAGTTTCGAAAACTCCCTACTGACATAGCCACCAAAATCCTAGGCAGATTTCCCACTTCTTCAAATCATTTTGAAATGAGTCGTGGTTGTAATTACTTGTGTTGTTTGGGTGCAGGATAAACCCTGAGGTTGTGGGTTTGAGGAGAGAATGTGGGCTAGCATGAGGTGTAGCCAAAGATGAGGTGGTAGCTGAGTTCCGTCCCACATTTTGGGAATGCCCCCCACTGTAGGCTTTACACATTGTAAAGCACAAGGTGAAGTTTATCATGAACCTTAACATTCGTAGATCACCAGGAACAGCCTGCTACTCTGGTGTTATACCCTACACAGAAACCCTTGGTTTTATCATATTACATAGAGCCTGCAACTAATGATTGGGTACATATCAACCTTGTACAAGCAATTACAAGGTTGCCACAGGTTTTGACATATGTGCAATCTTTTTGCAAAAGTAAAGATCTGCAATGTCCGTGCCTAGGAAACACTAGAATTTAGTACTTGATTCCATAAAAATTCAAAACAAGCAAGAAAATATTTTCCTGCAAGTAGCAGGGGCCCGGTAAGAGAGTCTGGCTCCAGCAGCCTGGTTTCCAAAGTTCAGAACCTTTGGTATGGATGGGTACACCTCAGAACCAGCCAACTCTGATTTACAGTACCCCAGAACCAGACCCAGAACCAGCCAACACTGATTTACAAAACTGGAAATGCTTATCATTTCTAGAGAAAATTACTTGAGCCTTTGAACACAAATGCAAATTGTAAGAATTAGAAACTGGTTAGACCCAAATTCAACCTAGTACCTGCTTGCAACTCAAGCTACAAGTGTTGTTGCATCCAAGCTAAGAGCGGTAATTGCATGAAGAAATAACCAATCAAGCTAAGAGCTTAGTAGTGTAGTGACACAGATCTGGAGTGACATACCCATGTAGATTCTTGAAATTCATGATCTGATTCTTCACCTCCATTTTGAGGTTTTGCTTACAACTTACTGCTTCTGCCAGGACCTCATCCATGTGCAAGAACAAAGCTCCCGACAACCATTGGAAACCCTGCATGCTCCCAGCCTTCTTGTCTGCTTCCTCTCTGGTTGGTAAACTACTCCCCTGTTCGTTAGATAGAGAGCCATCTTAAATCTGCTTTGAAAGAAACACCAAGTTCTGTGCACCAAGTTTAGTCCAAGCCTACAATTATAAACTCAAAACAGAGATAACTACAGCTCTGCTAATTACTTAGTTCTCAGATGAAGGGAGCACACATCAAGCAAGCAATTGGAACATTGCACAAATACATTGTCTCCCACTGGTCACCTTCCTGTTCCAATAGCAAAAACGCTGGGACTGTAGAGAAGGAATAGGGAACCAGATGACAGGCAGTGGTCACTGCCTTACAGTTAGAATTCCAAGTTCATTGATGCAAACTATTCCTTTGCCTTCTACAAGTAAAACCCGAAAAACAAAGTGGTTTCTGTGTGGCATATCTTGACAATTGCCACATGAAGATTGAAGATGTCTCAAAATGCAGGGCTCTCCAACAGAAACCTCCCATCTGCCACCAAGAAATAGAGTAATAACAAGGAAGACGTAACCCAAAGGAGTGCATTAAACATTCTCTGCACAGTTACACAGATTTCTATATCAATCTACCATGATACTTTTCACAGACCTGTTTGCGAACCCACCCTGACTGCAATGGTGGCACACATGTCGAAATCCCTGTCCACAATTGCTCAAAACACTCACAAGTCCACGCAATTGAAAAAGCACATTGACATAAAATGTACCTTCATGTGTTTGTCAAAGTTGCACAAAGGTTTCAAAAGTCCTTACTGCAGGGCATGACAAAGGGGAGTTGCAATGCAGGAGAAATTACATGAACAAGTTTTCAGTGCTTTTAGTGGCAGATTCGGGAATAGGCCAAGCCAAGGTTGCAGAAGCTCATCCTTTGTAGAAACAGGATTAGAACATCAAACCAATTTCCTGATTGCTCTTCAGGTGGTGTATGGTCGACAGTGATGAGAGCAGCAAATATGGAGATCAGGAATGGAGCATATCTGCTAAAGAATACACAATATCAACAGGCTTTGTAAACTCTAAACCCTGAATCCAACCATGCACTAGGTATGTGTCAAGGACCTTGACACAGCAACCAAGCAAGATATAGATCTAGTTGAGCTTTTCTGCAACGAAAATCATGCAAGCATATTCTCATAAACACCGGAAGAAAAAGAAATGTTTATCGTCGCTCATTTAACCATCATGACAGACAAAACAAAGGTCTATATTGGGGCAGTGACCATCCTTTTGCCTGTCTTTATTGGTTCTGCCCTTCAGGGTGGAGACATTGGGATGCATATAAAATTTGGTGTCCCTACGTTCTAGGCTCATGTGCAGTACACTATAGAAACATTTGCGATATGACTGAGCGATCCACTTGGACTTCAACTTGCTAACTACCATGTGTCTCCAATTTTGTATGTTGAGTCTTTATGATCCTTATGCATGTGATAAAAAGGGCAGAGCCATATGTGGCGAGCCGCTTGTTATCACCGGAAAGTTAAAACTGAACTGCAACGAAGACGAAAGAAATGTCTGAAACTAGACTAACAAGAATGTAACCCTAAAACCTTGTGCTGACCGCGCCATCAGTATGAACAAACTTCTCGCAAACGTGAATGACTCTGCCTGGGTCAAGACCACGATGGTGCCTTTTCTGCACAGCAAGGTAGTACTCTATTCGAAAATTTTCGTCCGGGGACAGCTCGGGTTCGATCCTCTTCAGAAGGTCCACCCAGTTCGAGGCGTTCCTTAGACCAGACCCTCTGATAAGCCCATAGGTGTCGCTACTTTGAAGCCACATATCAGTTTCGTCTGCAAATTGTTCGATCTGTCGTAGGTCGAAATCGATCTCCCTCAGGGCGTGTATATTAAACTTCTCCACTTCGTCACTTGAAAACATTCCTGCTATGCATTCATCGAGCTCAAATATCACGCTCGCGAAACAATTATGTATTTGAGGTGAATAGTGTGTGAGTCCTGGGTGCCGGAGAGTCTCCGCCAGTCGCTGCAAGTAGTTGTAGACTGGTTTCAGATAGTCCTTTTTAGCTGCCTGAAAACCGTCCTCGGGAAGCCAACTGATCTGCGAAAAACTGGCCTCCCAGTTCATTTCTAAGAACGCGAGCCGGTTTATAGTCGCCCATATGCAATTATTCAAAACTTCCCACCGTCCTGCATGAGGTTCGTTATAGAGGTCCAACTCCAAGTACTTGTTGCCGATGAGAGGGTACTTATCTTTGATTTCGCGCTTGAAAGATGTGCTTCCAGGGAACTCACGGAATCGACAAGTATTCAGGTAGAGTTGTATCCCTTCCTTTACACTCAGTCGACGTCCGCTTCCGTTGGTTATGACCTCAGGCAACACGACTGTAATCAACTGCACCAAATGCTCCCCCAACAATTCGTAATAGTGTCTCTCCTCAGCTGTACCAGAGAGAAAACTCGCACAGTGTTCCACAAAGGAAAGCACAGTCTTAATGCACTCCGGAACGGCACGCGAGTATCCAGCCATGGACGGCACTCGGATTGCTGAAGCGCCAGTTTCGATTGTGGCACCCCATGGCATGACGTATGTCATGTGAAAAATGTGCTCCTCCTTTGTTGTGATCGTCATTTCTTTCAATGTATCGTTTGAAAGAATGTTGTCAATCTGCTGGCTACACTCTGTGAACTTGCTGTTGAAATAGTTCTCGAGCCATGGGCCAGCCTGGTGACACACTTATAATTTGTCAATAACCGGTGCGAGTCGTACATTTTTCTCACGATCTCTCTAGCTACCTAAACACCTCAGCTGGAAATAGTAGTAAGGTTGGGCCCCTTTGAGGAACCTCCCCAATCACAATTTCCTTCTCTGGACATTTCTCATAACCTCCCTGTAGGTGGGAGACATTACGTGTAATATCTCTAAGGATGGATATATATTCAAATCTGATGGAGATATGTTCACCTTACTTCAATTCATTTGAATGTATCTCTATTGACATCCTTATCATGATGCACCTCTGTTTGTACCAAGGGAAGGCACTGCTGTCGGCAGTTGCTTCCGTCCTGAACCAAGACCTTGGGCCTTTCGCCGTGTACCTCGGGCTCTGCCCTCGGTTCAAGGGGCGGAAGCCACTGATAGCAGTGCCTACCCTATACAAAGCTCCAAGAACTTCTGTCCTAGTACTTGGACCCTGCCGCCATATTATGATTATGATAGCTTAGTGAATTTAGTATTGAGGTACCTTCGGGCGTTGCTGATATGCGTCTGATCTCCGCGTCACAGAGCTCTCTGCCATCTCCTGCAATATTACCAAGACGACAAATTTCAGTGAACGACTGACATTTGCACTCAATTGAGGTCGTATGGACTATCTCAATCAGTAAATGAGTACTACCTCAATAACACGTTTCAGGTCGAGATTCTCGAATTCGAGATCCAACAAAACACAGGTTAACTGGTCTCCTGCAAAGTCTTCTCGGCGGTCTGGACATAGAGCCTGGAGCTGTATGAGGTTGCAGAAGTGATGTACCATACCCTGCAGAGACTTGAGTTTTTGGCTAGTATTGTCATGACGAATGAACCGCTGTAGTCTTGTGTGATTCTCGACATTCTTCTTCAGTTCGTTAGTCGCTGTCTCCATCCTTTCTAGGACTCCCCTAGCTTCTTCGCCAATATTTCGGTCCGACTCGCCTGCAAATTTCACAAGCGCAACCAGGGTTGCTTTCAGTATGAGCAGGTTGTCATGTGTTTCCTTCTTGTAACCACTTGCCGCCGTCTTCACACGATTTATGACTGCATCCAAGCTGCCAATTATGGTCTGTAAACTAGATAAGACACTCAGAACCGGAACCACCACGTCCATCGAGTATCTAACACTTTCACTGCTTATACCCGCACTTGATCAGGGACGGTCCCTGGGACCACGACTATTTCTTATCTAACAGGAGTGAAATATAATATGCAATAGGAGCATAATGATCCGTTGAACTCTCACTCTCTCTCTCTCTCCCCACCCCCCCATTTCACTATAATTTCCTGTAAAACATAATATATTACATAAAA